>OLGL01002135.1_pt1 | contig 16508 bp, 13 predicted proteins | sample 1605041 | NCBI WGS metagenome assembly OLGL01 (sample SAMEA3888905, study PRJEB22519) | human gut metagenome | biome: human gut; feature: human-associated habitat; material: faeces | place: Denmark | collected 2010 | reverse complement strand
AGCACGCCTGGATTCCCTGAAGACTTCTGTTTCTGAAGACGGAAGAGATATCGTTGTGTATGACAAGCACTGTCTGGGGCTGAGCAAAGAAGAGGTAGAGGCCAATCTGGCAGCAGGAAAACCTTGGGTGATCCGTCTGAACGTACCGAATGAGGGAACAACCACATTCCACGATGAGATTTACGGAGATATCACGGTTCCGAATGCAGAACTGGATGATATGATCCTGATCAAATCCGATGGATTCCCGACTTACAATTTTGCGAACGTGATCGATGACCATCTGATGGGAATCACACACGTTGTCCGCGGAAATGAATATCTTTCCTCTGCACCGAAATACAACCGTCTGTATGAGGCATTTGGATGGGAGATTCCGGTTTATGTACACTGTCCGTTGATCACGGATGAGAACCATAAAAAACTAAGTAAACGCTGCGGACATTCTTCCTATGAAGATCTGATCGAGCAGGGATTCCTTTCAGAAGCAGTGGTCAACTATGTGGCACTTCTTGGATGGAGCCCGTCGGACAACCGCGAGATCTTTTCGCTGGAGGATCTGGTAGAGGCATTTGATTACCGCCATATGAGCAAGTCACCGGCTGTATTCGATCCGGTAAAACTCAAATGGATGAACGGGGAATACATGAAAGCCATGGAGGAAGACAAGTTCTATGAGATGGCAGAGCCGTATCTGAAAGAAGTCATCACAAAAGACTATGATCTGAAAAAGATTGCGAAGATGGTGAAGACCAGAATTGAAATCTTCCCGGATATTAAAGATCAGATCGATTTCTTTGAAGAGCTGCCTGAGTATGACACTGCTATGTATACACACAAGAAGATGAAGACAAATGCAGAGAATTCTCTGGAAGTTTTAAACGATGTCCTTCCGATCCTGGAAGCACAGGAAGATTACAGCAATGACGCGTTGTTTGAAACATTAAAAGGATATGTAACAGAAAAAGGAGTGAAGATCGGATTTGTAATGTGGCCGATCCGAACAGCGGTATCCGGAAAACAGAACACACCGGGCGGTGCGACAGAACTGATGGAAGTTCTCGGAAAGGAAGAATCCTTAAAGAGAATCCGTGCCGGTATCGCATTACTCCAGGCAAATTAGAAAGAGGTATTTATGAGTTTTAATCAGGCTCAGCAGGAGGCGGTCTCTCACAATGAGGGACCGTGTCTTGTTCTTGCGGGACCGGGTTCCGGAAAGACGCTCACGATCGTGGGCAGGATCCAGAAGCTGATCCAGACGTATCATGTAAGGCCGGAAGAGATTCTGGTCATCACTTTTACCAAATATGCAGCAGTGGAGATGAAGAACCGCTTTTTTTCAGCGATGAAGGGGACTCGCCCTGCTGTCACCTTCGGAACATTTCATGGAATTTATTATGGAATTTTAAAATGGGCATACCGGTTTGGTCCGGAGAATATTCTGTCAGAAGAAGAAAAACGGCAGATGCTGCTTCAGATCGTCAATCGAAAAGAGATTGATGAATTTGAAGAGGAGGATTTCTTAAAAGAGATTATTTCAGAGATCGGGATCGTGAAAAACAACGGGCTGAAGATTGAAGAATATGAGACGACGATCTGCGGGAAGGAAACTTTCCGGGAGATATACAGAGAATACGAAAGAAAACGGAACGAAGAGCGGAAAATTGATTTTGATGATATGCTGCTGCTGTGCAGAGACCTGTTCATAAAACGGCCGGATATTCTGAAAAAATGGCAGGAGAAGTTTCGCTATATTCTGATCGATGAATTTCAGGATATCAATCAGGTGCAGTATGATGTCATCCGGATGCTTGCGGCGCCTGAAAACAATCTGTTTGTGGTAGGAGATGATGACCAGTCGATCTATGGATTTCGCGGAGCGGATTCCAGACTGATGTTTCAGTTTCAGAAGGATTTTCCAGATGCAAAACAGCTTCTCCTGGATGTAAACTACCGGTCTTCGAAAAATATTGTCAAAAATTCTCTGAAAGTGATCGCAAACAACGAGGTACGGTTTGACAAAAAAATCCGGGCATGGAAAGAAAGTGGGGAGACACTGCATGTACAGGAAGTGAAAGATCCGGTGGAGGAAGCTTCTTATGTGGTGGAACAGATCAAAAAACAGATGGAAACAGGAATTTTGGCAGAGGAAATCGCAGTACTCTTTCGTGTTCACACAGATGCGAGGGCGGTTGTGGAAGCTCTGATCGATGAAAAGATTCCATTCCAGATGCGGGAACATCTGCCGAATCTGTACAATCATTTTATTGCAAAAGATATTATGGCATATTTCAGGCTGGCAATGGGGCAGCGTGAGCGCAAAGATTTTCTGCAGGTCATGAATCGTCCGAAACGGTATCTGGGAAGAGACTGCCTCCCGGGAAGAGTGGTTTCTTTTGAGGAGATGCACAAATTCTATTGTGATAAAGAGTGGATGCAGGACCGGATCGACCAGTTTGAATGGGATTTGAAAATGCTTGCGAAAATGGCTCCATATGCGGCAATCCAGTATTTGAAGAAAAAAATCGGATATGACGAATTTCTGCGGGAATATGCGACTACGAAAAACATGAAAGCTGCGGATTTAAGAGAAGTACTCTCTGAGATTGAAGAGGCGGCAAAGCCGTTTCAGACGATGGAAGAGTGGTTTGTCCATGTGGAAGAATATACGGAAGCACTGAAAAAGAAAGAACAGCAAAAAGAACAGAACCAGGAGGGTGTCCGTCTGATGACATTGCATGCGTCCAAAGGGCTGGAGTTTCATACGGTGTTTTTGATCGAGGCAAACGAGGGACGAATTCCTTATCAGAAAGCAGAGAAAGAGCAGAATGTAGAAGAAGAGCGCAGGCTGTTCTATGTGGGAATGACCCGGGCAAAAGATGTGCTGAAAATCACATATGTGAAAATAAAAAACGGAAAGGAGATCTCTCCTTCCCGTTTTGTAGAGGAACTGTTCGAGGGCGTCTGACTTACTCAGCGTCAAGATCGATCTCGTCAAATTCCAGGGAATCCATCCATTCATCGAATTTGTCGGCAGCAGCATCGTACTCGTCGTCATCTTCGATGTTTTCCAGGTTTGGCTCACCGTCTTCTGTCTCAGAGAAACGGTAGATGTACACATCGCTTTCTTCGGACTCTTCTCCGTTCTCATCGAGCGGAAGGAGTGCGATGTACTGTCTGCCGGCTGCTTCGTAGATCGTCAGGACGGCACACTCCAGTGTCTCGTCATTGTCCAGTGTCAGAGTAACTGTTACACCTTCGTTTTCATTCATTGTTTCATTCATGTTTTCGCTCATAGCACGTTCTCCTTTTTTCTTGATATGCCTACTCTAACAAAAACCAGAGGAAAAAGCAAGAAAAACATCAGGTTCTTTCTATTGACAATACTGAAAAACAGGGTAGAATAAAATAGATTATGCATATATGTTGGAAAAGCAGAGTCTTAGCAATCAGGAGGACAATAGATGAAGAGAAAAATTTTGGGAGTCTTTGTGACAGTTATGTTCGGTTGTATGGTACTTTCCGGATGCAAAAAGAATGTGGGTACACCGGAAGATAACGCTGTAGTAGAAAATGAGGACGAGCAGGCACAGGATACAGAAACATCAGAAGGGCACACATTTGGCTACAGCTGCATTGATATTTATAATCCATATTATGATGTTGTAAAAGAATCGATCCGAGGGGAACTGGAAGCAAAGGGAGATACCCTGGTGGTAAAAAATCCGGACGGAGATGTGAATAAGCAGATCCAGCAGATTCAGGAGATGATCGATGAAGGAGTGGATGCAGTCTTTCTCGCACCGGTAGACTGGGAAGCGATCAAGCCTGCGCTGGAAGCCCTGGATGAGGCAGATATTCCGGTCATCAATGTGGATACGCAGGTGAAGGATACAGATATGACAGCTGCGTATATCGGCTCTGACAATAAAAATGCAGGTGCAGTCTGCGGTGAGAATTTGAAGACACAGTGCCTGGACGGCGGAAAAGTAGTGCTTTTGGAATGCCCGTTCCAGAACTCAGTGAATGAGCGTATCACAGGATTTGAAGAAGCGATCAAAAATGCAGGATTTGAAGTAGTGGCGCGTGCAGATGCCGGCGGCACCAAGGAGAGTACAAAGGAGAAAATGGCACAGATTTTGGCAGAAAATCCACAGGTAGATGCTGTGATGTGCGGAAATGATCAGATGGCACTCGGAGCACTTCAGGCAGCAAAAGAGGCAGGAAAAAACAGTCTGAAGATTTATGGAGTGGACGGCTCACCGGAGATGAAAAGTGAACTTACAGATGAAAAGTCGATGATCGCCGGGACCGGAGCACAGTCGCCGATCAATGTTGGAAAACAGGCGGCAAAGATCGGAGAGGCTATTTTGAATGATGAGGATTATGAGAAAACAACGTATATCGATACATTTTTTATCGGGAAAGATAATGTTGAGATGTATGGAACAAATGGCTGGCAGTGAGGAATAAATATATGAAAAAAACAGAAGGATATCCACAGCCTTTAGGAGCTTCCAGAAGAGGCAGAAGTGTGAATCTTGCGGTATGTGTTCCAAAAGACATATCTTGCGAACTGCTTTTGTATAAAAAGGGCGAAAGTGAACCACATCAGGTAATCGAAATGCCGGCAGAAGAAGGAATCGGAGAAGTCCGTTTCCTGGCGCTGGAAGATCTGGAGGAAACCCAGTATGAGTATAATTACAGAATTGACGGAACGGTCTGTCTGGATCCTTACGTGAGAGAGATCGCGGGACATAAAATGTTCGGTACCGGCTGGGAATTCAACCGGCATCAGACAAGAGGAAGATTTCCGCAGAGAGGATATGACTGGGAAGGGGATAAAAGACCGCAGATTCCTGTGCAGGATGTGATCGCATATAGTCTGCATGTAAGAGGCTTTACGATGCACTCTTCCTCCAGAGTAAAGCATAAAGGGACATTTCTGGGTGTCCGGGAAAAATTACCATATTTGAAAGAGCTTGGCATCAATCAGATTCAGTGTATGCCGGTGTATGAATTTCAGGAAGATATGGGAAGTTACCGGAATTACTGGGGCTATGGCACTGGATATTATTTTGCGCCGAAAGCCGCATATGCAGCTTTTGATGATGCACAGACAGAATTAAAAGATCTGGTAAAAGCGTGCCACAAAGCAGGAATCGAAGTTGTTCTGGAAATGCCGTTTACAGAAAAGATTCTTCCGCAGACTGCGTTGGAATGTCTTCGTTTTTACCTTCTGGAGTATCATGTGGATGGGTTTGTGGTGAATCCTTACAATGTGCCATGGGACAGTCTGAATGCGGATCCGATCTTAAAGGGAGCAAAGATCTTCAAAAAAGAAGAGGGATTCCAGAACAGTATGCGCAGGTTTTTAAAGGGAGATGAAGGCATGGTCAGAGAAGTGATACGACAGCTCTGCCGCCGGACCCCAGAAGACGGCTGCTGTAATTACATTACTTCACATACAGGGTTTACACTCTGTGACCTGGTCTCTTATGACGGGAAGCATAATGAGGCAAACGGAGAGCGCAATCAGGACGGTCCGGATTATAATTACAGTTGGAACTGCGGTACGGAAGGACCAAGCAGAAAAAGAAGTGTGATGACACTTCGCAAAAATCAGATGAAGAATGCTTTTCTTCTGCTTCTGCTTTCGCAGGGAACACCATGCATTCTGGCGGGAGATGAGTTTGGAAACACACAGGATGGGAATAACAATGTGTATTGTCAGGACAATGAGACCGCATGGCTGAACTGGGGAAGACAGAAAAGTTATGAAGATCTGTTTCGATTTGTGAAACGATTGATCGCCCTTAGAAAATCCAATCCTGTCTTTCATCAAAGACAGGCACTGCTTGGCCTGGATCGGACAGCGTGCGGGATTCCGGATGTCTCTTATCACGGAGAAAGTGCATGGCAGGTACAGGATGCAGTAGTCAGCAGACAGCTTGGAGTTCTCTACAGCTGGGAAGATACATTTTGGTTTGTCGCATATAATATGCACTGGGAAGCACACGAATTTGCTCTTCCGGCTCTGAAAAAGGAAATGAAATGGTATCAGGTTGCAGGAACAGAAGAGATGCCGGATGAGGCAGAGTGTCTGAAAGAGCAGAAGATGATAGAGGTAAAGGCAAGGACAATAATTCTGCTGCAAGGCAGATAGAAAGGAAATTCAGAGATGAACGCACTCCGACATTTTGGTACGATCACAAAACATAAGCTCCTTGTGATGAAGGCATGCTTTCAGGTAGGTTTGTACAGACAGGGGCTGCTCCATGATCTGTCAAAATACGGATGGACAGAGTTTCGTGTGGGGTGTCGATATTACCAGGGAACCAGAAGTCCGAATAATGCAGAGCGGGAGGAAAAGGGGTATTCTTCTGCCTGGCTGCATCATAAAGGGCGCAATAAGCATCATTATGAATACTGGATTGATTACGGAACGCATGGTGCCGTGCTCGAAGGAATGAAAATGCCGGTCAATTATGTGGTGGAGATGTTTCTGGACCGAATTGCTGCAAGTAAGGTATATCGCGGAGCTGCCTATACAGACCGGGATCCGCTGGATTACTTCCTGGGAGGGAAAGGGCAGTATCTGATGCATGAGGAAACAGAAGCGCTGCTTGAAAAACTGTTGATCATGCTGGCAAAACAGGGTGAGGAGAAAACTTTTTTGTATATCCGTCAGGAAGTTTTAAAAAAAGGTGATAAAAAATCAGGGTGTAAAGCATGATGCTTTACACTCTGATTTTTTGCAGTAAAACTTTTGTTTTTGGAAGCCAAAACTGAACCATAGGTCCTGTCAGAAAAATGGCGATAATTGTTCCGACACCAACTGTACCGCCAAGGATAAATCCGAGGCTTACAAAGAAAGCATCACATCCCATTCGTACCCAGCGGAATTCAATCCGTTCGAGTTTGTCGGAAAGGATGATGGCAACCAGATCATTCGGTCCGGTACCGGCGTTGCTGTTGATTACAATAGACATTCCCAGAGAGAGGATCGCACATCCGGCCAGAACACTGATAATACGAACCGGCATCCCAGAAGAAGCGTTGATGTACTCTTTAAAACACCAGGTAAAAAAGTCAATGATGGGACCTCCGCAAAATGCACATACAATAGTTCCAGGTTTGACATATCCTTTGGTGGTAAATAACATCAGAACCATCAAAATACATAGAACTATGACGTGCACAGTTCCGACAGACAATCCTGCAACCCGGGATAACCCCTGAATAAATACTGTGAAAGTATCGGTGCCAAGTGCCGAGAGCAAAAAGAGCGTAACACCAAGATGCGCAATGATCAGCCCCAAAAGAAGAACCAGGAGTGCACGAATCCAGTCGGTGATACTTCGCTGGGAAGTATCAGATGCAAATGTTTGTTTTTTCCCCATGATATGCTCCTGTTCTATTGTGGATAAACGAGTTGCTCTTCGGTGATTTTATTCAAAACCTGAGTCAGGTATTTTCGTGCAACAAATCTGGCCATCGGCAGATTCATATCCAGAAAGTTTCCGCAGTCTTTTGCACAGGCTCCGGGAACTTCCTGATCGTAAGATGCGATAAAAGCAAACATCTCTTTCATCAAAGGAAGAATATCGCAGGATTCATAATCACCGATAAGAAGCAGATAGAATCCGGTGCGGCATCCCATTGGTCCGAAATAGAGTGTTTTTGGGCCATATTCTGCATGGTTGCGAAGAAAGGTAGCGGCAAGATGCTCGATGGTATGTACTTCTGCAGTATTTAGAACAGGTTCTTCATTGGGATTTGTGATACGGATATCAAATGTGGTAACCGGGGTATCTCCTGCAAGATCTTTTCTGGAAATGTAAAGTCCCGGAGTCAGTTTGATGTGATCGATCGTAAAGCTTGTAATTTTTTCCATGGTAATCTCCTTGTTTTTTTATGTGTCATTATTATAGACAAAATCAGGCGAATTTGCAAGCGGGAAGGAATAAAGAACGGTTGACGGGAGACAGGAAATATGCGTATACTAAGGGACAGAGTGATCGGATAAAAGAACATATCTTAGGAGGAAAACAACGGTGAGATTATATATGGTACGACATGGTGAAACGGATTGGAATAAAGCGAAGAAAGTGCAGGGGAGAGCAGATATTCCCCTCAATGCATATGGAAGAGAACTGGCAGAAAAAACAGCAGAAGGACTGCGGGGGATTCCTTTTGATCTGGCGTATACATCCCCTTTATCCAGAGCAAAAGAAACAGCACAGATTGTTTTACAGGGGAGAAAGACTCCCTTGATCGAGGAACCTCGGATACAGGAGATCTGCTTTGGTGATTATGAAGGCATTGTGTATAGAGGAGAAGGCCTGGATCCGCAGAGTGCGGAGTTTGTGAAGTTCTTTGATGATACTGCAAATTACGTCCCAAAGGGAGATGGTGAGTCCGTTGGACAGTTGATGGAGAGAGTGGACGGCTTTCTGAAAGCATTATATCAAAATCCAGAGTTGCAGGACAAGATAATTTTGCTTTCGACGCATGGTGCTGCAGTCACGGCAATGAAAAACTGCATGAAAAATGAATGGAGTCCGGCAAAATTCTGGCAGATGGGAGTGCCAAAGAACTGTGCGGTGACGATTGTGGAAGTAGAGGGAGGCATCCCCCAAATTATCGAAGAAGACAAAATATATTATTAAAACAAAAATACGGAAAGAACCCAACATCCGGGGATTCTTTCCGTATTTTTAGTGTTCTAATCTTCCTCTTCTGTTTCTACAGAGTATGTCTGGCGCTTTCTTGCCATCTCATCGCTTTCGAGATATTCGTCATAAGTTGTGATCTTATCGATCAGTTTTCCGCCCGGTACGATCTCCATGATACGATTTGCAGTCGTCTGCACGATCTGGTGGTCACGGGAAGTAAATAAGAGTACTCCCGGGAATTTGATCATACCGTTATTGAGCGCAGTGATGGATTCCATATCCAGATGGTTGGTAGGTTCATCTAATAACAGAACATTTGCGCCGGAAATCATCATCTTGGAGAGCAGGCAGCGTACCTTCTCACCACCGGAGAGGACTTTTAATCTCTTCACACCATCTTCTCCGGAGAAGAGCATTCTTCCGAGGAACCCCCGCACATAGGTGGCATCCTTGTTTTCAGAGTACTGTGTCAGCCATTCTGTGATGGTGTAATCGTTATCGAACTCTCCGCCGAAGTCTTTCGGGAAGTAAGCCTGTGAAGTCGTGATTCCCCATTTGTAAGTACCTTCATCCGGTTCCATCTCACCGATCAGGATTTTGAACAGAACTGTTTTTGCAAGCTCATTTCCGCCTACAAATGCAACTTTGTCATCGTGGTTCAGTGTAAATGTCAGGTTGTCCAGAATCTTGACTCCGTCGATGGTTTTGGAAAGTCCTTCCACGGTCAGCACTTCGTTTCCGATGTCACGGTTTGGACGGAAATCAATGTAAGGGTATTTACGGCTGGATGGTTTGATCTCATCCAGTTCAATTTTTTCCAGGGCACGTTTTCTGGATGTTGCCTGTTTGGATTTGGAAGCATTGGCGCTGAACCGGGAAATAAAGTCCTGCAGTTCTTTGATCTTTTCTTCTTTCTTTTTGTTGGCTTCTTTCATCTGACGGATCAGAAGCTGGCTGGATTCATACCAGAAGTCGTAGTTTCCGGCATAGAGCTGGATCTTTCCATAGTCGATATCCGCGATCTGTGTGCAGACCTTGTTTAAGAAGTAACGGTCATGGGATACCACAATGACTGTGTTCTCAAAGTTGATCAGGAACTCTTCCAGCCATGCGATCGCATCCAGATCCAGGTGGTTGGTCGGCTCGTCAAGAAGCAGGATGTCAGGATTACCGAACAAAGCCTGAGCAAGAAGAACCTTTACCTTTTCTGCACCCTTTAAGTCTTTCATGTATTTGTAGTGGAGGTCTGTTTCAATGCCGAGTCCGTTGAGCAGAGTTGCAGCGTCAGATTCTGCCTCCCAGCCGTTCATGGTTGCGAATTCCGCTTCCAGCTCACTTGCTTTGATTCCGTCCTCGTCTGTGAAATCTTCTTTTGCATAGATGACTTCTTTTTCTTTCATGATCTCGTACAGACGTGCATTCCCCATGATGACGGTGTCCAGTACCAGATATTCATCGTATTTGTAGTGATCCTGCTGCAGGAAAGAAAGACGCTCTCCGGGAGTGATGTTTACTTCCCCTTTGGTAGGCTCGATCTGTCCGGACAAAATCTTTAAAAAAGTAGATTTTCCGGCACCGTTGGCTCCGATCATACCATAACAGTTGCCTTCGGTAAATTTAATATTGACATCTTCAAACAGCGCTTTTTTCCCGACGCGCAGAGTGACATTGTTTGCACTAATCATATTTTTTACTCCTTATTTATTATATAAAGTAATAATTCCAACGCTTATCTTAACATGAGAACCCACGACATGGCAAGGTCAGGAGTATGCTTTCTATGAAATAAACAAAGAAATATTGTGTTTTTGCAAAAATTTAACAGGATTAGGAGTTTGCGAAAAAGTGGAAAAAGTATATAATGGAACAAAGAAAGTGAGGGATGGATATGCAAAAAGCAACTTTGGTATTAGAAGGCGGAGCAACAAGAGGCGTATTTACATCGGGAGTACTGGATTATCTGATGGAGCAGGAGTTTTACACTTCTCATGTGATCGGTGTTTCGGCAGGAGCCTGCAATGCGGTGGACTATGTGTCAAGGCAGCCCGGACGGACAAGAGACTGTATGATCCCCACAGATAAGAATCTGTCCTATTATTACGGGATGCGTAAATTTATAAAAGAAAAAAGTCTGATGAATATGGATATGATTTTTGATATTTATCCAAAACAGATTTATCCCTTTGATTTTGACACCTATTTTCGATCAGAGATGAACTGTGAGCTGGTCACGACAAACTGTGTGACGGGAAAAGCGGAGTACATGGATGAGGCGCAAGATCCCGACAGGCTGATGAAAATCTGCCGGGCATCCTCCAGTATGCCGCTGCTTTGTCCGATTGTAAATATCGATGGGATCCCGTATCTGGATGGAGGACTTGCGGATTCTATTCCGATTCGGAGAGCGATGGATATTGGAAATGAGAAGATCATCGTTGTTCTGACAAGAAATCGGGGATATCGCAAGAAGGCGGTTTCAAAAGCGGTGGAAAAGATGTATCGCAGAGCCTACAGATCTTATCCGAATCTTCTGCGGACTCTTTTGCGGCGTGCGCCGTATTACAACCGGACGCTGAATGAGCTGGAGAATCTGGAGAGAGAAGGAAAGATTTTTGTGATCCGGCCGCAGGTAAAGCCGGTGTCCAGACTGGAGAGAAGTCAGGAGCATCTGATGGCATTTTATCATCACGGATATGATCTGATGGAAAGAGAGTATGACCGTCTCATGGAGTATCTCGAAAAATAGGTATATTTTGCATGGAAAATATGATACAATGTGGAGTATTCATGTGAAACCGGCAGAAGGAGAAACATATGAAAAAAGAAATTTTGAATTACACACAGAACAGGGAATTGTCGTGGCTGCGCTTTAATCAGAGAGTGCTGGAAGAAGCGCAAGATGAAAGTGTTCCGCTTCTGGAGAGGATGAAATTTGTATCGATCTTCACCAGTAACCTGGATGAGTTTTTTATGATTCGGGTAGGAAGTCTCTACGATATGGCATCTGTGGACAGCAAGACATTAGACAGCAGATCGGGGATGACTCCGAAAGAACAGTTAGATAAGATTTATGAGGCAGTGGCCCCGCTTTATAAAGAGCGGGATAAGACGTATGCGGAGATAAAAAAACAGCTGCATCCATACGGGGTCTGTGGGCTGGATTTCAAAGAGCTGGAGGCACAGGAAAAAAAGTATGTCAAACATTATTTCAAAGAACAGGTGCTTCCACTGCTTTCCCCACAGATCGTAGACGCAAATCATCCGTTTCCACATTTGCTCAATAAAGAACTGTATGTGATCGCAACGCTTCGTTTTGAAGAGAAAAAAATGATGGGGATCGTTCCTGTTCCTCAGTTTATTTCAGATGTGATTTATCTGCCGGGACATGACATTCGTTATATCCGGATGGAAAAAGTGATCATGGAGTATCTGGATCTTGTGTTTGAACAGTATCAGGTATCGGATATCACATACATCCGTGTCACAAGAAATGCGGACATTTCTCCTGACGATGAGAACTATGCGGACAATGAAGACTTTCGCTATATAATGAAGGAGACATTGAATAAGCGCAGAAGAATGGCAGTGGTACGTCTGGAAGTGGCCAATCCGCTGAATAAAGAGACAGAGAAATATCTCTGTGAGAAATTCAAAATTACGCCTGCCTGCATTTTTAGAACGAAAATTCCGATGAAACTGGATTATATCTTTTCAATTATGGATAAAGTACCTGCTTCCATGAAACGATCATTGGTTGATGTACCATTTGCTCCACAGCCTGCCGCACAGGTGGGAGAAGGAAGCGTGATGGCTCAGGTAAAGAAACGGGACATTCTTCTGTCCTATCCATATGAAAGCATGGATCCGTTTTTGAAGCTGATCAAAGAGGCATCCACAGATCCGGATGTGATGACCATTAAGATCACGATCTATCGTCTTGCCAAAAAGACAAGACTGGTAGAATATCTGTGTGCAGCGGCAGAAAATGGAAAAGAAGTGACCGCTCTGATCGAGCTGCGGGCCCGGTTTGATGAGCAGAATAATATTGAATGGTCAGAACGGATGGAAGAGGCCGGCTGCAGGGTACTTTATGGGTTTGACGGATATAAAGTACATTCCAAAATTTGTCTGATTACATACCGCAGTAAAAATGAGATCAAATATATCACACAGATCGGAACCGGAAATTACAATGAGAAGACCGCAAAATTGTACACGGATTATTCGCTGATGACTGCGAATCAGTCGATCGGAGAGGATGCAGCAGTATTTTTTAAGAATATGTCCATTGGCAATCTGGATGGAACCTATAAGAATCTGATCGTATCTCCGACCAGTTTGAAGCAGAAGATTCTGGCGTTGATGGATGAAGAGATTCAAAAGGGTGAACAGGGACGGATTGTGATGAAGATGAATTCTGTGACGGATATGGATTTTATCCGGAAGGTGGCAGAGGCTTCCAGAGCAGGTGTGAAGGTGGATCTGATCGTGCGTGGAATCTGCTGTATTCTGCCGGGAATTGCACAAGAGACAGAGAATCTGACTGTGACCAGTATTGTAGGCCGCTATCTGGAACACCCGAGAGTGTTTGTGTTCGGCACGGGAGCAGAGCAGAAAGTGTACATCGGTTCTGCGGATATGATGACCAGAAACACGGAGAAACGGGTGGAAGTGGCATGTCCGATTCTCAACGAGGAGATCAAAAAACGGCTGGTGAGAAACCTGCATGTAATGCTTGCAGATAATGTCAAAGCAAGAGTGATGACAAGTGACGGAACCTACCGCAAAAAGAAGGTAGAAGGAAAAGCCATCAATTCACAGGAAATCTTCATGAAAGAAGCACTGATGGCAAAACGAGTGGAGAAGAAACCACAGAAACAGACGTTTCTTCAGAAGATGAGACGGTTGTTTCAGAAAGAATAGAATAAACAGAAAGATGATTGTATAAATAAGAATGGGGAAAGCAGTATATATCGCAGAAAAGCCAAGTGTGGCGCAGGAGTTTGCAAAGGCTTTAAAATTAAATGCAAAGCGAAAGGACGGGTATCTGGAATCAGAAGAAGCCATCGTAACCTGGTGTGTGGGACATTTAGTGACCATGAGTTATCCGGAAGTGTATGATCCGGCACTGAAAAAATGGAGTTTGAACACACTGCCGTTTCTTCCGCAGGAGTTTCAGTATGAAGTGATCCCGGGAGTGGCAAAGCAGTTCCAGATCGTCAGCTCCCTTTTAAACAGACAGGATGTGGACACGATCTACGTGTGTACCGACTCCGGACGGGAAGGAGAGTATATCTACCGGCTGGTGGAGCAGGAAGCACATGTGACAGGAAAACAAAGAAAACGGGTCTGGATCGATTCGCAGACGGAGGAGGAGATTCTTCGCGGGATCCGGCAGGCAAAGGACTTATCAGAGTATGATAATCTGAGCGCTTCGGCCTATCTCCGCGCAAAAGAGGACTATCTGATGGGGATTAATTTTTCCAGACTTCTGACATTAAAATACGGAAACAGTATTTCCGGATATTTGAAGACAAAGTATGCGGTAGTCTCAGTGGGACGGGTGATGACCTGCGTGCTGGGGATGGTAGTGCGAAGAGAGCGGGAAATCCGTGAATTTGTAAAAACACCATTTTATCGTGTGCTTGCAACTCTGGAAACTGAGGGAAAAACATTTGAGGGAGAATGGAAAGCGGTCAAAGGCTCCCGCTATTTCGAATCGTTTGACCTATACAAAGAGAATGGATTCAAACAAAAAGAAAAGGCGCAGGAGCTGATCGCATATCTGAAGGAGAAAGAGCCTGTCACAGGACAGATAGCGGCGATCGAAAAGAAGAAAGAGAAGAAGAACCCACCGCTTCTTTATAATCTTGCGGAACTGCAGAATGATTGTTCCAAGCGGTTTAAGATCAGTCCGGATGAGACACTGCGGATCGTGCAGGAATTATACGAAAAGAAGCTGGTGACCTATCCGAGAACAGATGCCAGAGTGTTGTCTACTGCTGTTGCAAAGGAAATCAGTAAAAATCTGAACGGGCTGTCAAAATACGGGTCCGTGGCAGTATATTTAAAAGAAATCGCGGCTATGGGAACGTATAAGAACCTGGTAAAGACCCGTTATGTCAATGATAAACAGATTACCGATCATTATGCGATCATTCCGACCGGACAGGGACTTTCGGCACTTTCGTCGGTCTCCCAGGCGGCAAGGAATGTGTATGACTGTGTTGTAAAACGGTTTTTGAGTATTTTTTATCCGCCCGCTGTATATCAGAAAGTAGCGGTGACTGTAAAGATACGGGAGGAGAGCTTTTTCTCGAATTTTAAGGTTCTGGCAGAAGAAGGGTATCTGAAAGTAGTGGGAATTCCGCAAAATGGAGGAGAACAGAGCATGGATCCACAATTTTTCCAGGTGGTGCAGAATCTGAAAAAGGGAGCAGTCCTGCCGGTTTGTGCGCTGGATGTGAAGGAAGGAGAGACTTCTCCGCCGAAGCGCTACAATTCAGGATCCATGATCCTTGCAATGGAAAACGCGGGGCAGTTGATCGAGGATGAAGAGCTGCGTGCCCAGATCAAGGGAAGCGGTATCGGAACCAGTGCCACCAGAGCGGAAATTCTGAAAAAGCTGATCCATATCAAATATCTGAGCCTGAATAAGAAGACCCAGATCATCACTCCGACTCTTCAGGGAGAGATGGTGTATGATGTGGTGAACCAGTCCATTCGTTCGCTTTTGAATCCGGAACTGACGGCCAGCTGGGAGAAAGGACTGACGTATGTGGCAGACGGAGAGATCGCTCCGGATGAGTATATGCAGAAGCTGGATCATTTTATTGTCAGCAGAACGCAGGGAGTCAAAGGGCTGGCAAATCAGTGGCAGCTTCGTGGCTGTTATGACAAGGCGGCGCAGTTTTATAAGACGACGGCAAATAGTAAAAAAGGAGATAAGAAGAGATGAAAGCATTAACAATTCGGGAATTATATACATTGGATGAGACCATTGCGGCAGAGATTTTTGAGGGCGCGGTTTATCCATGGGAAGTATTGTCAAAGATTCATGATTTTAATTTAAAATTAGGAGAAACGCTTCCGGAAGAGGAATATGACCAGGTGGGAGAGGACGTGTGGATTGCGAAATCTGCCCATGTATTTGAATCGGCTTATATTCATGGGCCAGCTATTATCGGGAAAGATGCAGAAGTTCGGCATGGCGCGTTTATTCGGGGAAATGCAATTGTAGGAGAAGGCGCAGTGGTAGGAAATTCTACAGAACTTAAGAATGTCATTCTGTTTAACAAGGTGCAGGTACCTCATTACAATTATGTGGGAGATTCTATCCTTGGATACAAGGCACATATGGGAGCCGGTTCCATTACTTCCAACGTGAAGAGCGACAAGACGCTGGTGGTTGTAAAGAACGGAGAAGAGAAGATTGAAACCGGGCTGAAGAAGATGGGGGCCATGTTGGGAGACCATGTAGAAGTGGGTTGCAACAGCGTACTGAATCCCGGAACAGTCATCGGACGCAATTCCAACGTGTATCCTACTTCCTGTGTCAGAGGGGTGATCCCTGCTGGACATATCTTCAAAAGACCCGGAGATGTGGTGAAAAAAGATAATATCTAAAAATTAGATCATTATTATTCAAAGCATCGATGAATTTTGATTGACGAATGTCCTTTTATGGGTTATGATATTTATCAGTGCAACGCTTTGACGGGGTAAAGCGTCTGCGCATTACAGTAAGCAGATCGTAAGATCCGCAGAAAAGAGGACATTTATTATGAAAAAGAAATTATTATCTGTAGTACTTACCGCAGTAATGGCAGC
>OLGL01002130.1_pt1 | contig 16544 bp, 14 predicted proteins | sample 1605041 | NCBI WGS metagenome assembly OLGL01 (sample SAMEA3888905, study PRJEB22519) | human gut metagenome | biome: human gut; feature: human-associated habitat; material: faeces | place: Denmark | collected 2010 | reverse complement strand
ACCGCCCTGCTTTGATCCGACCGGAACACCGAGATTGGCGAGATATAAATCACCTCGCCGATAAACCCAGTTTTCTTTCATATGCTGTTGTCTCCAATCTCCATACACTGATATGGATAAAGCCTGCCAGGTATCATGCTGATACAGCACCCGGCAGCGCTTTCTGAAAATATGGTTTCTCTGTACTTTTTCTTATCACCCCAGAGATGTAGGATTTCTCACAGGCGGCAGTGTGCTTCACTGCTCCATTGGAATTTAACCATCCCGCCTTCCTTATGGCCGGACCGCGAATTACGGAAGTATCATTGTCCCTGTCCGGCTTTAACACCGCCGCCGGTTGCAATCCGGCATTTGCTTCTGCGAAACCGCTATCGCCCCGATGGGCTTCATGGCGTGCAGTCGAAGGCTCGACCAAACAGGAATGTACCTGAAGAATGAGTATTCAGTTTTCAAGGGACATCCGGACTTTCGTCCTTACAAAGTAAGTTTAACAAGAATCCTCCGGTTTCGCGTTGGCCTCGTAGGCGCACTTTGGTTGTCCTTGCAGGACTACATACGGTTCGTTTTGACTTTTTCAGTGTTCTATACAGCCGGATTGAGGCAAAAAAATACCCCGTTGGTTTCCCAACGAGGCATCGAAGACGATTCTATTCTGTTTTCTGCAAACTGGTACCCGTTTATCTCCTGGTGACCATTTGAGTCACGGCCAATGTATCAAAAAAGCAACGCTCATCTCAGCAAATCAGACAAGCTGTATTCTCCTTTGGGGATATTTGCTGTTCTGCGATACTCTTTTATGGCTTTCACCAAGAGCTGTGGGTTACTGAAATACTGCTTCACAAAATCATACGACTTCACATCATGCATCCGAAGATTTGTTTTACAAAATTCGCTTGGTTTTTTTCCAGAACGCTTAAACTGATCATATGCTCCTTCCGCATGAATAATCAGCATTTCAATTTCTGGAGCAGTAATGACATTTACCACGTCAATTTTCTGCTCATATGCTTTACTCAATCGAAATTCCTCTCTGCGAGAATCCAAAATCCGTATCACAGAAATCTGCTCATCGAATCCTTTCCGTAAGTATCGCTCCTCGGATCGTTTAGCACTTCTGCAACGGATAACACGTTCTTCCAACATTTCTTCTCTGTTGAAAATCAGAAGATCATTATCAACCAGTATGTCGATAATAGCTTCTTCGGCAGAGCCTTCACATATACACGCCTTGTATTTTGCTAATTTCATTCTGCCGCCTCCTTAATTGATCGAAGCAGCCAGGCTTTTCTTCAAGCGCATATACGCTTCATATGCTGGCGTTGTTCCCTCAAGGAAGCCGCTCTGGTAGGCATCACTCTTTTTAATATCATTACGTTTCAATATATAGCTCAAATTTTCTGCTGTAATGCCATTACGATTTCTCACAATACAAATTCCGTCATTTCGGTCATATTCATCCAGCAGTTCCGGATAATGCGTAGTGAAAATAAGCGTTCCGCCATTTTTGTTCAGTCGGCTGTCCATAAAGAAGCGCACTAAGGTCGTTACAATTTCCTTGTTGAAATGATTCTCTATTTCATCTACCAGAAGATAACCACCTGAATGAAGAACTTCCTTTACCATCGAGAATGTAATAATACCCTTAATCGTACCAGAGGACAGATACTGCTCAAGGTCTGCCGCATTATTCAGGATAATCTCTTCTTCATCCTTAAACTTCAAGTGGATAAATGTTTTTCCCTCTGTCTGCTCAAAACACAATTTCTCAATGGTCGGATCGAGAAATGCAATTACCTCCAATGGAATATCTTCGGTAAATGGAAGCACATTCACATTCGTATAGGAAAGCAGGCTGAATATTTCCACTGTATCATTCGCTTTTTTATTATGTGCAATGACAAAGCTGACATCATCAGAAAGGTATGCTTCATCGCTATTGCGCTGCTCTACAGGCTTCATTCCTGTAAAATCTGTCAGATACTTTTTCGACTTAACGGTTGCAATCGGTTTTTCCCAAAGGCTTTCAGACAGAATCGAATACACATATTCCCCTGTTTTCGACTTCTTTGCCGCAATTACAGTTTCCAAGCAGCAGACGTAGCTACGCTTATCATAAAAATATGTGCGGATTGTAACATTCTTCGCTCCGCCAAGAATGCTTTTTGCCTCCACATGATTGATGGGCTCATTTTTCACAATATTTAAGGCCAAGCTAATGACCTTTAATACCGAGGTCTTGCCAGATGCGTTAATTCCAATGAAAGCACAGGCAGAGTGGAGATAGTAGTTATCCGTCAAACGGTAAAGACTATCTTTGTCCTCTTCGCAAACACGTTGCTGCGTATAAAAGCAAATATCCAAGTCTTTTTTGAATAATGGGAGTCCTTGTGCGGTGATGCGGAGTATTTTCATAGGTAGTCCTCCTATAAAAACGGTTTTTCCGTTTTTATTTTCTGATTTGTCTTTGACACTACAAAGTATCCGTTCCATGCAGCGAAAGCCTTGTGATTGCCAACCTGTTCCACTGCATGAAATACATGGAGCGCCGTGGAAGTGGCCTACGCAAAATCGTCAGGAAAATCGAAAAGCTGCCTGGATATTTAGCGGCATATAATCCTAAAATTTCCTCAACAGCAACAGATTTCAGGGTCATCTTGAAAAATCCAAATTACCAACTTAGTCAGTGACCAAGTTAGTGAGCAAGATAAATCGCCGGACATCCCACACGCAGTTTTGAATCTTTGTATCCACCTTATTGCCCACGGCAGTGATGGCGCTCAGTTATAGTGATTGGTATTGTAGGTTTTGCCATCCGCAGCAGTTATTCGAGATTTTCGAATAACTGAATGCCGGACAGTTCGATCAGTAAGTCAATGGAGCAGCTGCGCTCTCCGTTCTCCATGCGGCTGACATGTTGCTTATTCGCCAATCCCAGGCGAACCGCCAGTTCCTAAATTTACCCCAACTCTTGACAAAGAGCAAAAAAAACTCCTCAGAACCGAAGTCCTGAGGAGTCGTAATTCGTATTGAATTGTCCTGAGACAAGAAATTATCTCTTGGAGAACTGAGGCGCACGACGTGCAGCTTTGAGACCGTACTGCTATCGTTTTAGCGCCGTTTTCCCTTGATTTTACGGGCTTTTTTGAGGTGGCGACCTTCGGTTGTCCTACCCCTTAACCCAATCAATCGCAGACCTTTACTTAGGTGCCAGATGGGTGAAGTGCTTGCTCCACCACACCGAAAAGTTCTTCGGGCTTATTATACTTGACTTTTGCATAAATGTCCATAGTTGTTTTACTATTTTCATGCCCGGCAAGATATTGCACCGTCTTGGGGTCAACTCCCGCATAGATTAAGTTTGTAATATAGGTATGCCGCAGTTGGTGGGGCGTCACTTCAAAATCAAGCGTGTAGATAACCTTGGGATTGTTCTTCTGGCTGGTTCCCAGGACTGGCTTAACCGTGTACTTGATACTCTGCCCATTCACATACTTATAATAGGTGCGCTCCTTGGTGGAGCGGACAACAATGTACTGCCATACCCGCTTGAACTGCGAGTAAGACAGCGGCTGACCTTTGCTGTCGGTAATTACAAAGTCAGACTTAGAGACGGCCTTCGCGTCCCGCAGGCAATCGGCTAAGCACTTAGGGATAGGGATGTCTCTCCGGGCTGCTTTGGTCTTTAGAATCGTAGAGACTACCGGCCGGTTGTGTTCCGCCCGCCATGCCCGCCGCACGGAAAGGTACGGGGTTGGATCATCCAGAAACACACAGTCCCATTGGAGGCCAAGGGCTTCTTCCCGGCGCAGGCCAGCGTATAGGCCAATCATCACAAAGAGGTATGGCGGCAAACCTTTTATGGTTTCCAGGAGTACCGCTACCTGCTCATCACTTAGCGCCTCCTTCTTCTGTGCTGGCTTCCCGCCTTTGCCTGATATTCCCGCACAGGGGTTATCTTCAATTAGCTGGCTGCGCTCTGCGGAATAAAAAACGCACTTGATGAGCATATTCACTTTGTTATAAAGGCCCTCTGATTTCTTTGACAGTGGCACCAGCGCCAGGCGGATGTCGTCAGCCGTCACTTCCTCCATATACATATCGCCCATCGGTTTGATGACGTAATTCCTCATATTGGAGGCGTATCCTTTCAAAGTGGCTGCTGAAACCTTTGCCGACTGCATCACCAGCCATTTCTCGCAATATTCTGCAACGGTCGGATGCTGCCGGTGAAAAAGAATCTCCTGCACTTGACGTCTTGCCGCTAATTGTTTCTCATAAAGCTCCTCGCAGGTTGTTGCGTACAGGCTGACCTGCTTCCCATCGGCGTCCAGAATCCGTGTCCTGTAATATTGGATGCCTTTCCGCTCCACACTGGTGTACTGAGGAATTGTTTTTTTCTTAGCCATAGATAATTTCCTTTCTTATGTGCAAATCAAATTGGTTCCTTCCCTCCTTTTTTATCAGAAACGCCGGATTGAATCAAAGATACGGATTAGGAAAAGCAAAGAGCGAGGCGTTCCTGCCTCGCTCCTACTGTATTTTCTGTTCTATGCCCACATGGCATCCCATTGAGAAAATGCGCTGCCCATCGCTTTAACAACCTGATCTGGTTGGTTGTATTTGACTTTTGCGTAAATATCCATTGTGATTTTACTGCTCTCGTGACCTGCCAGGTACTGCACCGTTTTGGGGTCCACCGAGGAATGAATCAGGTTGGTTATGTAGGTGTGCCTGAGTTGGTGGGGCGTGACCTCGAAATCCAGGCTGTAAACGCAGTGGCCGTTGTTTCGGGCTTTCTCTCCGAGCTGCGGGTAGAGAATGTATTTTACATATTTTCCGTCTACCAGTTTGCGGGCCACTCTCGGCTTGGCGGTCCGTGTCACAATATATTGCCACAGCCGCTTAAACTGCGTATAAGACAGTGGGCCACCGTCTCGATTAGCAACCACATAATCTGAGGTAGATGTTTTCTTTGACTCCCTCAAACATTCTGCCAGACAGGTCGGAAGCGGGATATTCCGCTCCGCCGCTTTCGTTTTTAGTTCGGTGAGAATGACCGGCCGATTATGTTCTGTGTGCCATGCCCGCCGCACTGTCAGATACGGTGCATCCGTGTCCAGATATACCGAATCCCATTGCAGTGCAAGGATTTCTTCTCGCCGCAGGCCGGCATACAAGCCGATCATTACAAACACGTAGGGAGGCAAGTCGCAGATCGCATCTAAAAGCTGCTCGACCTGTTCATCCGTCAACGCCTGGCGGTCCTCTTGCGGAACACCGCCGCCTTTTGCAGTCAGATGGAGTGTTGGGTTCACTTCAATCACATGGCTTTCCTTAGCCGCCCGAAAGATGGATTTATAAAGAATCACCACGGACTTGTAGACCGATGCTGACTTCTTGGAAACAGGGACGAGGGCGAGCTGGATGTCATCCAGCGTTACATCTGCCATACGCATCTCTCCCAGCTCCTTGATAATGTGCCGCCGTACCTTGGAGGTGTAATCCGTCAAGGTAGTCTGCCGAACATGGACTGACTGCATCAGCAGCCATTTCTCACAGTATTCCGCTACCGTTGGCGATTTCCGATGAAACCGGGCGTGACCAATTTGATCCAACGCCTCCAGTTCTTTGTCGTACAGTTCTTCGGGGGTCCTTGCATAAAGAGCAACCCGCTTGCCATCGGCATCTTCTATCCGGGTCCTGTAATACTCTACACCGTTCAGCGTGACGGTGTTATACTCTGGAATCAATCGTTTTCTTTTTGCCAATACCGTTACCTCTCAAGAATCATATTCAGCGCTGTACCTTTGTTTTACCAGACATCCTTTGTCCAAGCAAGGATACGGATCGGCTCACGCTCCAGCGCTTCGCGCTTTACGGTAAGTGGCGCACTTTTCCACCGGCTTTGCCCGATGTGTGAATTTTGCGATGTACTCTTGGAGGCTTGCATCCGTAAAGTAGACACAGCCGTTTTGCACATATTGCACATAGGAAATCAGGCCATTATTGCGGGCTGTGTCCAGCGTTGCAATGCTAACCCCTAAGATTTTGGCAGCTTCTTTCCTTGTAAATAACTTTTCCATAGAATCTCTCCCTTCTTTGTCAAGGATATGGTTGTGGCTTTCAAAATCACATGAATACGCTGGCAGCTGAAGCTGCCAGCGCATGGTATCTGATTTTGAACAGTGATGCCTGCCAGTGTCTACACGCTGAAGCAGGAATCTCCGAGAAATCAATTTTATAAGTACGCCACATTTGCCACGCCCCCCTGACGCCGGGGACAGAACAGGTCTCCGCTGGCGCGGCTGTCATAACTCCGCAGCGTCGTTCGTAGCGTGCGCCGCAGGGTTCCCCCCAAGTCTTTGGCGGGCCGTGAGGAAGTATCTTTAAGCCCCCGCGTCCTCATCGCGCCGGATCTGCCACCATCCGGGGTACAGGGCCGTTGATCGCTCCGAAACAGCTTGTTCATCACCTCCTGGCTGCTCCATCTTCGCGCCGTCCTGCACTCGCTCATACGCGGGTTATGTACCTGTTCTGCCGTGTATTCGGTTGTCAAAGATCAGCGAAGGAAAAATCCCCTTCTTGATAACCATGACAAAAACAGGCGATTTGTCCTGCCTGTTACGCAAATTTTTTGAAAAAATTTTTAGCCTTGCCGCCTGGCCGGGGCTGTACACAGGGCAAGCATCGGGTAAACAAAATAAAATAGGTACTATCGTGCCTAAAAGAGCCTCCTAAAAGGTTCTTCTCGACAGAGAATAGGAACGATAAAATATCATTAAGGAGACGATAGTACCTATGGAGATGTTAAAAGAGCTGGGACGGCGTATTCAAAAAGCCCGTAAGGTGAAAAAACTTACACAACAGGAACTCGCTGATTTGAGCCATGTTTCGCTGAAGCACGTTCAAAGTTGTGAAAGAGGGGAAAAGAACCCTTCTTTTGAGGTTCTGCGTGCTTTTGGTAAAGTTTTGAATTTGTCCTTGGACTCCCTGATGAATCTTGATCTGCCCGAAGATGAACAATCCGCCAACGATATGCGGCAGCTCTACCTTTCGTGCCCTCCGGCGGCCAGAAAGGCGCTGTTAAACTCGGCCCGTGCGCTGGCTGATGAACTAAAAGAGATGACGCAGGCAGACGAATGTGACCAAGATAAAAAAGCAGAGGAGAAATAAGCCGGTGGAGGAATAAAAATCCCCCACCGGCTCTTTTTTTGCCGCTATTCGGCGGTCAGGTTATCGGGCTGTGTCCAGCAGACGCGCCAACTTCTTCAGCCCGCGCCGGATGCTGTCCCACACACGGCGGCGGTCGGTGCCCTCAATCCGGGCGATCTCGGCCACCGTCATGCCCAAGTAAAACCGGGCGTAGATGCGCCGGGCCTGGATGGCGGGCAGCTGCATCAGCGCAGCATACACTTCTTCCCGCAGCTGTTTCTGCTCCAGGACTTCCTCCGGGGTTAGCGGCCGGGCAAGCGCATCATTTTCAATGCCATCCTCCCGGTCCAGAGAATAATGAGCCTTGTGCCGGAACTTCCGGCGCTCATAGGAAGCGTCAGTCTGCTGACTGTTCTGAATCACAGTCAGGATTTCCTCGGCCACCTCTACAAAGACATCAGTTTTATATACATCGGGATACAGGTCCCGAAGATTGATCTTCTGCATTATGTACCTCCGTTTCAATTCACTGGTTGATGGGTGAACAGAAACGGAGGCGGCGGGCGACACCGTTCGGGATAATTCCCGAAAAAACGACAAGCAAAAGCGCCAGCATCCGGTGTGCGGCGGCTGGCGCTTTTGAAAGAGGTTTGATAGTGCTTTTGAATCAGCCACGATAGTGCCTGTTCAAAAGCAGATGGAGACCGATAAACGGTCAGGATTTTTTTAGCAGGTTGATTCCTGTCAGATTATGTCGAAGCTCTTTGTGCTTCATGGCGGCTCCCTCCTAAAGCCGCCGTATCATTTCAGCACAGGGTCGTCATCCTCATAAGGGCATGGAGAACGGCGGCCTTAATGTTACTCAAAACCGCCGCAGTACCCTGAAAATCCATTATGGGCGCACGAAACTGCCAGCCCTGCAACGGTTTTTTTCTTTCCCCGTCTGGCGGGGCAGGATAGCTTGTCTTATTCGGTTTATTCTTGCTCTTGTGCGGCTGCCTCTTTCAGCCGCGAAAAGCTCTCATCGCTGATGATGTGTTCAATCCGGCAGGCATCGGCCTCCGCAGTTTTTGGGTCAACGCCTGCGGCGATAAGCTGCTCGGTAAAAAAGCAATGGCGCTCGTAGATTTTTTCGGCAACCTCGCGGCCCACATCGGTCAGATGGAGAAAGTGATCTTCGTCCATTGTGAGAAAGCCGCCGTCCCGCAAGACAGCTACCGCATGGCACACGCTGGGCTTTGACACCTCCATGTGCCGGGCCACATCTACGGAGCGTACCATACCGAGTTTCTTTTGGAGAACAAGGATGGTTTCCAGGTAGTCCTCCCCGGACGCATGAAGTTTCATCTGAACCTCCTTTACTGAGCCAACTTCCAGCCGATGGCCTCCTGTCTGGCCGATACAAAGTCGGCATACAGGCCCTTCTGCTGGATCAGCTCCGCATGAGTGCCGCGCTGGACGATGTGAGCGTTGTCCAGTACAAGGATCTGATCGGCGTTACGGACGGTTTTCAGCCGGTGGGCAATCATGATGATGGTCTTGTCATGGGTCAGCGCCTCAATAGCCCGCTGCAATTCATCCTCATTCTCCGGGTCAACACTGCTTGTCGCCTCGTCCAAAATGATGATAGGTGCGTCCTTCAGCATGGCGCGGGCGATGGAAATCCGCTGTTTCTCGCCGCCGGACAAAGTACCGCCTCCCTCGCCAATCACGGTGTCATAGCCATCCGGCAGGGCAGAAATAAAGTCATGGCAGCATGCCTTTTTCGCCGCTTCAACCACTTGTTCATGGGTAGCATCCGGGCAGCCAAACTTGATATTGTTCTCAATCGTATCTGCAAATAGGTACACGCTCTGGAACACCATCGAGATATTCTTCATCAGGCTGTCCAGTTTGAAATCCCGTACATCCGTACCGCCTATGGTAATCTTCCCGGCGTTCACATCCCAAAAGCGGGCAATCAGGTTGCACATCGTTGTCTTACCTGCCCCAGAAGGGCCGACAATGGCAGTAGTCGTTTTTTCGGGAATGGTAAAGCTGACCCGATCTAATATCTTACGGTCTGCGTAGGAAAAGTCCACCTTGTCAAACACGATCTCGCTGGACTTCGGCGTAATGTCAGCGCCTTTCTCGTCCATTACCGGCGTATCATCAATGGAGTTTGCCGTATCCATCGAGGCCGCCAGCATTTGCAGCAAAGAGGCCATATTCCCGGCGTTCTCCAGGTCGCCAAACACCATGAAAGAAGCAATCACCAAAATCAGGCCGTAGGCCAGCGGCAGGGAGCCGTCCAGCCAGAACCAGACCGAGGCCAAAAGCAACAGGACGCTGAACACCCGGACAACGGCCTGTTTGATAGCGTCATAGGGAACGCTGGCCTTTGTCAATTTCAGGTTATCCCGGCAGCTCGCCTTAATTGCACTGCCGATAGACTGCGTGCTGTCCCGTTCCAGTCCAAATGCTTTGACAATCCCCATCCCCTGAATGTACTCCAACACAGACTCCACAAGGGACTCCTGTGTGTGCTGGCGTACCCCACTGAGCGCGGCAGATTTGCGAAGCGCCAGTTCCGCCGCCGCAAGGTAAATCAGGACACCGGCAGCGGCCACAAGACCGATCCGCCAGTCAAATACCAACAGGACGATGACGAGGGCAACCGAGTTGAAAAAACCGCCCAGCACTGACACCAGGACACGGGCTGCTGAGTTCTCTACATCACCTAAAGTTGTTGTGACAATGGCGGTAATATTCCCGATACTATTCTTGTTGAAGTAGCCCATCGGGATATAGCGCAGCCGATCTCCGATGTGGATACGCTTTTCCGCCACCATGCAATAGCCGGTTTCCGTCTGCTCCATCGTGGAGAAATAGGTCGTGATGATACGCCCAATGAGGGAAACGACCATAATTCCCAGCGAAATCCAGATAAACTTTCCGTCCCGGTTGTCAGATACTAACGCGCCGATCACTACAAAGAGGGCGGCAAACTGCATGGCTGAAAACAGCCCGGACAGGAATGAGAATAACAGGGATTTTTTTAGAAGCCCCTTTTTGCTGCCTGCAAAAGCAAAGATTTTTTTCAATGTTCCATACATCTGACAACACCCCCTTACATCTGGTCTTTCGCGCCGATGTGCGCCTGCCACATATCCCGGTAGAGGGGGCAGGTTTCCAGCAACTTCTCATGCGTACCCTGTGCGTGGATGGTTCCATCCTTCACCACAACGATGTTATCTGCGCCAACAATGGTAGACAGCCGGTGTGCGATCACAATCAGGGTCTTGCCGACAGTTAAAGCGGAAATGGCTTTCTGCACCAGCGCCTCATTTTCGGGGTCGATGTAGGCAGTTGCCTCGTCTAAAATGACAACCGGCGCATTTTTCAGCATGGCGCGGGCGATGGCAATACGCTGGCGCTCCCCGCCGGAAAGATGGGAACCGGCGCTGCCGACAACCGTATCATAGCCATTATCCAGCTTGCGGATAAAGGCGTCGCAGCCGCTTTGTTTGGCTGCCTGCTCCACCTCTGCGTCCGTGGCACTGGGTCTTCCCATGCGGATATTCTCCCGGATACTGCGGTTAAACAGGTAGTTGTCCTGAGATACATAGGAAATCTGGTCTGCAATTTCAGACAGCGGTATATCCTTCAGCTCATGGCCGCCGAGGGTAATGCTGCCGGATGTAACATCCCAATACCCGGCAATCAGCTTCGCCACCGTAGACTTACCGGAGCCGGACGGCCCTACAAGGGCGGTCATGGTTCCGGGGTGGATGGCGAGATTCACATCATGCAAAACCTCTGTTGTCCCGTCATAGGAAAACGACACAGACCTAAGAGAAATGCCGGTATCTTCCAGCTTGACTGGCGTTTCTTTATGGTTCAGTTCTTCGGCGTTCAGAAGCTGGCTGATTTCTTCCACATTTGTCCCCAGTACAGCCAGATCGTCCGTAAAGGTAAAAGCCGCAATAATCGGCCCAATCAGCCCCAGCGAGAAAATCACAATGGACAGGAAGGTGGAAAGCTCCAGACTGCCGGAGAGCCAGAATGCAAAACCGCAGGGCAGCACGCAAATCAGCACTGAGGGCAGGATGGCGTTGTAGGCGCTCATGGTTTTCTGGTTTTCCCGCATCCAGTCCACATAGTAGTTGGCGTTATAGTTCACCGCGTCCGAATATTTTTTGTAGGAACCGGCGGACTGGCTGAACGCCTTTACCACCTCAACCCCGCCGATGTACTCTACAATGGCATTTGCCATCTGCTTGCCTGCCTTGACAGCACCCTCCCATTTGTCGGGATAATTCTTCATACCGGCAGACATGACAGCAAGGCCCACTACCAGCGTAACAAGGGACAGGAGCGCCATGCGCCAGTCCAAAAGGAACAGGTACACGGCGATTACAAGCGGCACCAGCACATTTGCGGTCATTTCCGGGATCAGGTGTGCGAAGGTCGATTCCATGCCTTCAACCCGGTCAACAATCGTCGTTTTATACTGGCCGGACGGAGTATCTAAAATCGTCCCCATCGGGACGCGAGCCAGCTTTGCGGTGATATTCTCCCGCAGATCACGCAGCGTGTAATAGGTCGCTGTGTGGGAAATCGTTGTAGAAAGACAGGAAAACAGCACCTTCCCAAAGTAGCCGCACAATGCAATAATACCAGCGGTCACATAGCGGGAAAAATTCTGTTCCCCAGACAACATCATTGTGACAATATGCGCCACGCAGAAATAGGGCACCATCTGGCAGGCCACGCCTAATACCGCAAGGATAACACTGCCGATGAATTTTCCATGATAGGGCTTGCCCCATACCCATAAGACGCCTATGGGCGACTCTTTCTTTTCCTCCTTCATTCTGTGGACACCTCCTTCTTCATATCACTCAGGAAAAACTTTAGCAGGCGTTTTCGGCCATCGCTGTCCTCTATGGAATAACTTTCCTGAATTTGCCCGTTTTCTAAGTGAAGGACATAATTGCAACAGCGTAGAATAAATTCCGGGTCATGCGTTACCACAAGCGCGGTTCTTCCGGCATTTGCCACCTGATTGACAACATTAGCGACCTGCCTCATGTGAAACAGGTCAAGGCCGCTGGTCGGTTCATCAAATAAAATCAGAGGCCGCCCCGAAGCAATCGCAGAGGCAACCGCCACACGCTGCTTTTGGCCGCCGGACAGCCCCATTGGGTGGCAGTCCTCAAAGGAAAGCAAGTCCATCTCCTGCAAGATTTCTCTTGCCTTCTGTTTATCCTCGGTTCTCATACTGAGCAGAATTTCATCCAGAACACTTTCGGTAAAGAGCTGGTGGTTTACATCCTGCATGACCATATAGCAGAGTTTCAATCGTTCTTTTCTGGAATAGTTCTTGCTTTGATCCTGCACCGTTCCCTTGAAGTGCTTTTCCAACCCGCAGAGGCACCGAGCAAAGGTGGATTTTCCCGCACCATTATGTCCGATGATGGCCGTGGCGCTGCCGGATGGGAAAGAGGTTTCCGTTATATGCAAGGTTTCCGGCTCATGCTTATAGGCGAAGGACACATTCTTTATCGTCCAAACCGCCTCGTTCATTCTCTGCGGCGGGCCTTCAACTTCTGAAAGCCCCGCAAGGTCAAGGGGCCGCAATCCCATATCATCGCGCTGTTTTGCCGACAGGCCGCAAAATTCCTCTGCTGTATAATCACCTTCGATTTCTCCATCTTTCAGGTACAGGACACGGTCAAAGAGGCCGGACAGATAATACAGCCGATGTTCAGAGATGATGATGGTCTTTCCCTGCGATTTCAAAGTAAAGAGAAGCTGCCGGAAATCAGCGATAGCGTATGCGTCAAGGTTTGATGATGGCTCATCCAGCACATAAACATCCGGGTCAATCGCCGCTGCCGATCCGCAAGCGATTTTTTGCTTTTCACCGCCGGACAAAGAAAAAATACTTCTATCAAGCAACGGCTCCAACTTTAGCTGTGCAGCTACACGCTTTACACGATCACGCACAACATCTTCCGGCATCCCGTGGTTTTCCGGACCGAAAGCCAGTTCGCTGGTCGTATCCACATTGAAAAATTGAGAACGCGGATTTTGAAATACAGAGCCGACTTTCAGAGAAATATCAAACAGTGACAGGTCACGGGTATCCTTTCCATCCAGATAGACGGAGCCGGTATAAGTTCCCTCATGGTAATGGGGGATCAGGCCGTTAAACAACCGGGTCATGGTCGTTTTCCCGCAGCCGGAAGTCCCACAGAGCAGGACAAAAGAACCGTCCTCAATGGTGCAGGAAATGTGTTTCAAAGCGCCCCCGGTTTGACTCTCGCTGTCAGGAAGGGCGCTGGCCGGATAGGAAAAGGACACATCTTGACATTCAATCACTTCCTTCACCCCCTTGCGGCAAGCACATAGATTTGCGCTGCAAATGCTCCCAGACAGATCAGCAGAAAAATAACATCCTGCACATGAAAGCCCAGCTTACAGATATTCGTCCGCTTTACCGGGCCACCCAATCCCCGCGTAAGGGCTGCCTGGGACAGTTCCTCTCCGATTTTGACGGAGCAAATCATCATAGGAACAATCCGATATTCTAAAATCGCACTGGCTTTTCCACCACCAAAGCGGACGCCACGCATCCGCATGGCGTCCCCAATGGCGCTCCATTCTTCCGCAACCGTGGGAAAGAAGCGAAACATCACAGACATGGGAATGGTGATCTGCTGCGGCAGGTGGAGCCGTTCCATCGCCGCAACAAATTCACTGACCGTAGTTGTCGTTACCACAAAATATCCCATGACTACGCTGGGAGTGAACCGCAGCAGAATACCAACGACGGCTACCGCGATGTAGTTTGCTACGCCGGTTAGTCGGGATAGGCCGAACATCTCCAAGCACAGACTTCCCCCGAAAATCAGGATATAGAGAACAGCACCTTTCCATTTTCTGGCCGCTGACAAAAGTAACAGCGGGATCGCCGCCAACACGATGATGTAATACTGCATGATACCTTCATACGAACCGCCCAAAATAAAGACAGCTATGGTAATCAGCACCGCCAGTTTTGTCCGAGGGTCTAATAAAATTCCGCGATTGTTTTTTTGACTTGCAAGAAGTTCGCGGCTCATTACACAATTCCCGCCCGCTCAAAGTGCTTTTTGAAAATCTTTCGTCCAATCAGGCCGCCGACAAGACCACTGACGAAAGCAGCAATAAGCAGTACCGGCAAAATCCAGTCGGGCATATAAGCCATGAGCGTGTCGGCATATTCCTGGCCGTAACCGGGGAGCAGGTTCTGGTAGTAAGCGTCACGCGTCACAACGATGGGAATAAACGCCCCGATGACCCACATGGAAAAAACGCCGTGGATCAGCACTTCACGCTTGGCGTTCTTGTAGTCACAGGCTTTCATCATAAAATCGGAAATCAGCCCGAAGATCAGCCCGGTAGGGATGCACCACCAGCCCATGCCGGTCAGCAGCATAATGATGCCGAGCAACACTCCGCAGATGGTAAGCATACCGAATTTTTTGATTTTGGAGAAGAACAACATCATCGGAATACCGCCCACAAGCGGCACGATCACGCTGATAAGCGGAATGAAAATCGGAATAAAACCGATGGATGCCGCCGCGAAAATGACGATAAAATAAATCGCCGTGAAAATACCGATGTTGATGAGATCCTTTCCTTGCAATTTGTTGTTCATTGCGAAACCTCCTAACATGATTGCTTTCTTAGTTAGACCTCGCTAACCAAATCTAATGGTAGCACATATCCAATTATGCTTCTATGCACATATCAGTATTTTAGGCCCGTATAGCAAGGAGTTTTTTCGCTTTGCCAGAATATCCATTGACCGGGAATTTTCTCGCCGGTATAATAATATCAACGATTTTGCGTGATGAAAGGGGCGAAGCAGTTGCGTGACATGATATACAACATTTTAGAAAACAGCGATGCTGTTTCCGGTGTGACTTTGAAAAACAGCCCAAATAGCAGCACATTACTTTTGGATCAGGCAGATGGCAAGGGACGCATGACATTCTATACACTCTTTCCGGGTATGACCTTAGCTTTTATTTTTGTAAACGCTCCCGTATGGCCGGAGTCGGATGAAAATTCAAAACTAAAGCCTTTGTTGATTAACTATTGCGTTTCGGGCAGAAGTGAATTGCTCCTGGATGACGGCTCCTACATTTACCTGAAGGAAAATGATTTTTGTGTCAGTGAGCAGACCGCACAAAAAGAATATATCTTTCCTACAAAGCAGTATCAGGGGATAAAAATATACTTTGACCTGTCACTTCTTCTTCAGTCCTGTGGTGAGCTTTTGAAATCTTTTTCGCTTGACCTCCCCAATTTGGAAGAAAGTTATTGCGGCAATCATAAGACATATATCAACGAAGCGGACAGCGAACTGGAAAATATATTTCAAAACCTCTGGCAGCTATCTGAAAGGCCCTCTATCTTTCATTTGCAAATTTATACGCTTGAACTTCTCCACCGGCTTCTCAACATGGAAATCCGGCCTCCTAAAACCTGCGGCTTCTACACGGAAACGCAGGTTGAAATTGCAAAAAGGGCAGCGCAAATCCTTTCCGATGATCTTCGCCAGCACATTCCTGTACGGCAGATTGCAGAACGCTTTTCGGTCAGTGAAACCAGCCTGAAAAACTATTTTCGAGGCGTATATGGACAGAATATATCCACTTGGCTGCGGGAAATCCGTATGAACGAAGCCGCAAGACTTCTTTCGGACACAAAGCGTCCGATTGCCGAAATATCCGAACAGGTCGGCTACTCTAATCAAGGGAAATTTGCCGCCGTGTTCAAAAAGCAGTTTGGCCTTTCTCCGCTGGAATACCGGCGGTCAAAGAATTTGGAAAATATATAAGAGTAAAGCCGGGATTTGCCACTTGATAGCAAAGTCCCGGCCTTTCTTGTGCCTAAAAACTATTTGTAAATCAGTTCATCTTGAATGATTTCCTCTGCCTGCGCTTTCAGCGTGTTCATCAGCCCCACCCAGCGCATGGGGTCACGGGCTTTCAGTTCCTCGGTGACGCCCGCCGCCTCCATCATCCGGGGCAGCGTGGCGTCCATCCGCTCCCGCGCCACCTTAGTAAAAGCCGATGGAGACAAATGCCCCACCGGCTTCCTTTTTGCCGCTGTGCAGCGGTTAGGTTATCGGGCTGTGCCCAGCAGGCGCGCCAGCTTCTTCAGCCCGCGACGGATGCTGTCCCACACGCGGCGGCGGTCAGCGCCTTCGATTCGGGCGATCTCCGCCACCGTCATGCCCAGATAGAACCGAGCGTAGATACGCCGGGCCTGGATGGCGGTCAGCTGCATCAGCGCAGCGTACACTTCCTCCCGCAGCTGCTTCTGCTCCAGGATTTCCTCCGGGGTGAGCG
>OLGL01002118.1_pt1 | contig 16633 bp, 10 predicted proteins | sample 1605041 | NCBI WGS metagenome assembly OLGL01 (sample SAMEA3888905, study PRJEB22519) | human gut metagenome | biome: human gut; feature: human-associated habitat; material: faeces | place: Denmark | collected 2010 | reverse complement strand
TCCAGATTCTCGCGCCGGGCGCCGGGACGGGCCGCGGAAATAGCATCCGCCGCCTGCACCAGACAAGCCACGATGGTCCGGGGCTCCACATCGTTGTGGTGGGCCTCGATGGCGTGGATGATCTCTTCCTTCTCCTTGTACTTCCGGGCGAATTCCACGCCCAGCTGCACATGGGTGCCCTCCATCTCGTGATCGATGGACTTGCCCAGATCGTGAAGCAGACCGGCCCGCTTGGCAGTCTGCACATCGGCACCCAGCTCGGCGGCCATCATGCCGGCAATGTGGGACACCTCGATGGAGTGCTGCAAAACGTTCTGGCCATAGCTGGTGCGGTAATGGAGACGGCCCAGCATCTTCACCAACTCGGGGTGGAGGTTGCGGATGCCGCACTCGAACATGGCGCGCTCGCCCTCGGCCTTGATGGTGGCCTCCACCTCACGGCGGGCCTTCTCCACCATTTCCTCGATATGGGTGGGATGGATACGGCCGTCAGCGATCAGCTTTTCCAGTGCCAGCCGGGCGATCTCCCGGCGGACCGGCTCGAAGCAGGAGACGGTGATGGCCTCCGGTGTATCGTCGATGATGAGATCCACACCGGTCAGAGTCTCGATGGTACGGATGTTGCGGCCCTCGCGGCCGATGATACGGCCCTTCATCTCGTCATTGGGCAGGGGAACCACACTGACGGTCAGCTCGGCCACGGAGTCCGCCGCGCAGCGCTGGATGGCCTGAGCCACCACTTCGCGGGCGCGGGTCTCGCATTCCTCTTTCATCCGGGACTCCACCTCTTTGATCTTGAGGGCAGTCTCGTGGGTCACTTCGCTCTCCACCTGCTGAATGAGGTATTCCTTGGCCTCGTCAGCGGTGAAGCCGGAGATCTTTTCCAGCATAGCCGTCTGGCTCTGCTTGATGGTGCGGATCTCCTCCTGTTCCTTCTCCATGGCCGCGTGCTTCTGGGCCAGAGATTCTTCCTTCTTCTCAATGGTCTCCAGCTTGCGGTCCAGATTTTCTTCCTTCTGCTGCAAACGGTTTTCCTGCCGCTGCAGATCGGCTCTGCGGGACTTTTCTTCCTTCTCGTAATCAGTACGGCTTTTCAGGATCTCTTCCTTGGCTTCCAGCAGCGCTTCCTTCTTCTTGCTCTCGGCGGTGCGGATTGCTTCGTTTACAATGCGCAGACTTTCTTCTTCAGCGCTGGAGATCTTTTTTTCAGACACACTCTTACGATAGAGGAAGCCAACCACCGCACCGATTGCCAAGCAAGCAATGCCTACAATGATGGTCATAGATGTGATTCCTTCCTTCTGATTTCAGCGTAAAACGCCATAAAATTCACCGTCCGATCTGCCGCAGGGCTGACCGGTACGGTTCAGAACACAAACAGGCGGACACCCCTTTTGCCGCCTATAATGATCCCTATATAGTTTAATCAGAAGGCGTAGTTATGTCAAGTCATTTGCTGCAAATTTTGACCGGATCAGCTTTTCCCCCGCAGCCGGTCCGCTTTTCTCCCTATACGTCGATATAGGCCGCAGCGGCGTATCCCACCTGATCTCCGTATTGCACCACATACCACCCATTCCACTCGCCGTAAACCGTCACCTCCGCGCCGTTGGGCAGGTTGGCGATTACCGTACCGGCGGAGGACGGCGCGGCGCGGAGATTCAGTGTGCCGTAGCTCAGGCGGACCGTCCCCCGTTTCGGGTCCATAGGCTGGATGAAAGGCAGGCCGAAATACTCCGTCAATGCCTTGACAAGCTGCCGGGCCACATCCTCCACATGGCTCTCCAGCCAGAGGGCGTCGGAATAGTTGTCATGGTAGCCGATCTCCACCAGCACCGCCGGGAACCGGGACCGGGACACCTCTCCCAGTGCGGTGGTAGGGCGGGTGGTGACCTTGTCGGGCAGCGGGTAGATCTCCCGCAGATTTTTGGCGATCAGCTCCGCTCCCCGCTGCCCACCGGCGCTGCCGGGATAGTAAAAGGCGATAATGCCCCGGGCGGTGGTCTGGGGCTCCCCATTCCCGATGGCGTTGGAATGGAGGGCCAGGTAGAAGTCATAATAGCCGCTGTTGGCCTCCCGGATGGCGGCCCCCGCCGAGGTGTCCGGGTCATTGCGGCGGTAGCGGATGCCGTTGGACCGCAGATACGGCTCCATAGCGTCCACGATCCGGTTCATCCAGTATTCCTCGCTGCCGCTGCCGGTGACATAAGGGTTCCAGTCCTGGGTGGACGGACTTAAAAACACAATGGGCATCAGAGTTCCCTCCCATACAGATGATGAATGTGCAGAGATTTTTGTTATGGTGAAATTCTGTCTGTTTCATGGTATGGCGTTTTCCCCGGAATTGTGCTATACTGGTGCTGTTGACAAAGTGACATTTATCCTCGTTTTGACAAATAAAAAAGACGCCCACCGGCGTCATCCAGCGTGTTTTATCATCCGTTTCAGGTTTAATGCGGTCGCCGACAAGAGGCAGTGGTCCTCCGCTGCCTCTAAGCCTCGTCGCAAAACGCGCGCTAAGTTGTGCTCGCGCTTCTGCGCGGAAAACGAGCCCTCGCACCAGACCTGCCGCAGCTTCAGTGCCTCTCGATAAGCAGGCTCGTGGCTGCGCTTCAAATTGCGCTGCCGGTCCGCCGCAAAGTAGCTGACAGACACCTTTCGTGCGCCGCGCTTGTCGCTTTCTTGCAGACATTTGTCCCGCAGCGGACAGAGCGCGCAGTCCCGCTTATCCGCCTGATACTCCCAAAACAGGCCGCTGGCGCTGCGGGCCAGCCGCCTTAAACGCAGCTCTTTTCCGCCGGGACAGAGGTACACATCACGGTTCTCGTCGCGGTAAAAATCGTCCCGCGTGAACTGTGTGTTTGCCCGCGCGGCGGTCTTTTGCGGCCGCACGAAAAAGTCGATCCCCAGTTCGCCCAGCACCCGATGGGCCAGCGGAAAATCGTAGGCGGCGTCCGCGGTAGCGGCCTTAATTGGTACAACATTTTCGTGAATACGCTCGATCAAGCCCAAAAACGGCACGGAATCATTCACATCTCCGGCGGTCACGGTCTGGCCCACGATGATGCCAAAGTCAGCGTCCACCGCTTGATGGGCGAGGTAGTGAGGTCCCTCCGGCTTCCCCGGACGCTTCAGATGACCCGCCTCCGGATCTGTGCGGCTGACGCGCTTGTGGGAGCGGCGGTTGTCCCGTTTGATCTGCTTTGTCCGCTTTTTCCGGCGCTTTCCGGTTCGCCGCTCAAGTTCCTCCAACCCTTCCTCCTCGTAATCGTCCAGCCGCTCCCAGTAAACGCCGGCCTCCTCCGCGACCTCCACCAGTTCTTCCGACGCACGGGAGGCGTTGGCTCTGACGTGGGTCGAATCCGTACCGATCACTCGCCCGCTGACAAGACCTTTTTCGACGCACTGCCCCACAACTTCTTCAAATAATCGCCGAAACACCTTGCGGAAGGACGGTTTCCGGCGGCGCAGCTGCGAGATGGTGCTGTGGTCCGGTACGCGGTCGAAGAGGTCGAGGCCCAGGTACCAGCGCAGGGCGATGTCGGTCTGGACGCGGCGCTCGATCTGTCGCTCCGACGGGATGCCGTACAGGAAACCCACCAGCAGATACTTCACGATGACCACCGGGTCGATGGCCGGGCGGCCGTATTTTTTGCTGTAAAGCGGGGCTGTTTCCTCGTACACGAACGACAGATCCAGCGCCGCCTCCAGTTTTCGGAGGAAGTGTCCCTGGGGCATTAAGTCCTCGATCGTTACCATGTGCATCGCCAGCTGCATCCCATCACCTCAGGTCGTTTTCCTCATTATAACATACCGCGAGGGCTGTTGCGAGACTTTGTCAACAGCGCCATACTGGCCCGGATATGAAGCAAAAAAGGAGCACAGCTTATGAAAATGGAGCGGGGCTATCCCATTTATACCGTCACCCCCAAGGCGGAAAACGCCATCGTTAAGGGCCACCCCTGGGTGTATGACGCGGAGATCCTGAACATGGAGGGCGAAACGGCCAACGGCGGACTGGTGGATGTCATCAGCAAGAAGGGCCGCTATCTGGGCACAGGCTTTTTGTCCCAGCAGTCCAAGATCCGTGTGCGGCTCATCTCCCGGAACGCCAATGACCGCTTTGACGAAGCCTTCTGGCGGCGGAAGCTGCAATGGGCGTGGGACTACCGGAAGTCCGTCATGGACCCGGCGGATCTGGACGCCTGCCGGGTGATCTTTGGCGAGGCGGACGCCTTCCCCGGCCTGACGGTGGATAAGTTCCATGATCTGCTCAGTGTGCAGGTGCTGTCCGTTGGCATGGAGAATTTACAGGACCTTCTGCTCCCCGCTCTGGTGGACATTCTCCGGCGGGACGGCCAGCCCATCCGGGGCGTGTTCCTGCGGAACGACGTGGCTCTCCGGGCAAAGGAAGGTCTTCCGCAGGGCAAGGGCTGGTATCCCCTCCCCGGCGAAACACCCCCGGACAGTCCGGTGGTGGAAATCGTGGAAAACGGCGTCAAATATCTGGTGGACGTAGAAAATGGCCAGAAAACCGGCTTCTTTCTGGACCAGAAATACAACCGCCGGGCGGTGGGCCGTCTGGCGGCGGGAAGAACCGTGCTGGACTGCTTCACCCACACCGGCTCCTTTGCCCTGAACGCCGCTCTGGGCGGCGCCAAGCACGTAACGGCGGTGGACGTGTCGGAATCCGCCGTGGAGATGGCCCGGGCCAACGCGGAGCGCAATGGCGTATCCGATATTATGGACTGCGTGGCGGCCAATGTGTTCGACCTGCTGCCCCAGCTGGAAAAGGAACCGATGAAGTATGACTTCATCATTCTGGACCCCCCGGCCTTCACGAAAAGCCGGAAAACCGTGGCCAATGCCATCACCGGCTACAAGGAGATCAACTACCGGGCCATGAAGCTGCTGCCTCGGGGCGGGTATCTGGCCACCTGCTCCTGCTCCCACTTCGCCACGGCGGAAAAATTTGAGGCCATGCTCCGCTCCGCTGCCCACGATGCCGGGGTACAACTGCGGCAGATCGAAGCCCGGCAGCAAAGCTGCGACCACCCCATTCTCTGGGGCGTGGACGAAACGGATTATCTGAAGTTTTATCTATTCCAAGTTGTATAAATTCATCTGTGCTATACAGAAAGGACTCGGATGCTGCCGCATCCGGGTTCTTTTTCTCTGCCCCTAAAATAGTGCCCCGGTGCCAAAGGGCACCGGGGCGCTGCTTTTTCAATTGGTTTTTATTGGGCGCACAAACGGAGATCAGCCGTATCCGCAGGTCACCAGTTCCCAGGCGCCGCCGTCGCTGCGGCCCAGCCACCACTGCCAGCCCTCATACTCCGTATCGGCATCCCAGGCGTCCCGCTGCTCCACGGGGGAGTGAAAGCTGCTGGAAAACAGGATACACTGAGTAAAAGGCTCAGTCTGCTCTTTCATTTCCAGCCCGTTGAGCCACTCAATGTTTTCGTCGCTGCAGGCCGCGTCGCCGCCGTAGGCCAGGCTGTGAAGTTCACAGCCTTCCCAGGTGGCAAACTCCGCTTCAATTACCTGGATGGCAGCGTCCATGTCCTCCTGGGTGTAGAGTTCGGAATTGCCGTAGTCAATTTCCACCTTGGGCGGCTCCTGGGTGTCCTGCTTGCCGCATCCGCCCAGAGTGCCTAAAATCATGATCGTCAGGGAAACAGCCAAAAGTTTTTTCATATCCATTCCTCCTGCATTCCTCAATCATTTACTTTTCAGGTGATTCTGTGGCCTGACGGCTGAGCCGTCAGGCCACAGGTTTTTTTACGCCTTGACCTCTACGATGCGGACCACGCCGTCATAAACATAGAGGTTCATGGTGCCGCCGTAGGCTTTGGCATCATCCAGCGTCATCCACTTGCCAGTGTCATCGTTGTAGCACTGAACATTGGAGGGGACCTCGTAGGTCCGGCTGCCGAAGTTCACTGCCGTCTTGCCGATCCAGGCACCGGAAGAGACGTTGCTCAGCTTGCTCATGGCAGCAAAGCTGGTGAACATAAGGTTGCCATTCACGCTCTTTTTGATACTTGCAGCCACAAAAGCACCAGTGCTGACACTGTTACCGCTATAAACCGTATATTTTTCTGTATCACTGCAAACGATCGTGATCTTGCGGTCAGTCTCCTTGCCGGTTGTCGGATCATACTTGCTGTCCACAATCGCACGGCCAAAAATCATATCGCCTGCAAGGCCGTTATTCAGCACGATCAAGTCCACCTGACCGGCCCAGTTTGTCCGGGCGTAAGAGATACGGCCGGAGTTGACGCCGGTCTGGCTCAGCTCGCTGAGGGCGATCTGTCTGCCGCCGTCAAAGAGCATAACGTTGTCCGCCAGCTTTCTGCCGCCCAGCGTACCTTCCTTGGGAAGCAGGTCACCGCCGACACCGCCGGAGATCTTGTTGAGCTTCAGGCCGCTCTTGTCGGCATACACCGACACTACCTGACCGGCGTATTCGCTCGCTGTGCCGATGTTCAGCAGCGCACCGCCGCAGACCAACTGCACATCACCCTTTTCGGACACCACCGCCATGGCATTGCCCCGGGCACCGGTGTTGTTGGCGTCCTCGGCACCGGCCACCTGACCGTCCGCCGTCAGCAGAAGGACGATCTGCTTGCCAGGCTTCAGCTTGGACAGGGAATCCACTGCCGTAGGCAGAACATTCAGTTCCTTGCCGCCCAGCACCGTAATGGTGGCGGGGCTGCTGGGAGAGGGCTTGCAGTCCTCGTAGTAGACGGACACCCGGGTATCGCTGACAATGATGGAATTGGTAGCGGAGGCGTAGGTCGCAACATCATACCGTTTGAGGTCTGCTGCCGTGGCAGGAGAACCGTTCTTGTAAATGTTGTAGCTGGTGCTGCCCGCCAGAGAATCCAGTCCGGCAACAGAGCCGTTGGCACCGATGATGACCGCCGCATTGGAAACGCCATTGCTGCCGGTGATGGGCAGGAAGGTCAGGATCTCGCCGGCGCTGTTGAGGACCGCCTTGCCCTTGGAGCCGATGAGGCTGGTGGAGGTAACGGGGTGAGCCATGGTATACGTCTTACCGCCGGCAGTCATCGTGCCCTTACCGCCGTCCACGGCGGTAAGGTAGACCTCCTCGCCCACTTTGTAGCTGAACAGCGCCTCGCCCTTGCCATGCTTGGCCTCAAAAAGGTTCAGGAACAGCTTGGCCGCCTGTGCGCGGGTCAGGCCCGCGTAGGCGGAGGTGATACCGGTGGACTTCAAAAGGCCGTTGGTCTGGGCCTCCGCCATGTAGCTCTGGGGCCACACGCCGCCCATGTCCTCGTCCTTGTAGCCCAGGCCCCGCATGAGGATCGTCACCGCCTGTCCGGCGGTCACGGTCTGGTCGGGCTTGAACTTACCGTCGGCAAAGCCGGAGATGATCCCCTTCCTCGCCGCCATATTGATGTAGGCGGACGCCCAGTGGGAGGGCTTCACGTCCGGGAAGATGGTAACGGTGGAATACCGTCCCAGCTCGCCGCTGCCGTCCATGGCGTAAACCGCCATTTTGCAGAACTGTGCCCGGTTCAGAACGGTGTCCGGGCGGAAGGTGCCGTCGCCGTAGCCGTCCAGCACACCCATGAGCCGCAGAGTTTCCACGGCGGTGGCGGTATAGCTGTCGCTGACGTCGGAAAATTTGGTGACAGCCGCCGCCCCGGCAGGCACCGTCAACAAGGACCCCAGCATACTGATCGCCAGCAGCCAGGTCAAAATTCGTTTTTTCATAAGTCTCTCTCCTTTAATCCGCCCGCAGGGCTTCCACAGGCTGGAGTTTCGATGCTTTTGCCGCCGGATAGCTGCCAAACAGCACGCCCAGAGCTACCGACAGGCCAAAGGCCGCCAGCGTCACCCAAGTGGCGGGGAAAATGGTCATCTGGAACAAAATCTTGCCCAAAGCCAGACTGCCGATGGTGCCGAAGATAATGCCCACAATGCCGCCCATGCCGCAGAGCATACCGGATTCAATGAGGAACTGGGCCACGATGCTGCTCCGCTGTGCGCCAAGGCTCCGGCGGATACCGATCTCGCGGGTCCGCTCCGTCACCGTCACCAGCATGATGTTCATGATACCGATGCCGCCCACCAGCAGGGAGATGGCGGCGATGCCGCCCAGCACCAGAGAGATCATAGTCAGCTGCTGGTTCTGATAATCCTGCCAGTAGCCTTCCTTCTGCACCTGATAGCCACCCATACTCTGATCTACCACGCCGGAGAGGTACCCGCCGATCTCGGTGATGGCGGTTTTCATGCTGGCGTCATCCTTGGCCTTTACCAAAAATTCTGTGGGGGCCGTATCCCCCAGCAGCCGGGTAGCGGTGTAGGGAAGGATCATAAAGTTATCCGTCTGGTAAGCGGAAGGGGTATCTGGCTCCACGCGGGCGCCATACACGCCCACCACTTCAAAGTTGTTGCCGTTGACCTTCATGATCTGTCCTACAGGGTTGGCGCTGCCGAAAAAGACCCGCGCCGCCTGCGCGCCCAGCACGCAGATCTGATTGTATTTCTCGCAGTCCAGCCACGCAAGGTCTCTGCCCTTTGCGATTGCCAGATTGTTGCAGGCGCTGTACTGGTCGGAGCCGTAGTAGATCTGCGGGGGACCGCTGACCACGTTGTACTGCTGGTCATATTTCCACTCCATTGTGGAGCTGTTTTTCGTACCGTATACCACCGTAGCGTTGGATGAGCCCTTGGGGGTAATGCCAATAATGGACTCCTTCAGTCCGGAGCAAAAGCGGTACAATCCGGTAAAATAGTCCTTGCTGATAGGGTTGCCGTCCTCGTCATACGTATACGCATACACGCTCACTTCAATGCGGTTGGCGCCCATGGCGGCAAACTGCTCCATGGTTTTGGCCTTCATACCCTCCATGGTGGAGACGATGGTCATAACGGCGGCAATACCGATGAAAATAGAGAGAATGGTCAAGGCGCTGCGGCCTTTTTTCCCGCAGATGGACCGCCAGGCCATCTTAAATGCCTGCCCGATGTTCAATACCAATCCACCTCCTGTGGGTGATCCTCGATGATCTTTCCGTCCGCGATCCGCACAATGCGCCGGGCCGTGGCGGCGATCCCGTTGTCATGGGTGATGAGAATGACGGTGCTGCCCTCCTTGTTCAACTGCTGGAGGAAGCCCAGCACCTCGTGGCCCGTCCGGGAATCCAATGCGCCGGTAGGCTCATCCGCCATGATGATGGGCGGATGGGTGGAAATGGCCCGGGCGATGGCCACACGCTGCTGCTGGCCGCCGGACATCTGGGCAGGCTTATGCTGCGCCCGGTCGGCGAGACCCACGCGGGTCAGCGCCTGTATCGCCAGCTCCCGCCGGTCAATGGGATCGATGCCCTGATAGATCAGCGGCAGCTCCACGTTTTCCAGCACCGTCAGGTTCTGGATCAGGTTGTACTGCTGGAAAATAAACCCGATCTGCTTGTTGCGGATGCGGGAGAGCTCCTTGTCGGAAAGCTCCCGGACGTCCACGCCGTCCAGACGGTAAGTGCCTCGGGTGGGGATGTCCAGACAGCCCAGCACGTTCATCATAGTGGACTTGCCGGAGCCGGACTGTCCCACCACCGCCACGAACTCGCCCTTTTCAATATCCAGCGAAACGCCGTCCAGGGCCCGGACCTCGCTCTCAAGGCCCTCGCCGTAGATCTTATAGACGTCCCGCAGTTCGATCAGTTTCGCCATGGCTTAACCCCACGCCTGATCGGTTATCATCTGGGTAAAGACGGTGTCGCCGTCATTTACGCCGGACTTGATCTCCACGTTATATGTATCCTGAATACCGATCTCCACCTGAACGGGATAGAAGCCGCTGGGGATCTCCTCGTCCTGATAGGGCAGCTCCAGCGCGTTGTCCGGCCGGCTGTCTGCCTGCACATAGACCACGGTGGCGGAAGAACCATCCTCCAGCCCCACGGTACGCACCGCCTGGATGGGCACCATCAGGCAGTTGTCATTCTGGCTGGCCTGGATCTGATAGTTCACATAGCTGTTGACTTGCAGGTTGCCGTCCGTGTTGTCCGCGGAGATGGTGATGGGATAGGAGGCCACGCCGTTATTCACAGTGCTGGAAAGGCTCACCGTCTCCACCGTGCCGAAGGCGCTGGTGCCCCACTGGTCCAGGTTCACGGGCATGCCGGTCTTGATATAGCTGATGTTCCGCTCGTCCACGGTGGCGCTGACGGTCACGGTGGAGGTGTCGGAAATGGTCACCAGGGTGGTGTTTGCCTGAAGTTCCTGCCCCGGCGTCACGGACAGGCCGATGACCTGACCGGAAATGGGAGCCACCGCATTGCAGTTGTCCAGATTCTTCTGGGCGGCCTCCAGCTTCTTCTGGGCCTCTTCCAGGTTCTGCTGGGCGGTGAAGATCTCCGTCTCGCTGTCCTCGCCGTCAATCCGCACCAGAACCTGACCGGGCGTTACGGCGAGATAGTCCACCAGATTACTGGAGATCACCGTGCCGCTGACGGTGGAGTTCAAATCTCCCACCCGGTAATATTGCAGCTTAGCGGCTTCGTAGGGATACACGGTATCGCCGTTCACAATCGTAGTGGCAGTAGCCACCATATCCTTGGCCAGCACACCCTCGTTGGGGATCACGATCTCGGCGGAAAACAGCTTAGAACCCTCCGGCGTGATGCGGCTGACCATGTGGACTGCCTCCACGGTGCCCTCCACGGTGGTCATCAGCGCAGGGATGGAGACCTGCACCTTCTGCCCCGCCTTCATCTCCCCGGCGTAGGCGTAGCTGTAATACTGCTCCAGCCGCATCCGGGTATCGTCCGCGAGGACGGCGACCTTGGTGCCCTTGCTAATCTCGTCGCCGGGGTTCAGTGTCACAACATCCATCAGTTTTCCGGCGTAGGACGGAGAAAGATTCAGCCCCGCAATGTCCTTTTGCAGCGTATTGATCTGCTTCTGATAGCCCTCAACCACATCGCGGGCCTTCTGGACCTCCGTGGCAGCATTGGGGGAATCAATGGTAAACAGGGGGTCCCCCTGCTCCACTTTCTGTCCCTCCTCCACGAATACATCCATCACCGTGCCCGCAGTGGTCAGGCTGATGGTTTCGCTGGTCTTGGCCTTTACCAGACCGCTGCCGTCCACCTCGGAGCTGATGGCACCGTAGGACACCATGGCGGTGCCCACTTCGCTGCTGCCGCCCTTCTTTTTGAAGAATTTCACGCCGCCTGCGATCAGGGCGGCCACGACCACCAGCGCAACGATCCGCCGGATCGTACGCCGCCGCTTTTTCTTGTCTGCCGTGCTTTTTTCCGGCTTTTTCGCCGGGGTCTCCGGTGACGCCGGAGCGGCTGTCTCCGCCGGGGTCAGCTCCTTTTTCTCTTCCATGATCTCTGCCATGACATATTCTCCTTTTACGATTCTCCGGGCTGAGGCCCGCTTGTTTCCGATCCAGTGCTGTCAGCGCCCAAACAGGGCTGCCAACAGGCATATTCACCTTCGCTCACTGATGTTAATATAGCCAATAGGGTAAATCAACAACAAAACAGTAACAAATTCCATCAAAACCGCTTTTATTTGTAATAGACGGATTCAGCTGCGAAAAGGTTTCCTTTTTTGCAAAAACTTTTTGATAACAGCAGACCGCACCGCCCGGGATCGTGGGCAGTGCGGTCACTTTTGTTGTTTTCAGGAGATCAGGCAACCAGCCGCCGGGCGCTCATGCGCTGGATCAGCACGATGCCGCCGACCATCACGAGGCCAACCACATCCGATGCGGTGCCGGGGATCATCATGCACAGACCACCGGCAGCCATCGCCAGACGGAACAGCATGGGGATCTTCTTATAGACGAAGCCGTTCAAAGCCGCAGCCACACCAAACAGACCGATGAGGGCGCTGACTACGATCTGCACCACTTCAAATGCACTGCTCACGTTGTCAAACAGCATAGCGGGGCTGTAGGCAAAAATGTATGGCACGATAAAGGCTGCAATGGCCAGCTTGGTGGCGTTGATGCCGGTTTTCATAGGGTTGGCCTTGGCAATGGCGGCGCCGGCGTAGGCAGCCAGAGCCACCGGAGGCGTAATGTCCGCTACGATGCCGAAGTAGAACACGAAGAAGTGAGCCGCCACCAGAGGGAAGCCCATCTGCACCAGAATGGGGGCGCAGGTGGAAGCCATGATGCAGTAGTTGGCGGTGGTAGGAACGCCCATGCCCAGAATGATGCAGCAGATCATCGTCAGCAGCAGGCCGATCATGGTAGCGTCGCCTGCCATCTGCACGATGGCATTGATAAGGATGGAAGCAAGACCGGTGACGGTGATACAGCCGGCGATCATACCAGCCATGGCACAGGCCACAGCCACGGTGATGGCGCCCTTGGCACCGGCCTCCAGTGCCTCCACGATTTTACCGAAGGTCAGCCGCTCATCCTTGTTCAGGAAGCCCACCACGATGGCGGCCAGAATGGACACCGCCGCGGAGAACTGCATGGTACGGCTGCCGGAGGAAACCAGGAAGATCAGCAGGGCCAGAGGTATGATGAGATAGGCACGCTTGGCAAGCTCGCCCCAGGAGACCATCTCGGACTTGGGCATACCCTTCAGTCCCAGCTTCTTGGCTTCCAGATGGACGGCGATGAAAATGCCGGTGAAGTACAGCACGGCGGGAAGGATGGCCTTTACAGCTACCTTCGCATAGGGGATATTCATGTACTCTGCCATCAGGAACGCCGCTGCGCCCATGATGGGGGGCATGATCTGACCACCGGTAGAGGCGGCAGCCTCCACCGCGCCGGCGAACTCCGGCTTGTAGCCAGTTTTCTTCATCATGGGGATAGTGACGGAGCCGGTGGTCACGGTGTTGCCCACGGAGGAGCCGGACACCATGCCGCACAGGGCGGAGGAAATGACCGCCACCTTGGCGGGACCGCCGGAGGACCAGCCCGCCAGACGGTTGGCGAAGCTAATGAAGAAGTTGGCGATACCGGTGCGCTCCAGAAATGCGCCAAAGATGATGAACAGCACGATGTAGGTGTAGCAGACGCTTACCGGCGTACCGATGACGCCGCTGGTGGTGTAAAACAGCTTATAGACGATGTTCTTCAGCGCCTTGTAGAAGCTGGGGTCCCAGCTGAGCTGGTTATAGAACGTGTAGATCAGCAGCAGGCCCAGCACCACCAGAATGGGCAGGCCCACGCACCGGCGGCACAGCTCGATCAGTACCACAATACCGATGGCACCGACGATGATGTGGATGGGTTGAAGCTTGGTGGCCAACTGAATGATGGAGAAAGCGTTGATGGCAAAATAGAAGAAGCTGCCAGCGCCCAGAACCATCAGGATCCAGTCATACCAGGGCACATGGTTCACCCGGGCAGCACCTTTTCTGGCGGGATACACCAGATAGCCGATGATGATGATAAAGCCCAGAAACAGGGACAGCCGCCGCTCCGGAAGTGCCTTGCTGAACAGGGTCATCAGGATACAATAGATTGAGAAGGCCGACATCAGCACCCGCAGGGCGATTTTCGGAGCCCCCTCCCAGATACGGGTGTTGGATTCCCGGTCATACTTTTTCATGACCGCATCCACGTCCGCCTGGATATCATGCTCCATCTCGTGCACCTCGTGGTCGAGTGCCTTTTCCACTTCAACAATGGGGTCTTTTTTCTTGAACAGGCCCATATGGTCTCCTCCTTGATCGTTTTCTCACATCCGCAGTTGACAGGGGCAGCGGATCTCTGTCCTTCTCAACCGGGGATCGGGGTAAATTCTTGTAAATAGGTCCGCAGCAAGCGCTCTGTTCTTCCGTTCCGGAGAGCTGTGCTTCTCTTTAGAACCGCTCACGGCTGCGGCGGATTTCTCCGCCGCAGCCTGAATGACATACTTATGGGTAAGGAAATGGCGGTGATGCTGTAAAAATCCCGTTCAGATCTTTACTTGGTTGCCACATCGAAGCCCTTCTCGGCGAAGTACTTGGCAGCGCCGGGATGATAAGGCACAGAGGTGATGGAAGCGCCGAACTCGGTGGACAGCTCGCCGTACTTGGCGTGGCTGCTGATCAGATCGGGGGCGTTGTCGAAGATGTCAGCCGTCAGAGCATAGATAGCATCCTCAGATACATCGTCACGGGCCAGGATCACAGCACCCACAGCCACGGTGGTCACATCCTCGTCCTGACCGTTGTAGGTACCGGCGGGGATGACGTGCTTGGTGTAGTAAGGAGAGGCGGCCAGCAGCTCGTCGATATGGGCGTCATCCAGAGACACCAGATAAGCAGCCTTGGTAGTGGACAGATCCATGATAGCGGTGGTGGGGGCGCCGGCCACGATGAAGGCGGCGTCGATCTTGCCGTCCTTCAGGGAGTCAGCGCTGTCGCCGAAGCTCTGATAGGTGGCGTTGATCTTGGTGAACTTGCCGTCAGCGTCCAGATCGCCCAGGCCATAAGCGCTCAGGATGTCCACAGCATTGAAGTACACGCCGGAACCGGCAGCGCCGACAGACACGTTCTTGCCAGCCAGGTCAGCCACGGTCTTGATGCTGGGATCGGTGGTGACGATCTGCACATCCTCCATGTACAGGGCGGCCACGGTGGAGAAGCAGTCGATGGGGCTCTCAAAGAGGTTGGTGCCGTTATAGGCATAGGCCATCACGTCGGACTGGCAGAAGGCCAGCTCTGCGTTGCCATCTGCCAGCTCTTCCACGTTGGACTTGGAGCCGTTGCCAACCAGACCGGTGACAGACACATCGGTATTGTTGGTGGCGTGCTGGGCGATAACGGAGCCGAAGGCATAGTAGGTGCCGGACTCGCCGCCGGTGACGAAGCGCAGCTTCGCGGTAGAAGCAGCGGGAGCGCTGTCGCCAGTCTCATTGCCGGAGGCGTTACCGCCGCCGCAGGCAGTCAGAGAAGCGATGAGGCCCAGAGCCAGAATCAGAGAAAACACTTTTTTCATTCCAAATCCCTCTTTCACAGTTGAATTAGGTGGAAACGCCCGGTGCTTTTTTCAAGGGTGTTTCCGTAAGCATGTGCATAGTATACATGTATATCATTCATTTTGCAAGGGTCATTTTCTCTTTTTGGTGATTTTTTGCAATGTTCAAGTATTCATCTTGCATTTTCACGCTATTCTCTGCGTTTTCCCACAAATGTCTTGCAAAACAAATGTCCGTCTTGCAAAAACACGCCCCGCCAGGAAAACCAGCGGGACGTGTTTTGTGCAGTTTAACTAAGAGCAACTTACTGAATCACCTTGGAGTCTACAACTTCCTTCAGCTTGGCGGTGAAGTCCTCCAGGCTCATAGCGCCCAGATCCTCGCCGGCGCGGGTACGGACGGAGACCGTCTTGTTCTCCATATCCCGGTCACCCACAACGATCATATAGGGCACCTTCTCCAGAGTGGCCTCACGGATCTTCTTGCCGATCTTCTCGTTGCGGTCATCCACCTCCACGCGGAAGCCCTGGCCGTCCAATGCGTCAGACAGATCCTTGGCATAATCCAGCGCACGGTCGGTGACAGGCAGGATCTTCACCTGAACAGGAGCCAGCCATGTGGGGAAGGCTCCGGCAAAGTGCTCGGTGATGATGCCGATGAACCGCTCGATGGAGCCGAACACAACACGGTGGATCATCACGGGCACGTCCTTGCCGCCGTCGCTGGTGGTATACTCCAGATCAAAGCGGCCGGGCAGCTGATAGTCCAGCTGAATGGTGCCGCACTGCCAGGTACGGCCCAGAGAGTCCTGAATGTGGAAGTCCAGCTTGGGGCCGTAGAACGCGCCGTCGCCGGGGTTCACCACATACTCCTTGCCGATGGAGGTAATGGCGTCGGCCAGAGCGTTCTCTGCCTTCTCCCAATCCTCCCGGGTGCCGATGTGGTCCTCGGGCATGGTGGACAGCTCGATCTTGTAGGGCAGGCCAAACAGAGAGTAGACCTCGTCGAACAGGCGGGCGATGCGGATGACCTCATCCTTGATCTGGTCCTTGGCCAGCAGGATGTGGGCGTCGTCCTGAGTGAAGCAGCGGACACGGAACATGCCGTGGAGCGCGCCGGAGAGCTCATGACGGTGGACCAGGCCCAGCTCACCGTACCGCAGGGGCAGGTCTCGGTAGGAATGGGGTTCCAGCTCATAGACCAGAATACTGCCGGGGCAGTTCATGGGCTTGATGGCAAAGTCCTCGCCGTCAATGACGGTGGTATACATATTATCCTTGTAGTGATCCCAGTGGCCGGAGGTCTCCCACAGAGTCCGCTTCATGATCTGAGGAGTGGAGATCTCCACATAGTTCCACTTCTTGTGGACCTGACGCCAGTAGTCGATCAGGGTGTTCTTCAGCACCATGCCCTTAGGCAGGTAGAAGGGGAAGCCGGGGGCCTCATCCCGGAAAGCAAACAGGCCCAGTTCCTTGCCCAGCTTCCGGTGATCCCGGCGCTTGGCCTCCTCGATGCGCTCCAGATAAGCGTCCAGCTCCTCCTTCTTGGGGAAGGCGATGCCGTAGATCCGCTGCAGGGTCTCCCGGTTGGAGTCACCCCGCCAGTAGGCGGCGTTGCAGGCCAGCAGTTTGATGGCGTTGCCCTTCACCCGGCCGGTGGAGTCCAGATGGGGGCCGGCGCACAGGTCGGTGAACTCCCCCTGCTTGTAGAAG
>OLGL01002101.1_pt1 | contig 16752 bp, 15 predicted proteins | sample 1605041 | NCBI WGS metagenome assembly OLGL01 (sample SAMEA3888905, study PRJEB22519) | human gut metagenome | biome: human gut; feature: human-associated habitat; material: faeces | place: Denmark | collected 2010 | reverse complement strand
AAATGTAAAGGCGGAACAGTGAGAACTGAGTCGAAGGATCTGGCGCCGCACCACCCCCGCTGAACCTATAGAACCTGTTGAACCTCTTTCGCAAACAATCAAGGGACGATACGCCCCAGGGGCTAACCCCTAGTCCTTCACCTCTACGACCATTCCATTTTTGAGCTTAGACAGATTCGTCACGGCTGCCCTCTCGCCAGCTGCCAGACCACTCCGGATCTCCACCATCTCATCATTGGAAACGCCGAGCGTGACAGGCACCTCTTCTGCGCGGCCATCGTCATCCACCACATAGACCAGTTTCTTCCCATTGTGATCAATGACAGCCATCTTCGGAAGGAGGAGCACATCCTTCTTCTGCATCGCCGTCACCTCCGTCCGGCCAAACATCCCGCCGCGGATCTGCGCTGCGGGATCTGTAAGTACGAGACGCACCTTATACGCATGCGTATCCGCATCCATCGCCGGACTGATATAGCGGATCGTCCCCTTCACCGACTCCCCGAGCGAATCGATCGACACATCCAAGCTCATCCCCTCTTGCAGGATCCCGACATCCTGCTCTGCGACCTGACAGTCCAGATACAGCTCGCTCGTATCGACGACCGTGAGCAGCTTCTCTCCTGCCGTCGCCCACTCGCCCGCTTCTGCCCTCCGATAGCTTACGATACCGGAAAGAGGAGAAAGAAGCGTCATGTCCGCCTGCTGATTCGTGAGCGCCTCCACCGCATAACGCGCCTTCTCCGCAGCCGCCTCCTTGCCGGCGATCACCGCCGGACGGCCGCCGACAGACTGGCTTGTCAGACCTTCGAGCGCCGCCTTCGCCTCCATCATCGCGCGATACCTGTCATCGCGATCCTGACGGGACACCGCCCCCTCATCAAAAAGCTGCTGGTAACGTTCATACGTCGTCAGCGCATTCTCATAGTCACTCTGCGCCTTCATCGTCCCCGCGTCATACTCTGCACGGCTCGTCACCGCCTCAGCCGCTGCCTGCGCGCTGCCTGCGCGGTTCTCTCCGATAGAGATCGAGACATCCTTCGTATCCTGACGAAGAAGCACATCCCCAAGAGACACCGCATCCCCCAGGTCCACCGCCACCTCCGCGATACGGCCAGCATACTTCGGAGAAATATCCACCGAAGCCTTCGGCACCGTCTCCCCCGAGAGCACGATCCGCTTCATCATATCCTGCCGCACAAGCGTCACGACCTTCACCGCCGGACGCACCTCGGCCTTCTTCACCCCCTGCCCCCCGCGATGGGTATAGACATAAATGCCCCCCATCAAGAGAAAAAGCAGGACAGCGAAGGAAATATATTTCATACGCTTCGAATGAAGCCAGTCAGATAACATAGTGCCTCCTTGAAAAAAGGAATATAGATGCAACCGTTTCTAACGGTTCTGAAGGGGAGTGACACCCGAAGACGTTACAAGCCCCCAGCCCGTCCATATCACTTGTTTTATTATACTGGATTCGTAAATACTTTTACAGAGAACGGCAGAACATTTTATCCTTATCCGCCCCTTCGGGGCGGAGGTTGGCTCACGCTATAGGTTGAACCCAACCCCCTGCGCCCTAAACCATGCTATAATAAGGAAAAGTTTTGAAAATGAAAGGAGCCCCATCATGAAACTTGTCATCATCAATACCCTCTCCGAAGACAAAATCAAATCCCTGAAAAAAGCCGTCCCCGGTGCTATCGTCGAATCCTACAAATCACCGAAAGAAGCCATTCCCCATGTCGCAGACGCCGACGCCATCGCCATGTGGGGCTTCCAAGACGCAGAGCCCATCCTCGCCGCCGGGCCAAACATCCGCTGGGTACACTCCCTCTCTGACGGCGTCGAGCGACTCCTTTCCCCCTCCATGCTCTCACGCCCCATTCATCTCACGAACTCCCACGGCGTCCACGACCGCGCCGTCTCCGAGCACACCCTCGCCCTGCTCCTCGCATGGATGCGCCGCATCCCCGACGCCGTCCGCCACCAGAGCACCCATGAATGGATACGCCCCCGCGGCGACACCCTCTTCGGCAAGACCATCCTCATCGTAGGCTTCGGCAGCATCGGCCGCGCCATCGCCCAGCGAGCGAAAGTCTTCGAGACCCGCATCCTCGCCGTAAAGAAACACCTCTCTACAGAAATGTTCGCTGACCATGTCTACCTCGAAGACCAGCTCGCCGAAGTCCTCCCGGAGGCCGACATCGTCATCGCCGCCCTCCCTGCGACACCAGAGACGGATCACTTCTTCGGGCAGAAGGAATTCGCCCTCATGAAGAAATCCGCCCTCTTCATCAATATCGCCCGCGCCTCCGTCGTCGATGAAGCCGCCCTCATTGACGCCCTCTCTCAGAAAGAGATCGCCGGTGCCTGCATGGACGTCTTCTCGAAAGAGCCCCTCCCCGGCGATCACCCCTTCTGGCAGATGGACAATGTCATCATGACCCCGCACATCGCCTCCATGGTTCCCGACTTCTGGGACAAGCTCACCAGCCTTCTCCAGATGAACTTTGTCGCCTTCGCCCGCGGAGAAAAACTCATGAACGAAGTCGACAAGAAAAAAGGATACTGACATCCCCAAAAGAAGGCTTTATGTCGGGGATACCGCTTTCCCCATCCAACCCCCGCCCCTTCGGGGCACCTCCTTCCATAGGAAGGAGGTGGCGTCCACGCGAGCCCCTTCCCTTGGAAGGGGCTGCCGAGCGCAGCGAGGCGGGGGTGGCTTCCTTTTTGGGGCGGCGCTCGGGTGCTCTCGTAAACGACGCACTTGAGACGATCTCCCTCTCTTTCATACCGCTAGAACCCTATCCGGCTCGCTTTGCTCGCCACCTTCCCCACGCGGGGAAGGCTTTGTCCGTCGTTATTCTTTTTCTCCACGTATCCTGTATTCGCTTTGACGATGCGGGGATAGCGGTATTCTCGTATCGCAGCCTTCCCCATTGGGGTAATGCTATTAAGTTAAGCGGCAGAACGTTCTTGGCTCCCCATCGGGGGAGCTGCCCGAAGGGCTGAGGGGGCTACGTAGCGGTATTGCATGAAAGTGTTGGAATATCGATAGCATCGGACTATTCAACATAGCACGCTATACCGTTAGCATGCCCCTATTGCCTTCGGCACTTCCCCCGAAGGGGGAAGAAAGACATTACGTAGCTAACGATTTCCTTAACTTAATAGCCTTCCCCTCGAGGGGAAGGCTTTGCCGGGAAAACGGTATTCTCGTTTCTTCATCCAACCCACATAAAAACGGCCGTCTCTTACGAGCGGCCGTTTTTATGTGTATTACTTGCTTAGGGAAACGCTGATTAAATCGCAGAATTCGATTTAATCAGTGTTTCCCTAGTTTTTTCAGGCAGTCGATGGCAAATCGTGCATAGATGGCACTGCCATCTGGGAAGGTGTCTTCGTCGACGTCGAAAGCGCGGGTGGTGCCGACGAGCTCGACTTCATCAGCGATGATGTTGCTCTGGGTGACGCCATTCATCATACCGACGGTAAGGACGAAGGTATTCTGCGGATCGTTCACGCGGCTCGATAAAGTCTGCAAGCCCATGACGACGGCTGCGGCAGCGACGATGGCGTCTTTGCCCTGATCCGGCGCACTACCGTGTGCAGATCTCCCATGGATCTCTTCTTGGTTTCTTCCATAAATAACTCCCCATTTTTTTAATACCCATAAAAAAAATCCCGCACACGAAAGGAGCATCTTCGTTTGCAGAATCTTCATCGATGGGCTTGTGAAATTTTCTGGAATCAAGTATCCACCTATCTCTCATGAAAAGCAAGTTTCACAAGAACGCCCCTGCCGTCTTCATCTCCGTATCGCAGACGGTCGAAAGGAAGTGGTCGAGGTAGCGGGCGCACTCCGTGAAAAGGGCTCTTGAGATCGAGCCTTCGAAGGGGCTTCCCCAGCGGTAACCGCGAAAGCGGCAAAGGAGGTCTCTCGCTCCTTCGGAAAGGGCTGCCGGGTCTTCTATGGCTTCCGTAGGATCATAACCTGCCGCGGCCAGTAGCTTGATGGAGGCAATGAAGGCGATGACGCGAGGATTCCTCTCTTCCGCCGCGCGGGCAGCGGCCATGAGGATGTCATAGGCTTCATCCTCCTTCTGCCCCACGGGATAGAGGGCAAGCACCAGCTCGATCACATAGTACCAGCAGGTCATGTCTTCGTAGGAAAGCTTCATCATGTCGAAAAGAAGGCGGCCCTCATACTGACTGATGACACCATACTCGGGATAGATCGCTGCCGAAAGGCGGACGCAGGCAAAGGAGAGGAGGATGCCTGTCCCGCATCGGTTCATCACGGCGCGCGGCAGCGTCAGATGGATGAGTCCCATCTCGCGGGTAAAGAGTGAAAGGCTCCGCCCGCCTTCGCCGCCTTTGGACGCACGCAGGACGATCCCTTCTAAATTTCTGATTTGGGGTGTTGGCATAGTCGGGTGTTCCTTTACATAATAGCTGCGTGGATGGTTCGGGGTTCGGGGTTCAGGGTTCAGGGTTCGGGGGAAGCCCATGGGACGTGTTGTCCCTTGACCTTGGATGAAAGCTTTGCTCAAATGAGGAATTAGGAATAAAGGTGCGGCGCATAAAAATATAGAAGCGCCGTGAAGTTTTGATAGCGCTTCGCGCGCATCGTCATTTCGAGCGTAGTCGAGAAATCTTTATTGCAGAACGTTCATCGTCGCATATGAGGCAGCACCAGGACATCGTTTTCCCTCGGCGCATACACACTGATTCCCGCAATGCAGTAAAGATCCCTCGGCTGCGCTCGGGATGACGATGCCGGAGAATCCCAGTCACCCCTAATCCCCAATCCCTAATCCCTAGCCACTCATCCCTGCATTCAAACTTCAGGGTTGTGGTGCGGCGCTTCGCGCCGATTTTTTTTGTAGAGGCGATGCCCGAAGGTCTGCGGAGAGCAGGTTTCCCGTTTACGCTTTTCTGATATCATTCGTTTGACCGCGAATGACAAAGATTTCTCGCTTCGCTCGAAATGACAAGGAGAGAAAGCTGCTCATCCCTAGCCACGCATCCCTAGCTACCAGTCACCAGTCACTAGTCACTAGTTCCCAGTCACTTTCTCCGCTTTTACGCGGACGATACGGAAGCCGGAGAGGCGCAGGACGGTAAAGCGCCAGCCGGAGAAGTCGACGTAGTCGCCCACCTTCGGGATACGCTCCAGATTGGAAAAGACGAAGCCGGCGATGGTCGCGCTTTTATTTTCTCCTGCAAGATCGATCTCCAGCCGGTCTGATACATCTTCGAGAATGACGGTGCCGTCAAATTCATATGTCCCGTCCTTTTGACGGACGATCTCATAGGGGACATTCTCCGCAGGCTGCGGGATCTCACCGATGAGCTCTTCGACGAGGTCATTCAGTGTGACAAGGCCGGAGGTACCGCCGTACTCATCTACGACGACAGCGAGGTAGATGCGGCGGTTCTTCATGAGCTGGAGCAACGCCGGCGCGGGCATGACCTCCGGCACGGTCAGGATCTCACGATTGATCTTCTTCAAAGACAGCTGGCCCGAAAGACACCCCTGCAGAAGGTCTTTCACATGGATAAAACCGATGATCTGGTCTCTGTCTTCGATGCAGACCGGATAGCAGGTGTGATGGCTTTTCGGCAGCACGCGCCGCATCGCTTCGGACAGATCCTCGTCAAAATGGAAGACGACGATCTCATTTCTGGGGATCATGACATCGCGCGCCATGAGGTCGAAGAAATCGAATGAATTCTTGATGAGCGTATTTTCGAGGGCATTCAGGCGGCCGCTTCGGTGGCTCTCTTCGACGATGCATCGGATCTCGTCCTCGGTGTAGGTGAAATTGACTTCATTGCGGAAGGGGATCCCCCGCAAGCGGAAGATGCGATGCGTCACAAAAAGACCTGCCGCAACAAAGAGCCGGTACAGGTGTCGGTTCAGGCGGATGACCCATGTGTGCGAAGCGAGGATGGGCAGCGGATCGACCAGTGCATGCGCCCCGGGGAGAAGGATCGTCCCTACCCAGTACACCAGAAGAAGTCCCATAACAAGGAGCGCAATGAGGATGTACACGCCCCATTTCCATTCGGCCCAGAGCGCCCCGCCCAGAAGCGATTCCAGAAGGACGAGCGCATGGCTTACCAGCATCAGGAGAGAGATCCCCAGCATGGCGCTGCACAGCACGAAGGAGACCTGCGTGCCGCCGATGATCTGCGAGGTGCGCCGGTAGAAAGGCGCCACCTTTTCGATGAGCAGAGGATCCTGCTCGTCATTGTCTTCGATGTATTTCTTCCGCATGCGAGCGAAGGAAAAGTTCACCATCGTATTGTTGTAATTGATGAAGGAAACGACCACGATGACGAGAAGCCAAAGGCCGATCCATTCTATCTCTGAAGAAATAAGTCATCCACTCCTTTAGGTTGTCAGGTTCAGGGTTCAGGGTTAGCCTCTGAGGCGGCTCGCCCCTTGATTGAATGAGAAATTAGAAATGAGAAATGCGAAATGGTGGGGCGGCGCATAAACTGAGGAAGCGCCGCGGAATTTTGATAGTGTTTCGCGCTATCGTCATCCCGAGCGTAGCCGAGGGATCTTTCTTGCACTGCGGTCAGTATCACATAGGCACTGCAGGGAAGCGACGCCTTGATGCTACACACATCCTTTGTTTATCGGTCTGCATGGAAGATTTCTCGCTTACGCTCGAAATGACGATGCGAGAGTCTTCTAGCCACTAGTCACTAATCACTAATCACCAGCCACCAGTCACCAGTCTCTCGCACACAAAAAGCAGCGCCGAAGCGCTGCTTTTTATTTTCCCGCGTGCATGGCGGCTTCGCGGATCATATGGACGGTGATGGAGTTGAATTCTACGGGTGCCTCCAGCGCTTTGACTTCTTTGAAGCCGACGCCGAGTTTACCCGTATAGTAAGCGATCGCCTCGCCCTTGCTGTTGATCTTGGCTGCATAGATGGTCTTATCATCCCCAAGACCGACCAGACGGTAGGCCCCCGGCGGAGAGATGACGCGCCACGAGCTGTCATCCCCATTAAAGGTGTACATGATGCCCTTCTGGCTGTCATCATAGAAGAGACGGTCTGCATCATAGTAGACGGCCATCTTGCCGATGTGCGAGGTCTGCACGTAGATGCGGCGGGTATCATAGTTTGCATCCGTGCGGTAGATGCGGTAGAGGCCCTTGCCAACCTCCATCTTCATGTAGACGGCATTGGTCGCGGTCGAGTAAGCGACATCCACGATCTTTGCATTTCTTGGCAGATCACGGATCGGCGCATCGGACTCGTGCGTGGTGCCTTCCGGATTGTAGCGCGCCAGTGTCACATCCCAGCGTCCGCCTTTCCAGTGGATCGGATAGAGCGCCATGAGCGCCAGATTTCTGTCCGGCATCCATTCGAAGAAAGAAACGCCCTGTCCTTTCAGATCCACGATCTGAGGATGTCCAAGATCTTCGGCTTTGTAAATGGTGACCGTCTCTGCGGTCACATCTGCCATATATTTATAGTCATGCGAGTAGTAGGCTTTCCCCTTCACGCTGACCTTCGCATAGAGCTTCTTGCCTTCCTTTTCCGCCTGCTCTGCGACTTTGTCCTTCACATCAGACATATCATAGTCACCTGAGGAGAGCGGGGCAAAAAGGACGCGGTCCATATATACGTAGGCCCCTGCCTGCACCCCTGCGCCAAGGAGGAAGCAGATCATGAGCTGTGCGATTTTTTTCTTCACGCTGTTCTCCTTATTTCACGATAAATGCAGTCGGTATCATACGTTCACCCAGAAGATCGGCAGGCTTATTGACCACCTTTCCATTATAGTAAAGTGTCGTGGAAGATCCGCCGTCCAGATTGGCCGCAATGTAGGCACCGTTTTCATAGAGGATATTCTGCGAATCGACAAGCGTAGCACCGATGCTGTAGCCGGGCTGTCGTCCGTCTATAACAAGGAAGAGCATCGTGCCATCCTTCTTCTGTCCGATGGCCGAGCGCGGGGAGATCCCCCATCCGCCGTCACCGCTCTTGATGACCTTCTGCCCATTGATGATGAGCGGCGGGCCGAAGGTCAGGCCTTCGACCGCGCCAAGGTCGCGCAATTCTTTCTTATTGTAGTTCCCAGCGATCAGGTTCCCGTTCTTCGTCATTCCGACGAAGTCGACTTTTTCCTTGTCATCGACCTGCTGCCCCAAAAGGTACTTGCCCTGATGCAGGATGAAGCCATAGGGCAGACGTCCGATGCCGGTGCCATTCGGATCGTAGAAGCCGCCGCCATTGATGGCTGCTACGGCATTGTTCTTTTTCGCGATGCTGGAAGTGGTATCCCCCTTCTCATTGATGTCTTCTGCCGTAGCGACTTCGATACGCTTCGGATTTGGGATCTCCAGCAGATACCCGACGAAGCGGGATGTCTCGATCTTTTTCAGCTTCAGCGTCGCATCCGTGCGCGGCTTGAAAGCGAATACATTCTGCTTATCCGTCGTCGTCACGGTGCCGAGGATCTGGTTCAGCTCCTCCTGATCGTAAAGCCACGTAATGTACTGCGGATGCCGTGAGCGCATGATCGCACCGACCACAGCACGCTTCAGATTGCCGAACGGCCCGAAGAGCACCACGATCGGAGACGTGATGATGAAAAAGACCAAGGTGATCAGGATAAACTTGACCACGATGTTGTTGAAAAATCGTTTCATTGTGACTCCTTGAAAAAGGGTTGAGGGTTAGCCCCTGGGGCGTATCGCCCTTTGATCGGGGATGAAAGAGGGGGAGCGGGTTCTATGGGTTCAACGGGGAGCAGGGCGGCGTATTTCGTCATCCTGAGCGGAGAAAAACGTCGTATGTTAAATAATGGCTTATCTGAAATATGAGAACTGAGTCGAAGGATCTAAGCGCCGCGGAGTTTTGATAGCGCTTCGCGCGCATCGTCATTTCGAGCGTAGCGCTCGGGATGACGATGCCGGAGAATCCCAGTCAACAGTCACTTGAGTCTCCCAATCCCTAGCTACTCATCCCTGCTTTCACCTTCAGAACCCGCTTAACCTATGAAGATTCACGTCAAAGCCCCCGCTCAGCCATCAAACCGGCGTGTAATTATCCTTGTTCAGACGTTCCGAGAAGCGGGCGATGGAAATGTCATTCCCGATATACGCTCTCTTCAGATCATACGGGAAGCTGCCGACATGGACGCGACCGGCGTCTGTCGTGACAGCCATCTTGATACCGGCCTTCTTGCAGATATCGATGACTTCATCGTCATAGTCGCCATAAGGATATGCCAGCCAGACATTATCGATCCCGAGCTGGTACTTGAGTGCCTTGTTCGCCTCGACGATCTCCTTCTCTTTTTCTGCGCGGGTGGCAAGATTGTGGAGCTTGGGATGCGACAGCGTATGACTTGCGATGGTGACAGCATGGCTGTTTGCCATTTCCTTCAGCTGATCCCAAGTCATGCGGTTGTACGGCTTTCCTACATCATCGGTGATCAGGAAGAGCGTCCACGGGAAGCCGTACTCCTTCATGAGCGGATATACGATGGTGTAGCTGTCCAGATATCCGTCATCGAAAGTGATGCAGACAGGCTTTTCCGGAAGAGGCGCCCCCTTGGTGACATAGTCATAGAGCTCCTGCATGGTGATCGGATGGTATCCGTGATCACGCAGATAATTCATCTGGATGCGCAGATTTGCCTCGGTCATGACGGCCGCATTGCCCTGTTCGTCTCCGATCATGTGGTACATGAGGACGGACACGCCCTCCGGTACGCTGTACTTCACATCCGCTGCGCGATGCACGACAGCGACACCGGGCTTCAGGTTCGGATCCGGTGCTTGCGCCGAAGCCGCTGCCGGCTGAGAAGACGCTGCCTTCTCCCCGCCTTGTCCCCCACAGCCCGTCAGTGCAAAAGCCGACAGTGCGAGCAGCGACGCCGCTGAGAGAGCTGCTGCTTTTTTCCATTTGCTATACGAGAAATCCAATGGTCAAACTCCTTTGTATCGAATTGCTATAGTTTTCCTATTATGACAACACTATAATATTTTACTACGATTTTGCAAGAAAAGAAAGCATTTTGCCAAGAACCGTAAGTGTCAAGTTTTTCTCGGTATTTTAAGGGATGAGTGGCTAGGGATTGGGGATTAGGGATTAGGGATTAGGGATTAGAAGTGACTAGTGACTGGTGACTAAATACCACCTTCGGTCATCGCCCCATATATATTCGCGGCGAAGCCGCCACCTTCATTCCTGATTCCTCATTCAAACGAGCTTTTCAAACCCAATCAAGGGAGGGCACGCCCCACGGGCTCACCCCTTTTTCGCTGTGTTATAATAAAACCATATGAGAGAGTATCGTTACGCACGCGTAAGACATGTATAAGGAAGGATATCCATATGAAATATATCAAACTCATCCTGCTTGTGTTTTCGCTTCTTTGGCTGCCTTGGGCGGGCAATGAAGCATGGGCGAAAGATGCAGAAATCACCGATCTTCGCTGGACAGCCAGAAATGATGGCGATCCCCCCTTCGTCCGTATCGTGACAGATCTCACGAAAGCGGTACAGGCGGAGGCTGCGATAGACAAATCCGGCAAAAACTTCGAAGTCATCCTAAAGAACACCCAAAAGAGCTTCAGCGGCTCTCAATACGATATGGATCCGCGCGCCATCGATTTCGCCACAGTTTCTGAAAAAGACGGCGACACCTACATCGACGTCGCCCTCACCAAGCCGCAGAAGATCGATGACATCCACGTCTTTGCCCTTCGTCCGGATGCAAAACTGGGGAAACCGCACCGCCTCGTCATTGACATCCCGATCCAGGGTGCCAAAAAGAGCTACACGAAGCCGGCAGCAAGCGCCGAGAATACGACGACCAAAAAGCCGACCGCCAAGAAGCCCTCTGCCGAGAAAGAAGCCCCCCCGCAGAAAGTCTCTGTACCTGCCGATGCCCGAAAAATACTCAAAGGCAAGATCATCTGCCTTGACCCCGGCCACGGCGGCACAGACGTCGGTGCCATCGGACACAAAGGAAATAAGGAGATCTACGAGAAGGATGTCACCCTCTCCATCGCCCTGCCGCTGCGCGACATGCTCACCTCTGCCGGTGCAAAGGTCGTCATGACCCGCAGCACCGACAAGGACGTCTATGGTCCATGGGCTGACGATGACCCCGAGCTGCAGGCACGCTGCGATGTCGGAAATCAGGCGAATGCGGACGTCTTCGTCTCCATCCACATCGACTCCTTCTCCAATGGCTCTGTCGACGGGACTACCGCCTACTACTATCCCAAGACCGCAAAGGACCTGATGCTCGCCCAGATGCTGCACCAGTCCACCATGAACCTGCTCTCCATCCCTGACCGCGGTGTCCGCTCCGGGCATCTCTATGTGAATGTCAATACAAATATGCCTTCCGTCCTGATGGAAATGGGCTATATCAGCAACGCGCACCGCGTCCAGATGCTGACATCGAGCTGGGGGCCGAAGAGTATCGCCAAGAGCCTCTTCAAGGGGCTGGTGGATTATTTCGCCGCATTATAAGCACCTTAGAGACTTTAGACTTCAGATTTCTGATTTCTGACAGTCTCTCTATTCTCACCCAAAGGAAAACGTATGAATAAACTATATGCACTCATGACCCCGCTTCTTTGCGCTGCGCTTCTTTCCGGCTGCGGCGGCGATGGGAAAAAGCAGCCAGCGGGGACCGTCGTCCCGCCCGCCGCTTCCTCGAGCCAGATCCCCGCAGAAAAAGAAGCGAGTCTCACTTACTACCTGCCCACAGAAGACGGCCTTCACATTCTTCCTGCCACGGTCAAAGTGAAAGCCGCTGACCGCACTGCGAAGACAGCCATCGAAGAAATGCTCCGCGCGGATCGAAAGTCCAAGTATCCTCTCGTTCCTGCCGGTACCCGCTTGAAGAGCGTCCATGTCGAAGACGGCACCTGTACCGTGAATTTCACGAAAGAGCTGAACCAGCTGCAGGGAGAGACCGGACAGTCCCTCTTCATCGCCATGACTGTCGATACGCTGACCGAATTCCCCAATATCAAACGCGTCGAATTCCGCGCGGAAGGGCAGCTTGTCAAGTTCCAGATCGATATGAGGAGACAATTCCTACGCGATGAAGCCTTCATCAAGCAGACAAAAAAATAAGACAAAAAAAGGGGCTGTGAAGAAATGAATCCTCATTTCTTCACAGCCCCTTTTTTTGTCTGACAGACCGAGAGGAGATCTCCTCCCCAGCCACTAGTCTTCCACCACTTCGATCTGGCCTTCCGCGAAGGCTTTCGGATAGAAGAAGGACTGCTCCGTATTTCCAAAGTCTACGACGAGTTTGCCATCCGCAATGTCCGTGATGACGCCCTGTCCATACACAGAGGAGACAACGGGCGTGCCTACGCCGATCTCGATATAGTGGGTATTGCCGCGGTGCGTTTCCTTGACCGAACGGACTTCCACCTTCGGCTTCGGAGCCGGTCTCTCGGCTGCCGGCACTGTATAAGTGCGCGCCTGTCCCTTCGGCGCTTCTTTTTTCGTTTCCTTCTTCACTTCCGGGAATGCGGTCTTCAAAAGCTTCGACGGAAGTCCCATCGGATAGAGGATGCGCTCGCCTGTCGCATCATAAGTGACATACGTGCCGCGCTCTGTGATGCGGGTGATGGTGCCCTTACCGAGCGTCTCATCCGTGACCTCCAGACCGACAGCCGCTTCTCTCTTTTTGAAACCGGTCGGCTTTGCTTCCGGCAGAGGTGCATCGAAGGTGAATACCTTCTTTTCCATCGGCTTCGCTGCGCTGAAGGCTTCCTTTTTGAAATCCTTACGATGTCCATCCTTCTTGAAGCCATCTTTTTTGTAGCCGCCCTCGCGCTTCTTTCTCGGGATGAGCTTTTCCGCATCGCCGAAAGCAACGACGATGCCTTCATCTGTCAGCTTTCTCACGATGCCCACGCCGAGCTCGCGGTCTACGAATTCGACGCCGGGAGCCAATTTCCGTTTCTTGAAATCCGGCTTATCCTTGCCAAAGCTCTTGCCGCGGCCGCCAAATTTCTTTTCCCCAAATTTTTTACCGCCGAATTTCTTTTCGCCAAATTTCTTGCCACCAAATTTTCCCTTACCTTTGAAGTCTTTGCGTGGCTTATTGTTTTTTTCTTCCATGATGCTATGGTTCTCCCTTTATGTTTTATGGATCTATACGCGGATTCGAGTCCCTGATCCGATCAATCATACCTTTGTTCTTTGATGCGCCTGTCAAGATCGCGCTTAGCAGCTTTCGCAGCCATATCCTCTCTCTTATCGTAGAGTTTTTTGCCTGTTGCGACACCGATCTCCACTTTGACCTTGCCGTGCTTGAAGTACATCTTGAGCGGGACTAAGGTGTAGCCCTTTGTTTTGAGCTGCATCTCGATCTTTCGGATCTCCTTCTTGTGCAGAAGCAGCTTTCTGGTGCGAAGCGGGTCGTGGTTGAAAATATTTCCCTGCTCATAGGGGCTGATATGTGCATTCCACAGGTAGACCTCGCCCTTCTGGATACGGGCAAAGCTGTCGCGCAGATTCGCCTTTCCCGCGCGGATGGACTTCACCTCGGTCCCGGTCAGTGCGATGCCGCACTCATACGTCTCGTGGATAAAATAGTTATGATGTGCCTGCCGATTGAGCGCGATCGGCGGCGCCGTTTTCTTCTCGGCCATGTATCTCTCCTTTACGGATGTTGGTCAAATTCCATGCAATACATAGTTTCAAGTGAGGAGTGAGGAGTTAGGAGTTAGGAGTGAAGGTACGGCGCATCAAATTTGGAAGCGCCGTGAGTTTTGTATAAAGCAATGCTGGTACATGATTTGCCAAATGCTCTTCCGGCGAGCCCCTTCCGCTGGAAGGGGCAGCCGAGCGCAGCTAGGCGGGGGTTGGCCCGCGCGATGTGTGATAAGCCCGCTTCGCGAAGCCAACATCTCGCTTTGCTCGAAATGGCGCCTCACTGGATTTTCGCGTCGGTTTGCTCCTAAAAATCCAGTTTGCTTGCACACTCCGCCCCTTCGTGGCACCGCCTTCCAAAGGAAGGAGGGAGAGCGGGCTTATAAAGGAAATATCCTAATCCCTAATCCCTAATCCCTAATCCCTAGCCACTAGTCACCAGTCACTTCTTCCCCTTCTTCATTTTCTTTTTCGAATGTGATTTAGATCTTGCAGATGCTCTGGTCTTCTTTTCCAAATTCAGCGGGGAATGGATCTCTCCCATGATGAAGTCGACTTCGCGGCGTTCCTTATCCGCCTTGACAAGGGTCACGCGGACGGGCATCCCCATGGAATAGGTCGTCCCTGAGAAGCGGCCCTTCAAAGTCATCGTATCTTCCTGATATATGTACTCGTCATCGTCCATGGAGTCAATGTGGACAAGACCTTCTACGCCATTGTCGAGGCCTACAAAAACACCGAAGCGGGTGATCCCGGTCACATGCGCATCGAATGGCTCGCCGACGAACGGCACCATGTACTCTGTCATCTTGAGGTCATCGACATCGCGCTCGGTATCCGTCGCATTCTGCTCTGTCTCCGAGCAGTGGTCAGCCGCACGCAGGAGGAACTCTGTCTGCTTTTTAAGCTCTGCCTTGGAGAGGCCTTCTGAGATCGCCTGTCGGATGAGGCGATGTACCATCAGATCCGGATAGCGGCGGATCGGCGAGGTGAAGTGCGTATAGCATTCACTGGCGATCCCGAAGTGTCCGGCATTTTCCGTGCTGTAGCAGGCCTGCGGAAGGCTGCGGAGCGTCATCACCTGCACGACCGCTTCGATATCTTCTCCCTTCACCGTTTCCAGAAGCTTCTGGATATCCTTCGGCTCCGGATCCTTCGGGATAGAAAGATCGAGTCCCATGATGGCGATGAGACGCTTCAGGGAATTCAGCTTCTCCTCATCCGGATGCTCATGCACACGGTAGATCGACGTATGTCCTGTCTTTTCGAGGAAACGCGCTACTGCTTCATTCGCCGCGATCATGGCATCCTCGATCATCTTCTCCGCATCACTTCTGATGCGCTTCTCTATGCGAAGCGGTGTCCCCTCTTCATCGAGAATGACCTTGTATTCAGGGAAATCGAAGTCGAGTGCGCCGCGGCGGGTACGGTCGGCGCGCAGAGCATCCGCGCATTCTTTAAGATCCTGCAACATGGGCATGAAATGCGACAGATCCTCCGGCATAATGCCCTCGTGGAAGGCTTTATTGATCTCCGGATAATTGCAGCGGCGCGCCACACGCACGATGGACGGTGTGACCAGCTCGGTCTTTACCTTGCCATCCGGCGACACATCCATCACGCAGGACATCGCATAGCGATCTTCGTCATGGTTTAAGCTGCAAAGATCATTCGACAGCTGGAAAGGCAGCATCGGGATGACGCGATCCGCCAAGTATACACTGGTGCCGCGGCGGTAGGCCTCATCATCGAGGAGCGACCCCTTCGTCACATAGCGAGACACATCCGCGATATGGACAGACAGCTCAAAATGTCCGTTTGCCTTCTTCTCGCAGTAGACCGCATCGTCAAGATCCTTCGAGTCAGGCCCGTCGATGGTGACGATCGGAAGAGCTCTGAAATCGGTGAGTCCTTTTTCCATCCGGATATCCCGCGGCAGATTCTCTGCCTCATCCAGTACCTTTTCGGAAAATTCATGCGGCAGACGATGCTGTGCGACGATGATATCGATATCAAGACCCTTATCGCCTTTGTAGCCGATGACTTCCGTCACGCGGCCCTCCGCATCCGTCCATTCCCCCGGCCAGCGAGTGACTTCGACGATGACACGCGCCCCCGTGGTGGCATCCATTTCCTGTCCCTCAGGGATCTCGATGTACATATCCACCTTCTCATCGATCGGCACAGCTTCACCGCCATCCTTCAGCATCTCATAGGTGCAGACGAAGGTATCATTGGCGCGCTCTAAGACCTTCATGACACGGCCTTCCGTATTGTGACGGCCCGTCTCACTCTTCATCGTCTTCACTTCGACGGTATCATTATTCACCGCATTCAGATGATCGCGGTCGGAAATATACACATCCTCGTGGTCGTCATCGGTGATCAGAAATCCGAACCGGCCATACGACTTGTATACGCCCTGCAGGATCGTCCCCGGCTTATAAGATAAAAGCGTTTTCTTTTCTTCCATTGTTGTTCTCCTGTGTATGTGCGATGAAATGGCTTCGTGGCTCCGCGTAGAGCCATAAGGAAGCCTCACCATGGACTGAAGAAGCACCGATTCGTTCTCCGGTCACCGCTCACTGCTCTTTGCCATCCCTTAATAAAAAAAGGCTTGCTTCTATGCAAGCCCCTTTTCTTTTCATCAGAAAGTATTCATATATCTTCCAAGCACGAGACAAAGCACAGCAAAGACAATGCCAAATACCACCGTGAACTTGGAGAGTACAGCATCCTTACCTCTGGTTTTGCCGCCAACAGCGCCTTCCGCGCCGCCGCCGATGGCCGAGCCCATTCCCGCCTGCTTGGATTCCTGAGCTACGACGACTACGATCACCAGTAAGGAAACAACCATTGTCAAACCAATCAAAAAATACTTCACTCTGCATCCTCCTCTGAATCTACCCACGGGCAGATCGGCCTTTCCTATCGAATATAAAGCCAATATCAAACCTTATTTTATACTACTCTGTAGTACAGGTCAAGAGGAAATAGAATTAGGAGTTAGCCCGTGGGCGGGGCGTTAATTCTCAAAGTAAGTGCCGGATTAGCGGTAAAAGTAGCATTTACATGTAG
>OLGL01002081.1_pt1 | contig 16892 bp, 16 predicted proteins | sample 1605041 | NCBI WGS metagenome assembly OLGL01 (sample SAMEA3888905, study PRJEB22519) | human gut metagenome | biome: human gut; feature: human-associated habitat; material: faeces | place: Denmark | collected 2010 | reverse complement strand
CAAAGATCTGGTCGCACTCCTCTTCAATGCTGGAGATGCAGCGGGGGTTCTTGCAGCGTACAATGTTCACCAGACGCTTGGGGGGCTTGGGCTGCTCCTTGCGGACAGCCTTGCCGTTTTCAATAATGGTCACGCTGATGTTCGGGTCCAGATAAGCCAGCACATCCAGGTTCAGCCAGGAGGCATCGCCCTCTACCTTGATGATGTCCTTGCGGCCGCTGGCCGTCTTTTTGCTGCGGGCGTTCTGGATCAGCGCCACGCTGGCAGTGCGGTTGCCCGCAATGCCCAGCAGATCCATCAGACCAACGGCAGTACCTGCCTTGATGTGGTCGATGACAATACCGTTCTGAATCTCGTCAATATTCAACATATCAGTTCTCCTCCTTCGGTGCTTTGGGGTCTGCAAGCCCCAGCAGGGTCATGATCAGTGCCATGCGGACGTAAACGCCGTTCTGCACCTGTTCAAAATAAGCGGCGCGCGGGTCGTCGTCCACGTCCAGCGCGATCTCGTTCACACGGGGCAGGGGGTGCAGCACCGCCATGGTGGGCTTGGCCTGCGCCATCTTTTCGCGGGTCAGCACATAGCTGTTCTTCAGGCGGATATAGTCCTCCTCGTTGAAGAAGCGCTCCTTCTGCACGCGGGTCATGTACAGGATGTCCAGTTCCGGCATGGATTCCTCCAGACTGCGGGTCTCCTTGTAGGGGATGCCGTTGGCCTCCAGCACGTCGTTGATGATATAATCCGGCACCCGCAGCTCCTCCGGGCTGATCAGCACAAAGCGGATGTTCTTGCAGCGTGCCATGGTCTTGAGCAGGGAGTGGACGGTGCGGCCGAACTTCAAATCACCGCACAGGCCAATGGTCAGATCATCCAGTCTGCCCATGCGGCGGCGAATGGTCATCAGGTCGGTCAGGGTCTGGGTAGGGTGCTGGTGACCGCCGTCACCGGCGTTGATCACCGGAATGCGGGAGTAGCGGGAAGCACGCAGCGGTGCACCCTCTTTTGGGTGGCGCATGGCAACGATATCGGCATAGCAGGAAACCACCCGGATGGTGTCGGCCACGCTCTCGCCCTTGGTGGCGCTGGACACGTTCTCGCTGGGGAAGCCCAGTACATGGCCGCCCAAGTTCAGCATAGCCGCCTCAAAGGACAGGCGGGTGCGGGTGGAGGGCTCGTAGAACAAGGTGGCCAGCTTTTTGTGGTTGGCAACCTCCTGATAGGCAGCAGGGTCGGCGCAGATACGGTCGGCAAGATCAAGCAGCTGTGTGATCTCCTGCTGGGTAAGATCCAAAGGATCGATCAGATGACGCATGGACAGTATACCTCCGTTTAAAGCAGTTTGCGTAAAATGGAAAAATCAAAAAAGTTTGTGTAGTAGCTCAGCGAGCGCATCACCGGCCTGCACAAACGATTGAAACACACTTCGTCCAGCAGCAGCATGGCCTCACCCGGGGCAAGACGCATGGCTGCGCGGATGGCCTCGTCGCCGCAGCTGGCCTTCAGGTGCGCCACATTGGAGGAGATCTGCTGGTGGCACTCCTGCTCCAGGATCTCAAAGATGTCGCCGGTCAGGTCGATGCGGGTGTAGTCCCGGTTGCCGAACAGGCTGCGGGGCAGGTAGTCGATGGAGTAGATCACCGGGGTGGTATCGGCAAGGATACGCTTTTTGATGCAGATCACCTCATCGCCGACCTCCAGCGCCAGCGCGTGGGCCATCTCCTCGCCTGCACGAAGAAGCATCACCTGAATGCCGTCTGCATGGGGGTAGCTGCCAAAGCTGCGGATCAGCGGGTAGTACTCCAGCTTCTGGTCCAAGCGGCTGCGCAGCCCCAGCACAGCACGGTTCACTACCGTGCCAATACCGCGCACCCGTTCCACATAACCGGCGCGCTCCATCTCGCTCAGCGCGTCACGGATCACGGTGCGGCTTACCCCCAACTCGGTGGCAAGGTCTACCTCGGCGGGCAGGCGGTCGGCTTGGGCATAGCGCCCGTTGGTCAGCTCCTCCAGCAGGCTTGCAACAACGCGGTCACTGATCACAGCGCCGCCCAAGCGGCTGGACGATGCCAGTGCGGGATCTTTCATGGATGGTTCCTCCGTTTCCGGGCGGCAGCGCCGCCCCGAACTTCATACGAACGGGCCGGGAGGATTCCTCCACAGCCCCTTCTCTCTTATTATAGCATAATTTGACATTTAGAAAAGCGTCATTTATACTGGAATCTGCTGAAAAGTACGATTTTATTTTGGAGGGCATAGTACAGATGGACTATTTTCTGCAAAAAGTAGGCGGCCGGCCCGCCCGGCAGGCTGTCACCCTACGGCGCTGCACCCCTGCCGAGGCACCGGCGGTGTTCGCGCTGCAAAACGAAGTGCGCGCCGCCATGCCGCACCCGGAGCAGTTCGTGCCGGATACGCTGGAAAACATTACCGGTTATCTGCGCACCGGGGTGTGTATCGGTGCGTGGCAGCAGGGGCGGCTGGGGGCCTACCTCATCCTGCGCCTGTGCGGGCAGAGCAGTGAGAACTACGCTGCTTTTCTGGGCGTGCCGCAAAGTCAGTGGCAACACTGGGCCAACGCAGACAGCGCAGTAGTGCACCCGGACTGGCGGGGCAACGGCTTGCAGCGCGCCATGCTGGAAGCGGCTCTGCCGCTGCTGCCGCCGCAGATCGCCCATCTGGGGGCTACCGTCAGCCCGGACAACAGTTACAGCCTGCACAACGCACAGGCTTCCGGCTTTGTCATCCGCTGCAGCCGGGAGATGTACGGCGGCTACGACCGCTATCTGCTGGAAAAGCAGCTGTAACTCTATGCAGTTTTGGTGTACAACTATTTCGAAATGTGTTATACTATACGGTATGAATAACAGCGAAGGAAACAGGTGAAACCATGGCAGCATCTCTCGGGCAGGAATTCTGCACCCTGCGTGATACTTACATTGAAAAGCAATTCGGCCGCCTGAACGATATGCAGCGGCAGGCTGTGTTTACCACGGATGGCCCGCTGCTCATCCTTGCCGGTGCCGGCAGCGGCAAGACCACCGTGCTGGTCAACCGTATCGCCAACCTCATCCGGTTCGGCTCGGCGCACGGCTCCAAAGAAACGCCCCGCCCGGTGACCGAGGAGGACGTCAAAGCCCTGCGCACCGCCATTATGACCGGTACAGATGCCCCCAGCTGGCTGGACGGGATGCTGCGCCAGAACGCGGTGCGCAGCTGGAACGTGATGGCCATTACCTTTACCAACAAGGCAGCAGGGGAGCTGAAAGAGCGTCTGCGCCGGATGCTGGGCGGCGAGGAAGGGGACGAAGTGTTCGCCTCCACCTTCCACTCGGCCTGTGTGCGCATTCTGCGCCGCTGGGCCGAAGAGATCGGCTACCCCCGCAGCTTTACCATCTATGATACAGACGATGCCCAGCGTGTAATGAAAACCGTATATAAAGAGCTGAGCATCGATGATAAATTCCTGCCCATCAAGGCCGCCATCAACCAGATGAGCCGCTGGAAGGATCAGCTGGTCAGCCCGGAGCAGGCACTTGCAGACCACGCCAGAGACGTGAAGAGCACCCAGACCGCCCGCATCTACGCAGCTTACGAGAAAAAGCTGAAAGAGGCCGGTGCGTTCGATTTTGACGACTTGATCTACCAGACCGTGCAGCTGCTGGCTGAACACCCGGACGTGCGGGAGTTCTACCAGAACAAGTACCGCTACCTGCTGGTGGACGAGTATCAGGATACCAGCGTGGCGCAGTTCCGTCTGGTCAGCCTGCTCACCGGGCCGGAGCGCAACATCTGCGTGGTGGGCGATGACGACCAGAGCATCTACCGCTTCCGCGGCGCTACCATTGAGAACATTCTCAACTTTGAAAAACTCTATCCCGGCACCAAGACCATCCGTCTGGAGCAGAACTACCGCTCCACCTCCAATATCCTCAACGCAGCCAACTGTGTCATCCAGCACAACACCGAGCGCAAGGGCAAGACCCTTTGGACGGACAACGGCGAGGGCGATAAGGTGCAGGTGTATACCGCCGAGAATGAGCAGGACGAAGCCAGCCATATCGCGGATATCATCGGCCAGCACCTGAAGGAGGGCGGGCATCTGGCAGACCACGCCATTCTCTACCGTATGAACGCCCAGTCGGCTCCCATCGAAAGCTACTTCACCCGCGCGGGTATTCCGCATAAGATCGTGGGCGGGCAGCGCTTCAACGACCGCAAGGAGGTCAAGGACATCCACTCCTATATGTCCATTGTGGCCAACCCCCGGGACGATGTGCGGCTGCGCCGTATCATCAACGAGCCCGCCCGCAAGATCGGTGCTACCACCGTGGATGTCATTGCAGACCTTGCCGGGCAGCAGGGGGTCAGTATGCTGGATATCATCAGCCATGCAGACCAATACGCGAAACTTTCCCGCGCGGTCATGCCGCTGCTCAAGTTTTGGCAGATCTACCAGCGTTTGCAGGATTCTCTTGCCACCCGCACGCTGGACGAGTTTGCCTCCGATGTCATCGAGCTGACCGGCTACAAGGCCATGTTGGAAGCAGACGCCGCCAAGGGGCACGAGGATGCCGCCGACCGTCTGCAGAACTTGGGTCAGCTGGTGAACAATGTCAAAAACTACTGTGACCAGCACGGCGAGGAAGCCACGCTGGAGGGCTATCTGGAGGATATCGCCCTCATCAGCGATATCGACAGCTACAACGAAAGCAGCGACCAGGTGGTACTGATGACCATCCACTCTGCCAAAGGCTTGGAGTTCCCCTATGTGTTCCTCATCGGCATGGAGGAGGGCGTTTTCCCCAGCGAGATGAGCAAATACTCCGAAGCAGATCTGGAAGAGGAACGCCGTCTTGCATACGTTGGCATCACCCGTGCCAAAAAGGAACTGTACATCTCCAACAGCGTCACCCGGATGTTGTACGGCCGCACCCAGCGCAACGAGCCCAGCCGCTTTCTGCGGGAGATCGAACCGGAGTATATCGAGGAGACCCGCAGCCCTGTACTGGAACAGCGTTCCCACATGGGCGGCTGGGGCTCTGAGTACAGTGATACCGTGCCAGGTGGAGCATCCGGTTACTCCGGCCCCTCCGGTTACAGCCGCAGCAGCTACGGCGGCGGTTATGGCTCGAGTTACAGTTCGGGCAACCGCAGCGGCTACCTGAACCGGGAATATAACGCCGGCGAAAGCCGTGGTTTCGGCTCTTCTTACGGAGGAAGAAACCCTGCTTCCTCCGGTTTTGGCAGTCACTATGGCAACAGCTCCACCCAGCCGACCACAAGAAGCAGCGGATTTGGCTCCGCATATTCCGGCGGAAATGCGACAAAAAATACTGTAAAGCAAACAGCCTTTACGGTAAATTCTGCCGTGAAACCGGCGGCTTCCGGTTCAAAGCACTATGAGCCGGGCGACATCGTGGAGCACAAAGTGTTCGGCCGCGGCACGGTGCTGAAGGTAAAGCCCGCTGCCGGGGATCAGATCGTAGAGATCAACTTTGAAAAAGTTGGCATCAAGAAAACGATGGCCAATTTTGCGCCCCTGACCAAGATTACGGAGGAAGAATGACCCTATGATGACTGTTCGTTTGATCGCCCACACCCCGGAACCGGAAAAGGTGGTGGCGGCTGCCGCAAAGCTCTGCTATTCCGACGCCCACATCACCGACCTTCTGGACGGGCTGGACGAGGAAAAAACTGCAAAATTCCTGACCATGCTCAGCGACCTTGGCCATGCCAGCCCCATCGAGCACGCCAGCTTTACTTTTGGCATCGAGGGGGTCAGCCGCACCTTGCTTGCCCAGATCACCCGGCACCGCATCGCATCCTTCAGCGTGCAGAGCCAGCGCTATGTGCGTCTGGATGATTTCCGCTATGTGACGCCCCCGGAGATCGAGGCTATCCCGGAAGCAAAGGCAGCTTTCCTTGCCAGCATGGAGGAGGACGCCCAGCGTTATCTCGACCTTGCCCACAAGCTGGAGGAGGGGCACACCGCCCGCCTGATGGCTGAGGGAATGCCGGAAAAGCAGGCCCGCGCTAAGGCTTCTAAACAGGCCAACGAGGACGCCCGCTTTGTGTTGTCCAACGCCTGCGAGACCAAAATGGTGGTCACCATGAACGCCCGCAGCCTGATGAACTTCTTCCAGCTGCGCTGCTGCAACCGCGCCCAGTGGGAGATCCGGGAACTGGCCGAAAAGATGTTCGCGCTGGTGTACCCGGTGGCACCCCATATCTTTGCCAAGGCCGGCCCCGCCTGCCTGTGCGGCCCCTGCCCGGAGGGCAAGATGTGCTGCGGCAAGACCGCCGAGGTGCGCGCAAAATATGCCGCCATTAAAGAAGGTGCCGCCGTATGAGCAAGGGCAAACTGATTGTGCTGGAAGGGCTGGACGGAAGCGGCAAGGCCACACAGGCAAAGCTGCTGGCAGAGCATCTCGCCGCGCAGGGTGTGCCGGTACAAAAGATCACCTTCCCGGACTATGCCAGTGATTCCAGCGCACTGGTCAAGATGTATCTGGCCGGGCAGTTCGGCCAGCACCCGGACGATGTAAACGCCTATGCGGCTTCCAGCTTTTACGCGGTGGACCGCTATGCCAGCTATAAAACCAGCTGGGGCAGCTTTTATGAGCAGGGCGGTGTGATCATCGCCGACCGCTACACCACCTCCAACGCGGTGCACCAGTGCTCGAAGCTTCCGCAGGAGCAGTGGGAGGAATATCTGCACTGGCTGTTTGATTACGAGTTCCGTCTGCTGGGACTTCCCGCACCGGACAGGGTCATCTATTTACAGGTAGACCCGGCGGTCAGCCAGCGGCTGATGACCCAGCGCTACCACGGCGACGAAAGCAAAAAGGACGTGCACGAGAAGGATACCGCCTATCTGGCGCGCAGCCGCGCTGCTGCCGAGTTCTGTGCCCGGCATCTTGGCTGGGATACCGTGCACTGCACCAGCGGGGACGCCATGCGCAGCATTGAAGAGATCCAGCAAGAGGTGCAACAGCTTGCCCGGAAAACACTGGGCTGAACGATAAAATATGATAAGAGGGGGCATCCTGAACGATGTATCGTCTGATGCAGCCGTCTGACGAGGCGGCAGTGCTGGCTTTGTGGCAGAGCCAGCATCATGATACCGAAGATTTTGCAAAAATGGTACTGGAACGCTTTGCCGGTGTGCAGAACATTTATGTGGCCGACGAAAACGACGCCATCGTGGCGGCTGCGCTGGCTGTGCCGGTCACCCTGCAGGGGCGCACGGGCAATTACCTGTGCCTGTGCGGCGAGGGCAGTCTGCTGCTGGCGGGTCTGCTGGATACCCTGTGCGCCCACCAAAAGCTGCGGGGCGCAGGCTTTACCGTGACAGTCCCGGCAGATGCAGCACAGGCCGCTCTGCTGCAGGATAAAGGCTTTGCAAAGGCTTTTGCCCTGCGTTGCCTGCCTCGTGAGGTGAGCCGCAACCTGTGGAGCCAGGCGGAATTTGACACGGTGACGGCCAAAAAGCTGTGCGAGCTGCGGGAACAGTTCTGGAAGGATACCGTGCAGCTGAGCCCGGAGCGCATGGCGGTGGTGCTGCAGGAGCTGTACGCCCGGGGCGCTACCATCGTGTCCAACGAACATGGCTACGGCATCTACTTCCGCAAGGAGGATACCCTGTATTTTGTGGAGATGATGGCCGACAGCGACCGCGCCGCCGAGATCCTGATGGAAGCCGCCCGCGAGAAGGAAGTCATCGTGGAAAAGGCGGTCATCACGGTAGGCGCTGCCCAGCCGCTGTTTCTGGGCGAGGGCACCCGGCAGGAATACGGCATGATCCGCTTTGACGCAGAGCCTTTTGACGTAAGCGAAAGCTATCTGCGTCTGATGCTGGAAAACTGAAAAAAGGAAGGTGCGTATGGCACACAACGATACACACGCAGCCCGCAAAAAGGGCGGCGCAGGCAAAATTCTGCTGGTGGTGCTTCTGCTGCTCCTTCTGGCAGTAGGTGCAGCGGTGCACTTTGCCTACAATGAGATCCACGGCAATGGTGCACCCGGCAGCACAGAGGTGACCGTAAGCATCCCGCAGGGCAGCGGCGTAGCGGCGATCGCCAACAAGCTGAAGGAGGCGGGCGTCATCCGCTCTGCCTACCTGTTTCGCTGGTATGTGGGACAAAAGGGCGCTGCCGCAAAGCTGCAGTACGGCGATTTTGTCTTGCAGACCAGTGCGATTTCCTACGACGCGATCATTGCCACCCTTTCCCAGTACGCCAAGGCAGAAACGGTGCGGGTGACCATCCCGGAGGGCACCACGGCCATTGCCATCGCCCAAAAGATGGAATCCGCCGGTCTGTGCACCGCCGAGGAGTTTTTGAAGGAAGCCAACGAGGGCGATTTCAGCGCTTATACCTTCTGGCAGTATGTCCCGGAGGATAAGGAGGCCCCGAACCGCTTTATGAAGTGTGAGGGCTATCTTTTCCCGGAGACCTACGAGTTTTTGAAGGATGATACGGTGCATAACTATGTAGCTACCTTCTACGCCCAGTTCGATGCACAATTTACCAAGGAAATGTACGCAGCGCTCAAAAAGCAGGGAATGACCCTGCCGGAGCTTGTCACCCTTGCCTCCTTTGTGCAGGAGGAAGCGGGCAACAGTCAGGACTCCAACGTGGCGCAGGTGTTCCGCAATCGTCTGGCAGAGGGCTCGCCCTACCCCCGGCTGCAAAGCAACACCTCCAGCCATATCCAGAGCGACGCCGACAACAACTATCTCTGGAACTGGGTCGCGCCCTACTACGACGGCTGGGACAATATCCCGGAAAATATCCTTACAGCCTACGACACTTACAGCTGTATCGGCCTGCCCGCAGGCCCCATCTCGAACCCCGGCCTTGCCGCCATCAAGGCAGCGCTGGAGCCGCAGCCCGATGAGGAAGCCAAGGACGCTTACTTCTTTGTGACCGACCTCAAGGGCAATTACTACTACGCCCACACGCTGGCAGAGCACAATGCCAACTGCAAAACTGCCGCAGCTGTGAACAAAAGCCTGAAAAACTGAGGAAAGGCCGCTGCACCGTTTTTTGTGCGGCGGCCCCTTTCCGGCTAAAACTGTGATACATAAGAGAGGAACCTACAAATGTTACAGATCCCGGAACTGCTTGCCCCGGCGGGCGATGCGGAACGTCTGCGTTATGCCATCAACTACGGTGCCGATGCCGTTTACTGCGGCCTGCCGGAGTTCGGTATGCGCTCGGCTCCGGCCAATTTCACCCCGGAGCAGCTGACGGAAAGCGTCATCTACGCCCATGCCCGCGGCCGCAAGGTCTACCTGACCATGAACACCCTGCCCACCAACGAGGAGGCCGACCGTCTGCCGGAGGCCATCAAGGAGGCTGCCAAGGCCGGTGTGGATGCCTTTATTGTGGCAGACCTTGGTGTGCTGGATGCCTGCAAGACCTTTGCCCCGGACATTGACGTGCATCTTTCCACCCAGACCGGCATCACCAACTGGGCAGCCGCCCGCGCCGCCTACAAAATGGGCGCAAAGCGGGTGGTGCTGGCCCGGGAGATGACCTTGCAGGATATTGCCATCCTGCGCGATAAGACTCCACCGGAATTGGAGATCGAGGCCTTTGTGCACGGTGCGATGTGCATGAGCGTGTCCGGCCGGTGTCTGTTGTCCAACTATATGGCCGGGCGCGACGCCAACCGCGGCCAGTGCGCCCAGCCCTGCCGCTGGAAGTATTACCTGAGCGAGGAGACCCGCCCCGGCCAGCTGTACGAGATCGGCGAAAACGAGAACGGCAGCTACATCCTTAACGCCAACGATCTGTGCACCGCGCCCTTCATTGACCTGATCTGCAAGGCGGGCGTGGACAGCCTGAAGATCGAAGGCCGTGCCAAGACCTTCTACTATGTGGCCAGTGTTACCGTTGCCTACCGCAAGGCACTGGACGCCTATCTGGCCGACCCGGCAAACGATAACTTTGAACTGCCGCCGGAGGTGTACGCAGAGCTTACCCGCACCAGCCACCGGCACTACTCTCCGGGCTTCTATTTCGGCCGCGAGCAGGCCAAACAGGCCACCGACAGCGCTACCTATATCCGCGAGTGGGAGTTCGTGGGTACGGTGGACAGCTGGGAAAATGGCATCGCCCACTGCCAGCAGCGCGGCAAATGGAGCCTTGGGGATACGCTGGAGGCACTGTGCCCGGACGGACGCAGCATCCCGCTTACCCCGGAATGGATCGAAAACGAAACAGGGGAGCGGGTGGAAAGCACTCCTCACGCCATGGAAAAATACACCATGCCCACCCCGGAGCTGCCGCCCATGAGCCTGCTGCGCCGGAAAACGGTGTAACAGCGTGACAAAAAAGAAGGAATCCGACGTGAAGTATAGTGACACTTCTGGCCGCTACGCCCTTCTGGACGAACTGCGCGGGTTGGATCTGGTCAGTATGATGCTCTATCACGGCTGCTGGGATCTGGTCAATCTCTTCGGTATTCAGGCCGACTGGTATTATGGTCTGCCCGGGCATCTGTGGCAGCAGAGCATCTGTTGGGTGTTTATTCTGTTGTCCGGCTTCTGTGTGCAACTGGGGCATCATACCTTGCGCCGGGGCGCACAGGTGTTTGGGGCAGGGGCGCTTGTCACGGCAGTCACGCTGCTTTTATGCCGGAGGACAGAGTTATCTTTGGTGTGCTGACCCTGCTGGGCAGCGCTATGCTGCTGACCGGCCTTTTGGAAAAGCCACTGCGGCACATTCCACCCGCAGCAGGGTTTGCTATCTCCGCAGTGTTGTTTGCTCTTACCCGCAATGTCTCGGCAGGCTATCTGGGTTTTGGAAGCCTGCGCCTTTGGCTGCCGCAGACACTGTATGCAAACTGCGTTACAGCGTACTTTGGCTTTTATCCGTGGTGGTTCTATTCTACGGATTATTTTGCCCTTCTGCCGTGGCTGTTTCTGTTCTGGGCGGGGTACTTTCTCTACGACGTTGTAGGGCGGCAGCGCATGGAGCCCTTGCGCCGCTCGGTCTGCCCGCCGCTTGGCTGGCTTGGGCGGCACTCGCTGCTGTTGTATCTGCTGCACCAGCCGGTCATCTACGGGGTGCTGTTGGTAGTTTTCCGCGTATTAGGCGGCTGAAATACACGCTTCATGCACTTTTGAGAAAGGCGGGATTGTTGCACCGTGCAAACATTGCACGAACGTCTTGACAAGCAGGGCAGGGCTGTGGTATCCTGTTGACGGTTAGAAGATACTAACCGCAAAATGCGTCATGAAACACGGACGCATTTTTACAGAACATGAAGTTATTCTAAACTAACTACGCAGAGAAAGAGGTAGAGTTTTATGAGCAAAGTAGCAATCGTATTCTGGAGCGCCACCGGCAACACCGAGACCATGGCAAACTGCATCGCCGAGGGCGCAGGCGCCAACGGCACCATCGTACCCTGCGCCGAGATGACCCCCGCAAAGTTGGCAGAGTTTGACGTTGTGGCCTTTGGCTGCCCGGCTATGGGTGCAGAGCAGCTGGAGGAGAGCGAGTTCGAGCCTATGTTTGCTGCGCTGGAAGGCTCTCTGAACGGCAAAAAGATCGCACTGTTCGGCTCCTACGGCTGGGGTGACGGTCAGTGGATGCGCGATTGGGCGCAGCGCGCACAGGACGACGGCGCACAGCTGTTCAGCGAGGAAGGCCTCATCTGCAACGAAACGCCCGATGATGATGTGCAGGCCGCCTGCCGTAAGCTGGGCGCAGATCTGGCTGCTTGGTAAAACCCATGTATAAACTCTTGCTCCATAGGGCAACCTATGGACAAAGAGGTGATAAACATGGAAAACATCGGCGTGACCTGTGATGTCTGCGCGTGCTGCCACAACGTGGACGGCTGCAAATGTGATCTGCCGCAGATCAAGGTGACGGAGCAGTGCAGCTGCACCACCCAGCAGGTGGAGACCCCGCACTACTGCCAGAGCTACGAGGAAAAGTAAGTTCCCCACCAACGCACAGCAGCCCCTGCCGGAGAAACCTTTCCGGCAGGGGCTGCTGTTTGTTATATGAACATTCAGCGCAGCGCCACGTTACAGGTGGCAAGGCTGCGGATCAGCGTACCAACGCTGTCCTTCATCTGGATGCCGGCAAAGCCCAGCGCAAAGGCGGCCTGCACGTTTTCCAGTCTGTCGTCGATAAATATGCATTCGCTGGCCTTCAGCTGATACTTTTTCAACAAAGCCTTGTAGATCTGCGGGTCAGGCTTATTCACCTGTACCTCGCAGGAGGCTACACCGCCGTCAAACTGAGCCAGTACGCCGCGCTCGGTCAGCAGCTCCAGCACATCCTGCGGGATGTTGCTCAGGTAATACACGCAATAGCCGTGGTTCTTCAGCCGCCGCACCAGCTCCAGCATCCGCAGACGCGGGCGCAGAATGTGCATCCAGTCGTCCAGAACGCCCTGCACCTCAAAGGCACAGCCCTCGGCACGGGCGTGCTCCAGCATTCGCTGGTTGCCGTCATAGCGGGAAAGTTTGCCTGCGTCCAGCAACTGCCACTCCTCGCTGCCAAAGGTCAGGTCGTAAACTTTCTCTTCCATTTCGGCGTTGCACAGCCGGTCTACAAGGTATGCCTTGGGGTCAAAATCCACCAGTACACCGCCGATATCAAAAATAATGCTTTTATACATAAATACTGCCTCGCTTGTATTGGATGTTTTCCAGATATTTTCCATAGTATACCACAACCGGGCGGGTGCTTTCCACCCCTTTGGCATAGAAAATGCCGCCCCGGCGTATGCTGTGACAGAAAGGGGAGAGCGCCATGACGATCCGGGAACTTTGTGAGAAGGAGGTCGTTCAGCTGGAGCAGGGGATGTGCCTTGGCCGCGCGGACGATCTGGAGCTTGACCCCGCAACGGCGCAGCTGCAAAGCTTGATTTTGCTGGGCAGACCGCGGCTTTTTGGCCTGCTGGGCCGGGACGAGAGCCTGACCATCCCGTGGCAGGAGATCGAGACCATCGGCACAGACGCAATTCTGGTGCATACTGCTGTGCCAAAAGCACCGGCAGCACCTCACGGCTTCTGGCAGCAGCTGCGGGCAAAGCTTGGTCTGTGAAAAATAGGGGAATATTTTGAAAAATAAAACTGTAATTTTTGTAAAATCATGAATGGACATTTTCGGCGAAATGACTATAATAGGCACGAAAGGCTTGTGCAAATAGCAAAGCCACTTTGGAAATAGGGTTCGGGACGTGGAAAGGGGATATCGACTATGAAAACATCCAAACCGCTGTTGACCCTGCGGATGCTCTTCCCGGCGGCAGCTTCCTTTATTGTGCTGCTGCTGGGTGAGTGGATCGCGCGCGGGTCACTGACCGCTGATACCTTTATCAGCTTTATTTTCCCCCATTTCGGGGCGTATCTGCTGGCATGGCTGCTGCTGTTTCTGGTGTGGGAGCTGCTGGACTGGGTGCTGCGCATCCCGCCGCTTGCTACGCTGGGCATGGCCGTTTTGGGCTGTGCGCCCTGCGCAGTAAACTTCTATACCATGCAGCTGCGGGGTGAGCCCTTTCTGCCGTGGGACCTGATGCAGGTGTCCGAAGCCGCCGGTGTGGCCTCTGCTGCCGGGCTCAAGCTGCAGACCAGCATGGTGGTCTCCATTGTGCTGGTGCTGGCACTGACGGTGGCAAGCTTCTTTGTTTACCGCGGGCGGCTGCGCCAGCGCTGGCTGCCAAGGCTTGCGGGCACCGGTGCCTCGGCAGCGGCGCTGTGTCTGCTGATCTTCGGCGTTTATTTACAGCCTGCAGTCACGCAGGTTTTGGGCATCACGCCGGATGCGTGGATGCAGGACCGCTACTACCGTTACTACGGTGTGCTTACCGGTTTTATGACCAACCTCACCAATTTGGAGATCGCCAAGCCCGAGGGCTACTCGGAGCAGGCAGTGGACGATATTCTGGATAACGTGGCCGAGAGTGAGAAATTCTCCACCGGCCCCATGTATGCAGGCAGCTATGCCGCCACTACCCCCAAGGAGGAGCAGGCAAAGCAGCCTACCATTATTTATGTAATGGATGAATCCTACTGGGATGTTTCGGAGCTGGAGCAGTGCGGCATTACCTTTGATACCGATGTATCGCAGAACCTTCACGCTCTGCAGCAGACCAGCGCTTACGGCAGGGCGTACAGCCCCAGCTTTGGCGGCGGCACCTGTGATGTGGAGTTTGAAGCTCTGACCGGCTACTCCGTGTCCTTCCTGCCCAGCGGCAGCAAACCCTACCAGCAGCACGTCACAAAGCCCATGTTCGCCCTGCCCAATTACCTCAAGCTCAAGGGCTACCAGACCGCTGCGGTGCACTGCTTCTGGGCAAAATACTGGAGCCGCGATAAGGCCTACCCCAACCTCGGCTTCAGCGATTTTATCAGTCTGGAGGATATGCACGGTGTGACCAAGGTGCGCAAGCACTACTGGACCAGCGGCCTTGTGACCGATGACTCCATGGCCGACCAGATCATTCAGCAGTACGAAAAGATGAGCACTTCCTCTGATAAGCCCATCTTCCTGCACGCGGTCACCATGCAGAACCATACCAATTATAATAGGGATAACTACCCGGACGACGAGCGGGTACACGTTGTATCTCATCCGGTGGGGCTCAAGAGCAGCACCGTGGGCGCGCTGGAAGATTTTGCTACCGGCATCCGGGATGCAGACGCCATGCTGGGCAAGCTGACAGCGTATTTCTCTCAGGTGGACGAGCCGGTCATTCTGGTATTCTGGGGCGACCACTATAACCCCATTGATTCCAACTACGATGTCTACACCACCACCGGCTACGCAAGCGGCTCCAGCACCGACCCCCGTCTGCACCAGACCACGCTGCTGATGTGGTCGAATTACAGCCAGCAGCAGGTGGACTTTGGCACCATTGCCGCCTACGATATCTCCCCGGTGATGATGGAACTGTTCGGGCTGGAGCAGCCGCTGTACTTCCAGTTCCTCAACCGGCAGCTGCGGGTCGCCAGCCGCAGCTGCACCCGCGGCACCACCATGAATCTGGATGGCACCACCACCCAGCAGCCCACGGAGTTCCAGCAGCGCTGGACAAACGAGCACTGGATGCTGCAATACGACCTGATGTTCGGCAAGGGATACGCCCTCAACCGTATGGGTGTTGCAGGTTTGAGCGGGATGAATACGGGCAAATAAGAGAAAAAGTAAGCATTTCTTTATACAAAACAGAGAAAACCACTTGCAACCGCATTCTTTTTGTGCTATTATAACAAAGCATTACACACGCATCACTATGCCCTTTTGTGCCCTTTTGGGTTGAGAGCAGTCCGCCGGTACCCGATGTACCGTGCAGATCACGGTGTGCGGAGGCAAAACAATATCTGGAGGTATTTTATTATGGCAGTCGTTTCTATGAAGCAGCTTCTCGAGGCAGGTGTGCACTTCGGTCACCAGACCCGCCGCTGGAACCCCAAGATGGCTAAGTACATCTTCACCGAGCGCAATGGTATCTATATCATTGACCTGCAGAAGACCGTGAAGAAGCTGGACGAGGCTTACAACTATGTGAAGGAAGTTGCAGCTGAGGGCGGCGACATCCTGTTCGTTGGCACCAAGAAGCAGGCTCAGGAGTCCATCCGTGACGAGGCTCTGCGCTGCGGCATGCACTACGTCAACGCTCGTTGGCTGGGCGGCATGATGACCAACTTCCGCACCATCCGTAAGCGTATCGACCGTATGGATCAGCTGGCTAAGATGAAGGAGAACGGCACCTTCGAGCTGCTGCCCAAGAAGGAAGTAGCTAAGCTGGAGCTGGAGATGGAGAAGCTGGACAAGTACCTGGGCGGCGTCAAGAACATGAAGACCCTGCCGAAGGCTATGTTTATCGTCGATCCTCACAAGGAGCGCATCGCTGTTGCTGAGGCCCGCAAGCTGAACATCCCCATCGTTGCTATTGTTGATACCAACTGCAACCCCGATGAGATCGACTACGTGATCCCCGGCAACGACGACGCTATCCGCGCTGTCAAGCTGATCGCCGGCGCTATGGCTGACGCTGTGCTGGAAGGCAAGCAGGGCAACCAGGAGGCCGCTCCCGCCGAGGACGCAGCAAACGCCTGATTTCCCATTCCGCAACCAATCAAATAACGTGTAAGGGAGAAAACAAAAATGGCTATTTCTGCAAAGGACGTTATGGAACTGCGCAAGCAGACCGACTGCGGCATGATGGAGTGCAAGAAGGCTCTGACCGAGGCTGACGGCAACTTCGAGAAGGCAATCGAGATCCTGCGCGAGCGTGGTCTGGCTACCGCCGCCAAGAAGGCAAGCCGCGTTGCTGCCGAGGGTATGGTCTACGCTGACTACTGCCCCGCCTGCAAGGTCGGTGTTGTCATCGAGGTCAACGCTGAGACCGACTTCGTTGCCAAGAACGACAAGTTCGTTGACTTCGTCAAGGAGGCCACCAAGGTCATCATGAAGCAGAACCCCGCTGATGTCGAGGCTCTGATGGCTTGCAAGACCGAGGCTGGCGAGACTGTTGACGAGGCTCTGAAGAACCTGATCCTGGTCATCAAGGAGAACATCAAGGTTCGCCGCTTCACCCGTTACGAGGGCGTCTGCTCTGCATACGTCCACGGCGGCGGCACCCACGGCATTCTGGTCAACTTCGAGACCACCAACGACATCGATGCAAAGGACGAGTTCGTTGCTTACGGCAAGGACATCGCTATGCAGGTCGCTGCTGCTAACCCCGGCTACGTTGACGAGGCTTCTGTCCCCGCCGAGGTCGTGGCTAAGGAGAAGGAGATCATGCTGGCTCAGATGGCTCAGGATCCCAAGACCGCTAACAAGCCTGAGGCTGTGAAGGAGAAGATGATCGAGGGCAAGATCAAGAAGTTCTTCAAGGAGAACTGCCTGGTCGA
>OLGL01002073.1_pt1 | contig 16995 bp, 14 predicted proteins | sample 1605041 | NCBI WGS metagenome assembly OLGL01 (sample SAMEA3888905, study PRJEB22519) | human gut metagenome | biome: human gut; feature: human-associated habitat; material: faeces | place: Denmark | collected 2010 | reverse complement strand
GGGCGGTGTCGGCACCCAGCTCACCGCAGATGCCCACCCAGATGCCGTGGCGGTGGCCCGCCTCAATGGTCATCCGGATGGCCTTCAGCACAGCGGGGTGGTGGGGATCAAAGAAGGGCTCCAGCTTGGCGTTCTGGCGGTCCAGCGCGCAGGTATACTGGGTCAGGTCGTTGGTGCCGATGGAGAAGAAATCGCACTCCTGGGCCAGATCGTCCGCCACCAGAACTGCGGCGGGGGTCTCGATCATGGTGCCCACCTCGATCTTGTCGCTGAACTTCTTGCCCTCGGCGGTCAGCTCTGCCTTGCACTCCTCCAGCACGGCCTTGGCATCCTGCAGCTCCCGCAGACTGGTGATCATGGGGAACATAATGCTCATGTTGCCGTAGGCAGAAGCGCGCAGCAGGGCCCGCAGCTGGGTCTTGAAGAAATCCTTGCGGGTCAGGCAGATGCGGATGGCGCGGTAGCCCAGCGCGGGGTTTGCCTCGTGGTCGAGCTTCATGTAGTCCACGGTCTTGTCCGCGCCGATATCACAGGTGCGCACGACCACCTTTTTGGGAGCCAGGCTCTCCAGCACCTGCTTGTAGGCCTCGAACTGGTATTCCTCGGTGGGGTAATCCGTGCAGTTCAGGTAGACGAATTCGGTGCGGAACAGGCCCACGCCGCCCGCGTCGTTCTGCTGGACCGCGCCCACATCGCTCATGCCGCCGATGTTGGCAAAGACCTGCACGGTCTTGCCGTCCAGCGTGGTGTTGGGCTTGCCCTTGAGCTCGGCCAGCAGGGCCAGCTTCTTCTGGTCCTCCTGCTGGCGCTTTTTCAGGCTCTCCAGCAGATCGGGGGTGGGGTCCACATACACGCAGGCGTTGTAGCCGTCCACCACAGCCATCTTGCCGTCCCAATCTTCCTGGATCTCCTTGCACTGGATCAGGGCGGGGATGTTCATGCTGCGGGCCAGAATGGCAGTGTGGCTGTTGGAGCTGCCCTCCCGGGTGATGAAGCCCAGCAGCAGGCTCTTGTCCATCCGCACCGTCTCCGAGGGTGCCAGATCCTCCGCCACCAGAATGCTGGGCTCCGTGCCCTGCAGGGTGGCATTGTCCACGCCCTGCAGGATGTCCAGCATGGCCTGGGCAATGTCGATGACATCGGCGCTGCGGGCCTGTAAATAGGGGTCGTCCATGGCGGCAAACACGGCGGCCTGATTGTCGCCCGCTTTCTTGACGGCATACTCCGCACACATGTGCTGGCCGTTGATGATCTCCTTGATGGCATCCACAAAGTCATCGTCATCCAGCATCATGGCATGGATGTTGAACACCTCGGCAATGTCCTCGCCTGCCTCGGCCAGTGCCTTTTCATACAGGGCAGTCTGCTGGTCAATGGCCTTGGCCCGGGCCTCTTCAAAGCGTGCTTCCTCTGCCGCCGTGTCCGCGACCTGGGCGGTGGAGATCACGGTATCTTTTTTCTTGTAAATTTTCAGCTTGCCGATGGCAATGCCGTTCAGGATGCTTTTACCGGTTCCTACCTGCATCGTTCTCTCTCCTTTGTTGAGAATTTAGTGCGAAAAAGCCCCCGCAGGGTCTCCCGCAAGGGCTTTTGTCCGCAGATTCAAAGATCAGACGTTCTCGGTCAGGAACTTCTGAATGGCCTCGGCAGCGGCGGCCTCATCGTCGCCCTCCACCTTCACGGTCACGGTGTCGCCCTGCTTGACACCCATGCCCATCAGAGCCATCAGTTTGCGCAGGTCGCAGCTCTTGCCGTCCTTTTCCAGGGTAGCGGTGCTGGTAAAGCCCTTGGCCACCTTCACGAGCAGACCGGCCGGACGAGCGTGGATGCCGCATGCATCCTTAACAGTATACTGGAATTCCTTCATAATCATTTTCTCCTTACTTCATCCCGTTTCAGATCCGGACGGTCCTGCCACTCCGGACGCAGCCGATTTTGCTGCGGGATGCTACTATTATTATAAACCCGCTTCGTTATTTTTTCATCATTCCATATTGCTGATTTTTAGCCAGAAATTTTGGTGCTATTGAACAGAAGTTTTGCCCCCATTTTTCCACCGGATTCATTCGACAGGATACCCCTCGGCATCCAGGGGCAGGTCGGTGTACTGCGCCTCCTCGGGCACCACGGAGTCCGGCTCCCCGCTGGTCTGCTGGCTCTGCCCGGCCGCGCCCAGCTCCTCATCATGGCGCTCTCCCCAGTCGCCGCTGTAATCCTCACCGGACACCTGCTGGGCATCCTGCTGCTCAGCCTGCGCCATTGCGGTCTGGGCATCCTTCAGGCCGATCACCGTGCCCGACGGCTTTTCCAGCAGGTAGGCCCCCACAGCCTTTTTGCGGTAGACCAGCAGCACGCCGTAGCGGCTGGTCTCTCCGCTGCTGGCCGCCGGGATCAGGGCGGTCCACTTTTCCACGGTTTTCCCTTTGTAGCGGGTAAGATCCATTCCGCTTTGCTGTACCACCCCGTTGAAGGCCGAAAAGCTGTCGTCCCACTTGCGGGGGATCTTGACCTTATCCGCCGTGATGGACGTGCCGTCCACATCCAGCCCATAGCCCGTGAACCAGGTCTGGATGTCCTGCGCGCTCTCGATCCGGTTCACCCCGGCCGCTGCCGCCACCGTGCGGGTGCTGATGTACCGCCCCAGAAAGGCGCTGAAGATCACCAGCGCACAGCAGAGCGCACCGGCCCCCACCTTTTTCAAGCTCGTCTTGTTCAGCGTTACCACAAACATGCCGTTCCCTCCCACCCGTTTTGTTCTGAAAAGAATATATGGGGCGGGCAGAGGAATTATAACCGCGCTGCGGCAGATCCACTTTCCCGCGCAGAAGTCATTTGAAAAAGTTGTTTCTTCTGCTAAAAAGTCGCTTGAAAAAGTTGCAATCCTTACAAAGAAGTCCCTTGAAAAAGTTATCTTTATCTTTTATAATAGATGCAGCATCATTTATTTTCGGGAGAGTGAAACGGTATGTTAAGGCGAAAGATCACAGACCAGCTGCTTGCATGGAAAAACACGCCCGGCCGGAAGCCGCTTATCATCAAGGGCTGCCGTCAGTGCGGCAAGACCTTTTCTGTATTGGAATTTGCCAGAAAGAATTACAAACACACAGTGTACCTCAACTTCTTCGAGAATCCGGATTATGCTTCTGTCTTTTCCGGTTCTCTGGAGATCGACAACATCGTGATGATGCTCTCTGCCCTTCTTGGCAAGGATGCCGTTTTTGAGCCGGGCCAGACGATCCTGATCCTGGACGAGATCCAGGATTGCCCGGAAGCCCGGACGGCCCTGAAATTTTTCCGCATCGACGGCCGCTATGACGTGATCGGCACCGGTTCCCTGTTGGGCGTAAAGGGCTACGGCAAGGAACCAAGATCCGTTCCTGTCGGATCGGAGACGGTTCTTGAAATGTACCCACTGGATTTTGAAGAATTCTTATGGGCCAATGGCATCGCCGAACCTGTCATTGCGCTGCTGCAAAGGTCTCTGGACTCCGGTTCCCCTGTGCCGGAAGCGCTGCACAACCGGATGCGGCAGCTTTTGCTCCAATATACCGTTGTGGGAGGAATGCCGGATGCTGTCCAGACCTTTGTGACCAGCAGGCAGATGGATGAGGTCCTGCGTATCCAGCGGGACATCGTTCGTTCCTATGAGGACGACATGGTAAAGTACGCGGAGAAAAAGGATAAGTCCCGCATCAAGGAGTGTTTCCAGTCCATTCCCCGCCAGCTTGCCAAGGAAAACAAGAAATTCCAGTATTCCGTTGTAAAAAAAGGCTCCACCTCCGCAAAATATGCCGGAAGCCTGCAATGGATCGAGGATGCTGGCATCATCACACGGTGCCACAATCTGTCCATTACCGAGCTGCCTCTGGATGGGAATGCGGAAGAGGATACCTTTAAGGTCTATATGTGTGACACCGGCCTGTTCGTCAGCATGCTGGAGGACGGAACGCAGTTTGACATCCTGCAAGGCGACCTCTATGGCTACAAAGGTGCTATCTTTGAAAATCTGATCGCCGATATCTTCACCAAGATGGGGCGCAAGCTCTACTATTTCCACAAGGATTCCGGCCTCGAGGTGGATTTTGTGATCCGTTATCAGGGGGAATGCACCCTTGTAGAGGTAAAGGCCCGCTCCGGAAATGTCAAAAGCACAAAGACGATCCTCAACCACCCTGAAAAATATCATGTATCCCATGCGATCAAGCTCGGAGACTATAATATCGGGAAAACCGGGCCGCTCCTGACCCTTCCACTCTATATGGCCTTTCTGCTGCGCAGCTGCTGACCTGTACACCACCAAAAGAGCCCCCGCCGGTCTGTTCCGGCGGGGGCTCTTTCTCATAGCGGTAAGTTCAGGATCACTCGATCAGGCCGTTCAGCAGGGCCAGGCACTTGCGGCTGTGCAGCTTGCGGATGGCCTTGGCCTCGATCTGGCGGACACGCTCACGGGTGACACCGAAGTCGCGGCCCACCTCCTCCAGCGTGCGGGGGCGGCCATCGTCCAGACCAAAGCGCAGGCGGATGACCTTTTCCTCACGGGGGGTCAGGCTCTTGAGGGCCTGATTGATCTGCTGGGCCACCATGGCGCGGTCCGCTGCCTTGCCGGGGGCCTCGGCGTTCTCGTCGGCCACGAAATCGCCCAGGGAGGAATCCTCTTCCTCACCCACGGGGCTTTCCAGGCTGGCGGGTTCCTGCGCCATGCGCTGGATCTCGCGCACGCGCTCCACGCTCATATCCATGGCCTTTGCCAGCTCCTCGGGGGTGGGCTCGTGGCCGTTCTGGTAGACCAGCTGGTTGGTGGCCTGACGCATCCGGTTGATGGTCTCGACCATGTGCACCGGGATGCGGATGGTGCGGGCCTGATCCGCAATGGCGCGGGTGATGGCCTGACGGATCCACCAGGTGGCGTAGGTGGAGAAGCGGAAGCCACGGTCACAGTCAAACTTCTCGGCGGCCTTGATCAGGCCGATGTTGCCCTCCTGGATCAGGTCCAGGAACGCCAGGTTGTGGCCGACATGCTTCTTGGCGATGGAGACCACCAGACGCAGGTTGGCCTCGCTCAGGCTGCGGCGGGCGTTCAGGCCGTCGCGGCGGATCTTGAGCAGCTCCTGGCGGCGCTCCTCCGTCAGGGGGCCGTTCTCCACGGCCTCCATGGCTTCTTCTTCGGCAGCCTTTTCCTCGTCGTCCTCGCTGGACTTGGTGTTGCCGTCCTCGTCCAGATCCTCGGTATAGCTCCGGCTGTTCTCATCCTCCTCGAACGAGAAGCGGGCGCTGTTCTTTTTGATGTACTCAGGTGCGCCGTACTTCTGGCGGTCGGCCTGAAGGATGTGGGCAGCCTCGGCACCGGCGTGGATGCGCTTGCTCAGGTCCACTTCCTGCTCCGCGCTCAGCAGCGGGATCTGGCCGATCTGCTTGAGGTAGTTCTTCACAGGATCATCCAGCAGCTCATCCATGGCAGCCTTCAGGTCTGCGGGGTTCTCCTCTGCCGGGTCGTCCTCATTTTCATCGCCCAGGCCCAGCTCATCGCTGTTTGCCTCGGCACTTTCCACCTCTGCCATGATGCCTTCCACATCCAGGCTGGTGTCACCGTCGGCCTCGTCATCCAGAATTTTGATGCCGCGCTCCTCCAGAAGCGTGTAAAGCGTTTCCACATCCATCCGGCACTGGGAAGCCAGTGTCTTGGCCTCGCCCGCCGTCAGGGTGCCTTCGCCCTTCGTCAACAGTTCCTTCAAAGTCATGCCCATTTCGCTCTCTCCTTTTCACCGCGGCGCTGGCTGCGCCGTAAGTGATATCGTATCATAAGTTTTGCCGCTGCGGGGTGGTTCAAATCACCAGGCCGCCGTTCACACCGAACACCTGCCCGGTGATGTAACCGGCGCTTTCGCCTGCCAGGAACACCAGCAGCTGCGCCACCTCGTCCGCGCTGCCCAGGCGGCCCACGGGGGTCTCCTCGGCCAGCGCAGCCTTATCCTCTGCCGTAAAGGCAGCCATCATATCGGTGTCGATGACACCCGGAGCCACGCAGTTCACGGTGATGCCGCTGGGCCCCTCCTCTTTGGCAAGGGCCTTGGTCAGGCCGATCAGGCCCGCCTTGGCAGCGGAGTAATGCACCTCGCAGCTGCCGCCGGTCTGACCCCACATGCTGCTCACGGTCAAGATGCGGCCCGCCTTGCGGCGGATCATGCCCGGCAGGGCCAGCTGGCACAGGTGGAACGCGCCGCTCAGGTTCACGTCCAGCATGTGCTGCCACTCCTCCGGGGTGATATCGGTGAACAGCTTCTGCTGGGCAATGCCCGCGTTGCTCACCAGCACATCCACATGGCCCACGGCCTGCTCCACGGTGTGGAACGCCACCTCACAGCTGGCGCGGGAGGCCACATCGCACTGGACCGCCAGCAGGCCCGGCAGCGCCTTTTCCAGCGCCGCCGCCGCCCCGGCGTGGGTGTGGTAGAGCACCGCCACCCGGTAGCCCGCCTGCCAGAAGGCGCGGGCCGCCGCGGCTCCAATGCCCCGGTCGCCGCCCGAGATCAGCACGCAGCGCCCATTGGCCGCAGGGACTGCCGGTTCCGGCACAGGCTCCACCGGCGGTTCTGTTTCCGCGGCCGGTTCTGTTTCCGCGGCCGGTTCCGGCGCAGCTTCCTGCACCGGCTCAGGGGCCCGGGATGCCTCGTCCTCATCGCTCAGGTCAAAGGTCAATTCAAATTCATCATCGTACAAGAGTCAGCCCTCCTGCCGTTTGTTCTCTGCCTGCAAAAAATCCCGCAGGCAGGAAGGTCCCGCCCTCCACCGCACCCATGGGCTGCGCTCTGCTCCTCTTTCCGGTCAAGGCCGGTCCTGCGGCGAGCCCGCTGGTCTGTGCGAGTGGTTTCGACAAGTTACCATTAAATAATATAACACAATTCGACGAAAAAAGAAAGTGGGAACCGCCGTCTTTTCACGCAGTTCCCACTTTTTTTCACGTTCTCAGGGGGTCACGGGTGGTTTCCAGCGGGGCTTTGCGGCCCGCTGCTCCCGCAGCCGGAGGAAAAACGCCTGCAGCAGCGCCTGCGCCTCCTCCGCCCGCAGGCCGCGTTCCACCACCGGATGGTGGTTGAAGGGCAGGGCGAACAGGTCGGTCACGCTGCCGCAGCACCCGGCCTTGGTATCCGCCGCGCCGTACACCACCCGCCTGATCCGGCTGTTGATGATGCCGCCGCTGCACATGGGGCAGGGCTCCAGCGTAACGAACAGCTCACACTGCCACAGCCGCCAGCCGCCCAGCTTTTTGCAGGCCGCGTCAATGGCCAGCAGCTCGGCGTGGTGGAGGGCGTTTTTCTCGGTCTCGCGGGTGTTGTGGGCGGCGGCGATGATCTCGCCGTTCCGGGCCACCACCGCGCCCACGGGCACCTCGCCCAGCGCGGCGGCCCGTGCGGCCTCCTCCAGCGCCGCGCCCATCAGCTCATAGTCGGTCATCCCATTCCCCTTTCTGCCAGCGCCCGGGCCAGCACCAGCCCATTGTTCAGGATATGCAGCACCACCCCGGGTGCAGGACTGTCGGTCTGCTCTGCGGCCCACCCGAAGATGAGCCCCATGCCCAGCGCGTAGCACTTTTCGGTCAGCGTTCCGTGCAGGGCCGCAAAGAGCACAGCCTGGCAGAGGTTTGCCGGGTGCTCCCCCAGCGGCCGCAGCAGGCGCAGCAGCGCCCCCCGGAACACCAGCTCCTCAGCCAGCGGCAGCACCAGCAGGCTGCGCAGCGTGCCGGGCACGCCCTGCGGCAGTTCTGCCGCCCCGCCGGGGACCAGCACACACCAGACCGCCGCCAGCCCGGCCCAGGCCAGTGCCGCGATGCCTGCCGCCCGCAGGCGGCGGTTCTGTTCTGACATCTTCTCCGTCCCCTCTCCGTTTGGGGGTGCGCTGTTCCGCTGCTTCGGGCGCACAGCGCACCGCCCCGCAATGCCTGATGCCCATTGTATCATGTTCCGGCCCGTTTGTGCAAGAAAACGGAGCGGAATTGCGAAAATACGAAGAAATATTGATTCAAACAATTGACATTTCCCGTCGTCTCTGGTATATTCCTATACGACTTTTTGATTGATTTGGTCGGGTTATCCGTTCTTGGCCCCGTTGGAGGTATTACTATGATCCGCATTCTTACCGATTCCGCATCCGACATCCTGCCCGCTGAAGCCGAGCAGCTGGGCGTGACCGTCATCCCCCTGAACGTCACCCTGGAGGACGGCACCGTGCTCCGGGACGGCGTGGACATGACCCCCACCGTGTATTACGGCGTGATGGCCCGCTGCCACAAGCTGCCCACCACCAGCCAGCCCAGCCCCGAGCTGTTCCAGCGCTTCTTCCTTGAGGCGGCTGCCGCCGGGGACGAAGTGGTGGGCATCTTCCTCTCCCATGAGCTGTCCGGCACCTGCCAGTGTGCCCGGCTGGCCGCAGACATGGCCAATGTGGACAATGTCCTCTTTGTGGATTCCGAGAACGTCTGCCTGGGCGAGAGCCTGCTGGTGCGGCTGGCTGTTCAGCTGCGGGATGCCGGAAAGACTGCCGGGCAGATCGCCGCCACCCTTGAGCACGCCAAGGAGCATCTGCATCTGGTGGCTGTCATCGACGACCTGAAGTATCTGCGCAAGGGCGGCCGCCTGCCCGCCGCCGTGGCCGTGGCCGGTGGGATGCTGGGTATCAAGCCCCTCATCACCATCAAGGAGGGCAAGGTCGTTATGGCGGGCAAGGCCCGGGGCCTGCCCGGCGCTTACGTTGCCCTGTTCAAGAAGATCGAGGAGCTGGGCGGCATCAGCACCTGCGCCGACGCGCTGGCCGGTTACACCCTCGCCCCCCGCGAGGTTCAGCCCATCCAGACCTACCTGCAGGAGAATCTGGGCCGGAACGAGGCCCTTGTGCGCCAGATCGGCTGTGTCATCGGCACCCACGCCGGCCCCGGTGCGTTCGGCCTGGCCTTCCTCGATGAAGGCTTCACCTTCTGATCTTACCCAATCAAAAAGAGGAACTGCTTTCCCGGCAGTTCCTCTTTTTTGTTGGTTCATTCGTGTCCGATCTTCGACCAGTCGATCTCTTCGGCATCTACAAAGCCGCTGTCCTTCGCTTCCTCCAGCTGCTTTGCTTCCTCTGTGGTCAGCTTGGTGAAATCCGGGTCCCATGCCAGTACCAGCTTTTTGATCAGCTCGTAGGCAAGGTTCTTGTCCGGGTCCGGCAGCATATCGATCATGTGTGCTGCATTCATTGCAATTTCAGACATCCTGCCACCTCCTTATTTATAGATATCGCCACGATTCCCGATATCCAGCACCAATAGAATGAAGATCCGTTCATTACAGCACCGCATCCGAAACGATCTTGCCCAGCAGGAGCACCAGCACCACAAGCATCATGGGGCGGATGAACTTTGCGCCCTTCTTGAGGGCGAAGTGGGAGCCCAGCAGGTTGCCCACAATGCCGCTGATGGCACAGGGGATGCCGATGGAGAACACCACCAGCCCGCTGGAAAGATACGTTACCAGGCTGGCGTAGTTGCTGGCAAGATTGAGCACCTTGGCGTTGCCGCCCGCCGTGCGCAGGTCAAAGCCCATCAGGGTGGTAAAGGCAATAATGGCAAAGGTGCCGGTGCCCGGGCCAAAGATGCCGTCGTACAGGCCGATGCCCAGCCCGATGGCAAGGGCCAGCACCGCCTTTCTGGCGTTCAGGGTGCCGTCGTCCCGGTTCTCGTCGGGCAGGTCCCGCCGCCAGAGGATGAGCACCGCCGCCACCGGCAGGATGATGAGCATCATGGTGCGCAGCACCCGATCGCTGAGCAGGAGCACGATGTGGGAGCCCAGTGCGCTGCCCACAAAGCTGCCCACAGCCGCCAGCAGGCCGACCCGGATGTTCATGGCTCCCTTCTGGAAGAACTGCGCCGTGGCAAAGGTGGTGCCGCAGGCCGCGCTGAATTTATTGGTGCCGTAGGTGTAATGCACCGGCAGGCCCGCAAACAGGTAGGCGGGCAGGCTGATCAGGCCGCCGCCCCCCGCCGCCGAGTCCACAAAGCCCGCAAACCCGGTCATCAGCATCAGAAACAGCAGCATTGGCAATGATAATGTAATTTCCATTCGTTCTACTTTCCCACTCTTTCGTTTACTTCAGATACAGCTTTCCCTCGCAGGCCAGGATCTGATCCAGGATCATCCGTGACACCCGGGCACCATAGACCATGGCGGGGTGGTCGTTGTACTCGATGATGTCATGGAACTCCTTGTTCATCAGAACGATCACATACTCGCCGTAGGGGGTGTGGATGATGCCGCCGTCGTTGCGGCAGGCGTTCATGCTGCCGCTCTTGCTGGCCACCCAGATAAGCTCCGGCTCGCCGGTCTCCTCGCAGTCCAGATAGAACTGGGGGAAATCGTGGGTCAGCATGGTGTTGTAGTGCTGCTGGCGGAAGATGCCCAGCATGGCGGCGCTGGCTTCTTTGCTGACCAGCGTGCCCTTTGCCACCTGCGCAAACAGGGCGGCGTAGTCCCGGGGCGTGGTGGTGCCCAGCTTATCGTAGCGGTCAAAGTGGAGGGGGTTGTGCAGGACGGTGTGCCCAAAGCCCAATTCCCGGATGCAGGCATTGATGGTGTCCAGCCCCAGGTAATCGATGATCATATTGGTGGCGATGTTGTCCGAGCAGATGATCATCATGGTGGCAGTGTCCTTCACCTTGAGCTTTGCCCCCACGCCCAAGGCCCGGAGCATCCCGGAGCCGTCCACGAACTGGCTGGCCTCGTAGGTGATCTCCTCTTCCAGGTCAGCCCTGCCCCGGCTGGCCTGCAGATACAGCACCGCCAGAATGAACGCCTTGATGGTGGAGGCCGTCTCAAACTCCTCGTCGGCACCGATCTCCACCGTGCTGCCGCGCAGGTCATCCACAAAAACGCTCATCTTGCCCTGATAGGAATAGAGCTCTGCGGCAATGCGCTTTTCCAATGTCATATTCTGATCCATCTGGAATCCCTCAACTTTTCTATACTTTCCGTTATACTTTATCCTTACCGTTAAGACATTATTATCGTTGATATCGTTGTTATCGTTGCTAACTTTTCTTTTTCACCAACGTTATCAACGATTGCAACGATGATTTTGATACTAACGGTGATTACAGGTTGTTTTCAAAGAAACGCTGTGCGTTGCGGAAGAAGATGGCTTCCACCTCATCCTCGGTGAAGCCCTCTTTCCGCAGGGCATCGGCCAGCAGGGGCATTTTGGAGCAGTCGCTCAGTTCCAGCTTGCCGCCGATGCCGTCAAAGTCACTGCCCAGACCGATGATCTCAATGCCGCCCACCTGCTTGAAATGGGCGGCGTGTTTGGCCATCAGGGCCGTGGTGCTGCGGCACAGGTCGGGGCTGGGCTGGTCATCCAGAAAGCCCGCGCAGTAGTTCAGGCCCACCAGACCGCCTTTTTCCGCCATGACCCGGATCATCTCATCGGTCAGGTTCCGGCAGTGGGGGGCCAGGGCGCGGCAGTTGGAGTGGCTGGCCGCAAAGGGGCGGGTGCTGTGCTCCGCAATGTCCCAGAAGCCCTTATCGGACAGGTGGCTCACATCGGCAATGATGTGCAGGCGCTCCATCTCGGCCAGGAACTCGAAGCCCTTCTCCTTCAGGCCGGTCTCGGTGTTGGGCATACAGGGCCAGATGGGGCCGTTGCCGGGCACCACGTTGGGGCTGGCCAGCTCGTTTTCGTGGTTCCAGGTCAGGGTCATCATCCGCACGCCCAGCTCGTACATCCGGCGCAGCACACCCAGACTGCCCTTGCAGCAGCCGGCCTCCTCAATGGTCAGCATTCCGCTGATCTTGCCCGCCTCGGCGTTTTTGCGGATATCCTCGGGGCGGTAGACAGGGGCGATCCTGTCGGAATACTGCTCCATCATCCGCTTGAACACGTCGATTTCTTCCAGCGCCGTCACCAGCGGGTCCGCGCCCGGGGTGGGGTCGGCCAGATTCACAAAGGCGGCAAAGCACTGGAGCATGTAGTCGCCCTTCTCCAGCTTTTCCAGATCGATGTGGCCGTTGTTGCGGGCAAAGGTCTGCCCATCGCCCCGCATCTCCGCGCGCCGCAGCTCGCTCAGGGTGTCACAATGTAGATCAAAGACTTTCATGGATTGTTCTTCCTCCTATAACATCCTCGCCCTCTCAGTCAAAGCCTGACGGCTTTGCCAGCTCCCCCAAAGGGGGAGCCTCTGGCGGTTTCCCGAAACCTTGCGGGGGAATTGCCAGTGCCTCTCCCTTTGGGAGAGGTGGCATCCCGCAGGGATGACGGAGAGGGTGAGTTACTTTATCAGAACACACTCCCCACCGCATACAGGCTCTTGACCAGATCTTCCCGGTACAGCGGGTCGTTGGGGTCAAGGCTGTTGATGACCACGCCGCCGCTGGCGGACGCGCCGGTGGAGTGGATGTAGCGGCCCTCGCCAAGGTAAAGGGCGATATGGCCGGGGAAATAGAGGGCATCGCCCCGCTTTTTGTCTGCAAAGGGGATCTGGTGCATGGGCCAGCCCTCCACGATCCTGGCATCCCGGTAGATGAGCACGCCGCACTGCATATAGGCGCTGCTGACAAGGCCGGAACAATCAATGCCCCGGCCCGATTTGCCGCCCCAGCGGTACTCGGTGCCCAGATACTTTTTCGCCTGCGCGCAGACGGCATCCCGGAACGCTTCCTCGCTGCCGTCGTACCACGCCTGCAGTGCCTGCGGCACCAGCTCCCCGGCGGTAACATTCCGGGCCTCAGCCAGCGCGTCATCAAAGGCCAGCCCCTCCCGCTGGGAGAACACGGCGGTCATCTCAAACCGCACCGGCTCCAGCGCCACGTCCCGGACATAGCCGGTGCGGCCATCCAGCAGGGCCACCTTGGCCCAGCCGGTGTGGGCCAAGGCTTCCTCGGGCGGTTCGGGCAGGCAGCAGAGCAGGCAGCCCCGCTCCAGCTCCAGCATCCGCACCCCCTGCACCTTGGGCAGGCTGAGCACATCGGTGGCACGGCCCACCAGCACCAGCGGCTGGGGCAGGTAGTCCCGCAGCGCATCCTCGCTGACAAATTTCAGCGCATCCCGCCGGACAAAGCCGTGGTAGCCGTAAAAGGTGACCACCTCGGCCACCTCCGGGGAGAGGGGCACTCCCTCGGCAGTCACGCCGCCGGGGGCGGTGCGCACCTGACAGGCCTGACCGTACAGGCCCTCGTCCCCGATGGTGGAAACAAGGCCCGCCTCGCTCTGTTTGGTGGTCTGGGGCAGGTCGTAAATGGTCACGACAGGCCGGGCAAATATGGCGTATTGCATCATTCGGTTCCCTCCAACAAATTCAGCAGCTCCTCCGGCTTCATGCGCAGGATGGCACCATCCGCGCTGCCGGTGACGGTCTCGGCCAGATCCTGCTTGGCCTGCTGCAGCTCCACGATCTTTTCCTCAATGGTGTCCTGGGCGATGAGCTTGTACACCTGCACCGGGTTCTGCTGGCCGATGCGGTAGGCACGGTCGGTGGCCTGATTCTGGGCCGCCACGTTCCACCACGGGTCGTAGTGGATGACGATATCGGCAGCGGTCAGGTTCAGGCCGGTGCCGCCTGCCCGCAGGGAGATCAGGAACACGCTGGCTTCGCCGCCGTTGAAGCGGCGCACCAGCTCGGCACGCACCGGCTTGGGGGTGGAGCCCTGCAGGGTGAAGTGGCTCACACCCTCTGCGTCCAGCCGCTTGGCCAGCAGCTCAAGCATGGAGGTGAACTGGCTGAACAGCAGGATGCGGTGCCCACTCTCCACGGCACTGGTGACCAGCTCGATGCAGGCATCCAGCTTGGCGCTGCCGCCTGTCCAGTTGTCGGCAATGAGCCGGGGGTCGCAGCAGATCTCCCGCAGCCGCATGAGGACGGCGAACACCGCCATCTTGTCCTCGGGCTTGGCGGCCCGCAGCTTCTCCCGGGCATCCACCACGGCGGCAAGGTAGAGCTTGCGCTGCTCCTCCTCCAGCTCGATGCGGTAGACGTTCTCTGTCTTGGGGGGCAGCTCCTTCAGCACCTCGGACTTCATCCGGCGCAGGATGAACGGCCCGGTGAGCTGGTTCAGCCGCCGCACCGCCGCCGGGTCGTTTTCCTGCGTGATGGGCTTTTCAAACCGGCTGCAGAAGCTCTTGTAGGGCGGCAGGTAGCCCGGCATCAGGAAGGAGAAGATGCTCCACAGCTCGCCCAGGCGGTTCTCCACGGGGGTGCCGGTCAGCGCAAAGCGGACACGGCTGTTCACCCCGCACACCGCCTTGTATTTCTGGGTGGTGTGGTTCTTGATGGCCTGGGCCTCGTCCAGGATACAGGCATAGAATTTCTGGCTCTCGTAGAGGGTCTCGTCGCGGCGGAGCAGGTCGTAGCTGGTCACCACCACGTCGGCCCCGTCCCACTGCTCGGCCAGCTGGGCCCGGTGGGCGGCATCCCCGTCCACCACAACACAGTTCAGCTCCGGCGTAAACTTCCGGCATTCCTCGGCCCAGTTCAGCACCAGCGAGGCCGGGCAGACGATGAGGCTGGGCAGGGGGTTCCCGCCCTGCTCCCGGAGTGCCAGCAGATAGCTGAGCACCTGCACCGTCTTGCCCAGACCCATATCATCCGCAAGGATGCCGCCCATGCCGTAGCCATCCAGCGTGCGGAGCCAGCGGTAGCCGTCCCGCTGGTATTTTCGCAAAACTTTTTGTAGAGATACAGGCGGTGTATACTCGCTGTCCTTCACCGCATGGAAGCTCCGGCTGAGCTGGCGGAAGGCATCGTCCCGGTTGAAGCGGATGCCGTTCTGCCCCGAGAGCGCCCAGTCCAGACTGGGGGCCCGGTACAGGGGCAGCCGGGCGTGGGTCTGGCCCAGTTTGGCCCCGGAAAGCTCCAGTGTCTCGTTCAGCTCGTCCAGCACCTCCATGGAATCGTCCAGCCGGAGCAGACGGCCATCGCGCAGGCGGTGGTAGCGCTTTTTCTGGTGGAGCGATCTCAGCAGGGCTTTCAGCTCTCCCACCGGGAACTCCCCCGTGTCCACCTCAAGGTCGAGCACGCTGCCGTGCACCGACACCCCCACCGAGATCTTCGGCGGTGCGGCCTGCATACTGCGGAAGGCATCGGTCAGGTAGACCTCGCCCTCGGCCAGCAGGGCCGGGATCCCCTCATCGAGGAAGCGGTAGACTTCATCCTCCTCATAGGCATCGTAGTGGGCGGCAAGGCCGTTGCCCATGGTGTCCGGCCCCGGCTCCAGATACCGCCCCAGCAGCCGCCCGGCCCGCTGTTCGGCGCGGGCATCCCGCAGCAGACCGGCAGGCCCCGGTTCCTCCGGCGTGACGCGGTCCTCGCCGTATAAAAATTCAAGGTGTGCCCGCACCGTTTCCCGCGTGGGCGCGTCGAGATAAAACTGCACCACCGGCTCCAACGGGATCTGATTCAGCAGCAGGCGTTCGGGGTCCTCAATGGTCACCCTGCTGCCCAGCTCTGGCAGGACATAGCTGCAAAAGGCGGTGGCATCCCCGGTGGTAAAGAACAGGCTCTTGCCGCACAGCGCCTCAAGGGCGGGCCGCATCCGGGCGCTTTCGGCCCGGTCCAGCTGCCAGATCGTATCCTCACTGTATAAATAGTCGTTGTCTAAACCCGTTTTCCACCCCAACGCAGGGGTCACGGACACCTCCACGCCGCCCCGGCGCTTTTCCACCCGCATGGTCAGGGCCGGGATGCCGGTCTTGAGGGTGTAGCCGCCCAGATTGCCGGTGGGGGCATAGAGGGCCACCAGTCCATCAAAGATCTCGCCGTTCAGCGGGATGCCCCCGGCAGGCCCGCTGCGGGGTGCATTGCCATAGCTGCGCAGAGCCGCCTCGACCCCTTCCTTTGCACTGAGCTGCCGCCGCAGCAGGCGGAGCAGCTGCTGTGCCTCCGGGGCAAAGGCCTCCCAGCTGTGCCGGAATTCCAGCGCCTTGCCGTAGCTGATGAAGCCGTGCTTCTCCACGGCCCGCAGCAGGTCCGGGATGCTCTTTACCACATACTGCCGCCCGCCGTCTGCCGAGATGCGCAGCCGCAGCCAGGGCAGCTCCCCGGGCAGCAGGGTCAGCTCCGGCTCCAGCTCTGCGGCGTGGGGGCGCAGCTCCGCGTGGCCGGTCACGCCGTCCACCTCGGCCAGCGCTCCCTCCTGATAGGCCTGGAGCAGCCGCCGTGCCTCGTAGTCGGATTCCGGTTCCTCGCCCCGCCATTTCTTGCCGAACAGCATCTCCAGGCTGGAGGCATAGCTGTCCCTGCGGGGCGGCTCCTCAGGCTGGGGCGTTTGCAGGTTGGCCGTGCCCCGCACCACGCCCGGGATGCTCTCCGGGCTCTCAGAGGGCTTCTGCGGCGCTCTGCCGGAAAGGCCCTGACTCTCGCTGTCCCGCATCAGCAGCGCGCCGATGTGCTTGCAGCAGGGCCCCTCGCCGTTTTCGTTGTAGGGGCAGGAGCAGCTGGCGCTGACAAAGCTGCCGTTTTCCCGCAGCCAGACCTGGGTCTGGTACAGGCTCCGCCCGCCGCCGCGCACGTCGGCGCTCAGGTGGCGCACGCCGTTCCCAGCCACTTCGCAATTCAGATCCTGTATCCGGTCCGTGTAGGCCTTGGCCCGCGCGAATATCGTGCCGCCCAGCAGGTAGCGGATCTCTTCCATGTCCATCCGGGGTCTCCCTCCCTCTGCAATGCTCTATTGGTTAAGCATACCGCACCGGCGGGCGGGATGCAAGGGGTGCCGGGAAAAAAATTCCGGAAAGCACAGAAGCGCCTCATCCGGGAGAGGATGAAGCGCTTCTGTACTTTGGGATTTTTGGAACACTCAGCCCGCATTGCGGTTTACGGGCCAAGTGGGGGTTGGTTTAGGGCTGCTCAGGCGTTCTGCTTGAGCTCCTGTGCTTTCTGCCATGCATTCAGCACATCGATCTTGCTTACGGCGTTGTCGGGATAGAATTTCATCTCTTCCGGAGCCGTGCCCTCATCGTTCAGGTCAGGGATAAGCTCGTTTT
>OLGL01002070.1_pt1 | contig 17005 bp, 10 predicted proteins | sample 1605041 | NCBI WGS metagenome assembly OLGL01 (sample SAMEA3888905, study PRJEB22519) | human gut metagenome | biome: human gut; feature: human-associated habitat; material: faeces | place: Denmark | collected 2010 | reverse complement strand
TCTTTTCATTCTCAAGAAATGTCTCAAGTCTCTTGCCGATCGTTGACTCTTTTACATCTCCATAGTAATTATCCATCTCCTTAAGAAGCTTCTGCGCATCCGCACTGTAGCTCTTTCTGAGCTTCGTGGAATTCTCGTCAAATGCCTCTCTCACTTCATCTGCGATCTTCTTCTGCTCCTCAAGCTCAAACCTTGTCTTCTTGTCCACCGCCATTGTAACCCCTTTCTTTATGTTCTACCACATTCTGCCCGCCAGCATTGTGAGGCGGATAAATGTGATCTCATCCCCTTCGTTAAACTTCTCTTCCCTGTCCAGCTCCGTTAATTCATCCATACCGCGGAACACTCTGAACAGTCCATCCTCAAATCCCTGAATGGCTGTCTTCGCTGCCTCATCCACATCTGGTTTCTTCTCCCCATAGACGATCCCGAACGCTATCTTTCCTATTCTTCCCATATCATCGATCTGTTCATCTGTCAACACTGCATCGCCGCGATCCATGCGGGATATGTACTGTGCTACGCAGATCTTTACTGTCTCTGTTATGAGTTCCCGCAGCGTACTCGGTGCTGTGTCATATTCAAACGGAACCTTGTGCACTGTGTTCTTCCGCTTGCCAAGCTGTTTTATGTTCATGTATAAAGTCATGTGATTCCCCCTATATTATTTTTTATCCCCATAACTTGATTTTTCCTCAGCAACATTAGCAAATTTTGCCTCTTCACTATATCTAAAAGTACTGTCATGCTTTTCCATATAAGGCGCATCGCTATTATCCGTCCACAGCTCACACTGGCTTATTACTGTATTTATGGCAAAATCATAATCCTCTGGTGGGTAATGATGTTTCTTAAGCAGTCTCTTAACCATCTTTCGCATAGTTGCCCTTGCAGTTTCCTTCTTCTGCCAGTCTATGGTTCTATTCTTTCTGAGCATTTCCGTCAGTTCCTTGGTAAGCGCAATCAATTCATCATTTTTATAAAAATCTTTTATATGTTCCGGCTTTGTCAGCGCATCATAGAATGCCAATTCCTCCTGGGAAAGTCCAAGCTTCTGTCCATTCTTATACAGATTTGCAATCTCTTCAGCAGTCTCAAGAAGCTCTTTTATCACTTCCTCATTTGTTATAAGTCCGTTGTAATACGAATTCATAAGCTGCGCTATCTTCTCTGAAAACTTCTGTGACTGAACAACATTTGTTCTTTTGTATAAAGATACCTGCTCTGCCATGAGTTTTTTCAATATTTCCACAGCAATGTTCTTTTCTTTCATTTTGGATATTTCATCCAATACAGCCGGATCAAATAAGCTGAAGTTCTCTCCACCAGTCTTGCTACTGTCAAACAGATTGATTACACCCTCACTTTGAACTGCTGCCTTGAGCAGATCATTTATCTGGTTGTTTATCTCCTTAAGTGATAGTGTCTTTCCATCTGCACCGCCATATGTAATCTTGATAACTGTTGAACGAACCGCCTCCATATAGGCTGCCTCATGGCGTTCTTTCTCAGTAGTCATACTTGAACAGAGAGACTGAGACTGTCTTAACAGCATAGCCTCCTTCAAGAACAAATCTTTTCTGTCAGGTACCCTCGCATCAAGAACAAAATTCACTCCCTTGGTTATAAGTTTTGCCATAACAAGCGGCGAACCATCTATAAATCCACTGAAATCAAATCCATGAAGCAGATCCTTGCACACCTGTAGTTTTTCCTGGAACTTAGGATATGCCACTTTAGCAATATTCATATCCCCATATGTGTTTTTATCCCTCTCAGTATATTCCTTCATGGCAGCCTTAAGCGCAGAAGCTATACCTACATAGTCAACAATAAGACCACCTTCTTTGTCCTTAAACACACGATTAACACGCGCTATCGCTTGCATAAGATTATACCCATGCATAGGCTTATATACATACATAGTCGCAAGTGACGGAACATCAAACCCTGTCAGCCACATATCCACTACTATTGCAATCTTCATTGGATCGTCATTATCTTTGAATTTTCTTGCAAGTTCTTCCTTATGTGCCTTGGTACCAATTATCTCCTTCCAATCCTCTGGATCATTGTTGCCACCAGTCATTACTACTCCAACCTTCTCTTTCCAATCAGGTCGTATCTCAAGAATTCTTCTGTATATCTTCATGGCTATTGTACGAGAATAGGCAACTATCATAGCCTTACCTGTAAGCAGATTAGCCCTGTACTTCTCGTAATGTTCCACAATATCATCGCATAATGACGCAATAGTTGAATCAGCGCCGAGGACACTCTCCATTTGTCCCAGCATCTTCTTGCTCTTCTCTATCGTTGCTTTATCGGATTGCTGCTCAAGAATATCATAAGTCGAATCAATAAGTGCAAGCGTATTCTCATCAAGTTTCAGATGAACAACTCTGCTCTCATAATACACAGGTCTGGTCGCCCCATCTTCAACCGCCTGCGTCATATCATAAATATCTATATAATCGCCAAATACCTCCCTGGTATTTCTATCTTTCGCTGATATTGGAGTTCCGGTAAATCCTATAAACGTAGCGTTCGGCAGGGCATCATGTATGACTCTTGCATTTCCTACAACAGTATGTGCCTCTTTCTCTCCTGCCTGATTCTCGGATACTACAATCTTCTCCTCAAATCCATACTGACCACGATGGGCCTCATCCGCCATAACCACAATGTTTCTGCGTTCTGAAAGAGGTTTCTCACCTCGCTCAAACTTGAACATAGTTGTGAAAATAATACCATTTGCACTTCTGCCATCAAGGAGTGACTTAAGATGTTCCTTACTCTCCGCCTGAACAGGAGTCTGTCTGAGGAAATCTGCACACTGAGAAAACTGTGCATAGAGCTGATCGTCCAGATCAATACGATCTGTCATTACGACTATGGTAGGGCTATCAAGTGCCTCCTGCAGCAAATGCGCATAAAATACCATAGAGAGTGACTTACCTGAACCCTGTGTATGCCAGAACACACCACCTTTTCCGTCCGTTCTTGTTGCAATCTTTGCCCTCTCTATAGCTTTTCTAACTGCGAAATACTGATGATATCCCGCAAGCACCTTAAATCTACCAGTACCCGTTCCTGAAAAAAGTATAAAGTTCTTCAGTATATCAAGCAGTCTTTTCTTCTGAAACATTCCCTCATAGAATGTCTCAAATTCCGCAAACCCGCTCTCTTCCTTACTTCCATCCTTGCATTTCCAATCCATAAATCTATCAAGCCCGGATGTTATAGTTCCAGCTTTATTCGATGAAAGATCACTGATTACACATATCGCATTGTAATAAAACAGAGATGGGATGTCCTTGATATAATTACGAATCTGCTTATATGCATTCTCTACTCCTACCTCATCCTTAGAAGGACTCTTAAGCTCCATCAACACAAGTGGCATGCCATTTATAAACAGAATAATATCCGGCCGCCTGTTATTGCCATTCTCAACAAATGTATACTGATTCACCACATAGAAAGTATTGTTGTCTATCTTCTCATAGTCAACCAATTTCACTATAGTTGCCTGTTCCTCGCCATTCACAAAGAACTTCACTGTAATTCCATTCTGCAGATAGTCCATAAATATCGTATTTTTCTGCAACAAGCTTCCAGTATCAAATGTCTTAAGCTTATTAATAGCTTCTTCTATGGCATCTACAGGCAATCCCCGATTGACACGCACCAAACTATCTCTAAGTACCGAATCCATCAACGGGCTGGTGTAATCCCTGTCAAAATCCGGCGCATAGACATGGTCATATCCCATATTCTCGAACAGCTCTATTATCGCTTGTTCATATGTATCTTCTGTAAATAAACCCGGCATTTATTCCCCTCCCCTTTGTGTTGTGTTTTGTAGAGCAAATAAAAATTTATCTTTTCAATTCAGTCTTTTTATAGCCATCATCAGCTTATGCATTACATGCTTTGCTCTTGGTTATGCCGTTGGCTCTAAGAGCAATGATAAGAAATAAGACAAAAAAATAACCGCCCGGTCCTGAGAAAACTTGGCGGTTATTTCTTGTCAACAATATCAGGGCTAACCGTCTATCGGTAGCACCTCTTTACACTTATATTAGCATTTAACCGCTTTTATGTCAAATATATCGTTTTTATTATTAAAGTATAATCATAACAATTACCGTTTATCGTAGTAAGGTTTATATTCTTTATTATTCTTAAATTGCAATAACAAGTTGGACTCTGGCTATGCAGCATCCACATGATAGATTTTATCCAGTTCTTCTTCAAATAGTTCATCTGCGGTTTTGTATCCCAGAAGCTTTCTCAGAAGGCTATTTATCCAGGTTTCAACGTCAATGATAGCCCGGACATCGAACTGGTCAATGCGTTTACCTTTAGGGATAAACCTTCTGATTAGTCCGTTATGGCGCTCAACTGATCCTTTTTCACAATATGTTAATGCAACAACATTTTGAGCAATACATCCTTTCTTTCCAATAAAAAACTTCATTTCATCAAGATTTCCTACCGTCGATAATAAAATAACCCACACTTTTGGATGTCCACTTCTAAACCAATTATTATACGTTTCCTCATTAACAAATTTCGTGCAATTATTAAAGTCAATTACTCTAAAGTCAATTACTCTAATATCACCTCTTAAAGCCCCGACATCTATTATTGGGTAATCAGTGATGTCGGTTGTAAATGGTAGGTTTTTCCCTCTATGGTCTATTACAGTAATCAAATCACCCCAAGGTACTACTTCACCTATTTTTGTGTTTCTAATTTCTTCTCCAAATAAGTCCACAAAAATAACTTGTATCTGCTCCGACAAATTCCTATTTATCGTAACATTCAACTGTAACTTATCATCTATATCACATAATACAGAAACAATTTTATTCTGTATCTCTAATTCAGGTATATCAACCTCTATATCAGAAAATGTATCTCGTGTTATAGTGTCAAACACAGATCCATGAACATTTTTTTGTAATTTACCCACATTATATTTTATTAAATAATACAAATAATCACTAGATATTATCTTTTTCTTGGCTCTAAGACCATAACATGACTGATTAAATGTCATTGGATATGGAATTGATGCAATTTTTCCAACAGTTCCCCTTGCAGAAATTATAATATCTCCTCTATCCAAGAATTTAGTGTTTGAATTATCCAAACCTAATTTAGTTATTTTCTTTTCTGTATCATATACATATCGCAAATCATTGTTGAAATCTTTCACGGACAGCCATGGTATATCCCCCTCCCAATAATCTGGGTTCGAAGTTTTTGGTGTTCCACCACCTATTATGTCCATAATGTCTGAAAGCTTATATATCATACCCAATCGCCCTCAACTTCCTACGAATCTCATCCTCCAACTCATGACTCTTATCAAACAATTCAGACAGTTCCGATGTAAGCCTTGTCATCTTCTCCTCGAACGGCTCGCCATCATCCTCCTGCTCTTCTATTCCTACATATCTACCCGGAGTAAGTATGAAATCCTGTTTTTCAATCTCTGCAATATCTGCAACTGCACAGAATCCCTTCACATCTTCAAGAGTTCCATCGACAAATGCTGTATATGCATCTGCTATTTTCTGAATATCTTCATCTGTGAGCTCTCTGAGCTTGCGGCTAACCATCGTCCCCATCTTACGAGCATCTATGAACAAAGTTTTGCCAGACTGTTTTTTCTGTTTATTAAGGAACCACAATGATACCGGAATCTGAGTTGTGTAGAATAACTGAGTTGGCATAGCAACGATGCACTCTACCAAATCAGCATTTATTATATTCTTACGGATTTCTCCCTCTCCACCAGACTGTGATGACAGAGATCCATTTGCAAGAACCATACCTATCTTTCCTGACGGCGCAAGATGATATATCATATGCTCCAGCCATGCAAAGTTTGCATTTCCTGCCGGTGGCATTCCATACTTCCAACGTACATCATCTTTTAACTTATCCGCTCCCCAGTTTGAAAGGTTAAATGGCGGATTTGCCATGATGTAATCCGCGCGCAATGTTGGATGACGATCTTCAAGGAATGTATCTGCTGCATAAGATCCCAAATCAGGCTCTATTCCTCGTATAGCAAGATTCATCTGAGCCATCTTCCATGTCGTTGGATTGGAATCCTGACCATATATTGATATATCACTTATATTTCCACTATGCTTTTCTATGAACTTCGCCGACTGAACAAACATACCGCCTGATCCACATGCCGGATCATACACACGACCTTTGAATGGTTTGAGAACTTCCACGAGAGTACGCACAACACATGACGGAGTAAAGAATTCTCCTCCACGCTTGCCTTCCTGCTCGGCAAACATTGACAGACAATATTCATATGTTCGACCAAGGATGTCCTTCTCGTTCCCATGTTCAATCATTTGAATATTTGTAAATAAGTCTACTACATCCCCAAGGCGTCTCTTATCAAGCTCTGGTCTGGCAAAATTCTTAGGAAGAATATCCTTAAGTCTCTTATTTTCTTTCTCTATAGCTCGCATTGCATTATCTATTATTGTTCCTATCTCCGGAGTATGCGCATTTGCAGCTATATCCTTCCAACGTGCTCCTGCAGGTACAAAGAAGATACCTTCTGATGTATATTCATCTACATCTTCCTCAAATCCATCTCCTTCTTCCACAAGTTCATTATATTTCTCATCAAATCTATCCGATATGTATTTCAAGAAAATCAGTCCAAGTACAACACTTTTATACTCTGATGCATCCAGATTTCCACGGAGCACACATGCTGCATCCCAAATCTGTTTTTCAAAACCTATTTCAGCAGTATTCTTATCAGCCATCTTCCCTCTCCTCCTATACGCAAATTTTTATTTATCATGCAATAAATTATACACCACGTAATATCAAAAGCAAACAAATAAAACTCCCCAGGCTAGCCATTTATGAATGGAAAATAACAGATATGGAACATCATATAAATGCAAATGAGCCATATGACAGTCAGGCATACGTAGACGAGCTCACACGGATACCCGACGATTTTGACGACTTCAAATACAATGCGGGCAGATTGCAGTTCTAATTGGAAATTTTGATTACCATTATAAAATAGTTTATACGATACAATTTTATCCAAAAGTCCTAATGCAATTGCTCCATTCTCTCCCTGAGCGCTTCCTCCTCAGTGTATGTGTGCTTTCCAAGAAGTTTATCTCGTTTTCCGCCAAATGCCTTATTCAACTTGCCAAAATTGAATCCAACAAGGAATGCGGCAATAACCGTACCGGCGCCCACGCTTCCAAGACTATGTATACAGATCAGACATGTTACGACCGACACAGCCACCATAGAACAGTCAAATCCGATCTTTACCTTTGAAAATTCAATGTGTGTGACCTCTGAGACAGCCTGCATAACACCCTCCCCGGCAAGTGGGATAAGATTCGCCGGCAGATAAAAGAATATTCCGCCTGCTATGAATATGGTACTCACAAGCATCAAAACAACCCTGACAACTATGTTATCTGTTGATGGCAGAAATGTCGCAAGATAATTACAGAACGTCGTAAAGTATCCAAATACTACTCCAACCACTATCTGAAGGAGATTTATCGGTTTGAAATTCTTTCGAAGTATAATGATCTGTATAAGCACCAATGCCGCATGGAATATGATGGTAGCTTTGCCCATCTCTATTCCCCATACACAGGTCATGGTATATGGTATGGAACTCACCGGCGACACACCGAGATTGGATTTTACCGACAATGCAATTCCTATAGTCATAATAAACAGTCCAACGAAATACATTGGAATTCTTACCTTCATGTTCTTCATCTCTTACGGTCCTCTTTTCTGTTATCTTTTTCGCTGCCCTTCATATTGTCGTACACCCTTACAAGAAGTGACTGCAATTCTTCCGTCTCTTCCGCTGTAAATCCCCTCAGTGCCAAAGATTCAACTAAGTCAAACTTCTTATTGAGCATCTCCACATACTCTCTGCCCTTATCTGTCAAATACACGTACAGGGATCTTCTGTCCCCTGACTTTGTACTTCTCTGTATATAACCTTTATTCTCCATGCCACTCAACACAGCGGTTATCGATGCCGGCTCTATATGACATCCCGCCGCGATATCCTTCTGGCACGCCCCATCATGATCCTTCAGATAGTCCAGCACCTTGGGCTGTCCCATGGTGAGCTCTGTATCCTTTATCTGACTCAGCAATGCCTTCTGCACCATGAAATGATCCGCCATCAGCAGATAATGTATGGATTTTGTATGTTCGTCCATATGGATTCTCCTCTCCAGATAGTTATAATTCTAATTATTAGAATGCTAACGATATTATACACATATTTTTACCCATGTCAAATCGAACTTCGGTCACCTCCATACGCACAAAAAAGATCCGGGATCATATGAACCACCCCGGATCTCCAATTATTCTTTATTTTATTGAGCCTTTATTTCTTTATGACTGCTTTCTTTGACACTCCTCTTTTCAGAAGGATTGTCTTATAACTCTTAAGCTTCTTCGACGGAACCTTGACGGTCATCTTGGCGTATGTCCCTGTAAATGCACCAGATCCAACTGTTTTTCCTGTCATCTGTGTATTCTTTATCACTACTGTCCTGAGCTTCTTACATCCATAGAACGCCTTGGCACCTATAGTCTTGACGTTTTTGCCCAAGGTCACCTTTGTAACCTTTACATTCTTCTTGAACGCCGCTTTTCCTATCGCTGTGACCTTAAATGTCTTGCCACCAAGCTTTATAGTGTCAGGAACCACAACTGTCTTGGTCTTCTTGACAACAGATACGAGAGTTACCGTTCCCTTGCCATTCAGGGATGCATTTGTGATCTTGTACTTGTAATTTCCATTTGCATAGATCTTACCCACAGCCGCAGTTATGTCAAAATACTTTGTCTGTGTTCCACTGTAATTACCGATTCCCATTATCACAACTTTTGCCTTGCCAAAGTCTTTATTTGACGAATATGCAACTCTGTAATCCTTGCCCGCTGTGAGTGTCCGCTTACCGCTAGTCACCTTCACCGCTGGTGTTATAGCCTTGCCTGTATATACAGCCGACTTTGTGATTGTCACAGAGGCTTTACTTATCGCCTGCTTGTTTATTGCAAATGTAAGAGTCTTTGAGCCCTTATATCTGCCCTGACCTTTGACAACTACCTTTGCTGTACCGGCATTGGTATTGCTGCTATATGAAACTATATAGTCAGTTCCCGCATCAAGTGTTCTTCCACGTGATACAACCTTTACGGCCGGTCTTATCGCTGCGCCTGTATATGTAGTCTTGTACGAAGCATTTCCAGTTGCCGCAAATGTAATATTTGCATCAACGCTTATATCCACAACTATCCATGTCCATACAGCCTTAAATGTTATATCCTCTGATACAGCGCCGTATGCAGAATCAGCATTATAGCTTGTTCCGGCTTCATCCTGCCATGCCAGCGCATATCCAGCCCTCGATGTCTTGTAATCAGTACCATCAGACATGGTGATATTTATTTTCGACAGATCAAGAGTTGATCCCTTGTTTACAGATGACGCATACAACTGGTTGCCATTCTCATCTGTGAACACAACCTTTACCATGGTTACACTGTCGCCCTTGCTGTCTACCGGATCCTTGGAATAAATTGGATCTCCACCTATTGACACATCGCCATCAACAATGATCGTTCCATCATCTGACTTTACGCCAAATGAATTTCCACCGGTTGATCCGGATGCATCCGCCGTAACACTTCCACCAACCAGTTTGATAGAATTGTCTGCTGAGATTACCGACTCCCCATCGCCAAGTCCTGATGACTTTGCATCAACAGAGCCTCCTGTGATCTCCACATCCGATGCCGATATTGCCGAAGATACAGAATCTATGCTGTTGCTTCCACCTGCTATCTTCACAGTTCCCGCAGATTCGATTCCCTTACCATCGGACTTTATCTGTATGTTGTCTATCTCAAGATTTCCATCTGTCTTGATCGCAGACGCACCCGGGGTTGTCGCTGATATCTTGGAAGATGTATCCTTTCCAGATACCTTTACATCCGCTGCGTTACTGTTATCGCTGACGCATGTTATACCATCAGCAATCTTATTTTCTCCGCTTACCTTTATGACAAATGTTTCAGAATTGCCCGGACGAACCGTGATCTTCTTTACAGTAGCATTGTCCACGGTTATTCCACTTGCATTTCCGGTATCTACAATTACATCCTCACCATTTCCTGTGATCGTGTAATCCTTATTCTCGGTAAATGAAACTGATATGATTCCACCAGACTGTGATACCTTTACAGTTGGATTTTCCTCACTGTCTGTGAATGCTCCAACATATCTGCTGTCATTCAGTCTTCCGATGTCAATTACGAAAGGATCTGATAAAGGTGTAGTCACCTCAAGTGCCTGGCTGATCTGACCAGCCTTGACATTTGCAGTTTCTTTTACCCTGCCATATACATAATATGTAGTAAATTCCTTGAATCCGGTAAACTGAGCACCATTCTGCCATACAAGCTTTGATGCATCAGCATCCTTTTCACTGGATATTGCATACTCGATCTCACCCACTATACCTGACACCTTGCCGCTGACAGTCACCGCATCAGATGTTACTGATGTCTTTGTCACAGTGACAACTGCGGTATTTTCTCCCTTTGCCACTGTCGCCTTGAGTGTTATGTTCGCTGAGCCATTTGCTGATGATATAACCAGTGTATCGCTGTAACTTCCGGCACCAAGTCCATTTACCGGTTTTACAACTACTGTTGTTTTATTTCCTGCAGAAATCTGCCCTGCCGGTGATGAAACGATCTGGAATGCCGTTCCATCCTTAAGCTTGGCCTTTACATCTGTAAGGGTTGTCTCCCCGGAGTTTGACAGTTCAATAGCTGCATGATTCGCATTTGAATAGCCATATACGAGGTCTGTCCATGACTTGTCAGCACTGCTACATGACAGCTTTCCAGGAGTGAGCACTTTGACAACACACGCCGCCTTTATTCCCGAGCCATCCTTAGCCGTAGCTGTGATAGTCGCCGTTCCGGCTGCGAGGGCTGTTATCTTGCCATTCTGTACGGATACCTTAGCCTTGTCTGAACTTGACCACACAAGGGATGTATCTTTTGCATCAGCAGGTGTTATCGTTGCCTTGATCTCATCACTGTCGCCCACATTAAGTGTTATGTATGTCTTGTCAAATGAGATTCCTGTAACCTTTACGGCTGGGGGCTCTGACGGAGTCTCTGTGTCTTTCTCAGACGTTGAACCCGTTGTTGATCCAGTTGAGCCAGTCGATCCGGTTGAGCCGGTTGAGCCAGTTGAAGGATCCTTCGTGTCGTCCTCTGTTGTCATGCCTCCACCTGACTCCCCGCTTATCGTCCTGAGCTCTGACGACACCTCGCTCTTTGGAACTACCTTCTGTGCTGCCTTCTCCTCATCTGTTCCGCTGTTCTTCACATACAGATAAAGTCCGGCTGCTGCACCCACAAGGCCTGCATTATAGTCCAGTGCAACCTCGTTCTGGTTATAGTCCTCTGAGCTATCTACATAGGTTGTACTCGAACCCGCCGGTCCGCCAACCAAAGCACCGACTAGTACATGTGCTTGCTTTGTATATGCATTTCCAGTTACAGAACCCTGATATCCGCTTGAGGCTCTGTGATGAGGGTACTTTGATGAATACTTGTTGTAACCTACAACGAAACACTTTGAACCAGCATTGTTGCCAAGTATGTACTTCATCTGACCATTTGCCCATGATGAATAATCAGTCTTTCCATATATCGTGTCATACATGAGACCTGTCATCTGATGAGCGGTGTTATATCTCGCCGATCCCCAGCTATCTATCAGACAGAAGTTGTTATCTCCTGACTGTGTCTTGCTCGCTATAAGTCCTGATTGGTTCTCTACAAACACACTCTTCTTTGATGAGTTAGGACTGTAAAGCAGAGCCGCCTGAGCCACATTGTTCCAGCAAAGAGCCCAGTTAGGATTTGTTCTGCCACCATATACATTATTGTATTTTGTTGCATATGCCGATTTACCTGTAGCCTTGTACAGAAGAGCCGCCGCAAGGGCATAGTCATCTTCCCATGAATCTGAGCTATAGAAACTTGATGCCGGACCCGAGCTGTTCTTCTTAGCCTTAGTATCCGCATATGTGAAAAGCTTCTCCGCATAGGAAAGCGCTTTCTTATCCTTGTAATTTATATAATATGCCGCAAGTGCCGCCGCTGTCTCTGAAACGATATCTGTACACGTATCCGAATCAGATGTGAATGTTGCCTGTCCACTTCTTGATGACTGCTTTTCCGGAGCTCCCCAGTATCCATGATCGACATTTCCATCACCGACCTGATAACAGAAAGCCTGAACCGAGCCATCACTTCCAAGGACTGTGCATCTCTCGAAATAAGCAACGAATCTGTCCATGATCCTCTTATAGTGTGCCTCTGTAGCAGTATCCGCAAATGCCTCGGCAAACTCCATGTGCGCAAGTCCTAGAACTGTAGCCGAATATGCCTGTGGCAAACCAAACTTGGCATGATCTCCCGCATCATGGTATCCACCGCTGACATCCACAGTCTTTCCATTATATGTTGTTTTTGCATCCTCAGTATGGCAGTTTGATCTCCAAGAAAACTCACTCTTTGCAGATACATCACTTCCGCACATATTCGCATCATAAAGATACAGTGACTCCTGAAGAAGCTTCGCATAGTTGTACTCAACATCCGTATTGATCTCACCTGTGTTGTCCCCGGCTCCGCCAGATGATGATGAAAGTGAACCGATAAATGAGTCAAATGCACCTGACTGTGAGCTGTAGTACACCTTGACACCTATTATAGACACACCGTTTGCCGTACCTGTGTAGCCAAGCTTTGAATAGCTCACGCTCGAACCTGCATTTACTGCACCTGACTTCTTGGATGTGTTTGGATATATGTACAGCTTTCCATCACTGAATACACCCTTGAGGGCTGACCAGCTGCTGTAATCCTTAACTGCAGTTACCGAGCCACTCACATCAGCCACCGCTATCCAGTCTGCTATGTATGAATTGCTCTTGTTATTTATCGTTATCTCTGTCTCGTAGTAGCCGTCTCCCTTGGCTGTTCCATCTCCATCAGCAAGACTTGCGGTTACGCTTGAACTTGTGTTTCCAATTGAATCAAGGTCTGCACTGCCTGATCCGCTGTCGCCTGAACCGCCTGACTCCCCTGATGAACCACCAGAGGTGCTCTTTGTTCCTGAGAGGACCGCTGACACGATCCTGAACTTGATCGTGCTGTTTTCCTGAAGATTGGCAACCTGTATACCAAATGCCACCTTCTCCGTGCTGGTTGTGCTGATAGATGACAGATCAAGTACGGTCTCAAACTGACCGCTCTTGGACAGATCTATCCACTTGTCATTATTCGACCATGAAGATCCATATGATGCAAATGGCATAACTCCCACATTCTGCCCACTTGCAGCAGTGAATGTGTCAACCGCATATGTGATCTTGAGCGTCTTGTATCCCGCATCCGCAATAGCCTTCATGGATGCCAGATCTGATGAAGGCGAAAATCTGATCTCCGCCTTTCCATAATCACTCCACTCATCTGTTGCCGCAGTCACCGTCTTCCAGCCGGTGTCCGGTTTCAGATCCTTTGTGATGCTCTCCGCCTTAGCTGTGATCTCCGGCCAGGTTATACTGCCGATGATCATACATAAGGTGAGAACATATGCCAGGATCCTGCTCGCTGCTTTCTTTCTCATTTTACTTTTCCTCCTTGTACTTCCTTTTTCCTCCTAAAAAATACCCTATTATTAAAAATATAGCACAGAAAACATCTTCATGCGACCCAATAATCCGTCATTATTTATGCGCATAATTACCAATGTTTTCTGTGCTATTTTACCAATACTTTATTAGCAAGTATTCTTTTTGAAGTTTCTATGTCATTTGCCATCTGGGCCTTGAGCTCATCCAGGCTTCCAAATTTCTTCTCACCTCGGATCTGCTCGATAAGCTCCACCTTGATGACCTGTCCATATATGTTCCTGTCAAAGTCGAAGATATTCGTCTCTATGGTGATATTTCCCTTGTCGTTGACTGTAGGATTGTCTCCTATGTTGGTGATTCCCATATAGACTCTGAAAGGATCCTCATGTCCCGTATGCTTCCCCCGGATTATCCTGATCCTTGAAGCATACACACCAGCCGGCGGGTACAGCTTGCGCTCCTCTGGCAGCATATTCGCAGTCGGTATTCCTATTGTCCTTCCAAGCTGTTTACCGGACACCACTTCACCTGTCATACTGTACGGTCTGCCGAGCATCGGAATGACCGACCTCACATCTCCCTCAGAAATATTCTTCCTGATGACAGTTGAGCTGACCACCTCGTCATCCTGTTCCAGCTTGTCTATGACTATGACCTTATATCCATACTCGTCCGCATAGCTTCTGAGGGTATCCACATCGCCCTTTCTGTCTCTGCCGAATCTGTAATCGCTTCCAACCACGACATATCCGGCCCGCATCATGTCCACCAAAACATCTCTGATGAACGCCTTCGGCTCTGTAGCCGCAAATGCATCGTCAAACGGATATTCAACCAGGACGTCAACTCCGGTATCCGATACCACCTGTGCCTTCTCGTCAGATGTGTATATGGTCTTCATATTGCTCACATCAAACACATGATTCTCCCTCATGTCAAATGTGAACACAACGCCCATATATCCCTGTCTCTGAAGCTTCAACACCTGCTCTATCAACAGCATGTGTCCCTGATGGATACCATCAAACTTGCCCAGGGCAACCGCCGTGCGCTCTGTGCTATTCAGTTTTACCTTCTTCGTGTCCTTTATATGAATCATAACTGTCTGTCCTTAATTGCTCACCGGAAACATCTTGAACGGCACATACTGCCTCTTCTCATCGCTGTATTCATACAGTGCCGCAAATCTTCCATTCTCATCGAACACCTTGACATAGGTATCCCTGTGTATCTTATTCTCGGCAAATGCATCCGCACTGAGCTTATTTCCATTTGCCAGAAGCTTAACACCCTTCTCAGCTATATGAAGCTCCGGTATATTCGGCATGAGCTTATCCGTTGTTAATATATGCTGCATGAGTGTCCCGTCATCCCTTGCCTTCTCCACCTCATCAAGCGTCAGACTTTCTTCTATAGTAAAGCCCTTCACCTCGGTTCTGACAAGCTTCTCCATCACCGCACCGCAGCCAAGCTTCTCTCCTATATCCCTGCATAGGCTTCTGATATATGTTCCCTTGGAACAGCTCACATCGAATGTCACCCTCGGAAGTTCTACCGACTGTATGGTGATACCATGTATCGTGACCAGTCTCGGCTCTCTCTCTATAACCTGTCCGGCTCTCGCCAGCTCATAGAGCTTCTTACCATTTACCTTGATGGCTGAATACATAGGCGGGATCTGCATGTAATCGCCTATAAAACTCATCACCGCAGCCCTGACTGTCTTCTCATCAGGATATACATCTGTCACGTCTGTCATGACTCCTGTCACGTCTTCGGTGTCGCTGGTCTTTCCGAGAAGCATGGAACATGTGTATGTCTTGTTCTTCTCAGTGAGCAGGTCGCACATCTTCGTAGCACTTCCCAGACACACAAGAAGAACTCCCTCCGCCATGGGATCGAGAGTTCCGGTATGACCTATCTTTTTCTGTTTTAATATACCACGGAGCTTTGCCACCACATCAAATGACGTGAACCCCTGCTCCTTATATATATTGATAAATCCATCTATCATAACTATTTCAAATCCAATCCAAAGTCTTTTACATCAGTCCGCTGTATCAGTACCTGTTCCAGATCACATCTTTTCTGCAATTTATCAGCCAAGCTGTTTCTCTATATCCGCAACTATCTCCGCAACTATCTTTTCCGGATCACCTGACATATTGCATCCCGCAGCCTTCACATGGCCGCCACCGCCGTGGCTGCACGCGATCTCACTCACGTTCACGATATCATTTGCCCTGAGGGATATCTTGTAATTATCCTCACCAGCCTGATACATGAAGAAAGCAACCTCAGTACCTGATGTCAGTCTGAGCTGATCCACGATTCCATCCGTATCCATCTTGCTGGCACCAAATCTGTCAAAGTCCTCCTTTGTCAGAAGTGTATGGGTTATCTTTCCATCTGCAAACTGCTTCATGTTGAGAAGCGCATAGCCCAGAAGCTTATTCTGTGTGAGCGTCTTCTTGTAAAATGTCTCATCTATGACAAAGCTTGGTCTCGCTCCCTTCTCTATCAGGATTCCCGCTATGGTCATGGACTCTCTGGTGGTATTGCTGTGCTTAAACACTCCTGTGTCGTGGACTATACCGGTATACAGACACTCTGCACACTGCTGGTTGATCTTTTTCTCATCCAGGAGCTTGAATATAGCCTCCGCAGCGGAGCATGCATCACTTTCCACATAGCACACATCACCAAAGCCTTTGTTAGACACATGGTGGTCTATGCAAAGAGTTCTCTTCGCAGTCTCATAATATCTGACAAATGGTGTGAATCTGTCCATATCTCCGCAGTCAAGCGACATAAACAGATCATAGGTCTCGTCATCTGCCTCATGCTTTACAGTAGATGCACCATTCAGGAACATGAATACATCCGGGAATTCCTGAAGATATACCTGAACCCTCTTGTCAGGGTAATTGCTTGTAATATAGTTATACATTCCAAGTGTTGAACCTATACAGTCACCATCAGGATTGATATGTCCTGTTATGGCTATGCTGTCTGCGTTCTCTATCTCCCTTATAAGATCGTTCATGATATACCTCCTTTTAAATTCTCATATTATATCCTACTCTTCAAACTCATCTTCACTCTCTGAGTTTTCATCTGTACTCTCGTCAGCATCGCCATGCTTTCCGAGAGCCTCATCTATCTTGTGGGACATACTGACACCATACTCTATGGACTGGTCCATGATAAAT
>OLGL01002061.1_pt1 | contig 17099 bp, 9 predicted proteins | sample 1605041 | NCBI WGS metagenome assembly OLGL01 (sample SAMEA3888905, study PRJEB22519) | human gut metagenome | biome: human gut; feature: human-associated habitat; material: faeces | place: Denmark | collected 2010 | reverse complement strand
CAGATCCCTCCCGACAAGTTGCGGCTATCTACATTTGCCTGGTTTGACTATGTCCGCCCTTTAAATAAAGAAGATATATTCAACTGGAGAGGCAAGAAGGAAGGAGAGACACTGAAACCAACCACCGACCGGAAGCCAAAGACAGATAAGCGAAGTTTAATTAATATGAAGTAATATGGGAATGTTTTTCAATTCGATGAGAAAACCTCGAGGCTTTAATCATCAATACATTTACGTAAACGAGCGGAAAGAAAAGCTTGAGAAGATGGAGGAGAAGGCGAAACGCGAGTTGGGAATGCTTCCGGATAAAGAATTCAGTCCCGAAGATATCCGTGGTAAGTTTGTCGAAGGTACGACGCACCTGAAGCGCAGAAAGGCAAGTGGCCGTAAGCCTGTATCTTTTGGAATCATATTGATTATCATAGCTTTCCTTTTATATTTGTGGCATTATTTAGCGACGGGAAGCTGGTCATTTTAACTACTAAATAAACTATGAGCGATATAATTCATTTGTTGCCTGATTCGGTAGCTAATCAGATTGCTGCCGGTGAAGTGATACAACGTCCGGCATCTGTTATTAAAGAGCTAGTGGAGAATGCGATCGATGCAGATGCTCAAAATATACATGTGTTAGTTACGGATGCCGGTAAGACCTGCATCCAGATTATAGACGATGGAAAGGGAATGTCCGAAACGGACGCGCGACTTTCCTTTGAACGCCATGCGACTTCTAAGATTCGGGAAGCAGCGGATTTGTTTGCTTTGCGTACAATGGGGTTTCGTGGAGAAGCACTGGCTTCCATTGCAGCTGTGGCGCAGGTTGAACTGAAAACACGGTTGGAATCGGAAGAACTGGGAACAAAACTGGTGATTGCAGGCTCCAAAGTCGAAAGTCAGGAAGCTGTTTCCTGTTCCAAGGGAAGTAACTTCTCTGTGAAGAATCTGTTCTTCAACGTGCCCGCCCGTCGCAAGTTCCTGAAAGCTAATTCAACAGAACTAAGTAATATTCTGGCAGAGTTTGAACGTATTGCTTTGGTTCATCCCGAAGTAGCCTTTTCGCTTTACAGCAATGATTCCGAACTGTTTAATCTGCCTGTATCTCCTTTGCGGCAACGTATTCTTGCTATCTTCGGCAAGAAGCTGAATCAACAGTTGCTGAATATAGAGGTGAATACTACGATGGTGAAAATCTCAGGCTACATAGCGAAGCCGGAAACTGCCCGTAAGAAAGGTGCTCACCAATATTTCTTTGTCAACGGGCGTTATATGCGCCATCCTTATTTTCATAAGGCAGTGATGGAGGCTTATGAACAGTTGATTCCCGTTGGCGAGCAAGTTTCCTACTTTATTTATTTTGAAGTGGATCCGGCTAATATCGATGTGAATATTCATCCCACTAAGACAGAAATCAAGTTTGAGAATGAACAGGCTATCTGGCAAATACTTTCGGCATCAGTAAAGGAGTCGTTGGGCAAGTTCAGCGCCATTCCTTCCATTGATTTCGATACGGAAGATATGCCGGATATTCCTGCATTTGAGCAGAATCTGCCTCCTGCACCTCCGAAGATTCATTATAATTCGGATTTCAATCCGTTCAAAGTATCTTCCGGTGGAAGTGGCGGCGGATCATATAGCCGTCCGAAGGTGGAATGGGAAGGACTGTATGGTGGATTGACCAAGGCAAGTAAGATGAATGAGCCTCAGCAGGAACCGGAAATGGATTGGGAAAATTCTCCTTTCGAGGAAGAACCGATGGTTGCTGAAGAGAAAACTATTTCGGCGGTATCTGCCGCTTCCTCCACTTTCTCATCGGCCTCCTCTACTTTATATGCCAATGAATCGGTGATTGAGAAAGGGAATCTGCATTTGCAGTTCAAAGGTCGTTTTATTCTGACTTCGGTGAAATCCGGATTGATGTTGATCGACCAGCATCGTGCGCATATCCGCGTACTTTTTGATCGGTATATGGTGCAGATAAAACAAAAACAAGGTGTTTCGCAGGGAGTGCTTTTCCCCGAGATATTACAGCTGCCTGCTTCAGAAGCGGCTGTCCTGCAAGGAATCATGGATGATTTGTCGGCGGTAGGTTTCGATCTGAGTGATTTGGGTGGCGGTAGTTATGCTATCAATGGCATTCCTTCGGGGATAGAAGGATTGAATCCGGTTGAGTTGGTACGGAATATGCTACATACAGCTATGGAAAAAGGGAATGATGTGAAGGAGGAAATCCAGAATATCTTAGCTTTAACACTCGCACGTGCGGCGGCTATTGTATATGGTCAGGTATTGAGTAATGAGGAAATGGTAAGTCTTGTAGACAGTCTTTTTGCCTGTCCTTCACCAAATTACACTCCGGATGGCAAAACAGTCTTGACAACAATCAAGGAAGAGGACATCGAGAAATTATTCAAATAAAACAAATAAAATCATCATTTCTTAAAACCTTTTAGTTCAGTTCGTGTTATTTAAATAGTTCAACAAAGAAAAGATTATAATAACCACTTAACTATTAGGTATATGAAAAAGATTCTAATGTTGCTGGCTTTTGCCGGCGTTGCGTCTGTCGCTTCTGCGCAGCAAACCGTGACTGTAACTGAATACGAGGTTATTCAGGTACAAGATAAACATCAAGTAATAACTAACCCATTCTGGAGCAACTGGTTCTTCTCTGTAGGAGGCGGTGCACAGGTGTTATTTGGTAATAACGACCATATCGGAAAATTCAGAGATCGTATTGCTCCGACATTGAATGTGTCAGTTGGTAAATGGGTAACCCCCGGTTTCGGGTTACGTATGCAATATAGCGGACTGCAATCCAAAGGATTCACCACCAATGAATCTGCAAATTATGTAGTCGGTGGCCCGAGAGAAGATGGCTCCTACAAACAGAGATGGGACTATATGAATCTTCATGGCGACTTGCTGATTAATCTGAATGCACTTTTCGGTGGTTACAATCCGGATCGCGTATATGAGATTATTCCGTATATCGGTGCCGGTTGGGCTCATTCTTATTCTAAGCCTCATACAAACGCTGCTACCTTCAATGCAGGTATTATCAACCGTTTCCGTTTGTCAAACGCTGTAGATTTGAACCTTGAACTGAGTGCAACAGGGCTGGAAGGTAAATTTGATGGTGAACACGGTGGCAAACCCGATTATGATGGTATCTTAGGTGCTACTCTCGGTGTGACTTATTACTTCCCGACCCGTGGATTCCAACGTCCTGTTCCACAGATTATCTCCGAACTGGAATTGAGACAGATGCGTGATCAGATGAATGCTATGGCAGCCGCAAATATGCAGTTGCAGCAACAGTTAGCCAATGCACAGCAGCCTGTAGTGGAAGAAGCTGAAGAAGTCGTTGTAACAGATGCCAACATTGCACCGCGTACTGTATTCTTCAAGATCGGTTCAGACAAATTGTCTCCACAAGAAGAAATGAACTTGTCATATCTTGCCAGCAAGATGAAAGAATTCCCGAACATGACCTATACAATCAACGGATATGCAGACTCTGCAACCGGTACTCCTTCTATCAACCAGAAGTTAAGTCTGGAACGTGCACAAGCTGTAAAGGACCTGTTGGTTAAGAAATATGGCATCTCTGCAGACAGACTGTCTGTTGCAGCAGGTGGTGGTGTCGACAAGTTCGGTCAACCGATTCTGAATCGTGTGGTATTGGTAGAATCAGCTCAATAATACATTTGATATTGTAATATAGATACGGCTGTTAAGTGGGCCGTATTTATGAAAGGAAAGACTTGCTCAGGTAAAGATATCCCTCGGATACTTTACTTGGGCGAGTCTTTTTGTTTCCAATGATTTGCATATCCTATAATTTTTTGCGAATATTGCAATCAAATGCATTGGTCTTAGACATAAGTTTCTTACTTTTGAACAAGGATTCCGGTTTTTATGATTGTTACTATGAAATGTAGATACCTTCTATCTTTAGTCTTTTTATTGCATATATGGGTATGCAAGAGTAATGTTATAGATAATAGTGTCTATGATTATGGTCTTACGTTTCTGGCTCATTCTACCAATCAGGATCAGCGGACCAATTTGGATCTTACTCCTGCGGCTTCTTTGTCTTTTCCCGAGGACGGTTTCTCGGTGGGATTCGATATAAAGTTGAGAAATGAACTGTATACTTATGGTTATGTTGTACGGGTCATAGCAGATGATTCTTCCTGCTTTGATTTTATCTCCTACCTGCTTTATTCCCGATTTAATATTGTATTGACTGACAAAGACCGGGTGATCAAGAATACGGAGATTGCAGATTCGGTAAAGATTGTAGCAGACAGATGGATACACGTCGATCTGCAATTTGCCAAAGACCGGATTCATATTGCTGCAGACGGTATCCAGGCGGAAATCAATCATTCCCTGAGCAACTTTAAGGATATCAAGATCTATTTCGGAGGCAGCAAGCATCCCCGTTTCTTCTCTACAGATGTACCTCCTATGACCATTCGTAATATAGAACTTGCTGATATTCAAGGTAAACTGCTTTATAAATGGGAATTGGCTGCTCATGATAAAGATGTGACTTACGATAGTGTCAGAAATAAACAGGCTTTTGTACGTAATGGCGTCTGGGAGATAGATAAACATACTAAATGGGCGGCATTAGCTTCGTTGAATGTGCACCATATTAATCCGCAGGTGGCTTATGACGATGTGTCGGGACGTTTTTTCATAGCAGGAGGCGGTCAGTTATTTGTTTACGATGTGAAGGCGAATCGTATTGATTCGATTGCTTATAAAGGACATCCTTATATAGGAGCTTCCAGCCAGATTATTTTTGATGCCAAACGAAACAGGCTCTTGTCTTATACACCGGATTTCAACGATTTGAATGTCTATGAGTTTGACCGGAAATGCTGGACATTAGAAACTCCGGTAATGATTGATACCCGCCAGCATCATAATCGTATTATCAATCAGAAAAGAGATGAACTGATTGTTTTTGGTGGCTATGGTAATCACCGCTATAATTCACAGTTGAGCAGAATAAATCTGTCTGATCCGCAGGGGTGGTCGATCAGTTCCCTTGATTCCTGTCTGTTTCCCCGCTATTTAAGTGCGATGGGGGCGGAGAATGAGGACTACTTATTGATCATGGGTGGTTATGGCAATCAGTCGGGTAAGCAGGAAGAATCTCCAGGAAACTTTTATGATCTTTACCGGTTGAATTTGAAAACAGGTAAATGCGCTAAGTTATGGGAGTTTGTGAATGACAGGCAGCACTTTACTTTCGGTAATTCAATGATTGTCGATACACCGTCGAATAGTGTATATGCTTTGACATATAATAATGACCGGTATAATACTTTTGTTTATTTGAGCCGGTTTGATATACAGACCAGACAACCGGTTCAGGAAGTGATGAGTGATTCCATTGTTTATAACTTCCTCGATATTCATTCTTATTGTGATATGTTTTTGCATAGAGAGACATCTTCTATTTATGCTGTGGTGTTGCAGGAAAAGGAGCCCGGAATATCTAAAGTCGAATTTTATAAACTGGCATTTCCACCTTTGTCCAAGGAAGGTATTTTGCCTCATCAGACTGGCGGAATGAAGCCGGTGATATTGATATCCGGTATTTTGGCAGGACTACTGTGCCTGATAGGAGGAAGTATATGGTTATTGCATAGTAAGAGAAAGAGAAAAGTGAATGTGTCAGTCGGTCCGGTTGCTACGGAAGAAGTAAAAGACAGATTGGTCGAAGAAGAACCGACTGAACAAAAAGTATCTTCGGTTTTATTACTGGGCGGATTCCAGATATTTGATAAGCAAGGCGGTAACATCACGGGAGATTTTACGCCTACTCTTAAGCAATTATTCTTGTTTTTACTGCTGAATACCATTAAGAACGGAAAGGGAACGACTTCTCAATGCCTGGATGAAACTTTCTGGTTCGATATGAGTAAGTCCAGTGCATCGAATAACAGAAACGTGAATATCAGAAAGCTAAGGCTGATCATTGAGAAAATCGGAGATATCAATATTGCCAATAAGAACGGCTATTGGTATCTGAATCTGGGGAAAGACGTGACCTGCGATTATCAGGAAGTGATGAGATTGCTGGATCAGATAAAAGATAAAGATACCATTACGGATAAAAAGATAATCAATAAAATCATATCCCTGGCGAGTGCCGGCGCATTGCTCCCTAACGTCAGTGCCGAATGGATTGACGAATATAAGTCAGCCTACTACGTTCTGTTGACGGAAATACTGCTTTCTGTGGTCAACCGTCCCGATATAAAAGAAGATTCCAGGCTTTTGCTGAAAATATCAGATGTAATTCTGCTTGTTGATAATATAGACGAAGACGCTATCCGCACTAAATGCAGAGTCTTGTATCAGATGGGGCAGAAAGGTTTGTCCAAGCAAAGTTTCGATAAGTTCTGTATTGAATATGAACGTTTACTGAATGCCAAGCCTGATTTCTCTTACGATGATATTATAAATTCACTCTAAATTAATCCTCTATTAATAATTTTCCGCTACTTCCTGTTGGTCGGTGGAGAGATAGTTCCTCATCGGTGGCGGAGCCTGTCCTCATCGGTGCCGGAAATAGGTCTCATCGGTACCCGAAATAAATCCTTGCGGAGTAAGGCACTCATTATACCATCAAATAATAATTGTTTTTTTATCATGAAAACATCATTGATAACTAGATACTTATGCGAAAAGGATGAAATTCTTTATCGCTATTAATCTAAAATTAATATGGCATTAAGGACTGTAATTCTATATTTGCTTCAGAAACGGACGGGATATCCTCCACTATGTTTCTGATGACTTGAGCGGATCAAACTATAACCTTATAAAATGATGGAAATATGAAAAACGACACTTCTTAATTACTGCTTGGACTTACTTGTCAGAGAAAGTTTTCTTGAAATGAAAACGGTTTGAATCAATTAATGTTAATCTATAAATTATGAAAACAGGAAAGAGCAAAGATCATTTGCAAAGAGTTTTTTTAAGGTTCCTTTATTTGATAATGGGGAGCATCCTTTCTTTGGATTCTGTTATGGCGCAGGAAAACCTGAAAGTTTCCGGGCAGGTGACAGACAATAAAGGAGAAGCCATTATCGGAGCCTCAGTGAAAGTACTGAAAACGGGTACGGGGACTATTTCTGATATGGATGGTAAGTTTACTATCCAGGTTCCTGTGGGAGCGGAACTGGAGATAGGATATGTCGGCTATAATCCGAAGAGAGTGAAAGTGGTGAATAAAAACTTCGTAACGGTAGTCCTTGAGGAGAATGTGGTAGCATTGGGCGATGTAGTTGTTGTCGGATATGGCATTCAGAAAAAGGAAAGTCTGACAGGAGCTATCGGAAACCTGAAAGTAGATGATATAGTAAAGACCAAGGCACCTAGTTTGGCACAGGCCATTCAGGGAAAAGTTGCCGGTCTGCGGATCAGACAGGAAAATGGAGAGCCGGGTAAGTTTAGTTCCAATATCAATGTCCGTGGCTTCGGAACTCCTTTGTTTGTGATTGACGGAGTGGTGAGAGACGGTTCCAGCGAATTTCAACGGCTGAATCCGGAAGATATTGAAAGCATATCTTTTCTGAAAGATGCTACTGCCTCTATCTATGGTATGAATTCGGCGAATGGTGCCGTGATTGTTACCACCAAGAAAGGGGCTACAGGCAAACCGCGTATTACGTTGAACGCCAATGTCGGCATTACTTCTCCTACCAATGTGCCGGAGATGGCCAATGCCGGACAATATATGACCATGCGAAATGAGGCGGAAATCAATGCAGGCAGACCGGCTTATATCACAAAGGACGAATTGACCAAATGGCAGCAAGGTGCTCCCGGTTATGAGAGTGTAGACTTGTATGATGCCGTTTTCAATAAGCACGCCACACAGTTCCAGACGACTCTGTCCCTGGAAGGTGGTACCGACAAAGTAAGTTATTACGGTAGTTTCGGTTATGCCACCGATAACAGCTTGTTGAAGAATAACGCATTGACTTATGATAAATATACATTCCGTTCCAATGTCAGTCTGAAGATTACAAAAGACCTGACAGCCAGTATCAATCTTGGCGGGCGTTATGATACCACCAACCGTCCCTGGTTTCCTTTCTATGATATATTTAAGAGTACGCGTGTAAATCCGCCTACTACTTCTATCTATGCCAATGACAATCCGGATTATTATAATAACTTCTCTTATGTCCCTAATCCGGCGGCTATGATCGATGCCGATTATACCGGCAGCGCTAAAGAGCGGAATAAGAACTTGCAGACACAGTTTGCATTAGAGTATAATATTCCTTATGTAAAGGGGCTGAAGGTGAAAGGTACTTTTATCTACGATTACAATAACTACGGATATAAGGCAACGCGGAAAGGTTTTAAGACATATACCTATGGCGAATATACGGGCGAGTATACGGCGGCAGATGCCAATTATCCGGCTTTGCTTCAGGATAATCGCAGAGAATCGGAACGGGTGGATATGCAGTTTCAGACAAACTATAACAGAACGTTCGGCAACCATACCATCGGAGCTACTTATGTCTTCGAAAGACGCGAAGAGAAAGCAAACTGGATGAATGGTGAGCGCAAGTTTGACTTTTTCACAATCGGTGAACTGGACAATGCACGCGAATCTGACCAGAAAGTATCCGGTTCCTCGGAACACCAGGCTTATCTTTCTCATATCGGGCGTCTGACCTATGATTATAAAGGCAAATATCTGGCAGAGCTTGCTTGCAGATACGACGGTTCTTATCGATATGCTCCGGGCAGCAGATGGGCATTCTTTCCGTCCGCTTCCGTAGGATGGAGAATTTCGGAAGAGAGCTTTATCAAAGACAACTTCAAGTTTGTCGATAATCTGAAACTTCGTTTCTCTGCCGGTCGTTCGGGGCAAGATGCCGGTGATCCGTTCCAATACTTCTCCGGTTACACGTTGAACAGTGGCGGATATGTATTCAGTCAGGGAAATTATACCAATGGGGTGGCTTCTCCTGTGATGATCAATAAGAATCTGACCTGGATTAAAGTGAATATGTATAATATTGGTATTGACTTTTCAATCTTTAACCGGCTGATCGCAGTAGAGTTTGATATTTATCAGCGTGACCGCAGCGGCCTGTTAGCCGACCGTTACGGTTCTCTTCCCAATACGTTCGGTTCCAAGTTGCCACAGGAAAACCTGAACGGCGACCGTACGAGGGGTATTGAATTTACATTGACTCATACCAACAAAATCGGTGATTTCCACTACAGTGTATCCGGTAACTTTAACTTGGCGCGTACCCAACGCCGTTATATAGAGAGCGGTCCTTACAAGAGCAGTATGGAAAGATGGAGAAACCAGGCATCCAACCGCTGGGGAGATTTTATCTGGGGGTATCAGACGGACGGACGTTTCCAGAACTTTGACGAGATTAATACATATCCGATTCAGAATGGGGATAACGGAAATTCCAAGGAACTTCCCGGTGACTACATCCTGAAAGACGTAAACGGTGACGGAGTGGTGAATGATCTGGACAAGACCCCTTTATTCTGGTCCGGCAGCCCATTGATTCACTATGGTTTCAATGTGGAAGCGTCCTGGAAGAACTTCGACTTCTATGCTCTTTTTCAAGGTGCTGCCCTGTACACGGTGCAGTTTGACGAGGTATACGCAAAGATGCTCTGTTTCAAGGGTGGCAATACCCCCGAATACTTCTACGACCGTTGGCATCTGTCCGACCCGTATGATGCGAACAGTGAATGGATACCGGGAGAATGGCCGGCCATCCGTCTGGAGCAGGACATGGGATCGTTCTATACGAGGGATTCGCAGATATGGCGTAAGAACGCTTCTTATCTGAGACTGAAAACAATTGAGATCGGCTACACCTTCAGTCCCCGACTGATGCATAAACTGGGTATCGGTAGTTTAAGAATCTATGCGAACGGAAATAACCTGTTTACTATCTGTGACCCGTTTGTAAAGGCATTCGATCCGGAAAAGATTGAAGGAGACTATAGTGCCGGCTTGAATTATCCTCTGAATAAGAGCTTTAACTTTGGATTGACCTTGAACTTTTAAAGAAGATGATTATGAAAATATATAGTTGTTTATTATTGGGAGCCATGTTCCTGCTGGGCGGATGTAGCGATTTGCTTGATATCGATCCGAAGAATAAAATTTCGGCGGATGAATTGTTCTCCACTCCGGAAGGGGTACAGGCACATATGGCCAATTTGTACGGTCGTTTGCCTATCGAAGATTTTACCTATTCGCCGAATCGCGGCTTCAATGTGGGAGTCGGTACGGATGTGAATAATGCCGGTTTTATGGCTGCTCATTTCTGTGATGAGGCTATCCATCCGGAGTACAATGACTTTGGAGAAGAGTGGTTCGATTATTGGGAAGACGGTTATAAACTCATTCGTGATTTAAACAGTCTGTTGGTTACTATTCCTACATTGACCAGTATTACCGAACAGCAAAAGAATGAGATCAATGCGGAAACTCATTTCCTGAGAGCTTATACCTATTTTGCCTTAGCCAAAAGATACGGTGGGGTACCTATCATTAAAGAACCGCAGGAGTATAACGGTAATATCGAAGAACTGCGTGTCCCCAGAAATACGGAGAAAGATACTTGGGACTTTGTCTTGGAAGAATGTGACCAGGCAGTATCGCTTTTTGGAGATGCGAATGAAAATGATGTGCTGAGAGCGAACAAATGGGTAGCATTGGCACTGAAGTCAAGAGCAGCTCTGTATGCAGCTTCCGTTGCCAAGTTTACTCATCAGCCTTATGTCTCTTTCTCTGGTCCGGCTGTTGACCAGAAGCTGGTAGGTATAGAAGTTATATCGGCTGATCATTATTATGATGAATGTATATCAGCTTCACAGGAAATCATGAATAGTGGTAAGTTCGGTCTTTACAAACCTTCCCCCGCTACTCCGGAAGAAGCGACAACCAACTATCAAAAGTTATTTGAACAACCTTTCCAATGTCTGGACGGATTGAAAGAGCCTATCTTCATGAAGGCCTATGCTGCAAATACCATTCTGGCACATAACTATGATGTCTGGTTCAGCCCCCGTCAGATGATCCTCGACCCGAATCTCTATCCCGGTCGTATGAATCCGACACTGGATTTTGTCGACTCTTTCGAAGATTATACGGATGACGGAACCGGAACACCCAAGCCGATCAGCACTCGTGTGGATGGAAATGAAAGTGATTATAATGGATTTAACTTATCCACCCGATACCTGTCTTTCCCGATAGATAAACCTTACCAGGCGTTTGCCGGTCGTGATGCCCGTTTGAGTGCCATGGTGTTATTCCCGGGACAGAACTTCGGAAGTACGAAGATCATTATCCAGGGTGGTCTGGTAAAAGCTGACGGTTCCGGTTATCATTATAGGACTCAGGCTTCGGAGAAGGGACAGGATGGTCTGATCTATTATACTTACGGAGCGGAGAAAAGCACGGAATATTCAGGATTCGATCCGACTTTGGGACACTATACCCGCAGCGGATTCCTGTTTAAGAAGTTCTTGCAGATAGAAAATCCGGTTGAGCAGGCATGGAGTAAAGGTACACAGCCTTGGATCGATTTCCGTTATGGGGAAATTCTTCTCAACTATGCAGAAGCCGTTATCGAAAAGACAACCTCTACTTCTGCTGAAAAACAGGCTGCACAAGACGCTTTGAATGCGGTCCGCAAAAGAGCGGCTCACAAAGATGACATTGCATTGACTCAGGCGAATGTTCGCAAAGAACGTTTTGTCGAGCTGGCATTTGAAAACAAACGCAGATGGGATTTGTCGCGCTGGAGAACTTTCCATAAGGAATTTGAAAACCGGGTGAGAAAGGGACTTGTACCTTTCCTTGACCTGCGGACAAATCCTGCGCATTATGTATTTGTACGTGTCAATCCGTTGGGCATTGAATCAAAGACCTTTGATTATAGCTGGTATTATAAGAGTATTCCGGGTACGGGGGCTAATGGTCTGGTACAGAATCCTTAATTAGTATATTCTAAAATATAGATTAGATATGAAAAAGCTTCTATTTTTATTATGCGTTGTAGTAGCAGGCAGTATGTTTTACTCTTGTGAAAAAGATAATCTCGAAGGGCCGGATGCAATTTTTGCCGGCGAACTGAGAGACCGGAAGACCGGAGAACTCATTCAACAGGAGATATCGGACGGTTCCCGCGTTTATTTCATCGAACAGGGGTGGGGAGATAATCCTCCTGTTCAGAATATGGTCGTTAAAAAAGACGGAACGTTTTATAACGGTATGATTTTCTCCGGTGACTATAAAATCATCCTGAATCGTGGGAACTACGTTCCTTTGGATACTCTGGATATGAAAATAAAGCCGGGAAAGAATTATCAGGTCTTCGAAGTGAATCCTTATCTGCGGATCATTGAACCGGAAATATCTGTGATCGGAAGAAAGGTAGTGGCGAAATTCAAACTGGAGCAGGTGACCAGTAACGAGGTCTATCGTATTTCGTTGTTTGCACACTCTCACATCGATGTATCCAACAAACTGAATATTGTCAACCGGACAGAAGAACTAAACCGTTCCATTACTGATGGTGAGGCTTTCGAACTGTCTATCAATCTGGACGACTACACTTCTACGCTGGTTCCGGGCAAGAGTTATTATTTCCGGATCGGCGCACAGTCTCACGGAAGTGAGACAAAGTACAATTATTCGGCATCTGTACAGTTGGATATTTAGCATAAAAACGGAAAAGCCATGAGAAAGTATTTACAGTTGGTATTCCTTGCGGTCTCTGTCTTTTGTTCAGAGATATTGTTGGCAGAATCTCGTGATCCGGTCCGGATACTGGATTTGAGAACGCTCAATGAACTTGATCTGAAAGAACAGGAGAAGGCGGAGCAACTATGGGACATTATGCATACGACAGCTACCTTGCAAGGCATTGTGAATCGGAATAGTCCGAGATTGTACATTCGCTATGTCAAGAACGGGCAGGGAGAGAATGTCGATGATTATTGGTGGAATAAATACCGTCAGGCAGGACAGTGGCTGGCGGGACGTGATACGGTAGCTTACACTGAACTGTCGGATGTCGTGACCGTTTTCAGAAAAGAAATACGCGGAGTGGTTGTTTATGACTCAAAAGTAGCATCTACCAGTAATATTGCTTCATCTGTGGCAGGAATCGAGAATCTGATAGCTGTGCGCTATGACATATCTCCCAATAGTCTCTATACCCGCTTGGTACTGCAAGGACCGAAGCTGGCTGTGAAATGCTGGCTGGTGAACAAAGATGGTTCTTCTCTTTTCACGGGCAAAGGAAGGATTGCCGGAACCGGTCAACCTTCGACAGAATCTCTGAAAATCGATCCCTATGTATGGTTTATAGAGAAATACCTGAAGAAAGGGTTATGCAATACGGAGTACGCCGCTTATTACATCGACCAGTTCTGGCGTACCGATCCTACCCGGACGGTAACGAACCATCACCAATTGACCAATCATGACTTTTTTGTCAGCAAGAAAGCTTTTTTCTTTGACCTTTCTCCTTGGGGAGACGAGCCGGCAACGGATGATCCGACACAAGAAGAAGGCCTGGACTTGCAGATACTGAAAACTTTTCTGCAAGAAGCCTATAAGCAAAATAAAGGAGAGAAATTCTGCTATATCGGAGGTTTCCCGAGCTGGATTTATAAATATACGCAGCATGCTGGAGGAAAGCATGAAGATGTAGCTACCGAGTGGGAATTTTCCCGTATTATCAGTGCTTATAATGCCTTTAAGGATGCCGATGCCATCGGACTGGGAGCATTGGCTAACTCCTCCTTCTGGCAACATTTTCCTCTTCAGGAAAAGTATCCCCAAAAGTGGGTGACACATCAGGAACTGATGGACAGAGGCTATCTGAACCGTGACGGAACAATCAACTTTCAGGGACGGAACTTTATCCTCTTCTATGTAGGCGATTATGATTCCTCCTCCTGGATTGCTCAGACTACCCCTTTCCTGTGGGACGAACCTAGCCGGGGAGAAGTGCCTTTGATGTGGTCTGTCAGTCCTGTACTTGCAGAACGCGTTCCGATGGTGATGCATAATTATCGGGTGACGGCTACTCCGAATGATTATTTTGCCGCTGCTGACAATGGTGCCGGATATTTAATGCCGGGTATGTTGCAAGAGCCTCGCTCGGTGTCCGGATTGAAAAGCGGATTGAGTGCATGGGCAAAGCATTGCAGCAAATATTATCAGAAGTGGGGATTGACCATTACAGGATTTGTGATTGACGGCGAAGCCCCCGGACTGGATTCAGACGGATTGGACTGTTACGCATCGTTCAGTCCGAATGGAATAGTTCCGCAGAAGATGCCTTTGACATTGCTGCACAATGATATGCCGGTGATCCGGGCAGATTATGATATTGTAGATCATGATTACCGCAGGGCAACGGATGTGATTGTGGAAAGAGTGGAGAAACGTCCGGTTCCTTTCCATTGGTTCAGAGCCATATTGAAGTCACCTTCCTGGTATAAAGGGATTTGTGATGAGTTGAAACAGCGGCATACGAATATTGAATTGCTGGATGCACCGACATTTTTTGAACTCTATCGTATCTATCTGAAGCAGCATCCGGATGCTGCTGCCGGAAAGATAACGATGAACTAACCTGATTAATGAACAGACATATTCATATAGAATGATGATGAACAGATTGAATATAAAAAGAACAGTCGGCTCCTGTTTGATGGCGATGGCGTTTTTTTCGTGTACCCATACGGATCAGACGCCCGCGAAAGACTTTGTCGATTATGTAAATCCATATATCGGCAATATCAGCCATCTGCTGGTGCCTACTTACCCAACCGTACATCTGCCGAACTCGATGCTTAGGGTCTATCCAGAAAGGGGAGACTATACATCGGACAGGGTAAACGGCCTTTCGGTCGTGGTGACCAGTCATAGAGGCAGCTCGGCTTTTAACCTGAGTCCGGTGCAGGGAGAGGTATCCCGACCGATTGTATCTTACTCCTATGATTTGGAGAATATTACCCCCTATAGTTATTCCGTATACCTGGATGAGGCTGATATACAGGTTGAGTATGCCCCTTCACATCAGGCTGGTATTTATCATATCAGTTTTGGGACGGAAGGTGATAATGCTTTGGTGGTGAATACGAAGAACGGAAAGCTGGTCGCTGAAGAAAAAGGAGTCAGTGGCTATCAGATTATTGACAACACTCCTACCAAAATCTATCTGTATCTCGAAACCAGTCAGCTACCTTTACGCAAAGGGGTACTGGCAGATGGAAAAGTTGATATGGAAAGTAAGGAAGGCAGTGCCATCGCTTTGTTTTATGGAAGCGAGAGGAACCTGAATCTACGTTACGGAATTTCCTTTATCAGTGCCGAGCAGGCAAAGAAGAATCTGCAACGTGACATCACCACCTATGATGTAAAGGCGGTGGCGGATGCCGGACGCAGGATATGGAACAAGACATTGGGCAAGATTGTGATAGAAGGCGGTTCGGAAGACGAAAAAGAAATCTTCTACACTTCCCTTTATCGTACCTACGAACGCATGATCAATCTTTCGGAGGACGGGAAATATTACAGTGCTTTCGATGGCAAGATTCATGAAGATGGCGGAGTACCTTTTTATACAGATGACTGGATATGGGATACTTACCGGGCTACACATCCGTTGCGTATCTTGATAGAACCGCAGAAGGAACTCGATATGGTTCGTTCATATATCCGGATGGCAGAACAGTCGGACAGAAGATGGATGCCTACCTTCCCCGAGGTGACCGGAGACAGCCACCGGATGAATGGCAATCATGCAGTGGCAGTTATTTGGGATGCTTATTGCAAAGGATTGAAAGACTTTGATCTGGAGGCTGCTTATGAAGCCTGCAAGGGAGCGATCACAGAGAAAACATTGTTGCCCTGGCTGAGATGTCCGTTGACGGAGCTCGATGAGTTCTATCAGGAAAAAGGATTTTTTCCTGCACTGAACCCTGGCGAAGAAGAGACCTGCAAGGCTGTTCATTCGTTCGAGAGGCGGCAGGCGGTTGCGGTTATGTTGGGTAACTGTTACGATAATTGGTGTCTGGCACAGATAGCCAGAACATTAAACAAGACCGATGACTATAAGAAGTTTATGCGGATGTCTTATACGTACCGGAATGTTTATAATGCGGAAACGGGTTTCTTTCATCCCAAGAACAAGGACGGAAAGTTTATCGAACCGTTTGACTATCGATATTCGGGAGGACAGGGGGCACGTGGCTATTATGGTGAAAATAACGGTTGGATCTATCGTTGGGATGTGCAGCACAATCCGGCGGATTTGATTGCCTTGATGGGTGGACAGGCTTCATTTATCGAGAGATTGAATCAGACATTCAATGAACCGTTGGGGCGGAGCAAGTTTGATTTCTATCATCAGTTGCCGGACCATACCGGTAATGTCGGCCAGTTCTCTATGGCAAATGAACCTTGTCTGCATATTCCTTATTTGTATAACTATGCCGGTCAGCCGTGGATGACACAAAAAAGGATTCGCGTTTTGCTGAACCAGTGGTTCCGTAATGACTTGATGGGCGTTCCCGGTGATGAAGACGGAGGTGGAATGACTGCATTTGTGGTATTCTCCATGATGGGCTTTTATCCGGTAACTCCCGGTTCTCCAACTTATAATATCGGTAGTCCGGTATTCCAATCCGCAAAGATGGAGGTAGGTGACGGACATTATTTTGAGATCATAGCGGAGAATTATGCGCCGGACCATAAGTACATCCAGTCGGCTACCTTGAATGGAACGCCGTGGAATAAGCCGTGGTTCAGCCATGCGGATATTCAAAACGGCGGACGTCTGGTTTTGCAGATGGGAGATAAGCCCAATAAGAAGTGGGGGATAGCTTCGGATGCCGTGCCGCCCTCTTCAGAGAGTTTGCCGGAATAAAGTCAGAATAATAATATTAAAATCTAAAATATAACACAATGAAAAAGATGATTGTACTCACCAGTCTATGGTCGTTTTTATTTATCTTTTCCTTTTCAATGTTCGGTTGCA
>OLGL01002060.1_pt1 | contig 17128 bp, 14 predicted proteins | sample 1605041 | NCBI WGS metagenome assembly OLGL01 (sample SAMEA3888905, study PRJEB22519) | human gut metagenome | biome: human gut; feature: human-associated habitat; material: faeces | place: Denmark | collected 2010 | reverse complement strand
AAAGGACAGTAAGCTGCTTTTGGAACGGAAGATGGCTGTTATGAATGGAAAGTAGGCGAAAACAGAGAAAAAGCAGCAGCATAAAGGGAGACGGAATAATGGTAAGAAAAAAAATAGTGATCGATAATCCTACAGGACTGCATTTGAGACCTGCAGGAACATTCTGTAAAGCTGCGATTCAGTTCGAGAGCAAAATCACAGTTCAGAAAATTACAAAAAATGAAAATGTAACTGCAAATGCCAAGAGTGTACTCAGCGTACTTGGGGCGTGTATTAAAGATCGAGATGAAATAGAAATCATCTGTGAAGGCGAAGATGAAGAAGAAGCTTTACAGGAGATGATCCGAGTTGTAGAAAATGAACTTATTTGAATATAATATCGTGTGATTGAAGAAAGAGGAGAAAAAGATGAGCAGAGCGACATTGGTTATAATGGCGGCAGGAATAGGGAGCAGATTCGGAGGGGGAATTAAACAGCTTGCCCCTATAGGACCGAACGGAGAGATCATAATGGATTACTCCGTTTATGACGCGATAGAGGCCGGATTTGATAAAGTTGTGTTTGTTATAAGGAAAGATCTGGAGAAAGATTTTAAAGAAGTAATCGGAAATCGGATCGCACAGAAGGTTGAAGTTGCGTATGCCTATCAGGAAGTTTCGGATATTCCGGCAGAATATGCCGAAAAGTTTGTAGGAAGAACAAAACCGTGGGGAACAGGTCAGGCAATTTTGTGTTGTAAAGATGTTGTTTCTGAACCGTTTCTTGTAATTAATGCGGATGATTATTACGGCAAGAGCGCTTTTAAAGAAGCGTACTCTTATTTGACAAGTATTCCCTCTGCTGATAAAATACAGGTTTGTATGGTTGGATTTGTATTGAAAAATACCTTAAGTGAAAACGGCGGTGTGACAAGAGGAATTTGTCGTGTTGATGAAAACGGAATGCTTCAGGAGATCATTGAAACACATAATATAGAAAAAGACGGAGATAAAGCGGTTGTTCGGGAAGGCGATATTGAAACAGAGTACGATGCAGACTCTCCGGTATCTATGAATATGTGGGGAATTACACCTGAATTTTTTGAGATTCTTAAGACAGGATTTGAAAAGTTCCTTGAGAAAACAGAAAGTACAGATCTAAAAGCAGAATACCTGCTTCCGACAATGATTGGAGATCTGTTAAATGATGGAAAACTGGAAGTAAAAGTACTGCAGTCACATGATCAGTGGTTTGGTGTGACATATAAAGAAGACAAAGAATCTGTAACAGCAGCACTTCGTGGATTGATTGAAAAAGGAGTTTACCCGTCAAAATTGTTCTAATTTGAGAAAAGGGATGTAAGATGGCAAAACGAAAAGGATCTGCTGGCAATTCTGCACGCAGAAAGAAAAGTACAAATAAGTATTCCCGCAGATCGGGAAGTAATAAATTGGGAACTTTGTGTATCATTCTTCAGACGATTGCCAGTATAGCCTTAATGGCGGTATTGTATTTGTTGGGAATGATTCCGGATAAGTATCTGATACTGGTAGCAGCAATACTGTTTTTCTTATGGTGTGTGACACTGAATTCACAGGCGGCAAGGAGAAAACGGGGTACTTTGGGAAAAGTGTTCAGTTTACTTATGGCAGTTGTGATGTTTACTGGAAGTTATTATGTCGCTCAGGCTAATAATATGATTGGGAAGATCACAGGCAGCAACTATAAAGTGGATAAGATGGTTGTTGCAGTGCGAGCGGATGATTCGGCAGAGACAATAGAAGATGCGGCAAACTATACGTATGGTGTACAGTTTGAGAAAGGTGCTGACAATATACAGACAGCTGTAACTGATATTGAAAAGCAGATCGGCGTTGATACGATCGAAGTGAAAGAATACGATTCTGTTCAGGATCAGGCACAGGCTTTGATTGATGGAGATTGTGATGCAATCATTTATAACAGTGCATATACAAGTCTGATGGAAGAAACAGTAGACGGTTATAGCGAAAAAGCAAAGGTATTATACACATTTAATATCCGTGTGGAATTGAAGTTGGGAAACAAGGATACTATGGCAACAGATGACAGTATTATAAAAGAACCATTTGCAGTTTATATCAGTGGTATTGATGTTTATGGTGATGTATCAGAAACAAGCCGAAGTGATGTGAATATTATTGCAGTTGTGAACCCGCAGACACATCAGATATTACTTGTAACAACACCACGTGATTATTATGTTCCTATTCCGGGGATTTCAGGAGGACAGAGAGATAAGTTGACACATGCGGGAATCTACGGGATAGATGCATCTATGAGAACGTTGGGTGAATTATATGAAACGGATATTAATTATTATGCGAGATTGAATTTTACATCCATGATTGACATTGTAGATACACTTGGAGGAATTGATGTATATTCAGAGTATGAGTTTACTACAAGTGAAGATTCTGAACATGTAATGGATGTCCAGGAAGGATATAATCACTTTAATGGTGAAGAAGCACTTGCTTTCTGTAGAGAGAGACACAATGTTCCAGGTGGAGACAATCAGAGAGGAAAAGATCAGCAGGCAGTTATTACTGCTATGTTGAAGAAGTGTTTGTCACCGACTATGCTCTTGAAAGCGAATGCTATTATGGAACAGGTGAGTAAAGATATAGAGACCAATATGTCTCAGGAAGAGATTAATGCGTTGATTAAATATCAGTTAAGTAATAATCCGGCATGGACGATTCAGTCTGTAGCAGCGGAAGGTACGAATACAACTGGAATTTGTTATTCTAGTGGTGATACAGAACTCTTTATTATGGAGCCGGTTGAATCTTCTGTGCAGAATATTATTGATCTGGCAAACATTGTAGAAGAAGGTGGAGTGTTGCCGGAAGGTGAACAATTGAATTGAGAATGGGGAATATGCAGAAGGGTACCGTCTGGTATAATGAAAAGATAATAAAACAAAAAGAAAAGGAAAGAATTGTCCGAAGAAGGGATTCTTTCCTTTTTCTTTTGGGATATTTGTTAGAGAAATGTAGACAAAATATTTGAATTACGATAAAATGATATTCGTTATAGGTTTTTTTGCGATGAAAAGGAGGTGTAAGCATGTATAAGAAAAGAGGGATTTTTGTACTGTGCTGTCTTGCGGCGGTGTTGGTTGTTGGATGTGGTCAGAAAGAGAACAAAAATACAGAGGAACAGATTCAAACGGACAACAAGCAGGATACAACAACTGATTATAAAGATAACTTAAAAGAAGATGAAACACAAAAAGCTGAAAAAACAGAGATACAGAAAACCATAATAGTGTATTCTGTGAATCTAGATAGCGGAGAGATTCAGTCAGAGGAAATTAAAGTGAATCAGTTGAGTGGAGAAGAGATATGGACAGCACTGAAAGAAAGAGATGTTTTGACGACAGACTGTAAATTGAATACATGTAATGTAAATACAGAAGAAAAAAAGATTGATCTGGATGTTGATGGTACCTTTGGAAATTACATAAGAACTATGGGTGCCACAGAAGAACAAGAAGTACTTAAGTGTATCGTGAATACATTCCTGGATAGTTATAGTTGTGAGAAAATTAAGATAACAGAGAATGGTCAGCCATTGGAAACTAGTAGTGCAGTCCTGGATGGTTATATGACAAAGCAGTAAAGCAATGGAGGATACAAAAGATTGGAAAATCTAATGAAAAAGTGTATTGTATTTTTGATGACAGCGATTTTGGCAATAACGACAGTTCCTACTCCAATATGGGCGAATGAAAATTGTGAAAATAGTATCGCAATCACTGAAAATGCAGAAAAAGATATTCAGGACACGGTAACAGATCCGCGTTTGAATTATATTTATGTTGAACAGCCGTATCTGGAATCACCAGATACGCAGAAAATTGCCGTGTCTTGGGGAGATGGTACAGAAAATATTACTGAGATGTCAGCTGTAGTAAGTGGACCAGAAGGTGAAGAAATATGGTATGCATCAGAAGAGACGGATACAATTTATTTGTTTGAACGGGCCTATACGGAACAAGAGAAAGGAATCTATCAAATAACTGAACTTAATCTTGTAATTCAAGGGGTGACATATACCTATTCACTTGCAGAGTTAGGTGCAGAAACAGTATTTGGTGTGGATGAAGAATACGAAGGAATCGAGCAACTGTCACTAGTGGATGATGAAGGGATGTCGACTGATATTGCAGCGTATAATATCGATGAAGCTGGAAATGTGACAGAAAAGGAAAGTCTGGAAGAAGCAATCAATCAGGCAACAGCAGAAATACCAGCTATGATGTGTGATGATGGAGTACAAACACGGAATACGAATCTTGTAGTTGCACTAGATCCAGGACATGATTCATCACATGCAGGTGCTTCAGCAAATGGGGTCCGGGAAGAGGTTCTTACATTAAAGATTGCACAGTATTGTAAGGCGGAATTGGAAAATTATGCAGGAGTATCTGTTTACATGACCCGGACGAGTGCAGCGTGTCCTCATCCGGGAGGAAGCTCTGCAAAAGATATTGAGCAGAGAGTTGCTGATGCAGCGAAGGCAGGAGCAAGTATTTATGTCAGTATTCATTTAAATTCTTCTAAATCATCTTCAGCGAAAGGTGCAGAGGTGATTTATCCGAATTCGAGTTGGAAACCACAAGTAGGTGCAGATGGTAAGAGACTTGCAGAATTAATAGAGGATGAACTTGTAGGGATTGGATTGGAAAGAAGAGCAATTTACAGCAAAAATACAACGATAGGGGAAACCTATGAGGATGGATCGATTTCTGATTATTTTACAGTTCAGATTTCAGCAAAAGAACATGGAATACCTGGAATTATTGTCGAACATGCATTTGTAACAAATAGTTCAGATGTGAATAATTATTTGAATAATGAAACAGGATTGAAGAAACTTGGAGTTGCAGATGCAACAGGAATCGCGAAATACTTTGGTCTTGAAAAAGGAGGTTGGCAGAAAGATTCAAAAGGTTGGTGGTATCAATCAGGATCAGGTTATTTAAAGAATCAGTGGGCTTTAATTAATGGAAACTGGTATTATTTTGATTCAGATGGTTATATGAGAACAGATTGGCAGAAAATTAACGGATCCTGGTATTATCTTGGATACACCAATGATGGAGCAATGAAGACTGGCTGGCAGAAAATTAAAGGATCCTGGTATTATCTTGGAGATGCCAATGATGGAGCAATGAAAACCGGTTGGGAGTATATTAATGGCTTTTGGTATAATTTCGGAAAAGCTGGAGATGGCTCCATGAAAACGGGTTGGTACAAACCGAATGAAAACTGGTATTATTTAGGCGGGTCAGAAGATGGAAGAATGCAGACCGATTGGAAAAAAATAGATAATAGCTGGTACTATCTTGGTGGAACAGATGATGGTTATATGAGAACAGGCTGGCAGAAACTGGGAGATGTCTGGTATTATCTCGGAGATGCCAATGATGGCTCCATGAAAACAGGCTGGTATGTAATCGATGATAAGAAATATTATTTCGATCAATCAAGTGGAATTATGCAGACAGGTTGGAAGCAGATAGAAGGTGCCTGGTATTATTTTGACGATAATGGTGTTTACGATGCTTCAAAAAAATATACAGATATAACAGACAATAATAGTAATATTAATAATGGAGTGAACGCTTCGACAAAGAAGGATGAGGGGAATATCGAAAGTAAAGTTGTGGAAGGAACATATCTGATAGAAGGAACAACATCTGTTTCAGTGAAACAGATGACAGATTATTTTAGACAGAGTAAATACTCTTATCCAACGGATATTATGAAAAAGGGAGGAGCTTCTACGCTAGAGGAGTTCTGTCAGATCTATTATGAGGAAGCAGAAAAAGAAGGTATTAAAGCGGAGGTTGCTTTTGCACAGGCAATGAAAGAAACAGGCTGGCTTCAGTTCAAGGGTGATGTTAAGGCAGAACAGTATAATTTTGCGGGAATGGGTGCAACCGGAAATCATGTTACAGGCGAATCATTTAAAGATGTAAGAGAAGGTGTGCGTGCCCAAATCCAACATCTGAAAGCGTACGGATCAACGAAGAATTTAAATCAGACTTGTGTAGATAATCGTTTTAAATACGTAAAACGCGGATGTTCAATCTATGTAGAATGGCTGGGGATTCCAAATAACCCAAAGAATAAAGGATGGGCAGCAGCAGATGGATATGGTGTTGATATTGTAAAGATGGTTCAGAAAATGAAAAGTCTGTAAATGTTGAAAAATGAAAAGAGGAAATACAAAAGTGAAGAATGAGAAGTATTGGTCAAAACTTGTTATTGGTGCTATTTGCATGATGGCAGTGGCAACAGTTCCTACTAGAGTTAATGCTGAGACATTACCTGAAGAAAAGGATACTATTGAGTCTGAGATGGCAGATTTACAAGAAGATATTGTGTTGGAATCAAATGAGGTGGTGGAAGCACAAGATGATTTGCAAACGCCGGAGGAATCGGAGAATCCGGAGACTGCAGTAGAATCGGAAGAACAAGATAATTCAGGCGATTCAGAAAAACCAGAAGATGTAAAACTTGAACCGGGATGGAATTTTATTGACGGAAAAAAATATTACGCAGATGCGAATGGAAAAATCACGACAGGCTGGGTAAAGTGTGAAAATAGTTGGTATTATCTGCAGACGGAAAAAGAGTGCCCTAAAACACCAGGAGCTATGAAGACAGGCTGGTTTACGCAGAATAATAACTGGTATTATTTAGATCCAGCAAGAGGCGGTAAAATGGTTGCATCCGAATGGATGCTAATTGACGGAAGATGGTATCACTTCTATGGTGGTGGTGGAATGGAAACCGGATGGACAAAACAAAATGGAAACTGGTATCATCTGAATGCAAATGGAGCCATGGAAACAGGATGGATCATAATGAATGATGCCTGGTATTATTTATATCCGGCAGGAAATTCGTCAGGTGCACCAGAGGGAGCAATGGCGGTTAATACAGTAATCAATGGTTATGTAGTTGCACCAGATGGAGTGTATAATGAAGCTTATCAAGGGGCATATAATGTTTTGAATCGGGTTGGCTGGAATCTATGGGCAGCATACAACTGGTCAGCAAATCTTCCATATGTGAATTATTCGAATGATCCGTCACCAGGAAGTAAAAATTTTGCGATTCATGGATTTAAGACCAAAACAGGAGATTGTTATGTTATGGCCGGGACTTTCTATTATATGGCAAAACTATTAGGATATGATGCACACCAGATTGCGGGATATGTTCCACTCCGGAGTGGAGGCATGGGAGTACATTCTTGGGTTGAGATTGATATAAATGGAAGTACATATGTTTTTGATCCTGATTTTACACATGAGTCAGGAAGAAATGGTTATCAGATTTCTTATGGAATGTCTGGAACCTGGAGATATTCGAATTATTATAGAATGAATTAATAATAGAAAGGAAGAGTAGGAATGAAAAGGAAGGTACTTGTTACTCTTTGCTTATGCATGATTGGTCTGGCTGGAACGGTTACAGGATGCGGAAGTAAAAAAGAAGAGACACCGGTAGTTGAAGAAGAAAAAAAAGAACCTGAACTGAAAGCAATTGGTCAGGAAGATAAAGAGGCATTTAAAGTAGAAGTAAAGAATGCAACTGGAAAAAATATTAAAGGCGTTGCGATTAAGTTGACAGATGAGGATGCTTATCCAGAGAATATGCTGGAAGAAGGAGATGTTTTTGCTGATCAGGAAAGCAGAAATCTTTATTACAAAGCTCTAGAAAAAAACGAGAATGAAGATGTGACGGAAGAATCTGAAACAACAGAAAATGATGGAACAGATGATGAGAAAGTTTTAGAGCAGGGATATGACGTCCAACTGACATTTGAGGATGACAGTACAGCAGAATTGCATGCATTCCCATTTGGAGATATCGAAAAAGGGGATCTTTGTTATGCAGATGATGTGGCTTATCTCACCTATACAAGTATTGAATCTAAAGAACAGATTGATACGAAAGAAGCGGAACTGGCAGTGAAGCAGGCGGCAGAGCAGAAAGCCGCAGAAGAAGCAGCAGCACAGGCCGCAGCAGAACAGGCAGCCGCAGAGCAGAAAGCTGCAGAGGAGGCAGCGGCTAGAAAAAAAGAAGCGGAACAGGCAGCAGCGGCGTCCAAACAGCAGAAGAGTTCTGGAAATTCTACAAGTAGCAATAACAATAGCAATCCAGCTCCATCTGAATCCTATAGTAATTCAGGAGATACAGGGAATTCTGAGTCATCAGGAGATGATGGATGTCTGGATGATGGATTATTATATTAGAAGTATACGAAAAGGAGATGGGGATGGAGCATATTCCCATCCCTTTTTAGGGTAAAAGAGGAAAATATGTCATTAGTATCAAATGTTTTTATTTTGTTTGTGGCAGGGAGTGTAGCGATTTATTATATACTGCCACAGAAGGTTCAATGGTGTGGTCTTCTGGTGATGAGCTACATATATTATCTTGCGGCAGGTTCAAAATATATTTTGTTTCTTTTGTTTTCAACAATAGTTACATATGTGAGTGGAAGACTTATAGGGAGTCAGATTGGTAAGGATAAGAGGAAAGCAAAGAAATTTTTGATTGCAGGCTTGATTCTTAATTTTGGAATGCTTGGTGTGGTGAAATATACGAATTTCATTCTTGAAAATATGAATTTGATATTTCATGTGAGTATCCCTGGAATGAAACTATTACTTCCACTTGGAATATCATTCTATACGTTTCAATCGTCCGGATACTTACTGGATGTATATTGGAAAAGAGATACAGCAGAAAAGAATCCTTTTCGTTATGCATTGTTTGTATCTTATTTCCCGCAGATTCTGCAGGGACCGATTGGACGACACAGTAAAATGGCCGGACAGTTGTATGAAGGACATAAATTTGAATTAAGTAGATTATGTCGGGGGACACAAAGAATTTTGTGGGGATTTTTTAAGAAGATGGTTCTTGCTGACTGGTCAGTAGTTTTTGTAGAAGCTATTTTTGGAAACCCTGACCAGTATCATGGACTGGCGATATTTGGCGTCTTGTTTTATTCTATTCAACTATATGCTGATTTTTCTGGCGGGATGGACGTAGTGATTGGAATTTCGGAAATGTTTGGAATAACATTGGATGAAAACTTTAAGCGACCGTTTTTTTCAACATCCATTACAGATTTCTGGCATCGCTGGCATATCACATTAGGAACATGGATGAAAGATTATGTGTTTTATCCATTAACGCTTTCAAAATGGATGGGAAAATTCAGAAAAGCGGCTAAGAAAAAAATGGGGAAGAAGATTGCGGTTAAGCTTCCAATCTGTGTGGCGAACCTGATTGTATTTTTTTTGGTCGGGGTCTGGCACGGTGCAGCATGGAAATACATAGCATATGGTATGTTTAATGGCATAATTATTGCGTTTAGTGGTATGATGGGAGATCAATATAAGAAGTGGAAGAAGTCTTTGCATATTACAGGTAAAGAAAACTGGTATCATGTGTTTATGATTTTAAGAACTTTTATATTGGTGAATATCAGCTGGTTTTTTGATTGTTCGGATACAGTTGGACAAGCAGTCAAAATGATGAAATATGCAGTGACATCCTTTGAGCCGACACAACTTTTCCTGATTCCGGCGGGCAGAGAAGGAGTTGCATTTACGCCATATGCGTTGATGATTCTTCTGGGTGGATGTATAGTTTTGTTTATTGTAAGTGTATTACAGGAACGTGGAATCAAGATTAGAGAGAAAATTTCAGAAAGAAGTTTTGCGGTTCAATTTATTCTTTATGCAGGACTGTTACTTTCAATTGGATTTTTTGGCTCTACAGCAGCAGTGAGGGGATTTATATATGCACAATTCTAAAAGAATAAGAAGAATGATTATAGCAATTGCTTTAATTATAGTAATATTACTTGGACTGGATTATATATTGTATCCATGTACTTTTATGAGAAATGATATTCATACAGTGACGACACAGAAACATCAGGACATCTTTATGGGAACTTCTCATGGAAAGATGAATATAGATCCCAAAACAATTTCATCCGTGACAGGAAGGACAGGACATAACCTTTGTGTTGGAGGAGAATACGGAATTGACGCATATTATTTAGCAAAATTATTGCTTGAGAAGCAGAAACCAGAACGAATCATTTATGAAGTGGATCCCGGGTACTTTGCGACTCAAAAAGAAGAAGGAAATAATTATTTGCTCTTTTATCATCAGTTTCCAATCTCTGTTTCTAAAGCCGAATATTTTGGAGATTTGTTGCTGGATTGTGATTTTCGGAGTGTATTGTTTCCTTGGTATGAGTATTCATTATCCTATGAAATACAATCGATACCAAAAACAGTTTCCAAAAAGTGGAACAGAGATTACAGTGTGTCAGATTTAAAAAGTGATTCACAGGAATACCATACAGATGGATTTATTGAGCGATATGCGGTAGATACGTCAACGTTGAAAATGACACAACCAAAACTCTTTTCCGAAGATACAGTTAATGTACAGAGTATGGAATATCTACAAAAATTAATTAAGTTATGCAGAAAAGAAAGGATTGAGTTTGTAGCTGTAACAACCCCAATTCCAGAGGAGACACTGAAAAAATATCAAGAGAGCTATGAAGAGGCATGGAATTATTTTGAAACATTTTTCGGAAAAGAAAAAGTTCAGTATTTAAATTTTAATACGACGTATTATGAGTTGTTTTCACATGATATTAATTCTTACACAGATTATGATGGTCATATGAATGGAGATTCGGCTAGAAATTATTCGGAAATACTTGCATATTTTTTAAAAAAATAGCATGCGAAAGTAAATATCATATAGTCTGATCGGAAAGTAGAGAGGCATTAGACGATACGTTGGTATATCAACGATAAGATGATTGACAGATCTTATGAATTTAAAGACATTCATAAGATCTGTTTTAAATTTACGCGGGCAACGAGCCAAAGTCCGTGCTTGCACGAGACCTTGGCGACTGCCGCGATAACTTGAGAAACTCGCGGAGCGTGTTTCTCATAGTTTAAAAAAATGTGATAAAAAGATGTACAAAATATGTACTTCCAAATGAACGCTTGTAAAATGAAGTGAAATTTGTTATTATATAACTGTATGTAAAAAAATTGTAACATTTAAAAAAGAGGATATGAAGATGAAAAAGTTTTTTGATTTGCACAATTCTAGAAATCGTATGATTTTATTATGCTGTGTTGATATACTTACGATGATTGTGCACCCGTTCTTATCATTGATTTTTCGATATGAATTTAAATATGCATGGGTACCATTAGAGTACATTCACAGTATTAAATCATATATGGTAATTAATATTGTGACTACTTTGGTGATTTTTCTGCTTTTAAATTTGTATAACAGTGTATGGACATTCGCTGGATTAAGGGAGTTGACTCTGATAGGAACAGCATGTTTCCTGTCGACAATTTGCCAGGCATTTGGAATGCAGATCCTGGTGCTTCCAGTGCCTAGAAGCTATCATATTTTTTATTTCTTTTTACTGCTTTGTACGACAGTACTTACCAGATTCTCCTATCGAATTTTCTGGGTGTTGAAAAGCGGATTGCGAAAACCGGAAGGACATGTTTATCATACCTTGGTAATTGGAGCAGGTGAAGCAGGAAGTATGATTATCCAGGAGTTGAAGTATAGTGCGCATTTGAATAGCAAAGTGGTTGGAGTTATTGACGACAATCCACATAAAAAAGGAAAGCTGATCCATGGTGTTCGCATTATCGGAGGAAGAGAGTGCATCCTGGATGCAGCAAAGAAATACGATGTCGATGAAATTATTCTGGCAATTCCATCCGCTTCGCCAAAGGTGACAAGAGATATTCTTAAAATTTGTAATCAGACAACCTGTAAGTTGAAAATTTTGCCAGGTATGTATCAGTTGATTACAGAAGATGTGAGCGTATCAAAATTAAGAGATGTTTCTATTGAAGATCTTCTTGGCAGAGATCCGATCAAAGTTGATCTGGAAAGTGTTCGTGGATTTATTGAAGGAAAATGCATTATGGTAACTGGCGGAGGTGGTTCAATCGGAAGTGAGCTTTGTCGTCAAATTGCAAAATATAAACCATCAAGACTGATCATCTTTGATATTTATGAGAACAATGCATATGATATTCAGCAGGAATTAAAACTGAATCATCCAGAATTGAATTTAACAGTTCTGATAGGATCTGTCAGAAATACGAGTCGTATTGAATCTGTAATGAAAACTTACAGACCAGATGTGGTTTATCATGCGGCAGCACATAAACATGTACCGCTTATGGAAGACAGTCCGAATGAAGCAATTAAGAATAATGTATTCGGAACATATAAGACAGCGAGAGCAGCAGATAAATTTGGTGTGAAGAGATTTGTTCTGATTTCAACAGATAAGGCGGTCAATCCAACAAATATCATGGGTGCCTCCAAAAGAATGTGCGAGATGATTATTCAGACATTTAACAGATATTCTAAGACAGAATATGTAGCAGTACGTTTTGGAAATGTCCTTGGAAGTAATGGAAGTGTAATCCCATTGTTTAAACGCCAGATGGCTGCTGGAGGACCACTTACAGTTACACATCCAGACATTATCCGCTACTTCATGACAATTCCGGAAGCTGTATCACTTGTTTTGGAGGCAGGTGCTTTTGCAAAAGGTGGAGAAATCTTTGTCTTGGATATGGGAGAACCGGTGAAAATCGCAGATCTGGCCAAGAACCTGATCCGGCTGTCCGGTTATACACTTGGTGTGGATATGGATATCAAGTATACAGGACTGCGCCCGGGCGAAAAGTTATACGAAGAACTTCTTGTAAAAGAAGAAGGAATTCAGAAAACAGAGAACAATCTGATCTATATTGGAAAACCACTTGAGTTTAATGAAGTACATTTCTTGAGCGGATTACGCGAACTTGAAGAAGCAGCTATGAATGAGAGTCTGAATGTAAAGCAGATCGTTTCAGAAATTGTCCCAACTTATCATATCAGACAGGAAGATTTGAAACGTGACGAAGCAGTTAATAAGGAATTGCGTGAACTTGGAAAGATCAGTCATGAGAAACCTGTAATGGAGGATTAAAATAATGGAAAACAGACATATTGCATTTTCCCCACCAGATATTACTGAGGAAGAAATAACAGAAGTAGTTGATACACTGAAAAGCGGATGGATCACAACAGGACCAAAAACAAAGAAATTTGAAAAGAAACTGGCAGAGTATATTGGCACAAGCAAGGTCGTATGCCTGAATTCTGCTACTGCCTGCGCAGAAATGATTTTGAGAGTGCTTGGCATTGGTGAAGGTGATGAAGTTATTACAACGGCTTATACGTATACAGCAACGGCGAGTGTGATCGCCCATGTTGGTGCGAAAATTGTCATGGTTGATGTGAACCAAGACTCCTATCAGATGAATATGAATCAGGTAGAAGCGGCTGTGACAGAGAAGACAAAGGCAATTATCATGGTTGATCTTGGCGGCAGAATCTGTGATTATACAAGAGCATTTGAGATCGCAGAAGAGAAGAAATCAATGTTCCATCCGAAATCAGAGATTCAGAAGAAGATGGGACGAATTGCAATTATGGCAGATGGTGCTCATGCAATGGGTGCAGTACAGAATGGAAAAAGATGTGGAGCAATTGCAGATTTTACAAGTTTTTCTTTTCATGCTGTGAAAAATCTGACAACTGCAGAAGGCGGAGCTGCTACCTGGAGAGATATCGAAGGAGTAGACAACGAGGCACTTTATAAGCAGTTTATGCTATTATCCTTACATGGACAGTCTAAAGATGCTCTTGCCAAGACACAGCTTGGAGCATGGGAATATGATATTGTCGCTCCATACTTTAAGTGTAACATGACGGATATCATGGCTGCTCTTGGACTGGCACAGTTGAGACGTTATCCGGAGCTTCTTAAGAGAAGAAGAACTATTATTGAGAGATACAATGAAGCATTTAAGAATGAAAATGTCACGGTTCTGGAGCACTATACTGAAACAGAGCAGTCCAGTGGTCACCTGTATCTTGTCAGGGTGAATGGAAAGACTAGAGAAGAGTGCAACCAGATTATTGAAAAGATGGCAGAAAAAGGGATTGCTACAAATGTACACTACAAGCCTTTGCCACTTCTGACAGCGTATAAAGATCTTGGATTTGATATCCAAAATTATCCGAATGCTTATCATATGTTTGAGAATGAGATTACATTACCACTTCATACTAAATTGTCAGATGAAGATGTGGAGTATATTATTACTTCATTTAAGGAATGTTTATAATTGTTTTGTGTAAATAGATTAACGAGTGAATAAGAAAGCTTGAAAAGGATGAATTTATGAAAAAATGGGATGAATTGCCAATAGCAATGCAGAATGAAAAAGTGAGATATTATTATGATATCTTGCAGAAACATGAAACAGAACTGAAAATCAAGAGACTCTTTGATGTTGTTTGTTCTTTCGTGATGATTGTAATTTTATCACCAATCCTTGTCCTTCTGAGCATTATGATCAAGCTGGATTCGAAGGGACCTGTTTTGTTTAAACAGGTCCGTGTAACTACTTACGGAAGAAAATTTAAAATTTGGAAATTTAGAACGATGGTCAATCATGCAGATAAACTGGGAACGCAGGTTACAACTAAAGGAGATGCGCGTATTACAAGAATGGGACATCTGCTTAGAAAGGTTCGCCTGGATGAGTTGCCGCAGTTGTTTAATGTCTTAAAGGGAGATATGACTTTTGTTGGAACAAGACCAGAGGTACCAAAATATGTGGTGCATTATACAGAAGAGATGATGGCTACTTTTCTGCTCCCAGCAGGTGTTACTTCGCGAACAAGTATTGAATATAAGGATGAAGACAGCTTACTTGAAAATGCAGAAGATGCAGATGAAGTATATATAAAAGAAGTATTGCCTGCAAAGATGGTGTATAATTTAAGAGAAATTGAAAAGTTTAGTTTCATGAGAGATATTTGTACCATGATAAAGACAGTGATTGCAGTAGCTAAGTGATGAAGTAGAGGGATTTAGAATGATAGTATCGGTTTGTGTTGTTGCATACAACGAAGAAAAGGTTTTAGGAAATCTTTTGAATGATATCAAGGCACAGGATTATGAACATTCCAAAATAGAAGTTGTACTGATAGATAGTATGTCTACGGATCATACGAAAGATATTATGAGGGATTTTCAGCAGCAGATGTCTGATGATTTTAAGAAAATTCAAGTATTAGAGAATTTGAAAAAAAAGCAGGCTTCTGGTTGGAATGTTGCAATTCGAAATTTTTCTGGAGATGTAATGATTCGTGTGGATGCACATGCATCAATTCCCCCTGAATTCGTGAGAAAGAACGTAGAGATTCTCGAATCAGGGGAAATGGTTTCCGGTGGACCAAGACCCAATATGATTGATGAGAGTACACCGTGGAAAGAAACCTTGCTTCTGGCAGAACAGTCTATGTTTGGAAGCAGTATGGCTTCTTATCGGAGAAGTCAGAAAAAACAATATGTCAAATCTCTGTTTCATGGCGCATATCGTAGAGAAGTACTGGAGAAAGTAAATGGGTTCGATGAACAGTTGGGAAGAACTGAAGATAATGAATTCCATTATAGAATTCGACAGGCAGGTTATCAGATTTGTTATTCACCGGAAATTATATCATACCAGCATGCCAGAAGTACACTTCCGGGTATGCTAAAACAGAAATATGGAAACGGATACTGGGTAGCTTTGACATTGAAAGCATGTCCTGGATGTCTGGCAATTTATCATTTTGTTCCGTTTGCGTTTATCGGAGGCATTATAGTAACTTCTGTACTTGCAGCTTGTCATCATTCACTTCTTGCAAAGATGATGTGGGGAGCGTACAGTTGTCTGGCGGTTATTATGTCATTAATGGCTGTCAAGGGAAAGAAGAAGTATTGGCAGGAATTGCTGCTTCCGTTTTTATTCTTTTTATTGCATGTTAGTTATGGAATTGGAAGTCTGGTTGGATTTTTAAAACTTCCATTCTGGAAGTACAAGAAATGCGAGAGGTAGGAAATGGGTGATTTAAGAGAAAAATTGGATCGTGTAAATATTAAGGATCTTCTTGCAATACCGCAGTTTATTTGTGCAATTCCTTTTGCAATTTTACTGAAAAGAAAAAGAAAAGATATGTGGCTGATTTGTGAAGATTATAATGAGGCACGGGATAATGGATATTGGTTGTACCGCTATATCAGACAAAATCATAAAGAGCAAGATGTTGTATATGCAATCAATAAGAAATCAGTAGATTATAAAAAGGTTGTCGGATTAGGTGAGGTGATTCAGTATGGAAGCTTTAAACACTGGATTTACTATCTGGCTGCGAGCAAAAATATTAGTTCTCAAAAGGGAGGAAAACCGAATGCTGCAGTATGTTATTTGTTGGAAGTATACGGAATTCTAAAAAATAAGAGAGTATTTCTTCAACATGGAGTAATCTGTAGTGATATGCCGTGGTGTTATTATAAGAATACAAAAATGAGACTATTCGTATGTGGCGCCCAGAAGGAATATGAATTTATCCGGGATACTTATGGATATCCAAAGAACTATGTGAAATATCTTGGCTTGACCAGATTTGATGGACTGCATGATTTCAAAGTAAAGGAGAATCAGATCCTTGTTATGCCTTCCTGGAGAGAATGGATTGCAACTCCTACATCTAAATCCAAGAATTTTGATGATGTAAGTGATTTTAAAAAGACAGAATATTATCAGCAGTGGAATAATTTCCTGAACAGTGAAAAAATTAAGGAAACGCTGGAAAAACATGACCTTCAGATGATTTTTTATCCACATCGGAATATGCAGAAATATCTGAAGGAATTCCATCCAAAATCCGACAGAATCACAATTGCAGACTGGAGAAAGTACGACGTACAGGGACTCCTGAAAGAATCAGCCTTTCTGATTACAGATTTATCCAGTATATTTATGGACTTCGGCTATATGAGAAAGCCGATGTTATATTTCCAGTTCGATATGAAGAAATTCAGAGAAGGACAGTATCAGCAGGGATATTTTGAATACAAGAGAGACGGATTTGGGCC
>OLGL01002030.1_pt1 | contig 17345 bp, 7 predicted proteins | sample 1605041 | NCBI WGS metagenome assembly OLGL01 (sample SAMEA3888905, study PRJEB22519) | human gut metagenome | biome: human gut; feature: human-associated habitat; material: faeces | place: Denmark | collected 2010 | reverse complement strand
AAAAAGGTAAATACCACCGGAGATCTATACCCGGAGGAAATGAAAGAATTGAAAGCGATGGTGAGCGAACTATGGCATATATTAAGATCTTCCCCATTAAAGTAACAGACAAGAAAGCTCTGGACTATATCACGAATCCAGACAAGACTGATGAAAAACTACTGATTTCCAGTTTTGGCTGTTCTCCTGAAACAGCTGATTTGGAATTTGCCATGACAAGAGAACAGACAAAAAAGAACGGAATGGATAAAGGTGATAACCTGGCTTTTCATCTGATCCAGTCGTTCAAGCCTGGCGAAGTAGATGCAGAAACCGCCCACCAGCTGGGACAGCAATTTGCAGACGAAGTGCTAAAAGGAAAATATGAATACGTAATCAGCACTCATGTTGATAAAAATCATATTCACAACCATATCATCTTTAATGCTGCCAGCTTCGTTGACCATCGCAAGTACGTTTCCAACAAACGCAGCTATCATAAAATCTGCCGCATTAGCAATCGCATCTGCCAGGAAAATGGACTTGCCACCAGTATGCCAACAGAAGAAAAAGGAAAAAGTTATAAAGAAAATATGGAATATCATCGTGGAACAAGCTGGAAAGCAAAACTGCGTGTTGCTGTAGATAAAGCTATCTGGTCTTCTGTCAATTATGATGAATTTTTACAGAAAATGCAGCTGGATGGCTATGAAGTCCGGCAGGGAAAACATCTTTCTTTCCGTGCACCAGAACAGAAAAATTTCACTTATATGAAATCACTGGGAAGTTATTACTCGGAAGAAAATGTTCGTGCCCGTCTGGAGAAAAATCGTTATAAAACAAAAGCACCGAAACCTCTGTCCAGAGAGGCTCGCCTCTATATCAATATTTCCACGTATGTCACTACCGGCAATCGGGAAGGATTTGAGCGATGGGCAAAACTCAATAATCTGAAAGAAGCCGCCCGCACGTTCAATTACCTTTCCGAAAATAATTTGCTGAACTACGAGGACTTTCAGCAGCATATTTCTGATGTAGAAAATTCTGTCAAAGCGACAAATCAGCGGATTGACGAGATCAACACAGAACTGGGTACGCAGAAACTCATCCAAAAGCACTGCGATTCTTATCGGCTCTGTCGTAAAGTAATTGAAGATTGCAAATCTGCCAAAGATCCAAAAGCATACCGCAGCAAGCATCAGGCAGAATATCAGCTCCACGATTCTTTAAAAAAAGAGCTTCAGGATCTGGGCATTACCAAAATCCCAAGCCCTGAAAAAATCCAAAAGAAAATTGATAATCTTGAATCCGAACAGGTTGCTACCTTCCGTGAAAAGCAGGAATTGCAAAAAAAGCTGAAGACCCTGGAGATCATTCAGCAGAATTTCTCTACATTGCTCGATACTCCTGAGATCAGTTCTGACTTACTTTCCACAAAACGGAAACCGTTTTCTATCACAAGAGATAAATAAGATTGCACTGGTAACTCACTCATTTTCTTCCAAATCTTCCCAAGGTTTCAGACCCATTTCCTCCCAGGTGACACCATACGGTGCACCTCCGGAGGTATTTGTTTTTGGGTTATGCCAGTTATATAACGAAACGAAAAGACCGGGATTTCCCGATCTTCTCATATTATTTATGGACTTTTCTTTTACAAATACTAAATATGACTAAGGATATTCCCATTAAAGAAAGCCACATAATTACATTCGTATCATCTCCCGTTTTTACATTTGGAGTATGACTGCTATTATCACCTGATGGTTCTTCTGAAACTGGTGGCGTATTCGTGGTAATTGGTGGTATCGATTCATTTTTAAATTTAGGTTCTGCCGTTACATTCCAAATTATCTGACCATCATAATTACCTGGAACTGTTATGATAAAAGGTTCGCTTTGATATACTTGATTTCCAATTTGTGTTTTTTGTGTCTGCACAAAAAGATACACACCTTTTTCCAGATCTCTGTACATAACTTCTCCGTCTGAGTTGGTCTTTCCGGACATTCCTTTGATGTTGTTATCCTGTACATATTTTTCCAGTTTTTTTGCAGCTTCTGCCTGAGCGGAAGAATCATCAAAATCAAATATGACTCCAGACTTTGCAAACTCACTCACTAATGCCCATGAATTATTTTTATATGTTCCAACCTGATACATCGTAAATTCAGTATTACTTAGCTTATATACCGTGGTCTCATCTTCAACAGTTGCTTTTAATAATATACTTCCCAGATCATTCGCAGACACAGGTAACGGAATGAGGAGTAAAAGCATACACATCACACTGGCCATACACATATATATTCGCTTACGTTTACTTATTCTGCTCATGTTTTTTCTCCTTCCTGCGTTTATGTAACTTAATGCTCACCCATATGATGATTAAAGCAATAATTCCAGCAATCAATAGAATCAAATTGAATGGGATTGTGCGCTGAAGACCAACTTCCTCATCTACCTTCTGTGCCTCTTCATACGGAATTCTAGTGCCACGTACAAGCAGTCTGTGCGTGTTAACTGCATAAGGAGTGCATGTGACCAGTGTTACATAATCCTTGCCCTTTTCAATCTGTAAAGAATCTGTATCTGATGGCAATACTGTCAGAATCTGATCCACCTGATAGGCAAAGGTATGATGAAGAACTTTAATATAAAATACATCTCCAACCTCCATCTTGTTCAGGTCGGTGAATATCTTGGCATTTGCAAGTCCACGGTGTCCGGATAATACCGCATGACAGCTCTCACCGCCTACCGGAAGCGAGGTGTTTTTCAGATGTCCTACACCTGACTGCAGTACTTTTTCGGATGTTCCATGATAAACCGGAAGAACAACATCAAGCTTTGGAATATCAATATATCCCATCATTCCAGTATCATCAATTTTCAAAAGTTTGTTATACTCATCATCTTCTGTCTGGTTTTCATTGCTTTCTGAAAATGGATCTGCTATGGAACCAATTCCGATCAGGCTTTCGTTGTAGTCCTGTGCCTGCTTGATCATTGCATTTTCCTGTTCTTCCGACAAATGCGAAACTTCCTGTTCATAATCTGTAGCAATCGTTGTGCTGTTCATCTGATTGATGTAATTACTCACTACCGGATACAGGATTAAAGAAAATGCCATCAGATATCCAATTCCTCTTAGTATTTTCACTACTTTCTTCATAATACTTTTCACCTTTTCGTCTGTTTCTTCTGAAATACCCAGTCCACACTGGACATTTCAGAAAAAGCAGACATCCTCCCGGTGCAATACCGGGAAGATGAACTGTCTTTTTGTCCATTCTTAAACTTCAGAATGTCTTAGTTTTTTGCTTTCTTTTTGCCAAAAGCTTTGCTTGCTGTTAATGCACCGAAAAGAACGATACCAGCCAGTGTTACCATGAGGGCACCCTTGCTACCAGTAGATGGAAGCTGTGCACCTGTCTTGTTTTCTACAGCTACTTCTGGAGAGTTATCTTGGCTTGTGATTACAGTACCTTGTGTTTTATTTCCATTGTATGTGTAATCTACTGTATAGCTTTTCAGTTTTCCAGTTGAGTTGTCATATACTGGCTTGATTTCAACCTTGATATCGCTGAGAAGTTTATTGTATCCGTCTGGAGCTTTTGTTTCTCTTAAGTAGTAAGTTCCGGCATCAAGACCTTTTACAAGAACTCTACCGTTGGTGCCAGATACGATTACATCGGATTTGAAACCTTTTATTGCAGCTTCCTCAGGTGTTGCCACACGGTATTCACCCTCAGTTACTTTTTTAATGTTAACCTTGTCTCCAGCTACTTCACCATTTGCCTTGTAAAGCTCGAATTCTGCATTTGCAAGTCCAGTCTTATCATCCTTATTATTCTGATTTTTTAAATAATATTTGAAGATTGTGAAATCAAAAGTATGTACATCTACTTTACTTGGTTCGGATTCACCTTTATCATCTGTTCCTGGCTTATTGCTGTATTCAACAGTAGCCTTGTTGGTGTTAGGATCAAATCCAGTTACGGCATCTTTATTTAAGGTTGCTGTATAAGTTACTTTAATTTCCTGTCCTGCTTTATTTGCATTAGAAGCAAGGAAATTGTTCATTGTAATTGTGATCTTCTGTCCATCCTTTGTTAATGTATAAGTATCGTTTGCTTCCTGTCCTGCTTCTACTTTATTAATTGTAGTATCTCCAACTGTCACAGAAGTAATTTCTTTAAAAGTAAGACCTGCGGATAATGTATCCTTGAAGTTAAATACATAAGAAGTATAACCTGTCATATCCGGTACTTTAGATGTCAGTGTGTAAGTTACAGTATCACCAATGTTGACATCATCCGCATTTTTTTCATTTACTTTTTTTACTACTGTCGGGTAATTACTCTTCATGTTAACTGTAACATTAGTATCTGTTACGCTAACTAAAGATGCTACGGATGTATAATCCTGACCAGTTCCAGGTGCTGCTGAGGTATCTGTTGCACCTAATGGATAAACTACATAGTATCCATATGCCAGATTACTAATTGCTGTAGTGCCAGCGCTTGTAGTTGCAGTTGTATGAGTATCCTCTACAGTTGTAGTATTTTCAAGAATCCATCCCATGATATCTTTTGCAAACGCTGCGCCATTACTTCCATTTTGTCCGACCTGCTCTTTAACATATGCATATGCTTTTTCACTTAATGCTTCACCTGTTAATGCAGAAGCACCAGAAATTTTGCTCTGGAAGAATCCTTCATATGCACTGTTCAGTGTATAAGCTACATTATCGCCACTTTTTGTTGCTGTAAAAATCTGATACAGATCCAGAGTCTTTCCTGCCACTGTATTGTTGACTGTCAGGGTTCCTTTTAGAGCTACTTCTGCAAATGCAGTCATGCTCATGGACAGTATCATGACCATTGCCATCAGAACTGCCATAAATCTTGATACTAATTTCTTCATGTTCCTTTTCTCGCTTTCTTTTGATTTTTTATTGGTTCGCTGGGGATTCTTTCAACTTTTACGGTGGAAGATCCCCACGCAGCCATATCTCTTTCATGACCCTGCTCCCCCTTTCCTACATCGTCTGTTTCTTTTTCCTTCTACGTCCGGTATAAAGCAGGAACGCTAACAACAAACCACCTGCTAAGATAAACATCACGATGCCTTTTCCACCAGTGTCCGGAAGAAGTGCAAAATGTCGGTTGATGATAGTAAAGGTAAATCCATCATCGGAGCTTTTTATTGTAGTTGTATATCCGTTTATTTCCGTTTCTGTAACGGAATATTCATAATAATGCGTTTTGTCAGCATCATCTTTTATGTAGGCTGGAAGAGTTTCAACCACTTTCTGCCATGTAGATTTTGAGGTATCACCTTTTATTTCATAGTTTTCATATCCCGGTACAACTTCTGTATGTTTTGTTCCTTCCGCATCCGTCCAGCTTCTGGAAATTGTAACCGTAATAGTGTCTGGTCTGATGTTGTCCATATTTCGGAAATCTTTCCAGACTTTGTTTATCGTCAAGTTTACATTCTCATCACATGGATCCTGTGTATCAGATGGCTCCGGTGATGTGCTGTCCCCTGTATTTACAGTTGTTTTGGCATCTGACATCAGAACCGCTTTCGCATCTGATATATAAGCATTCAAATCTGCCGTTTCAGAAGAATCTTTTGTTGCCATGACAGCATTCTGCAATGTGTCATATTCATCTACCTGTACCACATGTTTTATGGAAAAGATACTCCATCCATTTTCCTGACTGAACGTATCTGTCAAGAGTTTGGAATTCTTTTTGATCTCATCAAAACTAATCGCCGGTTTTCGGTAGATACGATAATTGTTATTCTCACCTTCTACACCTGCTTTTGTATTAAAGTCATATGCAGAGTCCAGATCACTTTTTCCGCTGAATGGTCCCACCAGCTTAGATGTTCCACGGACCACGTCGCAGTAATACATGTTGTTATTTTTCAGCAGTCCTTCATCGTTGTAACCTACAAATCCACCGCTTCGTCCATCCTTTGCAACACCATCTACATCATTTCCGGCACCGCCGGCATAGACATCGTATCCCGTACTGATTCCATATACATTACTGTCTGTAATTTTTGTCCTGTTTGCCTTAATCAGGTTGACACTGATATTGGACTTTACATCATTATCTTTCGTTATGATTCCATTCTTATCACATGGAAGCTTGATAGAAGAATCTCCAATCTTAATGATTGCAAAATCAGTCTGCTGCCCGTTGTCTGTCGATTTTTTAGACAGCCCAACAGAAATATCCAGTCCCAGCAGATTCACATGGAGAAGATTTCCTTCATACAGCGCATCAACCTTCACAATTCCAAGATTAATATGCAACAAGTCGGAATCCTGGATCTTATCCAAATACAATGCCCTTACAAGCTGATCCAGAACTACGAATAATGCATCCACCACTGTGGAATCCAGTTTTACATCTGCAAGATAGGCAAAGCTTGTTCTTCCGGCAAAGCCACCAGCTGTTCCACCGGATTCTACCAGTTTCAGACTATTTTCCTGATTTTGATCATCTCCTGCATTGCATCCTGACATTCTGGCAAGATTTGCGTAGCCGATAAATCCTCCGGCGATCTGCTCCTTTCCGCCTTTACTCTGAACCGTATAACCACCAGGCACTCCTGTCACGCTACTGTCATCTATGTGGGAACCAAAAATATCCAGAACGCCGAGGGCACCGCCCAGAAGCTGTCCAAATTCATCTCCCAGCACATCCAGCTTCTCCATTTTTACAACTCCGCTTTTTCCGGAGTATCCTACAAAGCCACCTACGCTGTTCAGGCCTGTTACATAATTTAATCCTGTTACGCTGCTGTTTTTGACAGATCCATTTAACAGGGAACCACCAAATCCGCCAGCTGTTCCGCTGTATGTAACCTGATTATTCTGTCCTGCATCTGTTGCTGTGTTAGCACTGACGCCAAGCCCTGCATCGGGACTGCCTGTGACATTTCCGTAATATACATAGCTTCGGAACGCATCCAACACATCGGTTTTTCCAAGTTTTAAAAGATACTGTAATACCGAGGTCTCATTACCTGCACTAATGTTTGCAGCACCGGAAACATCCGCAATACCGAAGCATCCACCCGCATATTCACCGGCTACTACAGAACGGATCTTGTCTGCACGGATTTCGCTTCCTGGATTATCTTTCTCGCCAAGGATCGCTCCGCAGAGACTTCCTGCAAATCCTCCTGCTGCTTTTGCGTACCCGGTATTGCTGCCATTTTGATAGGTTCCGTTTACGATCACGCCCCAGTCATCCCAGGCTGACACAGATGCACAGCGGATGGTGGAAACAGTAGCATTTAGAACCTTAATCAGCTCTGCCGGAGCATTTACCCTAAGAACATCCAGAAGCTTATTCAAAAGTCCCTGCTTTGTAGCTGTATCAATAGCTGCCACACTACCTGGATCTACTTTTCCAGCAAAACCGCCTACATAGGAAGTTCCATCTACACGCCTTAAATTTGTGATACTGCAGGAGTTGGTTCCATCTCCCCAGATTTGTCCACCGATCATCCTTCCCACATAACCTCCGGCAAATCCTGCCGGGTCTTTGTCTGCAATACCAGTTGCTCTGATCCTTGCACCGGAACGATATCCTTCCACATGGGACTGTTTTACAACCGGCACAAAAGTTTTTAATGCTGCCAGACTGTCTGCACCTATAATCTTAAGGCCTGCCAGTGAAACGTCACCTGTGTTTGCCACAGAACCTGTAAGCATCTCACCAGCGAATCCACCACTGCACCTATAAGCCTCTGCTGACTGAAGATCTGTTGCAGTTCCATTTGTTACGGTACCGCCTTCCATCCGACCAACATAACCTCCGGCAGAACCTCCTTGTGTTGCTTTATTTGCCAGAATGCTCCTTCCTGCTGTGACTGCGTATCCATATGCATACTGAGAAATGATCTCATTTAACTGTTCTTGATCATTGACTTCACCAAGTGCCTGTAATTTATTACCGTAACTTCCATAAGAACCGACAGCGCCAACCCATTTGTTCCAGGTATCCGTATCCAGTCCACGAAGCGGTCCATAAACAGCTGTATTCTTTTCTGTCGGATACACTGCCTGAAGAAGCGTCAGCGGATTATCTAGTTTGATAAGACCAAATAAAACCTTCAGACTTCCTGTATCTGCAACATTCGCACACCGCATCAGTCCTGTATAACCTCCGGCATATTCCGTTCCATATACGGAACGGATACGATAGGCCGCACATTCTCTTACGGTTCCTGTATATGCAGCACCTTTCCAGTTATCCGTATTGTTTCCCCAGATCTGACCGCCATAGTTGTAACCTGCATATCCTCCTGCAAGTCCACGGTAAATGCTGTCATCACTTTCAGCCTGAGCCCTCACAGCACCTCCACAAGGTACACAGGTTGTTTCGCTGTTTTTGATCACAGGAACAAATGTCTGTAAAACGCCAAGAAGATTATCTGCCTTGATCAGTCCTCCAAGAGCACTTAATCCATTTACCACATCTGCCGCACTCCCCGGCTCCATGGTTCCAACATATCCACCGGCACTTTCACGCCCTATGATATGTGCAAAATTATAAGAATTACTATTCTGAATCTGAACTCCAAGAAGTTCTCCTGCATATCCACCGGCTTTTCCGGTATCACCGTCTCCATCTGTTGCAAGAACATTAAATCCGCCTATCGCTCCGTAAACATCTGAACTGTCTATGATAGATGCAACTACGGTCAATGCTGATAACAGATTTGTAGCAGAAAGTACATGATCCAGAACGCTTGCACCTCCGATAGCCGCCGTACTTCCCATAGCAGCTTTCCCAATATAGCCGCCGGCATAACGATAACCACTTACCGCATATGCACTGTCGCTTCCGTAATAACTGCTACCATCTTCCTGCTGCAGATTCTTTGGCTCACAGACACCTGTATGCTGCAATTTATTTACATCGGAATTGCTGATCTGTACACCAGTTCCGCATCCGATAAAGCCTCCGGCACTTCCGGCATCCGCATCGTTGGTGCTATCTTTTTCAAGAGTACCTGTAACGGTAACGGTAAACCCTTTTTCTACAGAATTAACACTGGCATTACTGATCACCGGAACAAAAGCATTGACCAGGGATAGTAATCCTGTCAGATCAACCAGTTTTGTAAGAATTGATGATTTAGCTCCAATCTCTGCAACTGCTCCAGCTTTTACCAGACCTCCGAACCCTCCAGCATAACGAAGGCCTTCTACTTTTAAAAGATTTTCTACTGCCGTTCCTTTTCCGGAATCAACAGCATTTGCTGAATTATCTACATGACCGCTTTGCATCTCTCCAACGAAACCACCTGCATAGCCTTCTGCGTTTTCAAATCCTCTGTCAGCTGTAACAGTCAATCCATCTGCTGTACCAGAAACTTTGCAATTTGTAATTTTGCTGGATGTAGCCTGCAAGACACTCGCCAACTCTTTCAGACTCAGAATCTTACCAAGAACACTGTTCAAAAGATCTCCTGTTGCATCTCCTGCCTCCGCTGCACTTCCGGAACGCATGATTCCGATATAGCCACCGGCATGATACGGTGCTGTGACTTCTTTTACATTGGTCACATCAGAGTTCTTCACCATGACTGCTTTTCCATTACCGATATATCCTCCAGCGTCTCCAAGCGCCACATCATCATTCTTTCCGGATGCTGTTACAACTAAGCTGTCTCCCTCAATAGAAGAGTCGGAAATTCTCGGATAAGCCACATCCATGACACTGAGAAGTTGATTTACATTCAAGAGGCCCAGTAACTTAACAGAACCTGTCTGTGCCACATCACCAGGCACCAGCCTTCCTGCAAAACCACCGGCATAGCTGGTTCCCTTTATATAAGAGAGTCCAGTAATATTTGTTGTTGCAATCGCACCAGTCTCGCCTTTGGTTGTTCCATCCTCACTATTCGTGTCTGCTTTGAATCCGGAATTGTTGTTTCCATAGTTGATATCTACTGCCTGTCCGTCACCCACAAAACCGCCCGCCATATCAGCGGATACCTGAGGATCAGAACCATTCGAAACATAGGCAATAGACGTATTATTGAACTCCGGTCTCAGGGCGCTGACCACTCCAAGAAGATTCTCCAGTTGGATTCCTGCTGGTAATCCGGAAGATGTGACAGAATCTCCTGCACTTGCCAATGCATCTCCAGCTTTGGCAAAACCTGCAAAGCCCCCGGCTTTTCCGGATGCTGCAGATGCAGTAACCGTTTTCAGGTTGCTGATCTGTGTGTTCCTTGCTCTTCCACTGATGCATTCTCCAATAAAGCCACCGCTATAACCTTGCTCATTTTCAGTAGACACACTATAGCCTGACGAAACACCTGTAACAGTACTGTCAACTGTAAATGTCTCAATCATCTGGCCTACAGAAAGAAGGCTGTCAATTTTTAGTAGCGGTAATCCAAGAAGCTTAATACCGCCAACATTGGCAAGGGTACCGCTTCCGAAATATCCTGCAAAACCCGCCGTTACGGAATTCAGATTTGTGACGGATGTTCTCCTTACTTCTCCACCTGTTCCATAACCGATAGTACCTCCGGCACAACCATTCTCCTTATCTGACGCAGTAACAGTAAGACCGGAAGAGCCTCCATTTACGGAACAATCTTTACATTCAAAACGCATGTAATCCGCTGCTGTAACTGTTCCACCAAGGACATCACCGACACTGGTCATTTTCGCATAGCCTAAGATTCCTCCTGCATTCTCTGTTGCTGAAACCTTCATAGAGGAAACTGCATTGATCTGATTCACACGGTCTGCAAATTCATAGGTAACGCCAGTCTTATTAAGCATTCGCTGGATGGCTTTTGTAGTTGACTTTGAATCGTCTGTAAGTTCTAAAGTATTGGAAATCTGGACAGCCCCTGCATATCCTACAAGTCCACCGGCATTTTTACCGTTTGCTGTTACAGAAATGCTATCTCCTGCAATGGTGCATCCGCTTATAACAGAAGGTCGAAGTCCCACCAGGTTCAGAAGATCCATGTTGGTTAATTTACCATTTAACAACCCTGTAAGAAGATCCTTTACAATTACCAGAAGTCCCTGGCTTTCATCAATATCCGCTACATCACCAAGAGTTGCTATACCGGCAAATCCTCCGGTATAATCTTTTCCAGATACAGCGCCAAGAGAGGAAATACTGCAGTCCACCGCATAACTATTTCGCATTTCTCCTATAAATCCGCCTGCATAACCACTTTCTTTAGATGAGGTTCCCTGTGCAGATACGTTTACCGCTCCGTCGATTCTACAGTTCAGCATAACTGTATTGACCGGGAAATTTCCCATAAGTTCAATACCAAGGCTGCTTAATGCACCTACCACGACTGCATTCGCAGAACGTCCCACAAATCCACCAGAACAGTCATTTCCGGACACTGTGGTACTTCCACCTACAGAACAGTTTTTCATCACTGCACCGATGGCTTCCCCGGCGAATCCACCGGTACTCTTCTGACCTGTAACAGAAGTGTCACCGCTTACAGAACAATTCTGGATACTTGGATTGACATAGCCTATCGGAATAAGATTTTTTACACTGAGTAATCCTCCATTTAAAAGGAGAGTCAGCAAATCACCGGCTCCAAGCAGAGGAATCAGATTCAGAATTTTGGTTAAAGTAGTAACCAGGCCTCCTAATCCATTTGATATGAGGTCGTACTGTGTCATACCACTGACATAACCTGCGAAACCACCGGTTCGGTCATTTGCATTGGAAACTCCATGTAAATTTTCCACATTGCAGTTTTCAATCTGGATATTTCCTTTTACAACGCCAGCAAAGCCACCTGTTGCCAGAGATTGCGGATCCGGTTTCAGTCCACTTAAATTTCCAAGCAGGAGCTTCAGCACACCTCCAATCAAACTGATATTCTGTTTAACTTTTGTTGTAGTAGTAGAAACCGTCACATCAGAAAGGGTAATATTTTTCACAGTGATTGGATTTTGGGATATTGTAAGGGATGTAGAATATGGCGTTGTCAGATTTCTGAAAAATCCAATACCATATTCTGCCTGCTTGTCCTGATCAACGGAAGTCGCCTGTGAAATATTGATATGGCTGATGGTTATACTCTGACCTTCAACCATTCCCTTTCGGCCTTCCATGTTTCCCTGATAATTGTCAATAGGATCCCAATCATCATCTTCTCCATTAGAATTGGTCCCCTCTTTGGAAAGCTCAATATCACGAAAGATGATGTAATTCGCATCCTTGCTATATTTATACCCGGTGCCTGCAATATTGGTATTGCTACTTTTGGATATATCATAGGTAAGGACGTAAGTTTTGTTCTCATCAACCGTAATACTTTCCAGATTCGCATCATCTGAAAAATTACTTTCATCCTCACCACTTGTAAAGGTTTCATCATTACTTCCTGTCTCAGCTGCTTCCTCGCTGTCTGGCAGAGTCATATCAATCGAATTGCTGTCTTTTACAGCTGCATCGGCTTCAACAGATGCAGCTTCGGAAGCACTAGCAGTACTTTCTGTTGCAGTTACTGTCATATCAGCTGACTCCTGAATCGTACTGCTCACATAGTGATATCGTTTTGTGGCACCCGTTCCTAACAAAGCCCCACCATCCTGCTCATCTGTATCTCCCAGCTTATGGTCACCTTTTTTATTTCCATACAATTCTTTTCCAGACCAATTATATGTGTCATTAAACTTTACAATATCCGCATCACCCGGATAATACAGTTCTGTCTTGTATTCTGCTGTATCCGCTGCCGGTTTCCAGTCTGTATATCCTCCTAACAATCCCGACTTTTTCTCTCTTGTTTCATACACTCGCCAGATTGGCTCTGTCACATCCGTATCTGTTCCGATTGCCCGAAGCTGTGTTTCATTTCCAATCAGAATATAATTTTTATCACCAATCTTTTTTACCACCTGACCGAAATAATTTCTTCCTTCATAGTCGGACGGATATGCGCTAGTAATATCCTGAGTTGTCTCCTCTGTCCCAGCCTTATTTGCAAGAAGCTCCGGTGTTTCTGTTGTAAATGAAGAAGCAAGCACATAATTATGTGTTTTGCTGTAAGTAAGATAGGAACCATCTTCCAGTGTAAAAACCTGTCCCATTCCAACTTTTTCAGCAATATAATCCTCGCTCATTACAGGTTCGCTATCTGAAGATTCCCCTTTCATCAATTCAAGCTGGTATCGGTTATACACATAAATCGTATCAGTCACTGAATCATATACTGTGTTGCCCGTGCGCTCTGATGATGAAGTGATGCTACCTGTAAAATCTGATGGGAAGTTCCAGACATTTTCATTATCTATTGGAATATCATTCATCAAACAATAGGAAGCGTCTGATGCATAGGTAAGTTCTGCACCATCTGCAAGAACCTTATCCCCTTCACCAACATTTCCATCTTTGTCTCCGGAAAACATCTGTGTTCCTGTACCGATTTGCAGAAGTTGCTGGTAATTGTAGATACATATTTTTCCATCTTCATAATCTGGATTTGCTTCTTCCAAAGTATCTGAGGTGTTTTCATCCTCGATAATTGTTTCTTCTCCATCTGTAAATCCTTGATCTTCAGAATCACCAAATTCCTCTGTTACTTCAGAACTAATATCTGTATTTGGCTCTGATTCTCCTTCAAAAGAATCAGGAATATCACTTTCCGTGATATCAGATATTTCAGATGTATCACTGCTGAAACCATCCTGTTCCGATATATCTGTAATTTCACTATTGGTCTGCACATTCATTCTTTCTGAATCTTCAGCATTCGCAACTACGACTTGCGAAGATAATAATGTAACACACAGAACAACTGCTGTAATTCGTCTTAAAACACTCAATTTCTTGTTCATAAAATCGCCTCAAATCTTCTGTCGTGCTTGACTTTTTGTTACTTTTAACCACTTTGGCTGCTTTGCTGCCGCCGTCAAGCACTGGATCAGTTTTTTAGAAAATGCTCCGCATTCACCATTTGAAATCATCCGTATTGCTTCTTCAGGTTCATACTTTCTTTTGTATGGCCGATCATTGATCAATGCATCGTAAGCATCAACAATCCCAACAACCTGTGCACACATTGGAATTGCATTTCCTTTTAAACCGTCTGGATATCCTGATCCATCATATCTTTCATGGTGATGTCTGCATATTTCATAGCTATATTTGTTCAGCTTTTCCGTTGTTATCCCCTCTGGGAATCTCTGGGTCATCGCTGCACCTACTAATGGATGTTGCTTTACTACATTCATTTCTTCATCCGTCAATTTTCCATTTTTATTTAAAATTTCAATTGGTACTTTTATATTTCCAATATCATGAATCGGTGCTAGATGAGCTACAGACGTAATTTCTTCATCTGTAATTCCATATTCCGGATAATTCTTCTGCAATTGAAGATATACCTGTTTCGTATAGAAGCTGATATCGTCTTGATATCCTGATTCAACTAACTGATTATGATTCAATACAGTAGTTAAAAGTGATACCATATCCCAATACTGCTTTGCCATATCCTGTTCTTTTTTTATGAGTTCCCGTTCCATCTTTATAACTGTGTTCTGGATAATCTTCTCATTATGTAAGGTAATAATTGCAGTATTCTCATTTGCATCTATATATTTTTTTGCTTCCATCCAAATATATGCATTCTTATCTTTTCCCGTAATTCTGCGATACGGAAGATCCTTTTCCATACATCCATCAACTAGTCTTTCTTCTAATCCTTCACTTGACAAGAAGTCATAAACCATTTTTTTGTCAGAAGCATACACATATCTTTCTACATACTGGCTTATGAACTCTTCATAGCTTTCTGTATTTTTTACTTTCTCATATACTTCACGGATATGCGAGTACACACACTCGTAGCTTTTTTCCTTTAAGTTCAGCTTTAACACAACATAAAATCGTCCAAAATATTCATCTTCTCCAGGGCGGATAACGTCTGAAACCTTTACACTCTCTAATTTATTATTGTATGTATTCTGCAAACTCAGCAATATTTTATGTATCTTGCAGGTATCTTCTAAACTTCTGGAACAAAAACGATCTTCTTCCAAGCAACGATTAATTGCCATTGTTTCCTCTACACACGATATAATATCCATTAAAGAAATGTTCTCCGGTTGTTTTGCCAGCATATAGCCACCATTTGTACCTTCACAGGCAGTGACTATTTTTGCATCTTTCAGTTTTTTTGCTATTTTAGGAACATAATTAGCAGAAACATTTAGCTTCCGTGACAATTCTGATGTAGATACCATCCGTTCCTGTGCTGCTAAGTAACACACAATTCTAATTGCGTAATCTGTCGAATTTTTTAGTTGCATCGTTATCCCTCTAATCTAAACCCTGTGAAGTTTTAGTTTATATCAAAAAAAATATCAAAATTGATATGTTCAATGTTTTTCACTGATAATTTTTCTTATCAATTTACGTATTATACGCTATTAAACTTAAAAATATAATGTGCAACGGACGAAAAATTTTTAACGTATTTTTGTTCGAAATGCTCCATTTTTGACTAATATGCAAAAAAACGAACCACACTAACCATGTGATTCGTTATCTTTTATAACAATTCCAGTATTTTTAATATAATAATTCCATTTCGGACAGCTAGCATCTCAGCTATGTTATCAAAGTCCATCCCCGTTAGTTTTACTATTTTTTGCAAACGATACGAAACTGTCCGGGCGTGCACGCCCATTAGTTCAGAAGCTTTTCGAATACTCTGTTTATGATTCAGATAACATTCCAGCGTATCAATCAGTTCTCCATTTTTCTGAACATCATACTGATGAATTTCATGCACTGTATCTGGTATATATGTTCTTAATTGCTTTTCATCCTTAATATTTGCAAAAATATGAAAAAAACCCAATTTTGAACAATCCACCACTGATTTATTTGCATCTCCTACTATTTTTCTAATGACATCAATGTATTCTATTGCAATTTTAGAGTTTGCGAAAGATTCTTGCAGATTGTGGTAACCCTTAACTTTATTTCCTACCCCAATCAGAAATTCGTATTTTGATTCTCCTTCTTTCAATTGGTCTTGTATCATTCTCTGGAACTCTTCCAGTTTTTTTCTTATATCCTGTTTTCCTTCTAGCCTGTTTTCATTATGAATATATATAACTTGGTTCGTGTTACAATAAATATACTCTCTCGGTATGAAATCTAAAATTGCTTTTTCTATAACTTCCATCTTTTTTCTTTGAAAAACAGTAAAATTATCTTTATAGTTTTCAGTTTTTAAATAACAGGTGACAACCCTATAATCTTCAGTTACACCAAGTTTAAGCAAGTTTGCAACCTCATCTTCCTCCGCTTCAGACAAGGAAGCATTTAACAATCTGTACTCCAAATCTCTATGATATTTTTTCTCCATATTTTTATCAGTTACAATTTGAGTCAGAACATATAATAAAAGCGGCATTAAACTATCTAATGCTATAAAATCCAGCTCTCTTAATGGTCCATTCACTTCTGAAACCACTAAATAAAACGTGCACTGGTTTAAAATATTGATTTTTCTAATATACTCAACATTTTTTCTCTTTTGCCGCATATATTCATATCTCGAAATAATGTTGGGAACATACTTTTCATAATCATCTGCGATTATTAAATCACTTTCTTCTGATGTACTTGAATACATGCAGTGGAAATCTTCATCGTACAAATCTATTGGATTCCCAAGTATCCCCCCTGCTCTGTCAAACAGATTCTCTAATGATCTGTAGTCACTGGTTCCCTCTGGAAAAAGGCGATTAAATTCATCACGTGTCCTTTTAGAGTAGACTGCTTTTGAAATTTCTGTATTAAATACCTGCGACAGCAAATATTTAATAATCAGCCAATAGTTAAAATCCTGTGGAATCTCTAAAACCGGAATACTATGTTCATTGCAAAAAAGCAATAAAGTTTCAAACAGCTCATTTTGATGTGCTGTATTTTGAATTCTTTTCACAATAAACCCGCTTACCTGTTTTTTATTTAATTCTTCCAAATGACTTAGCATCATACGCTCATCCAGCTTTTCATAAACCATCAGAGATGTCAAAAGGAGTTCACCCCCCACCAGAAATTTTTCCATATCCGGCGCTGCAATAATCCGAGCCCCTTTTATTTCTCTATTGATTCCTGAATTGTCACTAATTAATTTCATTCCTGGAAATTTGTTCGAGTCGATAAAGTCTTTTACTGTGTATCCCATTCGTGTTTGTACCTCCATGTTAATTTAGATCTCGCTCGCATAATCCTTTGTATTTGTAAGCTGCATAGGTGCTCACCTCTCTCTTTTCTTTGTTCCGTACATAAACTCAT
>OLGL01002015.1_pt1 | contig 17469 bp, 18 predicted proteins | sample 1605041 | NCBI WGS metagenome assembly OLGL01 (sample SAMEA3888905, study PRJEB22519) | human gut metagenome | biome: human gut; feature: human-associated habitat; material: faeces | place: Denmark | collected 2010 | reverse complement strand
GCTTGGAGCGTCAGATGGATACCTTGGACATCAACGATGCCCACTATGACAGAAAGATTTTGGACTTGCAGCGCCGCTATGATGAGCAGTATGACACCATAGAGGAAATCGAAGTTCAGATTGGCGAATTGCAAAGTCAGATCCGCAGCATCCAGCAGGAGAAGATTTCCGGAGACAATATCTATCGCTTGTTGCTGGCATTTGATGAAGTCTACCATTCCGCAACGGAAGCGGAGCAGAAGGAGTTTATGAAGGCCTTTATCGAGCGAATTGAGATGTTCCCGGAGAAAAGGAAAGACGGAAGCTGGATAAAGAAGATCGTATTCAATTTTCCTGTGCCTGTTGATGGTGAGGAAGTGAAAGAACTTCCCTTGGAAACTGAAACAACAGTCGAGACGGTAGTCCTCTTGTCACGGGAAACAAATCCACTGACGGTTGAGGTCAGAATGGAAGTGGAAACCGGAGAGGTTAAGGAGCATCCGACCTATAAACGCATTCAGGAGTATGTGCAGGAAAAGTATGGCTTCAAAGTTCATACGGCATATATTGCCGAGGTCAAGCGCATGGTTGGACTGGATATGCACAAAGCCCCGAATGCTGTTGAACAGAAAAAGCATGAGTATCATCCCTGCCCGCCCGAAAAGGTCGAGGCAATCAAGGATGCGCTGCGGCATTTTGGCTTAATTTCAGAGTAAATCGACTGTGAGGGCAGTAAAAACGCCGTGCTAAAATCGAGTGTAGTGAAAACAGTAAAGTTCTTTCTCCCTGCACGAAAAAAGCACATCGGAAAGTAAAGCACGATGGAGTGTACACGGTACACTTCTGCGCGTGAGATTTTGCGAAACAGTACATTCCTACGCCATGCAGCAAAATGCGAAAGAGCTATCTGCAAGCAGAGCATTGCTTCACCCGCTGAAAATCGCTGTAATCAGGAACAGCCCAGCATCACGTCAAACGGCGTGGTGCTGGGCTTCTTTTATGTTGCGTTTCGGGGCTTTTTTGAGGATAAAATCGCCTATGTGCCGTTCGTTTTTCTATGCCGTATTGACATACTGCGCTCTACCCATCACGGTAACTGCGCGCTCTTGGAGTAAAAATGAACACTTTTCTCTGTATAGGGAGAAAGCCAGAGAGGAAAAAGAGGGTAAGCACAGGCTTTGGGAACGGTGTGTAAACCGCTTGCGGTTTTCCGCGGTTTCCATAGCAGCAGCGAGGGAGAAAAGGGAGGGGGGGGTTTTCGCTCAGGCGGCTTGCCGCCGCTCTTTTGCTCTCCCTTTTCTCCCTGAATATCAGGGATTATTCTGCATCATTGTTCGGCGTAACAGGGCGAAAGTCCTCCTGTACCCCTTCATTAAGGTCAAAGCACATGGTTTTTGCATCGGCAACCCAGAACCCGCGCACCCTGTAACGCTTGCCGGGAATCCAGTCCTCGCCGGTGACAGCGCGAAGCGGGTCAAGCAGATTCTTGTTGGAAATCGTAACAACACCTTTCTGTTCGCCTCTTGGCTTGGAGAACTTGAAGCCCTTCGGCTCGTTGCTCTTGCAGGAACGGATCGCAAATACTCTTGCTTTCGCATCCAGCAGACACAAAACAAAGGCGGGATAACCCAAGTCCTCAAGCACTTTCTTGGTGAAAGTCACGCCATTCTGATTCAGGAACATGTCCGGGTAGGCGTTGATGTTGGAGTCGATGGTTTCAAAGTTCAAAGCGGAAAAATCGAAGTTCATAGTAAAAATCCTTTCATTTCATAGTGTTTTGCGCCTCATCCACGATTTTCATAAACTCCTGACGTTCCATAAAAGACCAGCGGGAATCCATGATCAGATAGCCCTTGAAAAGACCATCCTTTACACGGTATGCGACGAAGTGATTGCTCAAACGGCGCAATGTAGCTCGTTTTGCTGTGCTGTGCCGCTCTGACAGCAGCTTTTGTACCTTGATCCAATCCTCTTTTTTGATAATCGCTGTGTGGTGATTTTCCTTGAAATACATATTCAAATCTGTATTTTTGACGGATTTATGGGTGCGAAAATCCTTGGTATAGGTTTTCTGCATCAAAGCATCACCGCAGTATTTCTCATTTCGGAGGATGCTGCGGACAGTACCGGCAGACCAGAGATCGTTCCCCATTGGAGACTTGATACCCTGTTCTGTCAGTGCGGCGGCGATTTCTGCCGGGGTTGCGCTCTCCAAGCAGCTTTCATAGATGTACTCAACAATTCTTGCCTCGGTCGGCTCAATGACAAGCTGCCCGAAATGATCACGATAGAAGCCAAGCGTATTCTGAACGGAGAATTTGTAGATACCCTCTGCCATCCGCCAGCGGATACCAGCCTTAATTGCCTCGCTCTTTTGCTGGGACTCCATTTCAGCCAGAGCTGCCAGCAATGAGATCAGCAGATTATTCCGCCCATCGCCGGTATAGGTGATTCCCTCTGTCTCAAACTCAACGGAAACGGGCGGGTTCAGCGCAGAAAGCGTTTGCAGATTGTCCAGAATATCCACGATATTTCTACCAAAACGGCTGATGCTTTTGGTGAGAATCAGGTCAATCTTCCCGTCAACTGCGTCGGCAATCATTTCCTGAAAGCCAAGACGTTTTTCAACGGTAGTTGCGCTGATGCCCTCGTCTTGATAAATCTCAACCAGCTCCCATTGCGGATTTGCCTCAATCCTCTTGGTAAAATGGTGAATCTGCATATCGAAGCTGCCGACCTGCTGTTCCTCCTGTGTGCTGACGCGGCAGTACGCCGCAACACGGAGTTTGGACGGCTCCTCTGCAAGTTCCCGCCGTTTCTGCGGTGGAATAATAACACCATTTCCACGCTGGTTATAAGAAATCTCGTCCTGCATCTGGCGGCGTTTCTGTTCCCGGCGTTCAGCTCGGCTGCTGGTTTGCCGCTCTGCCTCTATCGCTTTGGGGTCAAGCGGTTTCGCCATATTCTGCCTCCTGCATCAGAATCCGTCTGCGTTTTCTGCTTTGCATCGGCGCACCATCTCCTATGAACGGTTTTCAATTTCATTACTACCACGCTCCTTTTCGGAAAATTATGACAATCCGCATACGCGAGGTAAACGGAATAGTCACCCAAAGAAAAAGGCAGCAGAATTGCTCCTACTGCCTGAAACTGTATAAACTTGTGCATTTACATCGATCAAACATGGGGGTAGAAATTATAGACCCCTGCGAATGAGAGACGTTTTACAGCGCCTTAACCGTGTCGATAAACTGGCTCATGCTCATTGCACCCGGCAAGAGGTTTTCCTCATTTTCAAACACCATGTAATAGCGGAAATCCTTGCCCGCCGCTGTACGCCACGCTTGACCCAGCGCGATTTTCTCCCGGCTATCGTCGTTTTTCAGGTGTTCGCCCTTGGTTTCCGCACAGATGAGCTTGCCGCTTTGGGTCATAATCAGAATATCGGGGTAGTGCTTGATAAAGCCGTTGATTGCAAACCCTTGACGCGCAATATTCCTGTGCCGCCAGCGGACATTCGGCAGGGCGGTCAACTCTACAATCAGCTTCTGTTCCAGCTTGTTCATGTCGCCGTCCTCCGCCGTGTACAGCGAACGGGCGTATATGGCGGTATTGCTGGCGGGATGAATAGATGTGGGCAGACGGAACGAGGGCATACAGACGATACGTTCCGTTTCCAGCCATTTATCAAAAGTTTCCCGATAGTGGGCTTCCAGCAGCGTTTCGATCTTGTCACGGATCTTCGCCGCATAGCCCAGCGGGGCTTTCTCCATCGCGGCGAGCTGTGCCTTGTCCATATCGTCCACGATACGGTTTATGTAGGCTTTCAATTCGGCAGCGTCTACCATGTTCAGCTTATTAAGCTGACTGAACATCATATGATAAAGTTTTGAAGCGCGGCGAAAAAGGAGGCTCCTATGGCAACGATTTTACTGGCAGAGGACAACGAGGCCGTCCGCCTGCTGACCCAGGCCAAGCTCCGCCATCAATTTACAGTGGTGACGGCGGCGAACGGCCGGGAGACTCTGGATATCCTGAACCGGCAGCATGTGGATCTGATCGTGGCGGATGTGATGATGCCGGTGATGGACGGCTACCAGCTGGTGCGGACGCTGCGGGCGGAGGGCAACGAGATCCCCGTGCTGTTCCTCACCGCTCTGCAATCCATGGACAGCAAGCGGGAGGGCTTTTCTTCCGGCATTGACGATTATCTCACCAAGCCTGTGGATTACGAGGAGCTGATCTGGCGCATCCAGGCCCTGCTGCGGCGGGCCCACATCGCCAGCGAACAGCAGATCCTTGTGGGAAACACCCGACTGGATTCCGCATCCTACACCGTGACCTGCCGCGGGCAGACCCTGGAGCTGCCAAAGAAGGAATTTGACCTACTTTATAAGCTGCTGTCCTATCCGGGGCAAATCTTTACTCGCAGTAGCTGCTGGACGATGTGTGGGGGTATGTATCAGAGAGCGGGGAGGACACGGTCAAGACCCATATCAGCCGTCTGCGGAACCGGCTGAAGGACGTGGACGACTTTCAGATCATCACCATCAAGGGACTGGGATATAAGGCGGAGCTTGTGAAGGAGAAAGAGCAGTGAAAAGGAAACATTCCAAATACCGGAAAATATGGCTGCTGTGGGTGGCGTTGGAAGGGCTGGTAGCTACCTTCGCCATTATGAATTCATTTCTGCTGCTGCGTTATCTCTATTTTTCCAACGGCACCGCCATACCGGAAGCGTCTGTCAGTACTGCCGGATCTGTGCTCTCCGCCGTGTACCTGCCGCTTTTGATCACGCTGATCCTGACGACCGGGTTTCTGGAGCATAAGCTCAGCGCCAATGTGACAAACTTGATGGACGGACTTCGCGCCGTGGCGGGAGGAGACTATTCCGTCCGGCTGAAAACAGATAAGCATCAGCTGTTGGACGATCTGTGTGAGGATTTCAACCGCATGACGGAGGAATTGCAAAGCGTCCGCACCTTGCGGGAGGACTTTGTCAACAGCTATTCCCATGAATTCAAGACGCCGATCACCGCCATCAAGGGCTTTGCGGAGCTACTTTCCGAGCCGGATCTTACCGTGGAGGAGCGGCAGCAGTATCTGCGGATCATTCAGGACGAGTCCGCCCGTCTGGCGGAATTGACCAACCGGACGCTGCTGCTGACAAAATTGCAGTCCCAGCGGTTTTTGCCGGATCAAACCACGTTTTCTCTGGATGAGCAGATCCGTCGGTGCGCCATCCTCTGTGCCCACAGCTGGGAGGAAAAGCGCCTGACCTTTTCCGCAGAGCTGGAAAGCGTGGATTGTACCAGCAATGAGGAACTTTTGCGGCAGGTATGGATCAATCTCTTGAATAATGCGATCCGCTACACCCCGCCGGGCGGCGAGATCGGTGTGGAGCTGCGGCAGGTCGGCGGGGAGGCCGTTGTCCGGGTCTGGGATACCGGATCAGGCATGACGCCGGAGGTCCAGTCCCACATTTTTGAAAAATACTATCAGGGCGCGGCGGAGGATAAAAAGCACGGCCTGGGCCTGGGGCTTTCTATCGTCCATCGGATCATAGAATTGACGGAAGGACGCATTGAGGTGGATAGCCAGCCGCAGCAGGGGAGCAGCTTTACCGTTTATCTGCCGCTGAACCAAAAGGGAGCGTGACGCGGTGGGCCTGCCATGCAGAACGCTTATTTTTCTTTCCGTATTGACTGAAAACAGCGCAGCCCAGCAAAACTCCAAGGGAGGACGATCATGATCGAAAACCAAAACTCATATCCCATGAACCTGCTTGTCACGCTGGATCGGAATTACGTTCCTCAGCTGAATGTCATGTTGTTTTCCGCGCTCCAAAGTGACCCCGCCGCATTTTTTGACGTATATATCCTGCATGACGAGGGGCTGTCAGCCTCCGATTTAACGGCGACCCGGGCGCTGCTGGGGCAGCGGGGGGCGCTGCATCTGATCCGTGTGGACGAAAGCGGGCTGACGGACGCGCCAACGTCGGACCGGTATCCGAAGGCGATCTACTACCGGATCTTTGCCGCGAAATATCTGCCGCATACGCTGGACCGGGTATTATATCTCGACCCGGATCTCGTTGTGCGGAAAAGTCTGCGGGCGTTATATGAACTGCCTATGGACGCAGCCTTCTTTGCCGCGGCCTCCCACATCAGGGCCTTTCTGCACCGTTTCAACGAACTGCGCCTCGGCATGGGAGAGGATGATCCCTATATCAACTCCGGCGTCATGCTGATGAATCTGGAAGCCTTGCGGGCAAAGCAGGACACACAGGCGGTATTTGACTATATGGAACGCCACAAAGGACGGCTCATGCTGCCGGATCAGGACATCATCAGCGCCTTGTACGGACAAAGCATCATCCCGCTGGACCCGATCCAATATAACATGACGGAAAAGCTATTCACCCTTCACCGGTTCAACGGGGATGGCATGACGCTGGACGATGTGCGGCAGCGCTCGGCTGTCATCCACTACTGCGGGCGGAATAAGCCGTGGAAGCCCGGATACGTCGGTGAATTGGACGTGTTCTACAACGAAACCGTTTCTCAAATGGAGAAGGACTTGCCATAAAAGTATCAGTAGCCTTACCGGTGTTCCGGCAAGGCTGCTGTTGGATATATTTGATTGGAGCATCGTCACGCAGATAAACTTGGGATCAAAGAAAAATAAGTCGAGGGAAATTCCCTCGACTTATTTTCCGTGCCCTGTACCGTCCGGCCTGCCCCATAGGTCACATTGTGTACCTATGAACATGAACCCTTATGGTTCAAGGTTTTTCTTGGTGGAGAATAGCGGGATCGAACCGCTGACCTCTTGACTGCCAGAATTTAACTTTTCCCGGTGTGTGCATAATGTACAGCTTTTTTAAAAAATATAGAAGAAAAAATCGGACCAAAACAGAGAAAATATTTCTATATTTTCTGAGTAGTATTTTCTGTTTCAACATGACCGATTGTATACCGTGCTTTCTGATTTATAAGGAGTTTAAATCAGGACCGCTTTTTGAGAGAGACCTTCTGCAAAATCATAGTAATTCCAGACTTTTCGGGTATTCCATATTGTCGAAACTTGTGATTTCTTCATGCAGAATGCACGAACCAAAACTGTGATTTCGGATACTACTGTGTAGGGGCAAAAGCTGTGATTTCGTTGCCGTGAGTGCTCGACGAAACCTGTGATTCTGTCATGTAGAATGCGGACTTTTTCTGGATAAAACCTGTGATTCTGTCATATAGAATGCAAGCTTTTTGAGGGATGAAACCTGTGATTCCGTTATTCGACTGTCACGGAAAATGTAAGGAAAAAGTGGGGTGGGACCTGTGATTTCGCAACTTTTGTGCGCACAGCTTTCTGTCTAATCATACCTGTTCTTTAAAATCTAATTTTTGCCCTCACCGATCCTGCAAGCAGGAAGAACGTTGGAACAACTGAACCGACGAAGAAGGAGGGTGAGGAGAGAAACTGAACAGACGCGTCGGTTATGGCAGACGCCATCTACGGCGGCGCAACCATAGAAGCCACCCAAAATGATACGGTGAGACAGCTGCAAAGCACCATGAAAGGGTATCAGCGGCAGTTGTCTCATGACGGCGTGTATGCCGTGGTGACACTCATGGCAAACGATGATTCGCAGCGAGAGAATCCCGGTCAGGAAGATGGCGAGGAAGGAACTCTTGAAAAGACGGAACAGCCGAGAAAATGCTACATTTTCTGCCCGGAAAGAGACCGTGTGCGGTTATTTGAGGAGTTGGATCACAAAACGGCGGCGCCACTCATTCCTGCGTTTCGGGACTATGTACTTGCTTCGCTCCAAAAGCGAGGCAATCTCCGGCAGTTGGAGGTCATCTCGCAAAAGGAGCGGATCGACGCATGGACGCTGGATCTGGAACCGGATGATAAGAATGTCATGATGCCGGGGTCAAAACAAGCCTTTTATGTATGACCAATAGCAAAGAGCTGGAAAAATAGCGCTGAAATGAGCACCCAGAGGAAATGGCCTTTTGAGGCTGTCTCTCTGGGTGCTTATTTTTCATAGAGTAGATTTTAGTCATTTTATTCTTTTGCTATCCAAATATTGGATTTTGAGCATAATTAACCAAGCCCTTTCGAAAACCAAAGAGCTTCCTGAAATTGAGAGCCGCTATTTTGCTTCCGAAGAAGAATTTCCCTCGTTGCTTGCCTCGCGGCAATTTATCAAGGCGGTAATTCTTACGGATGTTTGCCGGTACCGTTTCTACGCCATTCCTAAGCTTTGCATAATTGCTGAATTCTTCACTTTGCATATACCTTTGGCTCTTTGCCCTGTTTGAAGCATTCTTTGAAGTAATGAATGTTGCATTCCATCCATCGATTTTTGGACGACACTGCCCTTGGTATGGACAACCAACGCAATGATTGCAATTAAACGAAACCTTACACTGCCTTGTCGTTTTAGTATAGCTTTGCCTTACAGGTTCGTGCCCTGCAGCACATCTCAAAAGTATTGTTCCGTCATCATTAAAAGTGAAATCAGCTAATGCATCTGGAGCCTCTTTTCCAATAAGTGCGGTTGTGATTAATTTGATGTTCTTTTCCTTTGCCAAAGCAAAATTATCCTGGCCTGCATATCCGCCATCGGTAATAAGAACGATTTCTTCTTCAGACCTGTCCATCTGTGATAAAGATTCTTGAAGAAATTGACTGTCAGTATGGATGTTCTTGTCATACTGATAATCGGTCACGACTGATCCGTTTTTATCAACGGTTTCTTCAAGGTTTGCAACATATCCTCTGTGAAGTTTACCGGCCTTGTTGCGATATGTGGCATCTGGATCAGACGGATTCTGTAACGCTGTTGAATTCATTGTTCCGTCTTCCTTTGTACGGAGTCTTCGTTTGCCATTTTCAACAACAGTCTGGTCTGAAAGGCACCTCAAAAACAGTTGGTACTCAGTAACTTCTTCGTAGTCTGTTCCGCATAGTTCAAGCAGCTTATCACTATCACTCAGCAAAGCCTGTATAATCTGCTCCATATTATCATTCAGCTGATGATAGAAAATTCTGTTATAGTCGTTTGAATCTGTATAGTGCTTCAAATCATCAGGAATCTTATTCGGATAGTTCTTATCAAAATATATCGCCAATTTAGAAATACAGGTGTATATCAGCTCCATGCGACTAAGAAAACGGATATTTCTTTTGAGGATTTACAGGTCAATGATAAGGTTATTATGTGTATCAGGAGCTCGGAAATGGAGAACTTCCGAAGCGGCGGCAACGAGGAGAATACGCTCAAAGTCGAACAATTGCAGTTGTATACGCAAAGACCTGCCGAATGGGTCTCGGCTGTCCAACGCTGCATCGAGGCTTTGAGATCGAGCCAGAGAGCATGAAGTGGGTCAGCCAGCACACCAACGCTAACATAGTCGAAACGGACTTCTTCGAGACCTGCAGCACCTCTTATGCCAATAGCACGGCACTGTGGATAATCTTGTGAGGATGCACATATGAGCAATCAAAATAGACAGCTATATATCGTAATCAGCCAGACCGGAACACTTCTGTCCCGAATCCTTAAGCAAATCACCGGCGCAGAATATAACCACGCCTCCATCAGCCTGTCCAGAGATTTAGAGAGGATGTACTCTTTTGGCCGCAGGCATCCCTATAATCCGTTTTGGGGCGGCTTCGTGATAGAGTCGCCCCGTACCGGTACCTTCAAGCGTTTTTCCGAAACCAAGGTGTTGGTTCTGAGCGTGAGTGTCACAGAAGAACAACACGCAGAGCTCAAAGAAATGCTCGATGTGATGTGGAAGCGGAGGAGGAAGTACAGTTACAACTATATTGGCTTATGTCTGGCATACTTCCATGTTGTCTGGAAGCAGGAGGGCTGCTAATATTGTTCAGAGTTTGTCGGAGAGCTTCTCACAAAAAGTCGGGTTGACGGCACGGAACAGCTACGTTCCTCTATCATACAGCCGATGCAGTTCCTTAGAGTGCCGCACACACTGCTCTACTGCGGAAAACTTCGCGAATATGTGAGCAACACCTGTTCCGAGGGCATATGTGAAGATGCAACAAATCACACAGTGCATAGGCGACTGCCATAACAGCAGATAAGGGAGCGCGTGGTCGAGTATCTGCAAAGGTGTGGCTTTGATCCGCCGACGTGGCTTCTGCTTTTTGCAGTCATAATGGATATTCGTCCTGGATATGTTGACCACAGGGGTTGTGTTCCTCATACACAAGCCCTGTGGTCATTGAATATCTTTGGAGGCTTGGGGACGATCATTTCAACCGTGTGTACCCGCTTCCTTGGCCGGCGACCATGGAGTTGGACCAGATTCCTGTGGAAATACCTGGTCAGATAAGATGGGCTGCCGCGACTTTGGCGCTGCTTACTGTGCCCCGGTTCCTTTTTCCACGCTGCTTCTATTACGAAGAAAGCAAAAAACAGCGGCACAGAGAGTTTGCTCTGTGCCGCTGTATGCTTTATACATTGTATAAAAGTCTTACATGCTATCTGCTCTTTTGCCCTGTCTGAGTGAACGGCAGACGACATACCCTGCCGGAGCGATCATGATCAGAATAAAAATGCTGATCAGTTCATTCACTTCGGATGGCGCAAAGCCCTGCAGCATAGTAATGAGGTTGTTTGCGAAATGCACGAGGATGGGAAACAGCAGGTTCCTTTTCCTCTCGTAAAGGATTCCTGCAGCAATTCCCATAAGGGTGGCATAGGCAGCCTGCACGATATTCAGGTGATAAACGCCGAAGAGTACAGATGATATTAGAATCGCGGCCCAAGCAGGGGCGAATTTCCGCATGGAGCGAAGCACAATGCCGCGGAATAGAATTTCTTCTACAACAGGTGCAGCAATCACCGCAATCATAAATGTTCCAAATGCATTTCCACCGGCAATATTTTCAGTACCGGCGTTCATTGCCTCAACGCTTTTTTGCAGCGAGGGAAGCTGTTCTGCCAGCATGATCCAAAGACCGGAGATCCCGCAAATGCCAAATCCCACGACCAGACTGCCGAGCACATCTTTGAAATTTGTCGCTGTGCGCGGTTCGCTTATATCTTTCCTCCAAAGCAGGTTATAGAGCGTGAAGAATACGAGGATAAGAACAGCGTAGATCAAAATCTCGCCCCAATATGAGTGTTTCATAAATTGCTGCGAGGGGATATGAAAAACATCCAAAACGAGCCTTTCCACAAGAAAATATAATAGATTGGACAGCAAAAAATGCAGTGCGATTGCAAGAATGGGAATAGCGAAATATCTTTTTTTCATCATACGGTCAATTTTTTCTCCTGTCTGTATTTTTGAGGGGACTGCAGCAGTATAACAGATTTAACTTAAAGTCTTCGTTAAGGGGCGAAGCTGTGATTTTTCGGAAGCGGCATCGCAAAAGGACACCGTTCATCTTCCCTGTTGAACCTTTTGACCTTTCTCTAAAAGATGTTTTCCTCATAGTTGGTGACATGCTGAATTTGGCATTAGGCTCCTTGAGTTCTGCAAAGCTTTTGAAGTTCAAACAGAAAATACCCACAGCCAAAGCGACTGTGGGTATGATCAAATCAGATTGTACGAGATGACGCTGTCCTGCCGATCTCTACAGACCGTAGCTGCTTCTTCCATCTGCAAAACCCCGACGCTCCGTGGCTGACGGGGTTATCCGCACTTGCCAATACGCCCAAAGAGGGCTCCTTAACGCGCAGAAGGAAAGGGACGGTCAGTCTCCGGCGTTTTGAGAAGGAAATGGCTTTTGTGAAAGTCGAGCAGGCCCTCATCCCGCATTTTTCCAAGCTCTACAGACAGCCCGCTGCGCTCCACACCGAGGTAATCCGCAAGCTGCTGCCTTGAAAACGGAATGTCGAACTCATAGACGCTGCGCCGCTGGGCCTCGGCGGAAAAATAGGACATCAGCTTTGCACGCGTCGTGCGCTGGGCCATGTGGGTGAGCTTTTCGTTGAGCCGCAGGTTCTTCTCTGCCAGTTCGTCCAGCAGGTTGCGGATGATCCGGCTGTGGTGGGAGCAGGCGGAGGGGCACACGCTCAAAACGCGCCTTATATGCAGAAACATCACCGTCACCGCGCTCTCCGCCTCTACGCTCACGTTCAGTACCGCTCCCGGCGCGCAGGCGAATACCTCCGCGAAGGTCTGCCCCGGCCCGGTCTTGGAGAGGATGTTGCGGTTTCCCCAGATATCCTCCTGCACGATGAGGGTGCTGCCCGCCAGCACGAGACCCACCTCCTCCACCTGCTCCCCGGCGCGGAGCAGGCGTGAGCCTTTGGGGAAGGTGTCGATCCTCGCCCCAAGGTAGGAGAGCATGACGGCAAGCTCATCGTCGGAAATGCCGGAGAAAAGCGCCGCCGTATGAAGTACCGGAAAAAATTCTTTCATAAAAAGTTCTCTTTCGTTGAAAATTCAACTGACTTGTTGCTCTTAGTATAGTACAATGAACGCACAAAAGCAACAGGAGGATCGAACATGAAACGACGGATCATTGAAATCGATCAGGATAAACGCCCCGTATTTTGACGGCGCACGGCTCCTGATTGCCGCCGACTGCACCGCCTACGCCTACGCCGCTTTCCACGAGTGGTTCATCAAGGGACACATCACCCTGGTGGGCTGTCCTAAGCTGGACGGCGTGGGTAAGGATTCCTTCGAAGAGGCGTGAGCTTTCTGCAAGAGAGGCAAAGACTATGAGTTATGAAAACTGGAAGGACAAAATCGGCACATTTGAAGTGATGGACGTGCGGGGCAAAAAGATGGACTTCTTCCCCGCATTGAAGGCAAAGGCTGCCGCGCTGAAAAACGGCGAAGGACTGCATATCATCCAGACCTTCGAGCCTGTCCCCCTGTACCCGGTGCTGGCCCTTATGGGCTTTGAGCATCACACGGAGAAGGTGAGCGGCAGCGAATATCACATCTGGTTTTATCGAGTGAAGAAAGGAGAATAACCGCATGAGCTACGAAAACTGGAAGAATAAGGCGCAGGGGTTTCAGACCGTGGATGTGCGCCATATACAGGGCAGCTTCTTTGAAGGGCTGAAGAAAAGAGCCGAGGCGTTGGAGGTGGGCGAAGGATTACACATCATCCAGACCTTTGAGCCGCATCCACTGTACGCTGTCATGGAGGGCTTGGGCTACGAGCACCACACCGAGCGGCGGAGTGAGGCGGAGTTCCATGTCTGGTTCTGCCGTGTGGAGAAGAAGGAAGGCGACAGCTCCGCTCCCTTCAAGCCGCTGGCTCTTTTGAACTATCCCATGATCGATGAAAAGCTGGGGCAGATCGCCGTGGATTTTTGGGAGACCACATGGCAGAGCGAGAAGCGCGTACTGCCCTACGAAACGCGGCTGCTGCTGTCCCTGACCAACGCTGTCGGTGCGGGCCGGATGAGGCAGGCGGCGCGGGAGCTGGTAAAGGCATATATCCACGGTGTGGAGAGTGCCGCGTTGGACGACGTGTTCGAGCTGCTGGCATGGAATCAGGGCATCGGCTTTTTCAGCAGCGAAATCGGCCCCTCGGCGCTGTTCCAGGCGTACAAGCTCATTAAAAACGGTGAGAAACAGGGCAAGTCCCGGGAGGATATCTGCAGTGCGCTGCGCGAGAAATTCGGGGAGAAGAACCCAGAGATGCAGGTTCTGAACTAAAAAGCAGAAGGAGACGAACGACAATGGATAACAGAATGTTTTGCTTTCAGTGCGAGCAGACGGCTGGCTGCGCCGGTTGTACCGGAAAAGCCGGTGTCTGCGGCAAAACCGCTGAGGTGGCGGAACTCCAGGACCAACTGACTGGCGCGCTCATTGGTTTGGCACGCGCCGCTGATGGCGATACGTTGGCAACGCCAAATACATGGCGGCTGATGATCGAGGGCTTGTTCACCACCGTCACCAATGTGAGTTTCAACGAAAAGACCATCCGGGAGCTGATCGGTCGGGTACACGAGGAAAAAGCCCGTCTTGTGCCCGGCTGCTCCGGCTGCGGCTCCCGCTGTGGGCGAAACGATGATTATGATATGAACTTGCTCTGGAACGCGCAGGAGGACATCCGCAGTCTCAAATCCCTGATCCTCTTTGGTGTGCGCGGCATGGCGGCTTACGCCCATCACGCCATGATGCTGGGCTATGCCGACGAGGAAGTGAACCGCTTTTTCGCCAAGGCTCTTTTTGCCGTGGGCGAGGACTGGGATATGGACGCGCTGCTGCCCATCGTCATGGAGGTGGGCGAGAAAAACCTCAAGTGCATGGCGCTGCTGGATAAGGCCAACACCGAAAGCTACGGTACGCCCGCGCCTGTCACCGTTCCGCTGACGGTGGAGAAGGGGCCCTTCATCGTCATCACCGGCCACGACCTCCACGATCTCAAACTGCTGCTGGAGCAGACTGAGGGCAAAGGCGTCAACATCTACACCCACGGCGAAATGCTGCCTGCCCACGGTTATCCTGAACTGAAAAAATATGCCCATCTCAAGGGCAACTTCGGCACGGCGTGGCAGAACCAGCAAAGAGAATTTGCCGACATCCCTGCACCGGTGCTGTTTACCACCAACTGCCTGATGCCGCCGAAAGTAAGCTACGCCGACCGCGTGTTCACCACGGCGGTGGTATCCTACCCGGAACTGACGCACATCGGTGAGGATAAGGACTTCACCTCTGTCATCGAAAAGGCATTGGAGCTTGGCGGCTACAACGAGGACAAGCCGTTCACCGGCATCAACGGCGGCGGCACGGTCATGACCGGCTTCGGTCATGGCGCGGTGCTTGGCGTGGCGGATCAGGTGATCGAGGCGGTAAAGAGCGGCGCGATCCGGCACTTTTTCCTGGTGGGCGGCTGTGACGGAGCCCGTCCCGGGCGGAACTACTATACTGAGTTTGTCAAGCAGACGCCTGCCGATACCGTGGTGCTGACGCTGGCCTGCGGCAAATACCGCTTCAACGACCTTGACCTCGGAACCATTGGCGGCCTGCCTCGGCTCATGGATGTGGGCCAGTGCAACGACGCTTACGGAGCTGTCAAAATCGCGCTGGCCTTGGCGGAGGCGTTCGGCTGCGGGGTCAACGACCTGCCGCTGTCTCTGGTGCTCTCGTGGTATGAGCAGAAGGCGGTGTGCATCCTGCTGACGCTGCTGCATCTGGGGATCAAGAATATTCGCCTTGGTCCCACGCTGCCGGCGTTCATCTCTCCCAATGTGCTGAACTACCTCGTAGAGAATTTCGGCATTGCTCCCATCACCACCCCGGAGGAGGATTTGAAACAGCTTCTCAAATAACAGCGCCTCAGGCGGCGGCGCAAGAAAGCGTGACTCCCTTGACAGAACGATGTGACGAAGCATACAGGAATGGAGATTGCAGTGATTTTTGAAATAAATGTTGCTTTTTCTGGGGCCAAAACGGTATAATCAATATGTAACAAAAACAACGGAAAAGCGTCTATGCTAAGGCTGCCGCGAGCCGTCGGGTTGTGACATACCAAAGCTTGATACATTCTGCCCCAACTGGAACAGATACTGGAGCGGATACAATAGGCGAGCGGATCGGCACGGCACATCAGCCCGGCGCGGATACGCAAGAATTTCTCGGAGGACGGACTGGTGGAACTGAAGCGCGGCGCGATCACGCTGCGGGATAAGAACCAGCCCAAACTGCTTGAAATAATGTGATTTTGTTACAGAACGGAATCATAATTCCGATATAATGAAAGTAGGAAAACCAAAAGGGGAATTGACCATGAAAGAAACGAAATACGCAGGAACCCAGACCGAAAAAAACCTGATGACTGCCTTTGCCGGCGAGTCCGAGGCCCGCAACAAGTACACCTACTTCGCCTCCAAGGCCAAGAAGGAGGGCTACGAGCAGATTGCGGCGCTGTTCCTGAAAACCGCCGAAAACGAAAAGGAACACGCCAAGCTCTGGTTCAAGGAGCTGGATGGTATCGGCGACACCGCCGAAAACCTCCGCTCCGCCGCTGAGGGCGAAAACTACGAATGGACGGATATGTACGACGGCTTCGCCAAGACCGCCGACGAGGAAGGCTTCCATGAGCTGGCCCAGCGGTTCCGTCTGGTGGCTGCCATCGAGAAGCACCACGAGGAGCGCTACCGTGCCCTGCTGCGCAATGTGGAGATGGCGCAGGTCTTCGCCAAGAGCGAGGTCAAGGTGTGGGAGTGCCGCAACTGCGGTCACATCGTCGTGGGCGAGAAAGCGCCGGAGGTCTGTCTGACCTGCAACCATCCCCAGAGCTACTTTGAAATTCATGCGGAGAACTATTAAAAGAGGAAATCATCATGGAGCAGAAGTTTTACATTTGCAAGCATTGCGGCAACATCATCGCCAAGGTCAAGGACGCAGGCGTCCCCGTCATCTGCTGCGGTGAACCCATGAGCGAGATCATCCCCGGCACCACCGACGCCGCCGTGGAGAAGCACGTCCCTGTCTGGACTGTGGAAAACGGCATCGTCCATGTCAAGGTCGGCTCCATGGAGCATCCCATGCTGCCGGAGCACTACATCGAGTGGGTGTCCCTCCACACCAAGCAGGGTAACCAGCGTAAGGAACTGCATCCCGGCGAAAAGCCGGAGGTCTGCTTTGCGCTCTGCGAGGGCGACAAGGTCGAGGCGGTTTACGCCTACTGCAACCTCCACAGCCTGTGGAAAGCATAATTCATCCTCTTAAAATCCGGTGCTGAAAAAAGCACCGGATTTTTTATCAATGTAACCTCGTCACATAAAAAAGATTTGTCCTGCGGTATGATAAAGCCACAATTAAGAAAGAGGTGGCAAACATGAAAATCAAAGCTCAATCCCGATCAGAAGGTCGTGAATACCATCCGCGAGGGCCTAAAACGTACCGGCGGGTACTGTCCCTGCCGGCTGGAGCACACGGAGGAAAACAGGTGTATGTGTCAGGAGTTCAAGGATCAGATCGCTGACCCTGATTTTGAGGGCTACTGCCACTGTATGCTCTATTACAAATCTTTGAAGGACTGAGAGGGGAACGCCGTGCTGTCAAAACGATTGGCCGCCGTGGACACGACGCGGTGCGTCGCCTGCGGCGTGTGTGAAAATACCTGCCCCTTGGGGGCTGTCAAGGTGCGTCGCGGCTGTTACGCCGCCGTGGAGGCGGAACGCTGCGTTGGCTGCGGCAAGTGCGCGAGGCTCTGTCCCGTGGGCTGCATCGAGGTGAAAGCGAGGGAGGAGGCATGAAGAAAGCAAAACATTGGTACGACTATCTCTGGATCTGCGCCATCCTCTACTTCACCCTCGGCTTTTTCAACATCCTCTTTGCGTGGCTGGGCATGATCGATTTTCTCTTGCCGCTGTTCTTGGCCATCTTCGGCGGGAACAAGTTTTTCTGCAACCACCTCTGCGGCCGGGGGCAGTTGTTCAGCAAGCTGGGAACTGACCTTAAATGCTCCCGCTGCAAGCCCACGCCCCGCTGGATGTCCTCCAAGTGGTTCCGTTATGCCTTTTTGCTCTTT
>OLGL01001993.1_pt1 | contig 17628 bp, 17 predicted proteins | sample 1605041 | NCBI WGS metagenome assembly OLGL01 (sample SAMEA3888905, study PRJEB22519) | human gut metagenome | biome: human gut; feature: human-associated habitat; material: faeces | place: Denmark | collected 2010 | reverse complement strand
TTCGATATGATATAATACGTTCAGCAATAAATTTGCGTACAACAACCAGAGATCAGTTCCCTCTCGAAATTTTTGTATTCGGAGAATCCATTCCTGTTTTGATTGGATAGAGTTGTTCTATTCTGGCGGCACTTAGCAAATTTATCTGTTACTTTTTGAGAAGTTTAGGCTTTAAGATGATGTTCCCGCGGCAGCTGCCAAGGTCTCGTGCAGGCACGGACTTTGGCCCGCTGCCCGCGTAAAAAGGCGCTGCTTTGCAGATACATTCCCATCTGCTTTGCAGCGCCTTTTCCGGGGCGGTTCCTTTATTCAGTTCTGCGGCTGACGAAACGCCTGACCGCCTGTTTCCGCTACCCCTGGATCCGCTCCAGCTCCATATCCTCCGGCAGGATCAGATTCAGCAGGATAGATACGACAAACACCACAGCTACCACATTGGCGGAAAATACGGACTGGACCACCTCCGGGAAGATCCGCCACAGGTCGATCTCACTGGCCGCAGTAAAACCGATGCCCACAGAGAGCGACAGGGCGGCGATGGTCATGTTCCGCTGGGTAAATCCAGCCCTGGAAAGCATCTGGATCCCCGATACCATGATGGTCCCGAACATCATGATCGTGCACCCGCCCAGAACGGATTCCGGGAGGGATGCAAAAAAGTTCCCCACCGGTGGCAGGAATCCGGCCAGCAGCATACAGCCGGCCCCGGTGGCAATGGTAAAGCGGTTTACGACCTTCGTCATGTTCACGAGCCCCACATTCTGGGAAAATGAGGTCACCGGAGGGCATCCGAACAGGGCAGAAACGACGGAAGCAAAGCCGTCGCAGGCCAGGGAACCGGAAATCTCCTTTGAGGTGATCTCCCGGCCCAGCCCTCCGGAGACCATGGCAGTCGTGTCCCCGATGGTTTCTGCCGCAGAAACCATAAAGATAATGGCAACGGAAAAAATGGCTCCCATATGGAATTCCGGTGCAAAGGGCAGAAGAGCTGGCAGGGAAGCAATTCCCTCTGAAAAGATCACTGACAGATCCACCTTGCCCATAAACACTGCCAGGATATATCCCACCACAAGTCCTGCCAGCACAGACAGCTGCTTCAGATATCCCCGTGCCAGGATGTTCCAGCCCAGACAGACGGTCAGTGTGACAGCTCCCAGAAGCAGATTGGAGGCCGAGCCGAAATCCTCCGCGTAGCCGCCTCCAAAGGATCTGGCCCCCACCGTAAACAGGGAATATCCTATGGCGATCACCACCGACGAGGCGACCACAGGGGCAATGATCTTTCTCCAGTATCTGGCAAACAGGCCGATGACGCCGAAATAAGTCAGCGCCTTACAGAGCACCTCCCGGTCATGGGTGTGGAAATAGACGCACAGGGCTTCCGTGCCGCTGCGCATATTGCCGATGCACATGGTACTGGCGTAGGCGTGGCCCCGGACCTTGCGGAAGGTCTGCACCTGCATGGCACAGACAAAGGACACAACGGCGTTGGCGAAGGTGTTGGCCTCCTGCGGCAGAAAGCCCACCGCAAACAGCAAAGCAATCTCCGCTAAAATGATCATCTGCCGCCAGTGCACCTTCTCCGTGTACTTGAAATGGCGGTGGATGCACTCCGCCGTGAAGATCCCCAGCAGAAATGACAGTACCGGGACGAGATACCGGGCGCTGTGCCGCCACTGGCCGTCAAACAGATAGGCGCTGCACAGCACGATGTTGCCCGTCTGGGCATTGGCAAACACCTTGCCCCGGCAGAGATAGGTATAGGCGTCCTGCAAGCCGCCGGAGAGAATGATAAACGAGGCGGTCAGCAGGGATTCCGACATCTGGCCGTGATGATTCCGGAGGTTCACGATCAAGACTCCTCTTCAAGTGTTCTCATAGCTCAGCGTCTGCTGTTCCAGTGTTCTTTGGTCCGCAGACGGCTGATGGCCCGGGCCAGCTGGGCCTCCGCGTTCCGGTGCTCCTGCATACTTTTCTTTTGCAGAAGGGCCTCCTTCGCGGCGTCCTCCGCCCGTCTTGCCCGGTTGACGTCAATGTCCTCCGGCCGCTCCGCCGTGGACACCAGAAGCATGACCTCCCCCGCTTCGACCTTCACCAGTCCGGCGGAAACGGCCGCCGTCCGCAGCGGGCCGCCCACCGGCTGAAACCGCAGCTCCCCCGGCACCACAGCCGCGATCATATTGCTGTGGTGGGAGAGGATCCCCATTGCGCCGTCCGTACAGGGAACCACCATGAATTCGCAGTCACCGTCAAAGAACAGAGTGTCCGAGGCCAGGATCTGTGCGTGAAACGCGCTCATCAGACCTCACCCTCCTCGATCTTTTTCGCCTTGGCGACCACATCATCCAGCGTACCCACATTGTAGAAGGCCGCCTCCGGATACTGGTCCATTTCACCGTCCACGATGGCGGCAAAGCCACGCAGCGTCTCCTTCAAAGGAACATACACGCCGGGGATGCCGGTGAATTTTTCCGCTACATGGGTGGGCTGCGCCAGAAAGCGCTGGATGCGGCGGGCGCGGTTCACGGTCTGCCGGTCCTCGTCACTCAGCTCGTCCATGCCGAGAATGGCGATAATGTCCTGCAATTCCTGATATTTTTGCAGCGTCTCCTGCACCCTCCGGGCGATGCGGTAATGCTCCGCGCCCACAATGTCCGCCTCCAAAATCCGGGAGGAGGATTCCAGCGGGTCCACGGCGGGGTAAATGCCCTGCTCGGAGATCTTCCGGCTCAGCACCGTGGTGGCGTCCAGATGGGCAAAGGTGGTGGCCGTGGCGGGGTCGGTCAAATCGTCGGCGGGCACATAGACCGCCTGCACCGAGGTGACGGAGCCGTCCTTTGTGGAGGTGATGCGCTCCTGCAACTGGCCCATCTCGTTGGCCAGCGTAGGCTGATAGCCCACGGCGGAGGGCATCCGGCCCCGCAGGGTGGAAACCTCACTGCCTGCCTGCACAAACCGGAAAATGTTGTCGATGAACAGCAGCACGTCCTTGTGCTCCACGTCCCGGAAATGCTCGGCCATGGTCAGGCCGGACAGCGCCACCCGCATACGGACACCGGGAGATTCGTTCATCTGGCCGAAGACCAGCGCCGTCTTATCCGCCACGCCGCTCTCCCGCATTTCCCGCCAGAGGTCATTGCCCTCCCGGCTCCGCTCGCCTACGCCGGTGAAGATGGAATAGCCGTTGTGCTCCATGGCTACGTTGTGGATCAGCTCCTGGATCAGCACGGTCTTACCCACGCCGGCGCCGCCGAACAGGCCGATCTTGCCGCCCTTGGGATACGGCTCCAGCAGGTCGATGACCTTGATGCCGGTCTCCAGAATCTCCACGGCGGGGCTTTGATCCTCAAAGGAGGGCGGGTCCCGGTAAATGCTCTTGCGGGGCGTTTCCACCGGAAGCGGCTCTCCGCCGTCGATGGGCTGGCCCAGCACGTTGAACATCCGGCCCAGCGTCTGCTCCCCTACCGGGACCTCGATGGTCTTGCCGGGGGCGGTTACCTTCATGCCCCGGGCCAGACCCTCGCTGCCCGCCAGCATGATGCAGCGGACGACCCGTTCGCTCATGTGCTGGGCTACCTCCATCACGCGGGTCTGCCCGTTCAGCTCCACGGACAGCGCTTCCTTGATCTTAGGCAGATGTCCGGCTTCAAACTCCACATCTACCACAGGGCCGGATACCTGCGTGATCGTTCCGATTTTCATACTGTTATCCCTCGCTTCCAAAGGTTCCCCGCTGTGCCGCCGCGCCTGCGGAAATTTCTGTGATCTCCTGGGTGATGGCCGCCTGCCGCACGCGGTTGTATTGCAGCCGCAAGGCGCTCAACAGCTCCTCTGCGTTCTGGTTAGCGGCGTCCATAGCGGTCATGCGGGCGTTCTGCTCGCTGCAGAAACTGTCCAGCAGGGCGCTGTACAGGAAACCGGAGACATAGCTGGGGATCATGCTGTTCAGCACCGCCCCTACGGACGGATAGAATTCAAAAGGCTCCTGCACGGCCTTTTCCTTGGCGGGCGGCGCAAACTGCATCCGGTGGAAAGGCAGCAGCCGGGTGGACTTGGCCTCGGAGAGCAGACTGCTCTCCATATCGGTGTAGACCACGAAGATCTCCTTCAGCGTTCCCGTCAGGAAACCGTCCAGCAGCAGAGCGCTGATCTCCCGCGCCCGGTCCAGCGTGGGATTTTGTGCGGTGTAGAGAAAGCTGTGCTCAATGGGGATCCTGTGCTGGTCAAAGTACCGGCGGCCATACTCCCCCACTACATACAGCTTGGTATCCGGGTGCTGGGCAAGGAGCTTTTCTGCCTCCTTGATGACGTTCTGGTTGTAGGCCCCTGCAAGGCCCTTGTCCGCTGTGATGACCAGACACCCATAGGTGCCCTCCAGCGGTGTGTTATTGTCCGGCGGGTAGAAATAGGGACTGTCCACATCCCCCGCCGTGCGAAAGACCCGCTTGATCTCGCCCCGCAGCGCGTCAAAATACGGCCGGGTGTTGGCCAGATCGTTCCGTGCCTTCCGCAGCTTGGTGGAGGCGATGAGGTACATGGCGTTGGTGATCTTCCGGGTCTGCTGTACGCTTTCGATCCGGTTTTTGATCTCACGGGTATTGGCCATCTCACTCACCGCTCTTTTCCGCGGCTTCCGTCTGGAACCGCGTCAGAAATTCTCTGGACAGCTTCAGGATCGTCTCCCGGTCCTCATCACTTAACTGACCGCTCTCATCGATCCGGCGGCACAGGGCCTGGTCCTGGGTCTCGATATAGGTCAGGAGCCCGGTGCGAAAATCGTCCATCCGCGCAAGGGGCACCGTCTGCATCACATGATCCAGCGCCGCCACCAGCAAAATCACCTGCTGGTGCTGCTGGTAGGGGTGGTTCTGGGGCTGGCGCAGCAGGCGCATCAGGCCCTGTCCGTAAATCAGCTGCCGTTTGGTGGTCTCGTCCAGATCGCTGGAAAACTGGGTAAAGACCTCCATTTCCCGGTACTGGGCCAGATCCAGACGCAGGGCACCTGCCGCCTTTTTTATGGCCTTCGTCTGAGCGTCGCCGCCCACACGGGACACCGACAATCCCACGTTGACCGCGGGCCGCTGGCCGGAGAAGAACAGACTGCTCTCCAAAAAGATCTGGCCGTCGGTAATGGAAATGATATTGGTGGGGATGTAGGCGGACACGTCGCCGGCCTGTGTCTCCACGATGGGCAGCGCCGTCATGCTGCCGCCGCCCAATTCCTCCGAGAGGTGGGCAGAACGCTCCAGCAGACGGGAGTGCAGATAGAACACATCGCCGGGGTAGGCCTCCCGTCCGGGGGACCGCTCCAGCAGCAGGCTCAGCGTCCGGTAGGCCACGGCGTGCTTGGAGAGATCGTCATAGACGATCAGAACGTCCTGGCCTTTCCGCATGAAATACTCGCCCAGTGCTGTTCCGGCATAGGGAGCGATGTACTGCAAGGATGCCGATGCGCTGGCGGGCGCATTCACCACGATGGTATAGTCCATAGCGCCCTTGTGCTTCAGATTCTCTACCAGTTGAGCAACGGAGCTGGATTTCTGCCCGATGGCGACATAGATGCACACCACGCCCTTCCCCTTCTGGTTCAGAACGGTGTCCAGGGCGATGGCGGTCTTGCCGGTCTGTCGGTCGCCGATGATCAGCTCCCGCTGTCCCCGTCCGATGGGAAACATGGAGTCGATGGCGAGCAGGCCCGTCTCCATAGGAGCGTTTACCGGCTGGCGGTCAATAATGCCGGGGGCCGGGGACTCAATGGGCAGATAGCCCTCCGACGGAATGTCGCCCTGCCCGTCAATGGGCATACCCAGCGCGTCCACCACCCGGCCCAGAAAGCCGTCCCCCACCGGGATACCGGCGGTCTTACCTGTGCGGCGGACGATGCTGCCGGATTCAATGGCCTCACTGCCGCCGAACAGGATGCAGCCTACACGATCCGGCCGCAGATCCTGCACCATGCCCTTCACACCGGAGGAAAATTGCAGGATTTCGCCGTAGGCCGCGTGTTCCAATCCGCTGACGGTGGCGATCTCGTCACCCACCGTCAGAACGCTGCCCACCTCCTCCGGCGCGACATCCGGCTGCCAGTTGCGGACGGCCTCCCGCATCAGCGGGATCACGGAGACCCCGGCGGGGTTCAGCTGCTCCAGCCGCTCCCGGAACTGCCGCAGACGGCCCTCCAGACTCCAGTCATACAGGTCGGCGCCCACTTCCATCCGAAAGCCCTTTTCCAGCGCGGGGTCCTGCTCCCAACGGAGGGGAACCTCCTGCCCGTACTGCTTTTTCAAAAAGGCCGCAAAACGGTTCCGCTGCGCCTCACTGGGGGCGTCCGCGCTGCGCAGGACCGCTTCCAGTACCGTTTCACGCATGGGACTCCCCCCTCTCCGCCGCGTCCAAAAACTGATCGAACGCATCGCCGTCGGATTGCAGCACCAGCTTTTCCGTGGCTGTCACTGCCAGATCCTTCAGCTCCTTCTGCGCGTCGGACAGCAGCTTGTCATGCTCCCGCTGGGCAGCGGCATGGGCGTCCGCCAGAATTTGCTCCGCCTGTGCCCGTGCGTCGGACAGCTGCCGCTGCATGGCGGCGTCCGCCGACTTCTGGGCGGCGGCGAGCTTTGCCGCAGCGTCGGCGTCGGCATTTTTCAACTGCTGACGGACCTCTGCCGCCGTTTTCTCCGCGTCTGCCAGCGTCTTTGCCGCTTTCGCGTCCTGCTCCTGATAGTATTGCTGCCGCTTCTCCATAAACGTCTTGACGGGCTTGTAGAGCAGCAGATACAGCCCGCCTGCCAGAATCACAAAATTCAGCAGGTGCAGCAAAATTTGCTGCCAATCAATATTCAACGGGATATTCACGGTTTCCCACCTGCCTTACTTATAGGACGAAGATGATCAGAATGACGACCAGCAGCGCATAAATGATAGCGGTTTCGATAAAGACCAGTCCCAGCATCAGCGTGGTACGGATCTTGCCCTCCGCCTCCGGCTGACGGGCGATCCCCTCCGCAGACTTGCTGACGGCAACACCCATGGCCACGGCGCCGCCTGCGGCGGCAAGGCCGATGGCAATACCCGCAGCGATGGACTTGGACCCCGTGGCGTCGCTCTGGGTCTGGGCGGTTTCCGCCGCAGCGGGTGCGGCAGCGGTATCCGTGGAAGACGCGGCCAGTGCGGGGACCGTCAGGGACAGCACCACCAGCAGGATCAGGAACAGCGCGGGGACCTTTTTCTTAAGCAGTTTCATATTGATTACCTCCAAAATGATTCGATCCGTAAATGATTGGGACGGTCATGACCGCCCGGACGCCGGTTCGGGACGCTCCGACACCTCGCCGTAGAACAACGCTGTGAGCATGGTCAGAACATAGGCCTGGATCAACGCGTGAAGCAGGGTGAACAGAACGCCCACCAGCACCGGCAGTACGTAACTCAGCTGCACATAGTAATAGACCAGCTCCGTTACCAGCAGGCCGCTGAGCAGCGCGCCGAACAGACGGAAGCTCATGGAAATAGGCAGCGAGAATTCCTTCAATGTGCTGCCCACGCCCTTCAGACCGTTGCCCGCGATCCCGCCGGAGAGGATCACAAGATAGGATAAGCAGCCAAGGGCGATGGCACCGTTTACGTCCGACAGCGGCGCGGGAAGGGTCACGGAGCGGCCCGTGGTGGTGACGGCCTGCAAGCCCAGCAGCTCAAACAGCGTCCCCACGAAGATATACGCGCCCGCGCCGAAGATGTAGGCCCCCAGAAATCCGTTTCGCTGAGGACTGCTGGTTTTGGCCATGCCGTCAAACAGGCTTACGGCCTGCTCCAGCAGCAGCTGGAACCGCCCCGGCACCAGCTTGAATTTCGGGATGACAAACACGCGGATACACGCCGCCGCTATCAGCAGGATAGCGGATACCGTCATGGCGGAGATCAGCCCCGGATTGACGTTCTTCCAACCGAACAGGCTGATCTGATTTTCCTCATGCAGAACCGCGTCCCGCATGGCGGTCTGAATGGTCTCCGCTTTTCCCGGCGGCGCCGTCAACAGACTGCCCGCAAACAGGACCGCGATGAGCAGGACCCATAGGATCATAAATTTCTTTTTGCTTTTCATGCTGATAGCCGGTCTCCTTTCCACACCGGAACACAGGCGCTGCGGTCTGCCCTGACCGCGTCCCATTTTCCGGCGTGACCGTTAAAGGACTTGTCTTCTAAGAACGCCCGTATTATACTGTTCTAACAGAAAGATGTAAAAAGTATATTTGATATGTTGGACATATCTGAATGATATGGCACGGAGGCGAAAAAAGTGGCTGTTCCCTACGATTATTACCGCATTTTTTACTATGTTGCCCAACACAAAAGCTTTACCAAGGCCGCCGAGGCTTTGGGCAACAACCAGCCCAACATTACCCGCTGCATGAACAATCTGGAACAGGATCTGGGCTGCAAGCTGTTTGTCCGCACCAACCACGGCGTCTCCCTGACCCCGGAAGGCCAACGGCTTTACAATCGTGCTGCTGTGGCCTTTGAACAGCTGCGCCTTGGCGAAAGTGAACTCCGGTCAGATTGCAGTCTGCGGACCGGCAGCATTTCCATTGCCGCCAGCGAAGCCGCGCTCCATCTGACCCTTCTGAACCGTCTTGACGCGTTTCACCGGCGGTATCCGGGGATCCACCTGCGGATCACCAACGATTCCACCCCCCGCGCCATGGAAGGGCTGCTGCGGGGACAGGTGGACTGCGCGGCGATCACCACGCCCTGTCCGGTGAGAAAGTCCCTGCAGGAAACAGCGCTGGTCTCCTTCCGGGAGATCCTGATCTGCGGTTCGGATTTCCATGATCTGACCGCGGAAACGCGGAGCCTGCGGGATCTGGAAAATCTCCCCTTTGTGTGCATGAGCAGAGGGACCAGTACATATACCTTTTATCAACAGCTGTTCTTAAAGCACAATCTGGCTTTTCATGTGGAAATGGAAGCCGGCACCATGGATCAGGTCCTCGCGATGGTGCAGAGCAATCTGGGCGTCGGTTTCTATCCGGAGTCCATGGCTGCTTCCGCCCTTGCCGCCGGGACGGTGTTCCAGATCCGCCTTGCGGAGCCGATCCCGGAACGGTTCGTCAACCTGATCGAGGATACATCCCGCCCTCAAAGCGTTGCCATGAAAGCCTTTAAGAAAATGCTGCTGGCCCCGGAGGAAGAGTAAAATACCGGAGAGGAAATTGCTTCCTCTCCGGTGTTTTTTGGATGGTTTTGCGTCTGCCGGTATGGGGCTTTTGCGCCGTCAGTCGCCCAGCGCCTGCTTCAGATCGGCGATGATGTCATCCGGGTCCTCCAGACCGACGGACATCCGGATCATGCCATCGGTAATGCCGGCGGCCTCCCGGATCTCCTTGGGGATCATGGTGTGGGTCATGGCGGCAGCCTGCTCCACCAGAGTCTCCGTATCGCCCAGAGAGACGGCCAGCGTGCAGAGCTTCAGGCTGTTGATGAACTTCTTACCGGCCTCCAGACCGCCAGCCACGTCAAAGGAGATCATGCCGCCTCCGCCCTTCATCTGCTTCTTGGCAATGGCGTACTGGGGATTGGATTCCAGGAAGGGATAGCGGACCGTTTCGATCTTCGGATTGGCCTCCAGCCACTTGGCGATCTTCAGGGCGCTTTCATTGTACTGCTTCATGCGGACGCCCAGCGTCTTGAGCCCGCGGCACACCAGAAATGCGGTGAAGGGCGCCATGACGGAGCCGAAGTGCATGAGGGTACCCAGACGGCACTCCCGCAGGAACTGCTCATCGTTGGAGATCACCGCGCCGCCCAGCAGGTCGCCGTGGCCGCCGATGTACTTAGTGAGGCTGTGGATGACTGCATCCACGCCCAGATCCAGCGGGGTGGTGTTGTAGGGCGTGGCAAAGGTGTTGTCGATAAAGACCTTGATGCCGTGCTTATGGGCGATCTCCACCACGGCGGCAATATCCACCAGCACCATGGTGGGGTTGGCGGGAGACTCCACATAGATCAGCTTGGTGTTGGGCTTGATCAGGCCCTCCAGCTGGCTGAGATCGGCGGCGTCAAAGGTATCGTGGGCGATCCCGAAGCGGGGCAGCCAGTCGCTGGTCACGTCCTCCGTGCCGGAATACTTGGCCTTGGTGAAAATAGCGTGGTCGCCGCTTTTCAGCAGCGCGAAAATCGCGCCGGAGACAGCGCCCATGCCGGACGCATAGGCCACGGCCCCCTTGCCGTGTTCCAGCGCCGCCAGCTTCTGCTCCAGATAATCCACGGAGGGATTGGTGATCCGGCTGTATGCAAAGCTCTCGGCGTAGTCATCGCAGGCCTTCACCGCATCGTCCGTGGAATCAAAATAGAATGTGGACGTCTGGTAAATGGGCGGGATCAGGGCGCCGTACATATCCCGCGGCTCACCGGCGTGGACCTCTACCGTGTTGAATTTCAGATCTTCATGCTTCAAATCAGGGTGCTTCAAAACTAACTGGCTCATTTAAAATACCTCCCGTCGGTTGTGTGACTGCGCAATATATCCTACTGACTTACTCGGTCGTATTGAGCATAGCACAAACACCCATGGAAACGGAAATATCCGAATGTTATCGCTGGCAATAACATTCGGATATTCAGCTTCTGCGTTTTGCCGCACGGTGGAAATGCGTCTGGGACCTAAAGTCCCGGAAGCACCATCCTTAGCGTTTGCGCTTGGGTGGTGGAGTTCACGTTGAGGCTGTGGCTGTCTTCATGACAGAATATATTTTCAAAATATCGTATAAAAGCGTGATTATTAAGCATAAAACGCCAATAAAAATGTGAGAAGCGATTCTGCAGAGCGATTTATCTCAAAAAAATGCTGACTTGGAAGAATTTTTCCTACCGCAAGCCCTTGATCTTGAAGGGCGTACGTCAGGTGGGTAAGACTTGGATTCTGAAAGAGTTCGGCAGGCGCTGTTATGCAAATACAGCTCAATAGGAGCTAAACAGTACGCAGATTTTGCGTATTGCTTGACTCTTTAAATGACATAAACCTTACCACCCTTCAAATCTATAACCATTATAACACAATAGATTTGGGGGTGGTAAGGTTGGCTGCGAATTATTCCATTTTCAGAAATTTCCTATACTTTTGACCCCGGCATCATGACATTGGGCTTAGCTGGAGGTTTTGACTCAGGCTTCGGGGAGATCCCGTCCGTATTTTTGCAGAAGCTGGATAAAGCGTTCCGCGGGCTGCGACAGCGTATGGGCCTTCTGGCAGACCCAGCCGATGGTGATGGGATCGTCAAAGCCCTTGATGGGACGCTTGATCACCCCCTGCGCCCCGTTGCTTTCGGAGATGAAGCCGGTACCCAGATCATAGCCCTGACACTGCTGCATGACCATCAGGCTTTGATAGAGTCCGTTGACAATGGTGACCTTCTGGGGATAAAAGTCCGGCACCAGCATCTCCTCCTGCAAAACGGAGGGTGCGTCGGAGTCCAGCTCGTACATGATGCAGGGATACGGGTGTAGTTCCTCGATCGTCAGGACTTCCTTGGAGGCCAAAGGATGGGACTTATGGATAAACACATAGGGCTTGCTGTCAAAAAGCGGGTGAAATTCCAGGTTGTTGTCGCCAAAGACACGGTTCATGTGCTTTCGGCTGCGGCTGCTGATGAACAATACGCCCAGCTCCGTGGTTTTGTCCACGACCTGCTGGATGACCTCCGGGCCCTGCCCTACCAGAAATTTATAGGTATAGGATTCCTTTTGATAGGTATTCTGATAGGCCATCATTGCATCGATGGCGAAGCAGTAATGCTGGCTGCTGACGCTGAGGGTCTCGTGGGTCTTGCTCAGATCCTGTGAAAAGTGCTGGGAAATATGCTCGGCATCCGTCAAAAGCCGCTCTCCCATGTTCAGAAGCTCCCGGCCCTCGGCGGTCAGGGTGATCCCGGCGGCAGAGCGGACAAAAATCGTGATCCCCAGCTCCTCCTCCAGCGCGCAGACCATTTTGCTGATGCCGGGCTGGGAGACGTACAGGACCTGAGCGGCTTTGCTGAAGGAGCCGCATTTTGCCACCGTGGAGATATACTTCAATTGAAGCAGTGTCATACCAAGTGCCGCCTTTCCTCATTTTTCAATGGATCTCTCGTATTATAGCACAAGAAATTCAAAATGCGCAACTATAATCATACTAAAGTGGTGTGTTTTAGCAAAAAGGAATATCCATGTAATACTAAACAGCAATTTTCTCAAAAATGCACGATTATAGGGCGATATAGACAAAAGTGATGGACCTCCATAACATTGATTTATTGGACAAAGCTTGTTTTTGCGACTATCATAATAGACAGCAAGCGGTTCTCAGTTTTTCAGTGTGCAAAATAGAGAAATAGGGAGGAACTTACTTTATGCAAGAGAAAAAGATCAAATTTACCGACGTCCTGTTTGTCGGTCTGGCGTTCTTCGCCTCCTACTTCGGCGCGGGCAACCTGATCTTCCCGCCGATGCTGGGCCTGCAAAGCGGCAGCAACTGGCTCAGCGGCATGATCGGTATGCTGGCCTCCGGTGTGGGTCTGCCCATTCTGGCCATCATCGTGCTGGGTATGTGCGGCTCTGTCCAGAAAATCTCCGACCATGTGAACAAGAAGTTCTACACCGTCATGATCGGCGCCATCATGATCCTCTGCTGCTGCGTGTCCATCCCCAGAACCGCAGCCGTCGGCATTGAGATGGGCCTTCAGGGCATCTGGCCCGGCGCGCCCTATCTGGTTTTCGTCATTCTCTACTTCGTGATCGCGTTCCTGTTCGCCAAGGATCGCGGCACCGCACTGGATAAGGTCGGCAAGATCCTGACCCCCATTATGACCATCATCCTGTTCATTCTGGTAGTCAAGGGCGCTGTCAGCCCCATCGGTACTCCCGGCGCCGCCTCCGTGGATAACGCCTTTGTCAACAGCTTCCTGGGCGGTTACAGCACCGGCGACGTTCTGGTGTCCTTCCTGGCTGCCGGCGTGTTCTTTGACAGCATCAAGCGCAAGGCCTACGAGGGCGAAGCCTTCCGCAAGGCCCATGTCCGGGCCTGCCTGATCGCCGCCGTCTGTCTGGCTATTGTCTATGGCGGCCTGCTGTATATGGGCGCCTGCGTCAGCACGGAGTACACGCCCGACAGCATCAGCAACGCCAACCTCCTGCTGGCGATCATCCGCTCCAGCGGCGGCCAGATCGCGATTTACGGCCTGTGCCTGTCCGTGGTGCTGGCCTGCCTCACCACCGCCATCAGCCAGATCACCGCAGTGGCAGATTTCTATGAGACCGCCACCCACGGCAAGCTCTCCTATAAGGTTCTGGTCATGATCGTCCCCATCGTTACCACCATCGTCGCCAGCTTCGGTCTGGATACCATCGTGAGCCTGACCTCCCCCTGGTTCTCCTTCTTCTATCCCATCACGCTGGTGATGACCATTCTGGGCATCTTCGAGAAGAAGATCCCCAATGACGGCGCGTTCAAGGGCGCTGTGTACTTCACGGTGATCTACGCCGTTCTGGATCTGCCCCACGAGTATGGCTTCGGTTTTCTGGACCCCGTTCTGAATCACATCCCCCTCTATGGTCTGGGCTTCGGTTGGATCGTTCCCGCCATCGTGGGCTTCATCGTGGGTCTCATTGCCTGGAAGGGCAAGGGCCGCACGGAGACCTGAGCAAACTGTTTCTGAGCTTTATACCGTATTGGAATGGAACGCGCAAAGCGCGTAAGGAGGAATTTCTATGACCATTGAAAAAGGCGACGCGACCAAATATGTCCATACCGGCAACGGCGAGCTGTGCTATGAGTTGAACAAGGCGCTGACTGTGCCGGAGACCTTCCCCATCTACCTGTCCTCTGCCTACATCTTCGACTCCATTGATCCCATCGACAAGATCTGCGACGAGGGCGCTCCCGGCTATGCTTACTTCCGGCTGGGCAACCCCAACGCTGACGCCACCTCTCAGATCCTGGCCGCCGGTGACGGGGCCGAAAAGGGTCTGGTATTCTCCTCCGGCATGGCGGCCATTACGACCTCCATTCTGGCAACGGTGAAACCCGGCGATCACATCGTGGCCTCCCCCATCATCTACGGCGAGGCGTTCTACTACCTGAAGTATGAGCTGAAGCGCTGGGGCGTGGAGACCACCTTCATCGACTTCAACACGCAGGATGTGGCGGACTATATCCGTCCCAACACCAAGCTGGTATACGGCGAGACCATCGCCAACCCCCTGATGAGCGTACCGGACATCCAGCATCTGGCGGACGTGGCTCACGCCAACGGCGCCAAGCTGTTTATCGACAACACCTTTGCCACTTCGATCATTGCCAAGCCCATCAAGTACGGCGCGGATCTGGTGATTTACAGCGCCACCAAGTATCTGGGCGGTCACGATGACCTGGTAGGCGGCGCGGTGGTCGGCTCCGAGGAGATCATCAAGTCTCTGAGCTTCTACCTGGGTCTCTACGGCGCGAATCTGGGCGCCACGGAATCCTGGCTGCTGGCCCGGAGCCTGCGGACGCTGCCCCTGCGGGTGAAGAAGATGGCTGAAAACGGTCTGGCACTGGCCAAGTTCTTCGAGAGCCATCCCAAGGTGGAAAAGGTCTACTACCCCGGTCTGGAATCCTCCCCCAGCAAGGCGCTGGCCGACAAGCAGTTCGAAGGCAACGGCTACGGCGGTATGCTCTGCGTGAACTTCAAGGGCGGCCAGAAGGAGATCGACAAGCTCATCAGCAACTTGCAGCTAGTACGCTTCGTACCCACTCTGGCCGGTGTCGGCACCACGCTGACCTATCCACCCAGAGCGTCTCACCGGGATCTCAGCCCCGACGAGCTGGCGGCCATCGGCATCACCATGGGCCAGATCCGGCTTTCTTCCGGTCTGGAGGACACCGACGATCTGCTGAATGACTTCGATCAGGCGTTAGCAAAGATGTGATCCTACGAAAGCGACACTGCGATTTTTCAAAAGAGGGACCGTTTCAAAACGGTCCCTCTTTTACACGTCGTCAGATCGGATATTTGGCGGCAGCATGAAATTCACGGTGCCGATACATGGGAATCAGCAGCGGTATGCGCCGCAAAATATGCTGTAATTTCCAATAATAAGTGACATGATAAACTACTTTACACAGACTGAAATCAGCGGATGCGCGATGCAATGACCTTTTGGGAGCGCGCATGCATGGAAAAACCTTTATTACGGCAATGTCCCGGTGGGGATCACCCAAATGCCGTCCGGAGCAGGAGCCTCGACCCATAGGGTCTTGCCCCCCAGTTTGATCTGAACAGAGCCGCGCTCCATCAGCCATTTTCTGGCAACGCCGTTTGACGGGAGGCCGTTCCGTCGCTGATACTGCGTGGTGGAAACCAGACTGCGGATAGTCCGGGGAGACAGTTCCGGCAGCGGGACCGGCTGCCAAAGGAACCTCGTGAACTGCGTCCGATACGTGTAAAGCGTATATCCTTCACTGGCAAGCAGACGGCGTATTTCTGCATCGTGACGCTGCCCCTCCCCCTTTGTTCGCTTTGCCGCTTCGTGACGCGCTTTCTCTGCGGAGAGCGCCTTACGGGAGCGTCCGTCGGCCAGATAGTCGGCCAGATCTACGGTCCGGCATTTGACGGCGGCAGACGCCTTCTCCCGCCAGAAACGGCCCAGATCCGCGTCGGAGAGAAAGTAGTGCCCGTGGATCAGGTGGGACTGTTCCTCCGGGGTGATACGGCCCGCGAACTGCTGGATGATATAGGACATGAAGAAGTGATTGACGTGAATGTGGCGGATGTTTGGGACGAAAAAATCTTCGATCCACTGCCGCTCGCAGCAGAAAATGCGGCACAGATCCGCCACCGTATAGCGGTATTCCGACCGAATCAGCGCAAGAATTTCTCTTGCCACCGCCTCTGCCGGGCGGTCCTCGGAGACCGGCTGGATGGTGTGGAGGAATTGAGTTGAAATGGACATGAGAGCACCTCCGATGGTGTGGTGGAATGCTTTTTTGTAAAAGATTTGCCCCGGAGGGGCAATTTATTTTGGTGTTGAAAGCTATTTATTATAATCAGTATATACTGTTTATAAATGATTGTCCACATATTTTATTTGATTTTTCGGGCTTAACCAAATATGCAAGAATTCCACTGCCTATCGACACATATAACCGTTCAAACATAGGTAATGACATGGTATAGCACTTTACAGCTTAAACAGCATCACATTGCGAGGCCCCCGCTGCTCTGCGGCGAAAAAGGAATGGTTCGCTCCCCCTCCTTCTCCGTCAAACAAAATCCTGTAATCCGATCCGCGGACTGCTAACACATTTTCTGTATGGCCGTAAACATCCAGCGTAAAACTGGCAGTGACATGGCCCAGATTGATCTGCATTTTCTGCATCTCCTCTCATCGTTAACCGACTGCGGCAAGCACCATCTGCTGAATACGGCTCATGACGCCAATGTAGTAGGAAAGCTCTGAGGCCGTTAGCTCAGACTCATCTATGCTTTCCAGTGCCTCCATGGTCTCTGTGTATGGAAAACGCGGTCTCTATCGTAAGAGAGGATGAAAATTTCGCAAATACCGCAGCAGAGGCTTTGCGGTTTGGACATAACGCGCGCATTCAAGACTTCCTTGGATGCGCGCGGCTCCTTTTACGCTGCACCAGCCACTCGCGCCATGCGGTTCAGATTGAAAGCCCGCCTTAAAATAGGTTGATTTTTACCTACAATTTGCGTATTGCGTATAATAGGTGCTGCAAGGAGGTGTTCCCATGACCATTGATACGAACACAATCGTTTCCGTGACAGAGGCCAATCAGAATTTTTCCCGCGTGACGCGCATCGCTGAAACGAATGGACAGGCTGTGATTTTCAAAAATAACCGCCCCAAATATATGTTGGTTGATTTGGACAATTCGCCCTTGATCGACATGACGGATGACGAGAAGATCGACTTTGTGGCGGCAAGAATTTTAAAGAAATATAAGCCCGCGTTTATGGAGTTGGCAAAATGATCAAATTCTCAAAAGAGAAGGTCTTGCTGCTTCACAGGCTCATCGCGGAGGAGACTGGCGGGGGCATCGGCGTCAGGTATGAGACTCTGCTGGAGTCCGCGCTGGAGAACGTCTTTTCCGGCTTTGGCGGGCAGGAATTCTACCCTACTAGGGAGGAAAAGGGCGCTCGGCTGGGCTATGCGCTCATCTCTAACCACGCCTTCGTGGATGGCAACAAGCGCATCGGTATGTATGTGATGCTGACCTTTCTGGAGGTCAACGGTATTCGGTTGGACTGCGCCAACGACGAGGTTATCGAGGTCGGTCTGGCTGTCGCCTCCGGCGCAATGGACTACGAGGCGCTGTTGGCGTGGGTGCGGGCGCACCGTGTCTGACCCAGTTTTGACCCAGAATGGAATTGGAGTGGGCAGGGCCGGACGGAAACAACGGAAAATCCGCCGAACGTGTGTAAAGACCCAGCAAGTGGACATCTACTACAAGTTCATCGGTCTTATCAACCAGAAGGCAGAGGGCGGCTACAAGGGGGAAGTTGTCAAAGTGAAAAGGACAGAGATAGAGAACCAGCCTGCTTAGTCAAAACCTCCGGCTAAGCCGGAGGCTTGAGTAAGCCCTATAAGGGCTTTATG
>OLGL01001985.1_pt1 | contig 17681 bp, 10 predicted proteins | sample 1605041 | NCBI WGS metagenome assembly OLGL01 (sample SAMEA3888905, study PRJEB22519) | human gut metagenome | biome: human gut; feature: human-associated habitat; material: faeces | place: Denmark | collected 2010 | reverse complement strand
ACTTCACGCCGGCATACGACTGGAAACCGAATCCGGTAGAAGAATCTTCCCGTTACAAAAGCGACAACAAATCATTCACCTACCTGTGGGACAACTACTTCGTATTCGATCATACTTTTGCAAAGAAACACCGTGTAGGTGTGATGGCAGGTTCTTCCGCACAGTGGAATAATTACGATTATCTGAACGCACAGAAAAATATCTTCATGTTCGACAATATCCATGAGATGGACAACGGAGAAAAGATGTACAGCCTTGGCGGCAGTCAAAGCGACTGGGCACTGCTTTCACTGATGGCACGTCTCAACTACTCATACGAAGACAAATACCTGCTGACGGCTACCGTACGTCGTGACGGCTCTTCCCGCTTTGGTAAGAACAACCGATGGGGAACATTCCCTTCCGTATCTTTGGCTTGGCGTGTCTCTCAGGAAGACTGGTTCCCGAAAGATAACTTCCTGATGAACGATCTCAAACTGCGTGTCGGATACGGTGTGACCGGTAATCAGGAAATCGGTAACTATGGATTTGTCGCATCCTACAACACGGGTGTCTATCCTTTCGGAAACAATAACTCCACTGCTTTGGTATCTACCACTCTCTCCAATCCGAACATCCATTGGGAAGAAGTGCGCCAGGCCAACTTCGGAGTGGACATGAGCCTGTTCGATTCGCGTGTCAGCCTTTCACTGGATGCTTATATCAAGAATACGAACGATATGCTGGTGAAGGCTTCCATCCCCATCACTTCGGGCTTTGAAGATACTACCGAGACTTTTACCAATGCCGGCAAGATGCGCAACAAAGGAGTGGAAATGACATTGCGTACCATCAACCTGAAAGGCATCTTCTCCTGGGAATCCGCTTTAACGGCTACCTACAATAAAAATGAGATTCTGGACCTGAACAGCGAAACTCCGATGTTTATCAACCAGATAGGCAATTCATACGTGACCATGCTGAAAGCCGGTTACCCGATCAACGTTTTTTATGGATACGTTACCGACGGTCTTTTCCAGAACTGGGGAGAAGTCAACCGCCACGCCACCCAGCCGGGCGCAGCTCCGGGGGACATCCGCTTCAGAGACTTGAACAACGACGGAGTGATTAACGACGAAGACCGTACGATTCTTGGCAATCCGAATCCGAACTGGTTCTTCTCACTCTCCAACAACCTATCTTACAAAGGATGGGAACTCTCCGTTTTCCTGCAAGGAGTGGCAGGCAACAAGATTTATAATGCCAACAATGTGGACAACGAAGGAATGGCTGCCGCCTACAACCAGACCACAGCCGTACTGAACCGCTGGACAGGAGAAGGCACAAGCTACTCCATGCCGCGTGCCATCTGGGGCGACCCGAACCAGAACTGCCGCGTATCCGACCGATTTGTGGAAAACGGCTCGTATCTCCGTCTGAAAAATATCACCCTTTCGTATACACTGCCTAAAAAGTGGTTGCAAAAGATTCAACTGGAAAACGCCCGTATCTCCTTCTCTTGCGAGAATGTGGCGACTATCACCGGATATTCGGGCTTCGACCCCGAGGTGGATGTCAACGGTATAGACAGCAGCCGTTACCCTATCTCGCGTACATTCAGTATGGGCTTGAACTTTAACTTTTAAATCAGGAGGAAGAAAATGAAAAAGAAACTGACTTTTATAATGATACTTGCCGTACTTGCCTTGACATCGTGCAGTGATTTTCTGGATAAGTACCCCAAATACGGTGTGGACCCCGAATCGGAAGTGACCAATGAGATTGCCGTAGCACTGACTACTGCCTGCTATAAGACGTTGCAGTCGTCCAATATGTATAATCAGCGCCTGTGGAGCCTCGACATCCTTGCCGGCAACAGCGAGGTAGGCGCCGGAGGAGGAACCGACGGACTGGAAACTGTTCAGGCGGCTAACTTTATAGCGCAGAGCGACAACGGTTTTGTCCTGTACGTATGGCGTTCTCCGTGGGTAGGCATCGGACGTTGTAATATCGTGCTTTCCAATCTGCCTTCGGCTGCCATCTCCGATGAGATAAAAGACCGTTGCATGGGTGAGGCATATTTCCTGCGTGCTCATTACTACTATATCCTCGTCCGCCTTTATGGTGGCGTACCTTTGCGGCTACAGCCCTTTGAGCCGGGACAGTCGACGGATATTGCCCGCAATACGGTGGATGAGGTATATGCGCAGATTCTATCGGACTGTAAGAATGCGGTGGATATGCTTCCCCCAAAGAGCAGTTACGGAGAAAATGACAAGGGACGTGCCTGCAAAGAGGCGGCGATGGCTATGCTGGCAGATATTTACCTGACGCTGGCGCCCAATCATCGGGATTATTACAATGAAGTTGTTACGTTGTGCGACCAGATTACTGCGATGGGATATGATTTGTCTCAGTGCAAGTATGCCGATAATTTCGATGCTACGATCAATAACGGTGCGGAATCCCTTTTTGAAGTACAATACTCCGGCAGTACGGAATACGATTTCTGGGGAGGGGACAACCAGTCTTCCTGGCTGTCGACCTTCATGGGACCCCGCAACTCCGGTATGGTGGCAGGCGCTTACGGATGGAATCTGCCTACGGAAGAATTTATCAAAGAGTACGAAGCGGGCGATTTGCGCAAAGATGTGACCGTGTTATATCAAGGCTGTCCTGCTTTCGACGGCATGGAATACAGACGTTCATGGTCGGGTACAGGTTACAACGTCCGGAAGTTCCTTGTGTCGAAGACCGTTTCGCCGGAATATAATACCAACCCGAATAACTTCGTGGTATACCGTTATGCGGATGTCCTGTTGAAGAAGGCGGAAGCCCTGAACGAACTGGGACATCCCGACCAGGCTGCCGCACCTCTGAATATCGTCCGTCAGCGTGCCGGACTGGCGGATGTGCCGACTACCTTGAATCAGGAAACAATGCGGGAAAAGATTATTCACGAACGCCGGATGGAACTTGCTTTTGAGGGACATCGCTGGTTTGACATGATTCGCATCAATAATGGTAACTATGCGATTGAGTTCCTGAAATCCATCGGCAAGAATCAGGTGACGAAGGAACGTCTGCTGCTGCCCATCCCGCAGACAGAGATGGACTCTAACAATCTGATGACTCAGAATCCCGGTTATTAATCGCTTTTACAATCATTCATTTAGACAGATCATATGATGAAGAAATATATATATCAGATGTTGTGCTCTCTTTTCATCGGCGGAGCGATGGTTTCCTGCGCCGAGGATTATATGGAGACGGACAAGGGACATGATACGCTGACTCTTACGGTGAATCAGCAGGAGATCGTATTGAACGAAAAGAATCACAGTCAGGAGGCGTTAACGCTTTCATGGACTACGGGAACGAACTACGGAAGCGGGAACCGCATCTCTTATACACTGGAAATAGCCAAGGCGGGAACCGACTTCGCCCGTGCCTATTCCGTAGATTTAGGAACGGGAACTTATCAGTGGACGAAGAAAACGGAAGAACTCAATCAGTTTCTGAACACGCAGCTAGGCGTCGGCTATGCCGAAAAAGTATCGCTGGAAGCACGCATTACCGCTACTGTTGCCGGAATGGAAGAAAAGGAGCAGCGTGCCACAGTTGCGCTGGATGTGACTACTTATCAACCGGTTACTCCGACGCTTTACCTCATCGGAGAAGCTGCCCCGAACGGATGGAGCGCCGATCGGGCGACGCCTATGGAGCGCACGGACAACGGACAGTTTACGTGGACAGGAAAGCTGAATACCGGTGTATTCAAGTTTATAACGACATTGGGAGAATTTCTTCCATCCTACAACCGGGATGCCGCTGCCAGAGAAGAACTACGGCTTATCTACCGCACATCGGGCGACGAACCGGACGAACCGTTTACAGTCAGCAAGGAAGCGACCTATATAGTCAAGGTAGACCTGCTCGACCTGACAATGACCATGACCGAAACGGAAAACATCGGATGGCGCTTTGAAGAATTCTATATTGTCGGCTCCTTTACCGGCGACAATGGCTGGGGATTCGAGGCACTGTCTAAAGATGCCGTTCAGATGAATCTGTTCCATTATGGTGCCGTGATTCCGTGGAAGGCGGACGGTGATTTTAAGTTTGCCACTCTTGCGGACTTCGGTCAGTCGGATGCTTTCTTCCATCCCACCGAAGGGAACGCTCCGTATACTTCCACTTCAGTTGTACTGGGAGGTGAAGACAATAAATGGCAAATGAAGGAAAGCGAATGCGGCAAGGCCTATAAAGTGCTGTTCTTCACAGCCAAGGGAAAGGAAAAGATGCTGATGCGTCCGTTTACCCCCTACGAAGGACTGTATCTGGTAGGCGATGCCACTCCGAACGGATGGAGCATCGACAACGCCACCCCGATGGCTAAAAGTGCCGACAGCCCTTACATCTTTACCTGGAGCGGTACACTGAATACAGGGGAGATGAAGATCTCCTGCGACAAGCAGTCCGACTGGAACGGAGACTGGCTGATGGCGGACAAGAGCGGAAAGGCACCGACCGGTGAAGTGGAGACAGCCTTATTTACCAGTAAAACGGATGCGGAACTGAAGAATATGTATCCGGATACAGACCTCGGCAGTCTGGACAATAAATGGAATATTCAGGAAGCTGGCTCGTATCGGATTACGATTGACCAGTTGAAAGAAACGATTTCGATTGTAAAACAATAAACAAGTATTCAAGATGAAGAAGATAATATATTTGGTGGCTGCCTTCCTGTGTCTGTCTTGCAGCGACGATCATGAATCGAACCCACAGAACGGAGGAGCGTCGGGCAGTGTGACCGAAGTAACTCCGGTGACATCGGACTTATGCGTGGAACTGACAACCGACAAGGCTTTTTATAAACCGAACGAGACGGTGACTTTCACTGCCGCCGATGCCTTGCCTGCCGGAACAAAGGTCCGCTATCGCCTTTCGGGAGAAATAGTCGGAGAAGAACCGGTCAGCGGTACGAACTGGACATGGAAGGCTCCTTCCACCGATTTCAAAGGATACATGGCAGAACTTTACCGGCAGGAAAACGGTACGGACGTCATCGTCGGTACGATTGCGGTAGATGTATCCAGCCATCCGGCACGTTTCCCCCGATATGGCTTCGTGGCAGATTTCGACGGAGACAAGACAGAAGAGAAAACGCTGGAAGAGATGGCCTATCTGAACCGCCATCACATCAACTGGGTACAGTTTCAGGACTGGCACAATAAACATCACTGGCCGCTGGGCGGCACACGCACGCAGTTGGACGAGGAATATCTCGACATTGCGAACCGCCCTGTCCATACAAGCTCTGTGAAGAATTATATCAAGGCACAGCAACATTTCGGAATGAAGTCCATGTTCTATAATCTTTGTTTCGGGGCATTGAAGGATGCGGCTTCCGACGGGGTGAAAGAAGAATGGTATCTGTTTAAGGACGCTTCGCATACCACGAAAGACAGTCACGACCTGCCAAGCGGATGGAAGAGCAATATCTATCTGGTAGATCCTTCTGACAAGGAATGGCAGCAATATATGGCGGAACGGAATGACGACGTGTATGCGAACTTCGCCTTCGACGGCTATCAGATCGACCAGTTGGGCAAGCGGGGAACACTTTACAACTACAACGGTACGCCGGTCAACCTCCGTGAAGGATATGCTTCTTTTATCGAAGCCATGAAGCAGGCGCATCCCGACAAGAGTCTGGTGATGAATGCCGTAAGCCGCTACGGTGCCCGTCAGATCGGAGAAACCGGCAAAGTAGATTTCTTCTATAATGAGATGTGGGCGGATGAGGCGGACTTTACCCATCTGAAAGCCGTCCTGTATGAAAACGGAGTGTATGGCAATAATCAGCTGAATACGGTTTTCGCTGCCTATATGAACTATAATAAGGCGGATCATCGGGGAGAGTTCAATACAGCGGGCATCCTGCTGACGGATGCGGTGATGTTCGCTTTGGGTGGCTCGCATCTCGAACTGGGTGGTGACCATATGCTGTGCAAAGAATATTTTCCGAACGACAACCTGACGATGAGCGAGGAACTGAAAACGGCAATGGTTCACTACTACGACTTCCTCACGTCTTATCAGAACCTGCTCCGCGACGGCGGAACGGAGAACAGCATCGCTATGAACTGTACCAACGGAGAAATGAAACTCAACGTATGGCCTCCAAAGTTGGGGTCGGTCACTACCTACGCCAAGCAGGTAGACGGCAAGCAAGTAGTGCATCTGCTTAACTTCTCGCAGGCGAACAGCCTTAGCTGGCGGGACGTGGACGGCACCATGCCCGAACCTGCCCTGATCACGAAAGCGGCCTTGCAGATGAACCTGCCCGCCAAAGTGAATAAATTGTGGGTGGCATCGCCGGACGTACACGGAGGAGCCTTGCAGGAACTGGCATTTACGCAGGAGAACGGGGTAGTCTCCTTCACACTGCCTGCCTTGAAATACTGGACAATGATTGTAGCTGAATAAGGCAGTTGCAACGGAATAACTAAAAACGATAGGTATGAAGATTAGATATAAGTTTGGGGTGTGGATGTTGTGTCTGATGTTTCCGGCGTTGGTCTGGGCAGAAAACGCAAAAAGTATATGTACCTCTTTTACGCAGCAGGGACGTCAGGTGACTTTTCACCTGGCGGACAGTGCCGCGCTGCAACTGCAACTTTGCAGTCCTTCCGTGGTAAGAATCTGGTTCTCGCCGGACGGGAAGCTGCAACGGAGAAACGCTTCCTTTGCCGTGATCAATGAAGAACTGGAAGATGTGGGAACGGTTCATGTGGACGAACAGGCCGCCTGCTATGAGATATTTACCTCGAAGCTGCGCATACGGGTGAACAAGTCGCCGATGAGCATCCAGATATTCGACAAATATCAGAAACTCCTCTTCAGTGACTATGCCGATAAAGGACACGTAAGCGAAGGCACGAAGAAGGTGGAATATAAAACGCTTCGCCGTGACGAGCATTTCTTCGGGCTTGGGGAGAAGACCGGCAAGATGGACCGCAGAGGAGAATCTTACAAGATGTGGAACAGCGATAAACCTTGTTACAGTGTGGTGGAAGACCCTCTTTACAAGAGCATCCCTTTCTTTATGAGCAGTTACCGGTATGGTATTTTCCTTGATAATACGTATAAGACAGAATTTAAGTTCGGAACGGAAAGCCGTGATTATTACAGCTTCGAGGCGCCGGACGGGGAGATGATTTACTACTTCATCTTCGGCAAGGACTATAAGGAAATCCTGAGTCAGTATGTAGGACTGACGGGCAAACCTATCATGCCTCCGAAATGGGCATTGGGCTTTGCGCAATGTCGTGGCCTGCTGACAAGCGAGAAACTGAGCCGCGAAATAGCCGAAGGCTACCGGACACGCGGCATCCCCTGTGATATTATCTATCAGGACATCGGCTGGACGGAACATCTACAGGACTTCGAATGGCGGAAGGGCAACTACGGGCATCCGAAAAAGATGCTTGCCGACCTGAAAGAAATGGGATTCAAGGTAGTCGTATCGCAAGACCCGGTCATCTCGCAAGCCAACAAGAAGCAATGGGAGGAAGCGGACCGTCTGGGATATTTTGTCAAGGACAGCACGAACGGGAAGAGTTATGACATGCCGTGGCCTTGGGGCGGAAATTGTGGGGTAGTGGATTTTACCTTACCTGCCGTAGCCGACTGGTGGGGAGCCTATCAGCAGAAACCCATTGACGATGGCATCTCCGGCTTCTGGACGGATATGGGAGAACCCGCATGGAGCAACGAAGAGCAGACCGAACGCCTTGTGATGAAACATCACCTGGGTATGCACGACGAAATCCATAATGTCTACGGACTGACTTGGGATAAAGTGGTCAAAGAGCAGTTCGAGAAACGGAATCCGAACCGTCGCGTCTTCCAGATGACCCGTGCCGCTTATGCGGGATTGCAGCGTTATACGTTCGGTTGGACGGGAGATTGCGGAAATGGAGACGATGTATTGCAGGGCTGGGGGCAACTGGCCAATCAGATTCCGGTGATTCTTTCCGCAGGGCTGGGAGTGATTCCGTTTACTACCTGTGACATTACGGGGTATTGCGGAGACATCGAAGACTATCCATCCATGGCGGAACTTTATACCCGATGGATACAGTTCGGTGCATTCAATCCTTTGAGCCGTATTCATCATGAGGGGGATAATCCGGTAGAACCGTGGCTCTTCGGTCCGGAAGCGGAAAAGAACGCGAAGGAGGCCATCGAACTGAAATATCGTTTATTGCCTTATATCTATACGTATGCCCGCGAAGCTCATGATACGGGATTGCCCATCATGCGTCCGCTCTTTTTGGAATATCCGGCGGATATGGAAACGTTCTCTACAGACGGCCAGTTCTTGTTCGGACAAGAGCTGCTGGTAGCTCCGGTGGTGAAGAAGGGGGCACGTACGAAGAATGTCTATCTGCCCGAAGGCACTTGGATTGACTACAACAATAAACAAACAGTCTATACCGGAGAACAGTGGACTACCGTGGAAGCTCCCTTGTCGTGCATCCCGATGTTTGTAAAGCAGGGTTCCATCATCCCCACCATGCCGGTGATGAACTACACGCATGAGAAACCGGTCTATCCGCTGATCTTTGAAGTATTTCCGGCAAGGAACGGAGAGGAGGCCTCGTTCACTTTGTACGAAGATGAGGGAGAAGACCTCGGCTATCAACGGGATGAGTTTGCCAAAACTCCCGTTCGCTTCCGGACGGAGGAGGGTGGTTATCTTCTTTCGGTTGGTGCCCGTGAAGGAAAAGGGTATGCAGTGCCCGCTCCCCGAAACTTTATTTTCCGTATGTATCTGAAGACGGCTCCCAAAGGAGTTACCGTGCAAGGCAAGAAAGTAAAGAAGGTGAAGCCGGAACGTCTGGAAGAGAATCCGGACGATGACACTGAAAGTATGGTGTGGAGTTGGGATAAGGCGACCGGTATTTGCAGCCTTCGTATGCCGGACCGAGGGGAAGAAAGTCGGATTTCCCTGCGTTTATGACTTGAACTCAACGCCTACATAAAGATATAAATTTGAAGAATTGCTGTCATCTGTCACTAAACCTGTGACAATAGTCTGATAATTAAATCATAAGACCGTGACAGCAACCTGTGACAGCAGCGTGACGGAAAGATTTGCCGTCACGCTGTCATTCATTTCAGCTATTAATAAGCCGAGTTTGTTTTAAGGTATGAAACTACAGTTCCCATTGCTTGAAACTTTGGTTCCCATTACTTGAAACTCTAGTTTCATACGCTTGGAACTTTTGGTTTCAAGCCTTTGGAACTACAGTTTCTCACTGATGAAACTCTGGTTTCAAGCAGTGAAACTAATTAAGAAATCAATTGATGAACTCGTAATCCGTCAGTTGGTATCTTTTCTGCTTGTATTCTTTTGTCCTTTTCAGTTTTACCTTTCCTTTCGCAGCTTCCAGCGTTACTTCGTTGAATTGTCCTTTTTGGAAATCGTAACTTATACCGTCATCTTCGAGAAGGAGGAACGTTGCCGAAGGAGCGCCGTATACTTTGCAATGCAAATTGAATACAGTTTGAGCATCCACATAGGGGACAGGTGCGGCCAATGGCAATAACGTTCCCTGGCGGACGTAGAGTGGCAACTGATCTAATTCCGTCGTAATCTCATATTCACGGTTGCCTTCATATTTCTCATTGGTATTGAAGTTATACCATGTTCCTTCGGGGAAGTAGACCGTTCTCGTTTTCTTGTTTTGGTATAAAGGGGCAGCCATCAATCCGTCTCCCATCATATACTGGTCACTGATGGTGCGCAAACGTTCATCTTTGGGATAATCCATCAATAACGGACGGAAAGGAGGTACACCTTCTTTATAATATGTATAAAAAGCACTGTACAGATAAGGAATCAGCTGCATACGCAGATTAATCAGTGTGCGGGCATATTCTTCATACCTCTTTGCTTCCGGCAGGAACTCGCCACGTTCGTTCTTTCCACGGTCGAATTGCAGCCACGGAGCGTATTGCAGATACCATGCATTGACCATAGCCTGCGGAGAAAGAATCACCGTTTGCAGACGATGGAAGAAATCTTCGGCAGAATGTGCCTCACGCACTTCAGGACACCACAACAGTCCTCCGAATGCCGAGTTGCAAAGTGCCTGAATGTACTCTTTTGGATCGTATGTATCACTATAAAGTACGGCGTTGCGTGAAGACATGAACATACCGGACGACCGGTAATCCTGATAGGTGCGGGTATTTTTTTCACGATAGATACTGTCCATCGCATTCACATAAAGGGAACCGAATACCTGGTGCATCTTTTCTCCGTCGATGCCCGAAGGGAACTGTGCCATATCCGGGAAGCACCATGTGGCGGAAGCAAAAGATATGTTCGAGTTGTCACATTCGTCCAGTTTGAAGCCGGAGATGCCTTCTTCTATCAGTGTGCGGTGGTAATCGGTAAATATTTTGTGTGCTTCCGGCTGGATGAAGTCCGGTACCAGTCCGTTCCATACAAGGAAATCGCCTGAGTAGGGCTCCAGCGCCTTCCGGATGGGGGAAGAAGGATGAACATACGCGTGTTCCCACAGGTTTACTTTGTATCCTTTCTGCTGCAACTGGTCCAGCATTTCTTTGTGCCTTGGGAAACGGTCGTCGCTCCAGCGATAAGAACAGGAGTAAGTGGCCGTCTGCCATCCCGGTTCGAGTCCCAGTACGTCACACGGAATCTGTTTCTCGCGGAAATAGTTGGCAAAACGCATGACGGAGTCTTGCGTCGCATCTCCTTTGACACGGTATTTGAATCCGAGTCCCCACATCGGAGGAAGACATCCGCCGCCGGAGAGGAGGTTGTATCTCTTGACTACATCCAGCACTTCCGGTCCGGTGATGATAAATACCTCAATGCCTTTGGCGCCGGGTACGTCGATATGGACTTTATTTCCGTTGCTTCTGTTCTTATACAAGTCTTCTGTGGTGGTAGCAATGTGTTTTCTTTCTTCCGCTTGCAGTTGACGACTATGCTCGGTTTTCTGATTGGAGCCGCATAGGAAAGTGGTATACCGTGCCGTGTTGACCAGAATACCGTACCCTTTGGTAGAGACGTAGAATGTCTGCGGAGCATGTGTATATCCGAGTCCGTTCAGCGGATTGTCGTTTACTATCGGGCGCTTGCGCAGGCCACGCTGACCGAAAGTTTCGAATTGAAGTCCGAAACCGTATATTTGTTCGTTGTCCTCCAGAGGGACTTCGATCAGACAGCCACGGTCGGTTATCTTTATTTGCACTTCGTCGGGGCTGAAGGGCGGCTTTGTAGCCGGAAGTTGTTTCATTGCTTCTACGGCAGGTTTCCCGCCGAATAAGGAATAAGGGGTAAAAGTGTCAATTTCTCCTGCTTGCAGTTTGATGATTCCCGGAGCAATTTCTTCTTGAGCGGATGCTTGCCCGGCAAACAGGAGACCTACTGTGGATAGAAAAAGGTTGAGTAATAGTTTTCTCATTATAGTTTATTTTATCATGGTTATATTAAAATAGACTTCTGAAATGCGATTTTCCACTAAAATGCAATAAAAGAATATTGCAAATATAGGAATAAAACAGATGCGGTATCAAGTATTAATACCTGAGAAGTCAGATAAAGTGACCTGTCACGACATATATTAATGTTTGTGACGGGAGATATTAATATCTTCTTTTTTTGACCGTGATTCTAAAAATAAGGTTTTATATTTGTCCTTGTTTAAGAATGAAAAAGAATAAAACCATGAAAAAGAATTGTTTTCTCCTTCTCTTTTTGCTTTGTGCCTGTCTCGTTCAGGCACAGGATACGTATCGTACTGACAAGGATGTACCTTACATTTCCGACTCCGAAACAGATGCTTATCGTCTGGAACGTTGTAAACTGGATGTTTATTATCCCGAGAATAAAAAAGATTTTTCCACCATTGTATGGTTTCATGGCGGTGGTATGGAAGGAGGAAGTAAATTTGTTCCCAGGGAACTGACGGATCAAGGCTTTGCAGTAGTGGCGGTTAATTATCGTCTGAGCCCGAAAGCAAAGAACCCGGCTTATATAGAAGATGCCGCCGAAGCTGTGGCATGGACATTCAAGAATATCGAAAAGTATGGCGGTCGCAAGGATCGTATCTTTGTTTCCGGCCATTCGGCGGGAGGTTACCTTACGTTGATTCTGGCAATGGATAAGAAATACATGGCTGCATACGGAGCCGATGCGGATAGTGTAGCTGCCTATCTTCCGGTCAGCGGGCAGACAGTCACTCATTTTACCATCCGCAAAGAACGTGGCCTGCCCAACGGAATCCCCATCATTGACGAATTTGCTCCAGTAAACAAGGCCCGCAAGGATACCGCCCCTGTTGTACTGATTACGGGGGACAAGAATCTGGAAATGGCTGACCGATACGAAGAGAATGCACTGCTGGCATCGGTATTGAAGAATATCGGCAATCGGAAAGTCTCTTTATATGAACTGCAAGGATTTGACCACGGTCAGGTGCTCGGCCCTGCCTGCTATCTGATCGTTAATTATGTGAAGAGGTTCAAGTAATAGACCTGTGATATTCTTTCATTTGATATGGATAATGTGTATATTTGCACGAAACTCATATCAAAAATGTGTAAGTTCTCACATTTCAGATATCAAAAATGTGACTCGGTATGTTTGAAAGAGGAATTATTCAGCTGTTAGCGGCTTGGAAAACGGATGTAAACAGGAAGCCTTTGGTTATTCATGGGGCGAGACAAGTGGGCAAGACATGGGCTTTGAAGTATTTCGGTCAGAAATACTTTGAAGATGTTGCCTATTTTAGTCTGGATAAAGATGAAAGCGGACTTTGCGATATCTTTAAAACGACTAAAGACCCCGAGCGCATTATACAGCAATTGTCCTTTTTGCATGGACGAAAAATTAATCCTCAAACTACTTTACTGATATTGGATGAGATTCAGGAGTGCAATGAAGCGTTGAACTCTTTGAAATATTTCTGCGAAGAAGCACCCGAATATGCAGTGGCTTGCGCTGGTTCTTTACTTGGAATTTACCTGAATCACATAGGCAATTCCTTTCCGGTTGGAAAAGTAAATCATCTGTCTATGTATCCGCTGACTTTTACGGAGTTTCTGAATACGAAAGATCCGGCGATGTATCAATATATGTGCTCTGTCAAAGAAATAGCGCCTCTTCCCCAAATCTTCTTCGACAAACTGCGGGAAGCCTTCATTGCCTATTCTATTTGTGGCGGTATGCCCGAACCTGCTTCTTTGATGGTTGACTTTAATGATATGCAAAAAGTGGATTCATCGCTTCGGGATATATTGAATGACTACGCTCTGGACTTTGTGAAACATACTACACCTACGTTGGCGCCCCGTATCAATTATGTATGGAACTCTCTGCCCTCTCAATTGGCGAAAGAAAATCGTAAGTTTGTTTATCAACTGGTTCGTCCCGGAGCACGTGCGCGTGAATACGAAGATGCTATTTTATGGTTGGAACAAGCTGGTCTTGTCAACAAAGTCGTTCTGAGCAAGTCACCCAGACTGCCACTGAAAGCCTACGATGATTTGAGCACTTTTAAGCTCTATGCATTAGACATAGGGTTGTTGAGGCAATTGTCCGAACTGGATGCAAGTGTCTTGCTATTGTCCACTCCCGGATATACGGAATACAAAGGGGCATTGGCAGAGAATTATGTATTGCAAAGTCTTACAGCACAATTTCAGGCTTCGTTCCGTTACTGGACTTCCGGTAATAAAGCAGAAGTGGATTTTTTACTTCAGCATGGTAATCATATTTATCCGATAGAAGTGAAAGCAGACCAGAGTATAACAGGTAAAAGTCTGATTCAGTACGAGAAACTTTATCAACCTGCTTGCCGGATTCGATATTCGATGCTGAATTTGAAACAAGACGGCAATCTGATTAATATTCCTTTATTTCTTGCGGATAAGACGAAAGAACTGCTGAATAATAACGTGGGATAAAGAATAGAGAGAAACGGCCAAGTGATGAAAAATACAGGTCATTTAAGGAAAATATCTGTGAAATGTAACGTTTCTCATAGTCTGTGAATCATTTATTATATCAGAAATCGGTCGTATTGGCTACATTTACTCCGATTTTACAAACTAATAAATAAAATAGCTATGAAGACATTAAGCAGAACTGTACTTACTCTTTTTGTTTTATCCTTCTCCTGTTTGGCAGCGATAGCCGGAGAAGTATCTTTTAAAATAACCAAGCAATATCTGAACTTCCCCATCTCCCATAAAGAGAACAGAGGAAGGATGACTTTTGAAGTAAACGGCAAGCCGGATTTATCCGTCGTTATCCGTCTGGCGCCGGATGAAGCGGAATACTGGGTGTTTAAAGATGTGTCGGCTTTCAAAGGAAAGACGATCAAGATAACCTACGACGGCAATGAGAAGGGATTGAGTAAAATATACCAGTCCGACGAAATCGAAGGACAAGCTGAACTGTATAAGGAAAAGAACCGTCCGCAATTCCACTTCACTACCCGGAGAGGCTGGATCAATGACCCTAACGGATTAATCTATTATGAGGGCGAATACCACCTGTTCTACCAGCACAATCCTTTCGAAAGAGACTGGGAGAATATGCACTGGGGCCATGCGGTCAGCAAGGACTTGATACACTGGACAGAATTACCGGACGCTCTGTATCCCGACCATTTAGGAACGATGTTCTCCGGTTCGGCAGTCATCGACTATGATAATACCGCCGAATTCAATAAAGGCAAGACTCCCGCCATGGTTGCCGCCTTCACCGCCGCCAGCAGTGACAGACAAGTGCAGGGGATAGCCTATAGCCTTGACAAAGGACGTACCTTCACGAAGTACGACAAGAATCCGGTGATCAACTCCAAGGAGAAATGGAACTCTCAGGACACACGCGACCCGAAAGTGTTCTGGTATGCGCCCTCCAAGCATTGGGTACTGGTACTGAACGAGCGCGACGGACACTCCATTTATACCTCTTCCAATCTCAAAGACTGGAAATACGAGAGCCATGTTACAGGCTTCTGGGAATGTCCCGAATTGTTCGAACTGCCGGTTGACGGTGACAAGAACCACACGAAGTGGGTGATGTACGGTGCCACCGGTACGTATATGTTAGGCTCTTTCGACGGCAAAATATTTACTCCCGAAGCCGGAAAATACTGCTATACCACCGGAAGTATCTATGCAGCCCAGACCTTTACCAATATTCCGGCAAGCGACGGCAGACGCATCCAGATAGGCTGGGGAAGAATCTCCCACCCCGGTATGCCTTTCAACGGAATGATGATGCTCCCCACTGAACTGACTTTGCGTACCACCAAAGACGGCATCCGCCTTGTCAACGTTCCCGTAAAGGAGGTCGAATCTTTGTGTAAGCCTCTTCGTTCCTGGAAATCTCTTTCTTCGGATGAGGCCAACCGCCATCTGAAAGAGTTTTATGATGCCGACTGTCTCCGCATTAAAACAACGATCAAACTCTCTCATGCCACGGATGCCGGATTCAACCTTTTCGGCCAGCGCATGATCGGCTACGACATGAACTCCAATACCCTGAACGGCCGTTTCTACTCTCCCCAAGACCCGACCAGCATGGAGTTGAGTGCCGATATTTACATTGACCGCACCTCTATCGAAGTCTTTATCGACGGCGGACTGTATTCTTATTCCATGGAACGCCGCCCTGACACTAACAACAGAGAAGGATTCCATTTCTGGGGAAACCGTATCGAAGTGAAAGACCTGCAAGTCTTTTCCGTAGAATCCATTTGGTAGACGGAAATCAAAAGCTATCTTTGTTTTCAGTTATTTAAATAGGAAAGAGAATATGAAAACGCGTAGTGAAGTTTTTCAGTTTGAGAAAGAGTTGAAATGGGAGCACCCCGCTCCGGGAATCCGTCGTCAGATAATGGGATACGACGGACAGTTGATGATGGTCAAGGTAGAATTTGAGAAAGGAGCGGTCGGTACGTTGCATGAACATTACCACAGTCAGGCTACCTACGTGGCAAGTGGAAAGTTTGAACTGACCATCGGCGACCGGAAAGAGATACTGTCGATCGGCGATGGCTACTATGTAGCACCCGACGAACCGCATGGATGCGTCTGTCTGGAAGCGGGAGTATTGATAGACACATTCAGTCCCATGCGGGCTGATTTTCTGGAATAGTTCCTGATGAATGGTAGGTTACCGGATAATGATGGTATAAATTTACCACATATATGGTATTTCCTGTCAACAAAAACTGCACTATCTTTGTAATATCTTAAAACAAAGGAAATTAAAAACAGATATATATGGAAAAGATTGCAAGGAAATTGACGGATTTGGTAGGTAACACTCCGTTGTTGGAACTTAGTAATTATAATAAGAGTAACGGCTTGAAGGCTCGCCTGATCGTGAAAATCGAATCATTCAATCCCGCGGGCAGTGTAAAAGACCGCGTGGCATTGGCAATGATTGAAGATGCCGAAGTGAAAGGAGTCTTGACTCCCGGCGCAACGATCATCGAGCCTACCAGTGGAAATACGGGAATCGGCCTTGCATCGATTGCAGCAGTCAAAGGATACCGTATCATTCTTACTATGCCGGAGACAATGAGTGTAGAAAGAAGAAATATCCTGAAAGCATACGGAGCAGAGATTGTTCTGACAGAAGGCGTAAAGGGAATGAAGGGTGCGATTGAAAAAGCAGATGAACTTGCAAAAGAGATCCCGGGCAGCTATATCCCTGGACAGTTTGTTAATCCGGCTAATCCGGAAGTACACAGAAAGACAACCGGACCAGAGATCTGGAAGGATACAGACGGAGAAGTAGATCTGTTTATCGCAGGTGTTGGTACAGGTGGAACACTGACCGGTGTCGGCGAATATCTGAAATCCCAGAATCCGGATGTGAAGATCGTTGCATTGGAGCCTGCAAGCTCACCGGTACTTTCTACAGGAAAAGGTGGTCCTCACAAGATTCAGGGAATCGGAGCAGGATTTGTACCGGACGTACTCAACACAACTGTATATGATGAAATATTTACTGTAGACAATGATGACGCTTTTGCAACAGGAAAGCTGCTTGCAAAGAAAGAGGGAATCCTGGTAGGAATTTCTTCGGGAGCCGCACTTTATGGAGCGATCGAACTTGCAAAACGTCCGGAAAACAAAGGAAAGACGATTGTGGCACTGCTTCCGGATACCGGAGACAGATATTACTCCACACCATTGTTTACAGAATAAATCATAAAAGACGGGCGGACTGCTGCGAAAGCTGCAGTCCGTTTTCGTGTATTTTTACACAGAACTGTCTGGAATACCGGGAAAGAGGATGTGAAACTGTCGATAACAGCTCTTTGCATATGAATATGTGGTGAGAATACAGAAAATCGTCATTTTATGTGTTCCTTTGTCGAACGAAAAATGGGGAAATTCTGTTGTCATATCTTGAACCAAAAAAAGTTTTTTTTTATAATAGAATCAACATTTGGAACACAGTAATCTGTGGTAGGGCCCATAATTTCCAAAATACTAAGTAGATGGAGGAGTTAGTTAGAATGGAAAAATTAAACGTAGCCATAGCAGATGATAATGAACGAATGGTAGATCTTCTCAGTACACTGGTAAAAGGAGATAAAGAGTTGGAACTTGTCGGTCAGGCAGCC
>OLGL01001980.1_pt1 | contig 17720 bp, 10 predicted proteins | sample 1605041 | NCBI WGS metagenome assembly OLGL01 (sample SAMEA3888905, study PRJEB22519) | human gut metagenome | biome: human gut; feature: human-associated habitat; material: faeces | place: Denmark | collected 2010 | reverse complement strand
ACAGTTTGAACTTTATGAGTTAATCAGCTAAGACTTGTGTATAAAGGGTAGCTTCAGGAAGGAGGAGAGTTTAGTTACTTTTGACACACCTTCTTTTTGAATTTAAAGAGATTCTACAACAATCTGTCTTTCAGAATAACCGGAAGTTCGGGCATTGCACCGCTCTGCGTACAAACATAAGCGGAAACTTCGACAGCCAGCTTATGAGCTTCGGGAACAGACTTGCCATTCAGAATGGAAGCACAGAAAGCGGCAGTAAAGGAATCCCCCGCTCCTACCGTATCGGCTACCGGAACCTTCGGCGTTTCCTGAAAAGAAACGACTCCCGGAGTAAACACATAACTACCATTGATACCGCAAGTAAGAATCAACATTTTCAGATTGTACTTGGCCAACAGAATCCAGCACTTATCCTGTAAGTCGATGCCCGGATAACCGAACATACGGCTGATTGTCACCAGTTCTTCATCGTTTATCTTCAGAATGTTGCAGCGTTTGAAAGACTCGCGCAATACTTCTTTCGTGTAGAAGTCCTGACGGAGGTTGATGTCGAATATCTTCAGCTGTCCGTCTATATCGGGCATTGTATCGAGGAATCGGTTAATCGTAGCACGGCTCACTTCATTGCGTTGAGCCAACGAACCGAAACAAACGGCGCGCGTATTCAAAGCCAGCCGCTTCAGTTCGTCCGTGAAAGGAATGTTATCCCATGCCACTCCTTCTTTGATTTCGTAGCAAGGCACCCCTTCGTCATCCAGTGTCACCTGCACCGTACCGGTAGGATAATCCACCCGCTCAATCTGATTTTTGAGTTGCTTTTCTTTGAATACTTCCATGATTTCATCTCCCAGTTCGTCATTGCCCACCGCACTTACTACACGGCTGTCGAAACCAAACTGTGAAACATGATAAGCGAAATTAGCCGGAGCACCGCCTATCTTCTTTCCTTCGGGCAATACATCCCATAATGCTTCGCCCATTCCTACAATTATATTATTCATGATCTACAGATTTAATTGTTTTCCAAATATAAAATTATTTTTTGATACGGAAGGTATAGAACAGCAAGTAAAGTACACCGACTGTCATCACAGCAATCGCACCATTCTGCCCCATAGAAGTATCCGAAGCAACTCCCATAGCCAACGGGAAAACGGTTCCTCCGAAGAGTCCCATAATCATCAGACCGGAAACTTCGTTTTTCTTTCCCGGCAGATAAAGCAATGCCTGCGAGAAAATAACAGAGAACACATTCGAGTTACCAAAACCGATCAGAGCGATACAAGCGTAAATCACCGCCTTATCATGGAAGATGAACAACCCTACCATAGCAGCCAGCATCATAACAACACTGATACCGAAGAAAGATTTCGGAGACATCTGACGCAGGATGAATGATCCCAGAAAACAGCCTGCCGTACGGAAGATAAAATAGAGGCTGGTTGCAAAAGCAGCATCATCCAGTGTCATGCCGATGCGTTCCATCAGAATCTTAGGTGCAGTAGTGTTTGTACCGACGTCGATACCTACGTGACACATGATTCCGATAAAGCAAAGCAGGATAAACGGTTTGCCGAGCAATGCCAGGCACTGTCCGAAAGTGGAAGGTTTGCCTTCTTCCTTCTCTTCTTCAATCTGTGTCGCGTTGAGCAACAGAATGGCAAGGATGGCTATTACCATATAAATAGGGAATAATACACGCCATCCCAGATCGAAAGAAGGAATCGCCTGCGTTGCCCCCCACATGGCAATGTACGGTGCTAGGAAAGAAGCGATCGCTTTCACGAATTGTCCGAAGGTGAGGCTGCTTGCCAGACGGTCACCACGAACGATGTTGGAAAGAAGCGGGTTCAGTGAAGTCTGCATCAGTGCGTTTCCAATACCTAACAGGGAAAAAGAAATCAGCATCAGTGCGTAACTGTCCCCGAAGACAGGCAACAGTAAAGAAGCAAAAGTCACGATCAAACTGAGTAACACGGTTTTCTTCTGACCGATACGGCTCATCAGCATACCTGTCGGTACGGAGAAAATCAGAAACCAGAAAAACACCAATGAAGGGAAGATGTTTGCTTGTGAGTCTGTCAGACCCAGGTCTGCTTTTACATAATTGGAGGCAATGCCCACCAGATCAACGAATCCCATGGCGAAGAAACAAAGCATCACCGGGACTAGCTTGGAGAGAGAAGCGTTTTTAGTATGTTCCATTGTTTTATCTATTATAATTTCGTATATTAGCACAGTAATTATTTTCCTTTCCTATTGATCCTTTTTCTTTTAGCCTCCTATTTTCTTTGCTTATCACGGCTGTGAACAGACCGTATCACAAGGGTGATAAGGCCTTATCACAGTAATGAACAGATCGTATCACGTAGGTGAAACGCTATCTATCTCCCATACATAAGGAGAACATAAAGGCATGTTAACGCAAGGATAAAGGTATGTTAGCGTGAATTAAAAAGAGCGCAGGGAGAAGAAAGTCGTTTTTTATTTCTTCAGTTTGTAAACCACGAATGAATCTACTTTATAGGCACCGCCTTTGCTGTAGAAGCTGATATGATTGTAAGGTTCCGAAGGAAATACCTGATTGGTCATAGCGAAGCGTCCACCGTCACCGAAAGCCTCTACACTTGATCTGTCTACAAACAGGCGGAGTTTCATTTCATCCTTATCCCCTTCAATCGCAGTCCAAGTCAGCATCGGGAAGTTTTCGTTGAAACTTACCTCGCCACTCTTGCGACGGTCCATCGAGAATTTCTTCTCTTTCATGTCATACTGCATGTCTACTTCTTCGCCCTTGTCATTGTAGAGACGGAAACCGATGATTTCTGCCTGCTGATTCTTGAGGGACAGTTCTATTTCGTAAGCACCTTCATTGTTCGGAATCAAATCTTTCACGATACGTGTTCCGTTAACCTTGAATGAGCGCTTTTTGGAAACACCACGCAGTTTCAGTAATTCGGGAGAAGGAGCGGATTGAAGATAAATCCCACCGTCGATGGCAAAGAGACTCAAATCACGAGGGATGGAGTTCGGACTACGGTATTGAGAAGTTGGCACGTCATTTGCATATTGCCAGTTGCTCATCCATGCAATGGCGATACGGCGGTTGTCGGGGGCATCGCTCCAAGTAACTGTAGCATAATGGTCTTTTCCCCAGTCCATCCATTTTGTGACATTCGGCTGATTGTCACAACTAAATTTCTTGCCGTCGAAGCTACCGATAAAGTATTGAGTAGCGGAGTCACCGAAAGGACCGTCACCGAGGCTGCAAAGCAATACCCATTTCTTTTCGTTGGTGCCCTCTACCGGAAGTTCGAATAAATCGGGGCATTCCCATACGTTGCCGTGAGCACCGTATCCTTCGCCGAAGCTGCTTTCAAATGCCCAGTCTTTCAGATTGGGAGAAGAGAAAATCTGCATTTCCTGTCCCACTGCGAGCACCATGATCCAGCGTTTTGTTGCTTCGTACCAAAAAACTTTCGGGTCGCGGAAATCACGAGCTTCGGATACAAGTACGGGGTTGTTTTCGTATTTGGTGAAAGTGCGTCCGTTGTCAGTGCTATAAGCGATGCTTTGTACCTGACGGTCGCTGTTTTGTGTATAGATGGCGATGATTGCGCCTGCTCCGAAGCCGGCTGTATTGTTATGATCTACCACGGCAGAGCCGCTGAAGATAGTACCAAGCGCATCCGGTGCTATCGCAACGGGGCGGTGTTCCCAGTTTACGAGGTCTTTGCTGATAGCGTGTCCCCAGTTCATGTTTCCCCATTTGGAGCCATAAGGGTTGTACTGGTAAAAAAGATGGTATTCACCGTCTTTATAGACCATTCCGTTCGGGTCGTTCATCCATCCGTAAAGGGGAGAGAAGTGATAGGTCGGACGAAACTTTTCACGGTTGGTCGTATCGAAGGTGTCGGAGAGTTTCATTTCCTTGCAGCAAGCGGTATTATCCGGCGAAAGATTGACACGGATCGGATCGTTGGAGTTCATCTTGAACTTGAAAGAGACCGTTTTGCCGGAAAAGTCGGAAAGGTCTACCGGAACAAAGTAATCTACTTTATGTATGGCGAGACGCACGTCGAAGTTTTTCACCTCTTTATTATTAACGATCATGCTGATACGTACATCGGGAGACGCATCCTCTACGGGCAGAAGCAGGTACTTCTGGGAAGTATTGACACGTACAAGGCAATGACCTTCTCCCAGATTCTTAATCAGCAAAGGAGAATCCGCCGCTCGGGTTGAAACAGAAATAGTCATGAGAATAAAACAAATCAGAAAGGTCTGAAGTTGTTTGACAGGCAAAAATACATTCATGTTCTATGGTATTAAGGTTGTTATACTTTTGATAGTTGTTACAGTGCAAAGATAGGCGCTTCCAAGGTTAGCGCCTATCACTTTTGTTTCAAACGCTGTAAAAGATGTTACTTGCCGGTGTAGTTTTCATCAATAAGTGCTTACCTGAACGTCTGATACAGTTATTTCACCTTTATAACAGCAGAGTGACCACGGGTTCTTCTGCATTTGGTAGATACGGTTGGTGAAAGATAACTGGTCGTTGATATAAGTCACGCAGACGGACTGGTCACTGTAAATCGTCACACGATATTCATTATCTGCCGGAATATTGAATTTATTATCGAATAAGTATTTGGCATCGTCACCGTCTTTCTCAAAATTCGCTTTGCCTTCATCGGCATTGACATGGATACTATACCAGGAAGCGGAATCCGTTCCACGTACAAAAGAGATTCCGAAACGGTCCGTATTTGAAGCGGTCTTTACGGTGAAAGAAATCTTGTTATGTACTTTCAGACGGTTGAAGATGACGGAGGCACCTTCGCCCAAAGTATAGGTTTTACCGCTTTCGGTCACGTTACCATCTTTTGCCATTACTTTCACTTCTTGTGCGGAAGTGTATTTACGGTCGATTGCATCGGGTACTCCGAGGGTTAAAGTACCGTCTTCGTGTTGAATCAGACGTTGTGCTACCAGATTGCCTGCCCATTCGGGTTCTACATCACCAACATTTCCATTATCATTTCCGGCACGTGTGGGACACCAACCCCAAATGTAGCGGTTTGTTCCGTCGGAAGCGGTCTTTCCGGCATAGAATGCGCGGCTGTCCAGCATTCCTTCACGATTGTCCGGCCATATTCCGGCATCATTGGCGGTAGTTGCTTTCAAATCTTCCAGCGTTCTGCCTTTGAAATATTGTACTTTACGCATGAAGGAAGCCTGTTCCGAATAAATCAGATACCACCAGTCCCCCATCTTGAATACATCCGGACATTCGTAGAAACGATCCCACATCATGGTCATAAAGGTTCCGGCAGATTCCCACTCTTTCAGGTCGGCAGAGGTAAATTCGGCGATATGCCCTTTTCCGTTCTTGCGGGTAGCGATCAGCATGTGATACACACCGTCTTCGGTCTGGAACAGGAACGGGTCACGGAAGTCATTCTTGTCATAACCATACGTATCTCCTTTCAGGTAGAAGGTACGGTTCTTGGTCCATGTCTTGAAATCGGGAGAAGTAGCTACCATCACTACCTGAGCATTCTGGTCGGAAGAAGGCTTGAACTTATTACCGGTGTAGAAGGTATAATACAGTTTGTCGGCAGGGTTATAGATCGTTCCTCCTGTGCCGATGGCAGCATCCTGTTCGTCACGCCCTCCGCAGGAAATCAGTTCGCCGAGAGATTCGTAAGTAGCACCGTCTTTGGTAGCCACCCCGAAAATGGGATGGTACGTAGCTTCGGGGTTCGGACGGTAATCTTGCAGGTACATCACTTTAAAGTCCTTGGCAACCGGATCATAGAATGGCATCGGGTCACCGACAAAGCCTACCTGCGGTTTATAGTACATCGAGAAGCCATGCTCATCACTCGATTGGAAGTATGTGGCTGTACCGTCCCAGTCTTTCTGAGTCAAGATGGGGTCAGTCTCGTCACTGCAAGCAGTCATCGAAGCTATCAGTGCGGTAAATGCTATAGGTAAGATCATATTTTTCATCATTGTTGCTTATTCTTTTTATTTACACAAGTAGTTGATTGCATTGAGAGTCATTTGCTCTACGTTGTAGTGATAGTAGTCGGCAGAAGCGTCTACTCCCTTGCCGTACCAGTCATAGCAGCCGGAACCGATACAGAGCGTACGTCCGCTATTGGAACGCGGTTCAAATTCGGCAATGACTACCGCCCCGTCGCCTCCATGTGCCAAATCGATTCCTCCTGTCAGGTTACGCCATGCGTTCAGGTCGTCATAACCTCCCCAGTCTGTCCCGATATGCCACTGCGCTGTGCTATTGGTAATCGCATAGCCGGCATCACAGGTATAGACTGTCGACTTGTCGCCATCTTTCCATCTTAAATCCTGGAATAACGGATGTGATTCGCTACCAGTAATCAGGAAGCTCCACGGAGCAGAGGTGATTTCGGGCGAGTCTTCGTTTCCTCCCCAGCTATTGTTCGGTACACGCTCGTCTTTGGCGATGCCGAGATTGGCGATATAGAAAGTAGCGTAACGGGTCAGCAGCAGATTACCACCATTCTGATAGTAGACTTTAAACTTCTCCGCTGCCGCTTTCGCGTCATCCGGCAAAGGAGGATTGTCACCATTGTCTGCGTGGAAATGCCACCAGATAGCGGTATATTTACCTAAATCCACTTTTCCGTCCACTACATCCTTGAATGAGATATATTCGGACATCGATACATTATCCATCATCCATTGGGCAGCGGCTTTCTCTTCGGGACTCGTCAGAAGGCTGACGGAAGAAGCCGTACCGACAAAGGCAGTCGGAATCACATTTCCCTGAGTAACCGTTACCACATAAGGAGTTACTGCCGAACGGTAAGTTGCCGTGTAAGTGACGGGGTTCGTAAAGTCCTGAATACTTCCGGATGCCGGAGTCACGGTAGCTCCGTCCGTTACGGTAAACGTACCTTTCAACTGAGTGATATCCACTGTCAGCGGAACGACTACAGAAATGGTTTTCGATAACTGGTCTACCTTTCCTACATAAGTATCATTCAATTTGAAGGTCAGTATCTTCGCCTCATCTCTCTTCACGGTAATCGTGTAGCTCATTTGTACATCGCCATTCTTCACCGTCAAAGATACGGGAAGAGAAAAGTCGATTGTCTCACCGATAGCGATGCTAGCCTTGGCTCCTTCGGAAAGATTCATTTCTGTGACCACCATGCGGGTAATATCGTAATCGTAGGGCACTCCTACTACGATTGCCTTATTCTGATAGTCGACAGTTCCTGCGTATTCATCCAGCCGGATAGAGTTCACCCAAACATCTCCGTCCAGACGAAGGCCGGATTTGAAGTCATCACTACATCCTGTGACCGTAAGGCATGCCACAGTCACCAACAGGATAGTATAAAGTTGTTTTATGATTGATTTCATTGTATTCTTTGTTTTAAGATGGTTAGTTACCAACCGAAATTCTGTGTATAATTTCCATTACTTGCGCTGATCTGTTCGAATGGAACAGGAAGATATTCGTTCTTATTTTCCGTAAAGCCCGCATTCTTGTAGATAGAGCAACGGGATGCTTCCGTCACGTAATAAGCATTGATGACATCTTTGGCTTCTCCCCATCTTACAAGGTCAAAGAAACGTGAGCTTTCCATACCGAACTCTATACGGCGTTCCCATTTCAGCATTTTCATGGCTTCGTCCTGAGCGTAAGCTTTCAGGTCGTAAGGAGTCACTTTGAAGTTCACTCCGTAGTCTTCTTTATAATTGAAGATCAGCATGGTGCTTCCGGCAGCACGGCTGCGTACCTCATTGATTAATGAGATGGCATCGGTGATACGTCCGTCGTTCAACTGAATCAGTGCTTCGGCACGCATCAGCAATACATCTGCATAACGGATCACAATGTGATTCAGAGAACTGGCCCAATAAGAACCTTTCTTCAGACAGTCACAATCGGGATCTACATTCTCTTTGAGAGAAACATAATATCCATAAAGTCCCTTGCTGCGGCTCCAGTCATCATTCTTCTGGATGATGTAACCTTCGTTGTACTTATAAGGAAAGCCCGGCATACCCACCGTATGGAACAGACGGGGATCGACATTGTCTGTAGCCACTTCGTAATTCTCATTGTCGTAGGTACTGAACAAAGGCTTTCCCTGCGAATCGGTTTTGAAAGCATTCACCAGATTCTGGCTCGGCTTGTGGAAGTCGCAGCAGCCCAGTATCTGCGGAGTGGTCAGTCCCATTCCCCAATTCAGGTTACCGTTGTAAGTACCGTCGTTGATAGAATACTGAATGGCCCATACAGACTCTGCACCGTTTTCATATTGCGGCAGGAAGTTCATGCTATAGTCCGTTTCCAGTCCGTAACCGCCTTTAGCCATGATCAGGGGATCGGTGTATTTCACGACCTGTTTCAGGTCTTCTTCGTTGATTCCGGTAAGGGCATTATCGGCTCCGTCCTGGCGGTAAGCTTTATACAGGTAAGTCTTTGCAAGGTAAGCAGCAGCGGCTGCCTGTGCAGGGCGTCCTTTTTCTATTTGTACTTCCGGCAGGTTGTCGTAGGCAAACTGGAAGTCGTCTGCTATCTTTTGCCATTGCTCGTCATTGGTATAAGTGGTATTCGACAGTTCATTGTAAGCATCCGGTTCCATGTTTTCATCGTTTACAATAACGATCTTCTTGAACAGCTGTTTCAACATGAAGTGAGCGTGTCCGCGCAGGAATCTCATTTCGGCAATGCGCTGGTTCTTCAACGGATAGGTCTTTTCATCCATTTGGTCGAGTGATTGCAGAGCTGTGTTGGCACGGGTGATGCATTGATACAGTCTTTTCCATATATCATTGATATTCCAGTCGGTGGTATTGATACCTTTGGATATTTCCAGTGCGTTGAACACACCGCCGTCTTCTGTTCCCGAACCGCCTTTATAGCAATCGTCGGAACGTACATCATAATTCCAGAGAGAGAAGGAAGAGTTGATATCATCACCTGTCGCCCAGATGGCGTAGGCAGAAATCACCAGATTGTCTACATATTCGGGAGAAGCGATCTGATCGCCGGTCACAATACCCTGAGGAACCTGACGGTCCAAAAAATCGTCACAACTGGTTGTCAGCAAGGTAATTCCGATTGTTGCTATATATATTATCTTTTTCATGATCATTCGTTTTATTGATGAAGTAAGTTAAAATCCGATGTTAAGTCCGAACGTGATATTCACAGGGATCGGATAAGAAAAGTTCGGGTTCTCCGGATCTTCTCCGGTAAAATTCTTGCTCTTGATGGTCAGCAGATTCTGTGCACTGCAATAGAAACGCAAGCGGTCCATTCTCATTTTTTTGGAGATAACAGCGGGAACGGTGTATCCTAACTGGATATTACGCAGTTTCAGGAAAGAACCGTTTTCTACGAAGTAAGTAGAGACACGCTGTTCATTGTTCGTATCACTGCGGGTCAATGCCGGAATATCAGAGTTTGGGTTCGTAGGTGACCAGGCATTAAGCAAACGGGTTCCCTTATTCAGGAAACCGACATTGGAAGCACTCCAAAAATCGCTTTTCTTCTTCACGTCACTGATTATATCCACTCCCTGAACGCCTTGCCAGAACATTGTCAGATCGAAGTTCTTATATTCCAGATAAATATTCAATCCGTAGCTGAAAGAGGGAGTAGGATCATAAATCCAGTTCTGATCTCTTTCGTCAATCACACCGTTATGGTCAATATCACGGTAACGGATACGGCCGACAGCAGCGCCTTCTTGAGTAGCATGGTTGTCTACTTCATCCTGCGACTTAAAAATGCCATCAGCAATGTAACCGACTTGTGCGCCGTAAGTATGTCCGACTACACTCTTCACACCATTACCACCAAACTTGCCGTTGGCAGCTACCGTTTCCGGCAATTCAAGAATTTCATTCCGATAAGTGGATATGTTTCCGTTCAGGTCGTAAGTCAGTCCAAAGGCAGTCTTGTTACGATAACCCAGATTAAATTCAAAACCCTGGTTTTTCATTGCACCCGAATTTATCCAACGGCTGCCGCCTTCTCCCAGCACTCCTACTCCTGCCATTTCAGTCAGGATATCTGTTGTTTTCTTGTAGTAGTATTCCAGTGAACCGTACAGTGATTGCTTGAACAGGCTGAAGTCGATACCGACATTGGTCTGTGTCGTTGTTTCCCATTTGATATTGTCGTTACCGATCTGGTTGCGTTTGAAACCGGAAGGAAGTACACCGCCACCGTTAGAACCTGTGATATCGTATGCCGTACCGTAGCTCTGTCCGCCGAAAGAATCGGTTGTACCATAGTTAGGTGCATAGATAGTATAACGGGCAAGGTTGGAGATTTCCTGATTACCGGTCTGTCCCCACGAAGCACGCAATTTCAGATCATCAAGCCAGGTCAGTTCTTTCATGAAGTTCTCCTGTGTGATGCGCCATCCCAAAGATACGGAAGGGAAAGTGGCATAACGGTGGTTTTTACCGAACCGGGAAGAACCGTCCCGACGGAGAGTTAACGAAAGCAGATATCTATCGGCATAAGAATAGTTCATTTTGCCGAAGAAAGAGACGAGTGAATAACCTTCACCGGCACCGTATGCCTGTGCCGTGCCACTACCTGCATCGGGCCACATATAGTCGGGGGTAAGGATAGAGAAGTCTTCTTTGTATCCGGAGAAATGGCTGTCGTCTTCACGGTTCAACTCCATACCTACCATTACATCTCCACGATGTTTGCCTACTTCCAGTTGGTAGGTAGCAATGGCGTTCCACATCCATTTCGTCCAGTGTTCCTGCTTGGCTTCCACTGCGCTCTTGCCATTATTTGTCTGCGTTCCTTCCTGATAAGGATAAGTGAAGTAACGTGCCTGCTTGTTGGCATAGTCCAGACCGAAAGTGGAACGTAGATTGAATCCCTTGAAAGGAGTCAGATTGACATAGGCATCACCGAACATACGCCAGTAAGTGTATCGGTTGTCTTTATTGTATTCAAGTACAGCACGAGGGTTACGACGGTCGGGCCATCCACCTACCGGTCCGCCCCATGAACCATCCGAAGCATATACGGGAATAGCGGAAGGAATGTCCAGTGCGGTTTCAATAATTCCACCCGGAGCCTGCACTTCCGACGTGCGATTTAATGTAAAATGCTGACCGATGGTCAGGATATCATCAATCAACTTATAATCGCTGTTCATACGAGCCGAGAAACGGTCGAAGTCCGTGTCTTTGATAACACCCAGATTCTTGTAATATCCCAGAGAAAAGAAAGAAGAACCTTTCTCCGAACCGTTGCTGACGGAAAGATTGTATTGCTGAATAACACCAGTACGAGTGATCTCGTCAAACCAGTCTGTGTCCGCCACAGGCATTGTATTCTTTGAATCCAGGTATTTGGAAAGAGTCATTCCGTATAATACCGGATTGCCGTCGGCATTATATCCCCAATTGTAAGCATATCCCAAAGCATTACCGTTCGGATTTTCACCGTCGTTCACGTAGGCTTGCCACATAGCTCGTCCGTATTGCTCAGTGTTCAGTACGTTCATTTTACTCTGATACATGGAGGCGGAAACAGAAGCGTCGAAATTGATTTTGATCTGTCCTTTCTTTCCTTGTTTGGTAGTAATGATGATCACGCCGTTCGCTGCACGCGAACCGTAGATAGAAGCGGATGCGGCATCTTTCAAAACCTGAATGGATTCAATATCATTACCATTCAGTTCGTGCATACCGGCTTTGGTAGGAACACCGTCGATTATATAAAGCGGGTCGTTATTGTTCAGCGTACCGATACCGCGGATACGTACGGTAGCCGATCCACTCGGATTACCATCGGCGGTGATGTTCATTCCGGGGACACGTCCCTGAAGGGCTTTCACCGGATTGTTTTCACCTTGCTTCTGGATTTCGTCTACTTTTACTACAGAAACAGCACCTGTCAGGTCGGCTTTACGCTGTGTAGTATAACCTGTTACGACAACTTCATCTACCATCTGGGTATCTTCTTCCAGTAGTACATTAACGATAGCAGCCGCTTTTACGGTCACCGGTTTATAACCAATATACGTAATCTTTAAAGTAGAGTTGACCGGAACTGAAAGAGTGAAATTACCATCGAAGTCTGTAATTGTTCCGTTGGTTGTAGCTGTAGTTTCAACGACAGAAGCACCGATAATCGGTTGCCCATCCGTTTTAGAAGTAACGTTTCCCTTTACCGTAATGTTTTGCCCCCACAGGGCCGACATGAAAGCAAACAGGAAACAAACGCTGCAAAGAAGTTTTTTGTTCTTCATGATACCAGGCATTAGTTTAATGTTATTAATTTAAAAGTACGAATTTTCTCTTTTCGATGATGCAAATTACGGTTGATTTAAGTCAACCGACTGAAAAAAATGTTTCAAATGCTGTAAGATATGTTGCATAGAACGCTATTTTATAGGGTTTTATAAGAATAATTCTCCATCATAAGAAAGTCGGGATTATATTCTCTCTCAATCATAGAAAATACTACCTTTGTATAGTAATTTAAGTCCTTGTAAAAAGGGATATTATTCATATAACAAGCATATAATCACTCAAAGTAACCAACAGAAAACTGAATGATATGAAAACAATCTCCAACGAACAACTTACTATTCAGGTATCTCCGCATGGAGCCGAACTTTGCAGTATCTTCGCCAATGGGAAAGAGTATCTGTGGCAAGCCGACCCTGCTTTTTGGAAACGCCACTCTCCTGTACTTTTCCCGATTGTAGGAAGTGTGTGGGAAAACCAGTATCGTAATGAAGGTATCGCTTATACATTGAGTCAACATGGCTTTGCCCGCGATATGGAATTTACTCTTGTTTCAGAAAAAGAAGACGAAGTACGATACCGCCTTGTCAGTAATGAAGAGACATTATGGAAATTTCCTTTCCCGTTTTGTCTGGAAATAGGTTATCGTATTCAAGGTAAGCAGATCGAGGTTATATGGGAAGTTAAGAATACCGGAGAAAAAGAAATGTATTTTCAAATCGGTGCGCATCCTGCATTCTATTGGCCGGATTTTAATGCAGATACACAGAATCGTGGTTTCTTCGGTTTTGACAAGGAAGAAGGATTGAAGTATATCCTCATTTCAGAAAAAGGATGTGCAGATCCTTCCACTGAATATTCTCTGGAACTTACAGACGGGTTATTGCCATTGGATACACATACTTTCGATAAAGATGCTTTGATAATAGAGAATGAGCAAATCCATAAAGTAACCCTTTATACCAAGGAAAAGAAAGCTTATTTAAGCCTGCACTTTCATGCTCCCGTAGTCGGTCTATGGTCTCCGCCTGCAAAGAATGCCCCTTTTGTCTGCATTGAACCGTGGTACGGCCGCTGCGACCACGCACATTACACAGGTGAATACAAAGACAAAGGCTGGATGCAACACCTGCAACCGAAAGAAACTTTCAAAGGAGGGTATACGATTGAGATCAATGAATAAGTAATGACAACCTATTCTGCGAATAGATTAAACACAGAACAGCTGCCGAACCTCACGGACGGCAGCTGTCAAACACCTAATCTACAAAACCTAACTTAAAAACTAACTCATAAATCTAATCTATGAAATACAGATGATACAAGTGATAAACACTTGATTATATTCTTGATAAATACCTACTGAAAAACAAATCTATCCTTTTATAAACCTAACCTATACACACTGAATGAATCGACTGCGAATGTACCGCCCTTACTGTAAAAACACATACGATTGTACGGCTCTGTAGGGAAAATCAGATTAGTCATTGCTATCTTCCCACCATCCAGAAATATTTCTACCGAACACTTATCAACAAAGACATCCAGTTTGTATTCATCTTCCTTTTTGATAGGCGCCCATGTAGCCAATGCGAAATCATCTATATAATTGATAGAAATCGTCTTCCGTCGATCGTGCGCCTCGATCTTATGCGGAGAGCTGTTCTTCCCGAAATCTACGATGCCGCTTTTCGTACGGTCCATCACCAGTTTCTTTTCCGGAAGATTAAAATAAATATCCACCTTCTCTCCCTTGTCATTGAAAAGACTGAATCCCATAATTTCCGCCTTTCCAGCTTTGATGTTCAGAGAAAGCTCATAAGCTCCTTCATTAGCAGTCAATAAAGATTCGATGTGATAATCCTTATCTACCGTGAAAGACGGAACATCCTTGCTTTCTTTTCGTAAGTTCTTAGTTTCCGCTACCGGTGCGGCGGAAAAATAAATATCATTGTCCTGTGTATAGAGTCCCAATTCACGGGGCAGCGCATTGGCACTACGGAACTGCCGGGTCGGAACGATATTGCAATACTGCCAGTTGCTCATCCAAGGCACTGCCACCACACGGTCTCCCGTATTTGAGAAACAGACAGTAGCATAGTGATCTTTCCCCCAGTCCAGCCATTTCGTGACATTCGGCAGATTGTCACAAATAAATTTTGTACCGTCAAAGTCACCGATAAAATATTGAGTAGCGCTCCCTCCGAAGTAACATCCCGGATTTACATTGACAATCAATGCCCATTTCTTATGGTTGATATCGCCGTCTACAGGAAGTTCCACCATATCCGGACATTCAAACTGACAGGGTTGCACACCGTATCCTTCGCCAAAGCTACTCAGGTAGTTCCAGTCTTTCAGATTTTGGGAGCCATAGAAACGCATTTCCTTATCAGCAGAGACAATCATCACCCATTTACTCTCCGGTGCATACCAGAAGACTTTCGGGTCACGGAAATCTTTCAGACCATCGGAAGGACGCAGGACAGGATTCTTTTCGTATTTAGTAAATGTCCGTCCGTTGTCTTTGCTATAAGCCAGACACTGAATCTGTCCGTTCTTATCGCTGGCAGAAGTATAGTAAGCGAGGATGGAACCTGCTCCGTAGCCCGCCACATCCTCCTGATCGACAATAGAACTGCCGGAAAAGATATGCCCTAATGTATCACGGGCAATGGCAGGAGCCAGATGTTCCCAATGCATCAGGTCCTTGCTGACTGAATGTCCCCAATGCATATTTCCCCATTTGGAGCCATAAGGGTTATGCTGATAATACAAATGATACTCTCCATCTTTATATACCAATCCGTTTGCATCATTCATCCAGCCATAAAGGGGAGTATGATGGTAGACAGGACGGAATTTATCCGTATTGGCAGTATCAAACGTATCGGATAATCTGATTTCTTCCCAGCAGAGGGCGTCTTTCGATTTCCTTTGAATGCGCAAAGTGGCTGCCTTTGTATCAGCCGGCAAGGCAAAGGGAACAAAATAATCGACCTTTGTCTGTGCCAGACGGATATCCATATCGGTATCCGTTGCATTCCCCGTATCGAGCCGCACCTGACTTTCATCGGCTTCTTCCTCGATGGGGAGTAATATATAATGGGTAGGATGAATGATGTGGACGATTGTCAGGCTATCACCTTTCTGTTCAAGGGTGAATGTGCTTCCGGTTGACTGGCAACAGGTCAGTCCAAAGGAAACAGCCAGTGCGAGTGTGGCACCTTTACATTGTTTTATCCAAGGAGTTGTTTTCATGGTAACAGGATATTCAGAGTTATACGAGTGTTAGTCAAAAATAGACGAAGGCAAAGATAGGGGCTATCTTCACCTTCGTCTATAAACTTTGTTTCAAAGAGTAACACTTTTGATACATCATTGAAAAAAGGGAGCTACAGGCATATAGAAAAGCAGAAGTAACAGGCGAAAAGAGAAACGGGGCACGTCAATGCCGGAGTCGAACCGGATAGTCTTGCTGATTTTACAACTTCACTATTCCTCCCCTAAAATGAGACGAAGTAACTCTTCTCTACGACATTCTGCTTATGTCAAAGTAAAAACAAGGTAACAAACGAAAAGAGACTATACCCTGCTCTATCCAACTGAGCTATGCTTTTCCTTAAAGAATAAGGAGAGCAGCGGGAGTCGAACCCGCGACCTATGGTCGTCCCAAACGAAGTAACTCTTCTCTACGACACTTGTTTCTTTCGTAAACCGGAATCCTGAGAACTCCGGTTATACCACTATCTTTTTTATCTCCTGCAACGCATCATTTCCTTTGTCGATTGCAGACAAAATATCAAATATCTTATCCGACCATCCCGCTATCAGAAATACATCGTCACGAGTGATATCCAGCGGAGTGTTGCCATATCCGCTTAAGTCAAACAGATACAACTTGGCTGCCGGACAAATTTTCTTGTACTTCCTCCACAAATCCGTTATCTGCAAATCACTATGGCTATTCCACAACTGACAGTCGGTGAACATCATTATCTTATCCATCTGCGCCTTCCGGTCTATCAAGTCTTTGATAACCAAATACCCGTTTGTAGAGTATCCTACTTCACCTTCCCTTTTATAGAAAGCATCGACATTGGACAAGATACCCGTATCGGGCAGATTGATAATCTTCCATCTATCGCCAAAGATACCCGTCATCACCTGCTTGCAACGTGACTTCAACAACATTCCCAGCAGCAAACCGATGTCATAGTACAATACTTTACTCTTTGCCGAAACCGGACACTGCATGGAACCAGATACGTCACAGGCTATCAGCACACGGGTAGATTCATCAAATCCGGTAATATTGCGGGCAGACACCTGCACGGCACGTTCCAAAGCCGTCATCAACATCGTAGCATAGAGCGAAGGAGTCTTCGACAACTCACGGTAAGCAGCCAAAAAGCGGAAAGGCAACTGCCTGGAGTTTTCAACCGCCTTTTCGGAAGACAGCCTCTTCCCTACTGTCAGAATATGGTCAGCGGAAACTTCCGCTTCCAGTATATTCCTCAGATTGCGCAGCAAAGCCATGTATCCTAGTTTACCACTGTCTATCAATTCTTCCCATTTGGCACGGAAAGCTTTTCGCCGTTCTTCTTCCGTAGCAAAGGTACACTGACCTAAAGCTGACAATTCTGTCTCCCAAGTATAGGGAACCGGAAGATTATCGTTAACTATTCCATTAAAAATCTCCTGTTGCCGTTCATCTTTCGCTTTCGGGTGCACAAGAAACAAGGCATCTTTCAGACAAACTTCTGCCGAACGGTTATACTTGGCAAACTGGTACGCATCGAATGTATTGAATGCATCCTGTAGCCCTGCCTGCAACTGTTTGGAAAGACGGTTCAGTTTCTTTGTCCCCGTCCGCCGGTTTGCCTGCTGATAACAAGCCAGCAGTTCGGTGATTTCATCGGCACGCCGAACGGTACGGGCAGTTACCCGCTTCACCAGATTGTCGCCCTGGTGGATACGCGCCAGTTCTACCGCCATCACCAAAGGGATGGAACGCAGGTTCATCGTTTCCCTTGCATACGCTGCCAGTTTCGCCACAAACAAAGGGTCACATTTTCCGATCAGCGTACGGACCCTTTCTATTCTCTCTTCCGCCTGCTCATAGAAACTGTTGTTCAATGAAGTAGTTACCACGGATGTGTACAATTCCCATTCGGGTGTCAGCCGGTAAGCCGGTGCCGATTCTTTGTTCAGCACTTTATTCATTCCTTTATTTATCCAGTTAAACTTCATCATTTATACTCTTTATTTGTCGATTTGGCTTTCGGTGAACGGATCGGCACGATGCCCTATCAAGTCGATTTGGGCATACTCCTTATCGAACTCCTCCATTTCCCAAGCAGAGAGACGGACGGTTCCCGCACCGAGCAGGTCATTCAAGTGTACCGGATTGGTCG
>OLGL01001978.1_pt1 | contig 17728 bp, 14 predicted proteins | sample 1605041 | NCBI WGS metagenome assembly OLGL01 (sample SAMEA3888905, study PRJEB22519) | human gut metagenome | biome: human gut; feature: human-associated habitat; material: faeces | place: Denmark | collected 2010 | reverse complement strand
AGGAATATCCATTAGCCACGATTCATGGTCATAATGAATTTGCCAACAAAGCCTGTCCCTGCTTTGATGTAAAGAAGGAGTGGGGGAAGGAGTAGACACAAAAAATAGCGGATCTTTCACAGACCCGCTATTTGATATTTAATAAATACTCTGGAATGAATTTTAATCATCACCAAAAATAAAAGATGCCTTATACAATGCCCTGAGCCATCATAGCCTTAGCTACCTTCAGGAAGCCGGCTACGTTTGCACCCTTTACGTAATTTACGTAACCGTCTGGCTCAGTACCATACTTCACGCAGTTAGCGTGAATATCGTTCATGATGTCGTGGAGCTTAGCATCAACCTCCTCACGAGACCACTTCAGACGCTCTGAGTTCTGGCTCATCTCAAGACCTGATACTGCAACACCACCTGCGTTGGCTGCCTTACCTGGAGAGTAGAGAATCTTAGCATCCTGGAATACCTTGATAGCCTCTGGAGTAGAAGGCATGTTTGCACCCTCGCTTACTGCGATTACACCGTTGGCGATGAGAGCCTTGGCTGCCTCCTCGTTGATTTCGTTCTGAGTAGCTGATGGAAGAGCGATGTCTGCCTTCTCAAACCAAGGCTTAGCACCTGCAACATATTTTACACCATACTTCTCTGCATATTCCTTGATACGGCCACGCTCTACGTTCTTGAGCTCCATGATGTAATCGAGCTTCTCGCGGTCGATTCCGTCTGGGTCGTAGATGTAACCGTCTGAATCTGAACATGTAACTGGCTTAGCACCCAACTGGAGCAACTTCTCCATAGTGTACTGGGCTACATTACCTGAACCTGAAACCAAAACAGTCTTGCCCTTGATGTCAATACCCTTGGTAGCGAGCATGTTGCAGAGGAAGTATACGTTACCGTAACCTGTAGCCTCAGGACGGATCAATGAACCACCGAACTCCTGACCCTTACCGGTCAAGACGCCCTGGAACTGGTGTGTCAACTTCTTGTACATTCCGAAGAGGTAACCTACCTCACGGCCACCTACACCGATGTCACCAGCTGGAACATCCTCGTCTGGACCCATGTGACGGTAAAGCTCTGTCATGAAAGCCTGGCAGAAACGCATTACCTCGTTGTTGCTCTTGCCACGTGGAGAGAAGTCAGAACCACCCTTAGCACCACCCATTGGGAGAGTAGTAAGAGAGTTCTTGAATGTCTGCTCGAAAGCCAAGAACTTCAAAATACCCAAGTTTACTGACTTGTGGTAGCGAAGACCTCCCTTGTAAGGGCCAATCGCGTTGTTGTGCTGTACGCGGTAACCCATGTTAGTCTGTACGTTGCCCTTATCATCTACCCAAGATACGCGGAACTGGATGATGCGGTCTGGAATGCAGAGACGCTCGATGAGGTTTGCCTTCTCAAACTCTGGGTGCTTGTTGTACTCTTCCTCGATAGTACCGAGAACCTGACTAACTGCCTGAATGTACTCAGGCTCGTTTGGGAATCTTCTTTGGAGATTCGCGATTACTTCTGATGCTTTCATAATCTTTAATCTTTTATTGTGTTTAAATTCTTACTTCTTTATTTCTGCTTGCAAAGATACATGTTTTTCTTGAAAACACCAACAAAAAGAAAGAAAAAATGCAGAAAAAGTAGAAAAAAGATATTTTTTAACATTCTTGATCACGATTTGTAGCGCTTTTGTGTACGCACACCTTATTATATAAGAGACGTTTTTCGGGGTTTAAGCCTTTATCTCCGTTTTAGGGAATCTTGCATTCTGACGACTTCTGTTTATCTATCCTGCGCCATAGGGCATAAATGAGCAGGATGACAGCGTAGAGACCGATTACCTGAGGCAGACTGATTCTTACGTTTTCGATGCTTGCTCCAGGCAGCATGCTGATCAGTTTTATGGCTGTATTCAAAAACTGGGTGATGCTGGTCAGGGCGCCTGATGTAAAGCTGATGAGTGGGGCGACAACCGGTGCTATGGGCGCCCATAACGTGAGTGGGGAGAACAGGATTAATGCTGCTCCAAGATATAGGATGAGGGTTGCTGCGGGAATGGCGATGTAATTGGTGAGAAGGGAATAGCACGATATTCTGCCGAAGGTGTAGACGATGACCGGAAGGGTTCCTATCTGGGCTGCCAGTGAAACGCAAAGGAGTCCCCATGCCCAACGGAGGAAACGGCTGCGGATGGGGAGGAGGGTGTAAAGGGGTGTGAAGAACAGCAGAATGGAGGCTACGGCCAGGAACGAAAGCTGGAAACTCAACTCGAAAAGATAGAGCGGACTGATGAAAAGCATAAATATATAAGCTGAGGCTAAGGTGTTGAGCGGCAGACCGGTACGATGGAATGCTAAACTTAAGCTGTAGGCTGAAAGCATGATGGCTGCACGGACTGCACTTGCCGGCAATCCTATGAGAAAAACGTAGGTCCAGATGGAGATGAGGGACAGGATGATGGTGTAAACTGAGTACTTTCTGCCGCCTAGCAGAAAGATGAAAAGCTGGAAGATAATGCCGATATGAAGTCCGCTTACTGCCAGGATGTGACTGGCTCCGGAAATGGAGTAACTGTTTCGGGTGTTCGAATCGAGTGCGCTCTTGTCGCCCAGCGCCATGGCTGCGATGACTGCATAGTCTTGCTGTTTTACGTGAAGGGAAACCAGTTTGCTTTCAATATTGCTTTTATAGCGTTCGGTATTGATTTTTGCCCGTGTGAGGTAAGGCAGTTCCTGCCAGGTTTTCAGTTGTGTAGTGGTTTGGGAATCAGCTATTTGCTTACAGGTAAGAAAAGCCCCAAGGCTCAGGATGCATAAATGAATCATCACGCATTGGGAGTAGATGAGAAACTGGTGGCTCCTGCTGAAGTAGGCTTTTTTGCTTAAGAACTCAGTAAGGAAAAAGATGATGCTGCCAAGGGCGCATGAAATGATGGAGATGATGAGCCAGAAGCGCATGTTGAAATCATCATAGCCCCATTTGGCTATGATGATTCCGATCGTCAGTGTGAGGCTGATGGTCATGAGCGGGGTGAGGGGTAGCTCTTTCATCATTCCTCTTTCCTTTTTAAAAAGATAATTTATTTCCTATTTCTTGAATCCGAAGATGCGCTTGATGAATTTCTTCACAGCGTTTTCTTGCTTCTGTGGATTTACGATAGGAGTGTGCTTGCGTGCAGCCGGCTTGTCGCCCTTTTTCTGGGCTACGCCTCTGCCACGGCCGTTGCTGCCTGGGCGAACATTGTTCTCGGTGCCTGGGCGCTGCTGGTTGCTGTTATTGCTGTTATTGCGGCGCTTCTGGCTGTTGCTGTTCTTTGGCTGCTCGCCTGGCTGGGCTGGCTTTCTGTTCTGCTGCTTTGCGTTCTGCTGCCTGTTGCCCTGCTGAGGCTGCTGCTTTGCGTTCTGCTGCCTGTTGCCCTGCTGTGGCTGCTGCTTTGCGTTCTGCTGCCTGTTGCCTTGCTGAGGCTGCTGCTCGTTGCTGCGTGGCGCTTTTTCCTGACGCTCGTTTGGCTTGTTTGGCTTGCGCTTGTGAGAAGTCTGGTCGCGGTCTTTCTGTCGGCGGTTCTTGGCGCTGTTCTTTCCGGCCTCGCCGTTTCCGCCGTTACCGCGTCTGTTGTTTCTTCCGTTTGCGCCTTTCTTCTTCGGCTTGTTGAGCTTGATGTATTCAGGACCTTCGCCGCATCCCTCAGGGAGAGGCATTTTGTCTACCACCTTCTCCAGGAACTTCTCTATCTGCTGGAACCAGTACTGGTCTTCTTCGCTCACGAAGGTAATGGCTCTACCATCGCGGTTGGCACGGGCTGTACGGCCGATGCGGTGAACGTAATCTTCTGTATCGTGAGGAACATCGTAATTGATGACCATCTCAATATCATCGATGTCGATTCCGCGCGCCACAATATCGGTAGCTACGAGAACATCATACTGTCCGCTCTTGAACTTGAACATCACATCGTCGCGCTCAGCCTGTTCCAGGTCGCTGTGCATGGCTCCGCAGTTTACTCCAATCTGCTGGAGAGAAGCTGCGAGTTGCTTCACCTTGAATTTGCTGCCGCTGAAGACGATGACACGCTTCAGGTCGCCTGCCTTGAAGATGTCCTTGATGATGGTCATCTTCTGGGTTTCGTAGCATACGTATGCTTCCTGCTTGATTTTCTCGGCTGGCTTGCTGACGGCAAGTTTGATTTCTACCGGATTCTTGAGCAGGGTCTTAGCCAGTTCTTCTATCTTCTCAGGCATGGTTGCCGAGAACATGATGGTCTGGCAGGTCTTTGGCAGTTTTGCCGCGATGGTCTTGATGTCGTCAGAGAAACCCATGTCGAGCATGCGGTCGGCCTCGTCGAGGATGAAGAAGCTTACTTTGCTGAGGTCTACATTGCCCAGAGAGATATGGGAGATGAGACGGCCCGGGGTGGCGATGACTACATCGGCGCCCATGCGGAGGCTGCGCAACTCCTGATCGTAACGGTTGCCGTCGTTGCCGCCGTATACGGCTACGCTGCTCACGCCCTGCAGGTAATAGCCGAAGCCTTGCATCGCCTGGTCTATCTGCTGGGCGAGCTCGCGGGTTGGTGACATGATGACGCAGTTGATGGCGTCTTTCGGATAACCGCCGTCATCGAGCTTGCTCAATACTGGCAGCAGATAGGCTGCGGTTTTGCCGGTTCCGGTCTGGGCTACGCCCAAGACATCGTGACCTTCTAATATCTCTGGAATGCACTTTTCCTGTACAGGAGTGCATGTGTCGAAGCGCATGTCGTATAATGCGTCGAGCACGTTGTCGTTTAAATCTAATTCGTCGAAATACATTTTTTTTAATGTTGAATGTTGAATGTTGAATGTTGACTTTTTCCCTCAAAATCCAATTTTTAATGTTGAATGTTGAATGTTGACTTTTTACCTCGGTGCCTTGCGGTAGCAGAAGTAGGCTACGATGGCGAAGAGGAAGTTTGGAAGCCACGCTGCCAGAACAGGCGGGAAATTGGCCTGGATGGCGAAGGTGGCAGAAACCGTCTGCAGCATGATGTAGCCGAAACTCAGCGCAAGACCAACGCCCAATGCTGCTCCCATGCCGCCCTTGCGCTTGCGGGCTGAGAGGGAGACACCGATGATGGTGAGGATGAACGAGGCGAAGGATGAGGCGATGCGCTTGTGGTATTCTACCTCGTACTGCACTACGTTGCCCGAACCGCGGTTGATCTGCTTGGAGATGTAATCGCGGAGCTCAGGACTGGTGAAGGTTTCCTGCTGACCCTTGGAATAGACCAGGTCGGTAGGTTCCATCATGATGATGGTGTCCTTCTGGGCTCCGCTCGTAATATGCTCCTTCATGCCCTGGAGCTTGCGGACTTTCCAGTTGCTCAGTTGCCAGTGATACTTGCTGTCGGAAATGGTGTCGTACTGGATGTCCATCGCTGTAAGGTGGCTGACGAGTTTCTTGTCCTGGAACTTGTCGAGACAGAATCCGTAGCCGCGTTTCATGCTGTTGTCGTAATGCTGCATATAGGCAATCACTCCCTTGTCTACCTGCAGCTGTACATTCTCGGCACTGGTATTCTTCTTCTTGTTCTTGTACATCGTCTCGAAGTTCTGCCTGATGACGGTTCCGTGGGGAATGACGTAGGCTGAGAGCCCGAAGGAGAGGGCTGAGAGCAGCACGCAGGTAATCATGTATGGGCGGAGGAGACGCTTGAAGGATACTCCCGACGCCAGGATGGCGATGATTTCGGAATTGCTTGCCAGCTTGCTGGTGAAGAGAATGACCGCCACGAACACGAACAGCGCACTGAAGAGGTTGGCAAAATAGGGCACGAAGTTGGCGTAGTAATCGAAGATGATTGCGCGCGCCGGTGCATGGTGCTCTGTGAATTTTGACAGGTTCTCGTTGAAGTCGAAGACGATGGCGATGGAGATGATCAGGGCGATGGAGAAGAAATAGTAGCCCAGAAACTTCTTGATAATGTACCAGTCGAGCTTCTTGATGTACCTGAACGGGTTGAGAAACCTGAAGATGCGCAGGAACCGGAGCTTGTGAGCCAGCCAGCGCACAGCCCTGATGAGCCACCCGAACTTGCGGGAAGCCCATCGGCCGGTGCGGTAGAGCCGGCGGTGTTTTCTTATTTTCTTAAAATCTTTCATGATGCTTGCTTACTTAAATTCTTCGGCCAAGCTGGTCGATGATGGAATTCTTCCATGCCACGAAATCGCCCTGCTCGATATGATGGCGGGCATCGGTCACGAGGCGCAGATAGAAAGAGAGGTTGTGGATGCTGGCTATCTGCATCGCCAGCAGCTCCTGGGCCTTGAAGAGGTGGTGGAGGTAGGCCTTCGTGGTTACGAGGTCGATGTCGCAGCCGTCTGGATCTACCGGACTGAAGTCTTTCTCCCACTTCTTGTTGCGCATGTTCATCGTGCCCTGATAGGTGAAGAGCATGGCGTTGCGGCCGTTGCGGGTCGGCATTACGCAGTCGAACATGTCTACGCCGCGCTCGATGGCTTCGAGGATGTTCTGCGGGGTTCCTACGCCCATCAGATATCTCGGCTTGTCTTTCGGCAGGATTTCGTTCACTACTTCTATCATCTCATACATCACCTCGGTAGGCTCTCCTACGGCAAGTCCGCCGATGGCATTTCCGTCGGCTCCCTTGTCGGCAATGTATTTGGCTGCTTCGCGGCGCAGGTCCGGGAAGGTGCAGCCCTGAACGATAGGGAAGAGACTCTGCTGATAGCCGTAGAGGGGCTCGGTTTCGTTGAACCGCTTGATGCAGCGGTCTAGCCAGCGCTGGGTGAGCATGAGGCTGTTCTTGGCGTACTGGTAATCGCTCTTTCCCGGTGGACATTCATCGAAGGCCATCATGATGTCGGCTCCGATGATGCGCTCGGTGTCCATCACATTCTCCGGTGTAAAGAAGTGCTTGCTGCCGTCGATGTGGGAGCGGAACTCGCAGCCTTCTTCCTTGAGCTTGCGGATGCCGGTGAGCGAGAAGACCTGGAAGCCGCCGCTGTCGGTGAGGATAGGACGGTCCCAGCCGTTGAACTTGTGCAATCCGCCTGCTGCCCTGATGACGTCAAGACCTGGGCGCAGGTAGAGGTGATAGGTATTTCCGAGGATAATCTGTGCCATGACCTGCTTCTTGAGTTCCTCGAAGTGGACTCCCTTCACGCTTCCTACGGTTCCTACGGGCATGAAGATTGGGGTCTTGATCTGTCCGTGGTCGGTGGTGATGATGCCTGTACGCGCATCGCTCGCTTTATCTGTTACTTGTAATTCAAATTTCATTTCTATTCTTTTTTATCATTTTCCTCAATGCTGAAGTCTGTAGGGTTTTTCACCTTCTCGTCGGTCAGCGCGAACTGCCAGACGTCAGCCACATTCTCTACATAGTGGAAGTCTACGCCCTTGAGATATTTCTCCGGTATTTCCTCTACGTTCTTCTGGTTCTCCCTGCACATCACGATGTGCTTGATTCCTGCCCGCTTGGCTGCCAGAATCTTCTCCTTGATTCCGCCTACCGGGAGCACTTTGCCGCGGAGGGTTATCTCGCCGGTCATGGCTGTGTTGGCACGCACCTTGCGCTGGGTGATGGCTGAGGCGATGCTGGTGGCGATGGTGATTCCGGCAGAAGGACCGTCTTTCGGGGTGGCTCCCTCAGGCACGTGGATGTGGATGTTCCACTGCTCGAAGATGCGGTAGTCTACCTGCAGCAGGTCGATGTGCGATTTGACGTATTCCAGTGCGATAATGGCTGATTCCTTCATCACGTCGCCCAGATTTCCGGTCAAGGTGAGCTTGCCTGCCTTGCCCTTGCTGAGCGAGGTTTCGATGTAGAGGATTTCGCCGCCCACTGAGGTCCAGGCAAGTCCGGTTACCACTCCTGCATAGTCGTTGCCCTGGTAGATGTCGCGGTTGAACGGCGGATTGCCCAGCAGGTCTTTTACTTCGGCAGGGGTGATGGTGTAGTTCTTCAGCTCCTGGTTGCAGGCAAGTTTGTAAGCCATCTTGCGCAGACTCTTGTCAATCTGTTTCTTCAGCTGTCTTACGCCGCTCTCCCGGGTGTAGTGCTCGATGATGAATTCGAGGGCATTCTTGTTGAAGCTTACCTTCGGCGAAACCTTGTCGAGTCCGGTGCTTTCCAGCTCTTCCGGTACGAGGTGGCGCTTGGCAATCTCTGTCTTCTCTTCGGTGATGTAGCCGCCTACTTCTATCAGCTCCATACGGTCGAGGAGCGGACGCGGAATGACGCTCAGGTCATTGGCTGTGGCGATGAAGAGCACCTTGGAGAGGTCGTAATCCATATCGAGATAGTTGTCGTGGAAGGCATTGTTCTGTTCCGGGTCCAGCACTTCGAGCAGGGCTGATGCAGGGTCGCCGTTGAAATTGCTCTGCGCCACCTTGTCAATCTCGTCGAGGATGAAGACCGGATTGCTGCTGCCTGCCTTCAGCATGTTCTTGATGATGCGGCCAGGCATGGCTCCCACATAGGTGCGGCGGTGACCGCGGATTTCGGCTTCATCGTGCAGACCGCCCAGCGACATGCGTACATACTTGCGCTTCATGGCTGCTGCGATGCTCTTGCCCAGACTGGTTTTTCCTACGCCCGGAGGACCGTAGAGGCAGAGGATAGGACTCTTGCCGCCGCCGTTCAGTGCTCTTACGGCGAGGAATTCCAGGATGCGCTCCTTCACATTTTCCATGCCGTAGTGGTCGTGGTTCAGAATGCGCTTGGCACGGGTCAGACTGAGGTCGTCCTGGGTGTAGGAGTTCCAAGGCAAATCTACCATGGTCTGCAGGAATCCTATCTGTATCGAATAGTCAGGACTCTGCGGGTTCAGGGTGTCGAGCTTGGCAATTTCTTTCTTGAAGATTTTGGCTGTCTCTTCGCTCCAGTTCTTCTTTTTCGCCTTCTCCAGAATCTCCTTCTTCTCCGGACTGGCGTTGCCTTCTCCCAGTTCTTCCTTGATGTTCTTGATTTGCTGCTTGAGGAAGTATTCCTTCTGCTGTTCATCGAGGTCGTAGTGGGTTTTGTTCTCAATCTCTGTCTGTATGCGTAGCAGATGGCGCACCTTGTTCAGAGATCTGATGGCAATCATGATGCGCTCGCTGAGTTTTTCCTCTTTCAGCATCTTGATTTTATCCTCGATGCTGAAAGGAAGGAGGGAGCACATGAAGTTGCACTGCATGTGAATGCTCGACAGTTCATTGATTGCCTGGATAGCATCATCAGAATAGTTGGCGCTTGATTTGATATAGTCTGTCGCTTCGTAATGGAAGTTCTCGTAGAGCATTCTGAAGAGTTCATCGTTGTTCTCGTCAGGCCATTTCTCCGGAAGACTTTTTACGTCAATTACTGTGTAAGGCTCTTTTTGAACGAGATGTTTCATCTGACATCTGCCCAGACCCTGGATGATGATGCTCATCTGCTCTGTGCCAGGCATCTTGATCACCTTGATGAGTTTGGCGAAGACACCTACAGGGTAGAGGTCTTCTTCGTAGGGCGATTCAGTATCTTTGTTCTTCTGGCAGAATACGCAGAATATGGTGTCTGGTTTCTTTTCCAGCATCCGGACGAGATTCAGACTTTCCTTTCTGCCCACAACGATAGGGGTCATGTTGGTAGGGAAAACTACAATATCTCGCATGCAGAGGGTAGGGTACAAGCCTTCTTCCTGGTCTTCGATCAGGGTTTTCGGGTCGCCCTCGTAGTCTGCAATCATTTGTATTCGGGTACTTGTTCTTCTATTATCCATTTTGTTATGATTTCTATTTTCCGTGCAAAGGTACTCATTTTTTATGAAATATCGTGGAAGATGATAGATTATTTAATAATAAAATTGCTTTTTCTATATATTAGTACCCGTTTTTATAGATGTAAGTAGCTGCTTTTGCAGGTGGAAGTGGCAATTTCTGCTGCTTGCGATAAAATAAATCGGCGGCGCATTCGTTTTCTTCTGTAAAGAGACAGAAGAATTTATGGGTAATTTTCGATTTAAACAGTTTGAGATAGAGCAAGACCGTTGTGCCATGAAAGTGGGAACTGACGGCGTTTTGCTGGGTGCATGGGCGCAAGGTGGCAGGCGGATTCTGGACATTGGTTCCGGAACGGGACTGATTTCGCTCATGATGGCGCAGCGTTTCCCTGAAGCTGAGGTAGTGGGGATTGATATGGATGCTGATGCCTGCGGACAGGCGAGGGAGAATGTGATGGCAAGTCCGTTTCGCGACAGGGTGGAAATAGAATGCTGCAGACTGCAGGATTTCGGGGGAGCTTCGGAAGCTGCTGAGGCTTTGGAGACTGCTGAAGGTTTGAAGGCTGCCGGTGTTTTTGATGCGATAGTGAGCAATCCTCCGTTCTTTGTAGATAGCTTGAAAAATCCGGACAGTAAGAGGACGATGGCGAGACATACAGACAGTCTTCCGTTCCGCGATTTGTTTGCGGGTGTAAAACGGCTGCTTTCTGATGATGGTATTTTCTCTGCAATTGTTCCCGTAGAAGTAGTGGAACAGTTTGTTGCAGAGTCTTGTATATTAGGTTTTTATCTTATACGGAAGTGTGGTGTAAAGACGGTAGAGCGCAAGCAGCCAAAGCGCTTTATGCTGAGTTTTGCCAAGCATCGCATTTCGCCTTATGAAGAGCATGTTGAAACGATGATGGATTCGCAGGGAAACCGCTCGGAATGGTATAGGAAAATAACGGAAGAATTTTACCTTAGTGATTAATGAACTCAAGTTTCGCATATAAGCTCCACACGCCCTGAAAGGGCAGAAGCTCCTAGCCCAGGGCATCGCCCTGGGTAATTACGGACACAAACTTGTCGCCCTGTAAGGGCAAAAGCTTCAAAATACTGGGCAATGTACAAAGCTTTTGCCCTTACAGGGCGTCTTACTGATTGCCATTATACCCAGGGCGTTGCCCTGGGCTAGGAGCTTCTGCCCTTTCAGGGCGTATGGGGTGTGGCTTATGACACATCCTCACTACTCACTAATCTCTATCTAAAGGTTCAGCTTCTTCTGTACTAGTTTGCTGATAGCTTCTACTCTTTTGCTCTGGCGCTGGATGTCTTTATGAATATCATCGCGCACGGCATTGAAGTCGTTGAAGAAATCGGCAAAGGCAGACTGAATCATGTTCGGCTTGCGGTCGTTCTTGTTGGCAAATGGGTTCACCAGCATCTTGATTCCCTTTTCTTCCAGGTGAATATCAATCTCTGCCCCCGTCATCACAGGGTCGCCATCATAATGGATTACGCCTGGCTGACTGCGGGTGATATGGAGCTTCTTGCAGCGGAACGACTTGATCTTCGAGTTCTTGTCCAACGTCTTGTTGAACATGTCGAAACTTACCTGAGGCGCCTCGATTACATCGAATGGTTCCATGATGACGACATCCATCAAACCGTCGCTCATGGATGCTTGAGGGGCAATATAGGCATTGTTGCCATACTGAGATGCGTTGGCACAGGAAATGAGGAACGCCTTATACTGCTTGGTGCCTGTCTCGTCCTCCAGCGTGTAAGTCTCAGGCTTATACTTCAATCCCTCGCGCAGGATATTTTCAGCATAAGTGATAGGACCACGCTTGCCGCTCTCGGCAAACTTCATGCTGACGAAAGCGTCAAAGCCCATGCCGCAGGTGCAGAAGAACGGGTGGTCGTTGATGACACCATAATCCAGATCTCTAATCTCGCATTGGTTGATGACCTCTATGCATTTCTTCAGGTTCATCGGGAGCAGCAGATGTCTTGCCAGTCCGTTGCCCGAACCGCAAGGCAGAATGCCGAGGGCAGTATCGGAGTGAACCAGTGAGCGGGCCACCTCGTTGACGGTTCCGTCGCCACCAACCGCCACAACCACATCTACATGGTTGTTCTTCGCTTCGGTAGCAATCTCCGAAGCGTGCCCAGCTCTTTCAGTCATTCTTATCTCGTACTCAAAAAGCTCTTTGTCCAAAACAGAATCTATCAGACTGGGAACTGCCGCCTTGCTGGCTGTTCCTGAAATCGGATTCATGATGAAAAGTATCTTTTTCTTCATTATATAGTCAAGAGTTTGTAAAAATTAGGCTACAAAAGTAATAAAAATACCCAAAATAACAAGAAATATCGATTAAAAAAACTATAAAAGTAAACTTTCTTATAAAAAAAGCCGTTTATTGAGTTCTTTTTTGTATCTTTGCACCCTGAAAGTTAGAAAAGTATAAAAAAAGAAAATAAAGTACACCTATTAATAATGGGACAATTACAAGAAAGATACAAGAATTATCGTGAACCTCAGAAGTATATGGCTGCCGGTGTGTATCCATATTTCCGCGAGATCACAAGTAAGCAGATGACAGAGGTAACCGACATCGATGGTCATAAAATCCTGATGTTCGGTTCTAATGCTTATCAGGGTTTGACTAACGACCAGCGTGTTATTGATGCAGCAAAGGCTGCGCTCGACAAGTATGGTTCTGGTTGTGCAGGAAGCCGTTTCCTCAACGGTACGCTCGATTTGCACGTGCAGCTCGAAAAGGAGCTTGCTGAGTTTATGGGCAAGGATGAAACTTTGTGTTTCTCTACAGGATTCTCTGTTAACCAGGGTGTCTTGGCTTGCGTAGTAGGTCGTAACGACTATATTATCTGCGATGACCGCGACCACGCAAGTATCGTAGATGGCCGCCGCCTCTCATTCGCTACCCAGCTTCACTACAAGCACAACGATATGGAAGATTTGGAGCGCGTGCTCTCTAAACTCCCTCAGGAGGCTATCAAGCTCATCGTTGTTGACGGTGTGTTCTCTATGGAGGGCGACCTGGCTAACTTGCCTGAAATCGTTAAGCTCAAGCATAAGTACAACTGCTCTATCATGGTAGACGAGGCTCATGGTCTTGGTGTATTCGGCAAGCAGGGTCGTGGTGTCTGCGACCACTTCGGTCTGACCGACGAGGTAGACCTCATCATGGGTACATTCTCTAAGAGTCTGGCTTCTATCGGTGGTTTCATCGCATCAGACAAGGATACTATCAACTTCCTCCGTCACAACTGCCGTACTTACATCTTCAGCGCCTCTAACACTCCAGCTGCCACAGCAGCAGCTCTCGAGGCTCTCCACATCATTCAAAATGAGCCAGAGCGTTTCGAGAATCTCTGGGATGTAACCAACTATGCCTTGAAGCGTTTCCGCGAGGAAGGTTTCGAGATTGGCGAGACAGAGAGTCCTATCATTCCTCTCTACGTACGCGATGCTGAGAAGACATTCGTTGTTACCAAGATGGCTTACGATGCAGGTGTGTTCATCAACCCTGTTATTCCTCCAGCTTGTGCTCCTCAGGATACATTGGTACGTTTCGCACTCATGGCTACTCATACAAGAGAGCAGGTTGAGCAGGCTGTCCAGATCTTGAAGAAGATTTTCGTAGAAGAGGGAATCATCAAGTAAAATCAGATTTGCCGGTCTTCTCGGTTTGACAGATTCGGGCAGTCGGTTTCTGATTTAAAAGTTCAGCAAGTATGGTTGCGGTTCTTTTCCGCTACTATATATAACAGAACTTTTGCATGTGGTTCAAGTACGGGCTGAAGGCCCAAAAGCTCCTAGCCCAGGGAGGGCACTGAAAAAGTCCCCATTTTTAAGGACTAAAACGGAAAAAGGTTACGATTTATAACTTCTCTTTCCATAAATCGTCTTAATAAGGCTGTATTTGACAGAAAAAGAAGGATAAAACTACGATTTATCCGTCATTAACTTTCAATCTGAAAGTGGATTTTACTTTTTCAGTGCCCTCCCAGGGCATCGCCCTGGGTATAATGGCAATCAGCAAGGCGCCCTGTAAGGGCAAAAGCTTTATGTTTTGTCTGGAGTTTTAAAGCTTTTGCCCTTACAGGGCGATAGGCTAGCGCCCGTAATAACCCAGGGCGATGCCCTGGGCTAGGAGCTTCTGCCCTTTCAGGGCGTGTGGTGCAAAACTTGCGAAAGTTCTATATATATAATATGGTATAAGGGCAATTCCGGATAGGGGTTGCCCTTATTTTTGCCTGTTTCCCAGCCATTTTGCATTTAAATGCATATTTTTTTGAAAAAAGTTAGGGAAAAATTTGGTGGAATCGAAAAAATGTAGTACCTTTGCACTCGCAATTCAGAAATGATGCTTAAAGCAATGCTTAAGAGGTATCGTAGAGATGAGTAAGCGGGGTGTAGCGCAGCCCGGTAGCGCTCCTGTTTTGGGAACAGGTGGTCGCAGGTTCGAATCCTGTCGCCCCGACTCTATTTTCTCTCACTCAAACCTTTAGCAAAGCACAAGCGGGGTGTAGCGCAGCCCGGTAGCGCTCCTGTTTTGGGAACAGGTGGTCGCAGGTTCGAATCCTGTCGCCCCGACACAAGAAAGCTAAGAAGAGTCAAATCTTCTTAGCTTTTTTGCTATATAAAACTCCCGCCCTGAATGGGCTGGAGAGGGATAACGCAACAGAGTAATTATTATATACGTTTTAATTTTATAGAATCATGATTATTACGATAGCGCGCCAGTGTGGATGTGGCGCTATTCGCGTGGGCAAGCTGCTCGCCGAAAAGTATGGTATTCCTTTTTATACCCGTAAGAATTTGATGGAAATGGCTGAACAGAGAGGAGTGCTCGACGAGATGGAGGCTTTCTTCGATGAGCGGCCGGTAGATGAACTGCTCTTCTCGATGTCGTCGCTTGGCGAAACGCAGAGGTCGCTGACAGAAAAACCGCTCCGTACACTTGCCGATATGATAGGCGATGAAGACTGTATCATCATCGGCCGTTGCGGAAACTATATCTTCCGCGAGCGCAAAGACCTGATTTCTGTTTTCCTGAGCGGCAATCTGGAGGCTCGCATCAAGGGAATTCAGGAGGAGAAGGGCTTTTCGTATGAGGAGGCTGAGGAGTTTGTAGAGCACACCGAGGATTGCAGAGTGGCTTATCATAAGTATTATACAGACCTTACCTGGGGAAATGCCGATGATTACGACATCTGTCTGGATACGGTGCGCCTGGGCGTAGAAGAGACGGCAAGTCTCATTGAGCAGTACGTTAGCTTGATTTAGATTCAAAGGTTCAAAGTTCCAAGGTTTAAAGTTCCAAGGTTTAAGGTTTAAAGTAATTCAACATGAAGTTTTTAATTCAATTTTTGATAATCATAGCGTTCTCCTTTGCTGGGGAATTGCTCCATTTTTTGCTGCCATTGCCTATTCCGGCAAGCATCTATGGCATCATCCTGCTCTTCCTTGCGCTGGAAACAAAACTGATCAAGGTGAAGCATATCCGCGAAACCAGCAGTTTCCTCATTGCCATCATGCCCGTGATGTTTATTCCGGCTGCCGTAGGACTGATTGATTCTTATCAGGATATCGGTAATGCATGGTTCCAGTATATCGTAGTTACGGTGGTCAGCACCTTCGTCGTGATGGGTGCTTCGGGCTGGATTACGCAGTTGGTAATCAGAAGAGGAAAGGAGGCGAAGAAATGAACCAGTTGTTCCAGGATTCTGTCTTCTTCGGCGTTCTTATCAGTCTGGCTGCCTACGGCATAGGCATGCTGCTGAAGCTGAAGACGGGATGGTCGCTGATGAACCCGCTGCTCATCTCTATCATCCTCGTTATCATCACGCTCCTGCTGACGGGTGTGGATTACAAGACCTATTCGGCGGGCGCCAACAGCATCAGCTATCTGCTCACACCAGCCACCATCTGTCTGGCTGTGCCACTTTATCAGCAGGTTGAGCTTCTGAAGAAGAATTATCGGGCTGTGCTGATCGGCATTGTTTCGGGCGTGCTGGCGAGTCTCTGCTCCGTGCTCATTCTCGCCCTCATCTTCCATTTCGACCATGCGTCCTACGTTACCTTCCTGCCTAAGAGCATCACTACCGCCATCGGTATCGGCGTTTCTGAGGAGTTGGGCGGTCATGTTTCGGTTTCGGTGGTTGTCATCATCGTAACGGGTGTGCTGGGCAACATCTTTGCTGAGAAGTTCCTGAAGCTTCTCTCCATCAAGGAGCCTATTGCCAAAGGTATCGCCATCGGCTGTTCTTCCCATGCGCTGGGTACGGCAAAGGCGATGGAAATGGGTACCATAGAGGGAGCCATGAGCAGTCTGAGCATCGTGGTTTGCGGTGTGATGACGGTTGTCGGTTCATCCATCTTTGCTCTGTTTATGTAGAGGCAGATACAATAATATTTCCCTTTTTCCGTTTTTATAGATATGAAACGGAAAAAGGGATTTTTGTATATAATGGGTGTAGGGATGGCGATGAGCGCCCTGCTTGCCAGTTGTGCCGACGATGAGAGTTTCTCAACGTTGAGGGGAGATGTGCTGTCGTTTTCGGTAGATACGCTGAAGATGGACACCACCTTCTCGAATGTGCCTACGCCTACCCGAAGCTTCTGGGTTTACAACCGTACGGGCAAGGCTCTGCGCTGCCAGTCGGTGCGTCTGGAAAACGGTAACCAGAAGGGCTACCGGGTGAATGTTGACGGCTCTTATCTGGGCACCGAAGCGGGATTCCAGACGCAGAATGTGGAGATCAGGAAGGGTGACAGCATACGTGTGTTCGTAGAACTGACTTCGGCGATGCAGAACAGCGAAGAGCCGCAGCTGGTGAGCGACAACCTGGTGTTTGCGCTGGAAAGTGGCGTGGAGCAGAAGGTGAACCTGAGGGCGTTTTCATGGGATGCGATGAAACTCAATTCGCTCGAGGTGAAGCAGGACCAGCTGCTGGAGAGCACGCTGCCGGTAGTGGTTTATGGCGGCATCAGGGTTGATGAGGCGGCTACGCTGACCATTGCTCCGGGCACCCAACTCTATTTCCATGAGAATGCGGGTTTGCAGGTGTTCGGGTCGCTGAAGATTGAGGGCGAGAAGGACAGGGAAGTGGTGATGCGGGGCGACCGGCTGGACCACATGTTCGATTATCTGCCTTATGACCGCACACCGGGACAATGGCAGGGCATCAGACTGATGTCTTCGGCTCATGACTGCAGAATTTCGTTTGCTGATATTCATAGTGCCTATGATGCTGTGATGATAGAAGCGGGCGATGCTACGAAGCAGAAACTGCTCATCGAGAATGCTACGATTCATAACAGTCAGGGCTACGGTGTGAGGATTGATTCTGCCAAGGTGCAGATTCTTAACTCGCAGATAACCAATTGCTTGAAGCATCCGCTCTATGTTGAGGGTGGCGATGTTGAGGTAAATGGCTGCACCATTGCCCAGTTCTATCCGTTTGACGGGCGCCGCGAGTCTGCCATCGGTTTTGCCTCTCCGCTGCCTCGTTTCGAGGTGAGAAATTCGCTCGTAACGGGTTATCATGATGATGAGGTGGTCTGGGAGGCTCCGAAAGAGGGGGATGCCTTCAATTTCCTCTTCGACCATTGTGTGTTGCGCACGGAGAAGCTGGAGACCGACGACAGTCTGAAGTTCACCCATGTGGTTTATGAGGACATTAAGGATACGACGGTGTTTGCCGAGAAGCATTTTCGCCTTTTCGACACCGACAATCTGAAGTATGATTTCCATCTGCGCAAGGAGTCGGCAGCAATAGGTAAGGCAGATGCCGAAACCCTGCCTGCAACCGACCGTGATGGTTTGCCGAGAAAGAAAGAGCAGCCTGCCGCAGGATGCTTTGAGTATAAGGAGGAATAATGAGTATAAGGAGGAATAATGACTGAACTTTCGATTTTTTTCGCCACACGCCCTGAAAGGGCAGAAGCTCCTAGCCCAGGGCATCGCCCTGGGTAA
>OLGL01001969.1_pt1 | contig 17773 bp, 19 predicted proteins | sample 1605041 | NCBI WGS metagenome assembly OLGL01 (sample SAMEA3888905, study PRJEB22519) | human gut metagenome | biome: human gut; feature: human-associated habitat; material: faeces | place: Denmark | collected 2010 | reverse complement strand
AATTGTGGACATATCTTGCAGACCTGAACGAACAGGCACAGGAACGGTTAGACACCATCATGGAGCAGATGAAAACTGCCGAGGGCGTAACCGAGGAATTGAAGCGTACCCACCAAATGGAATGGGTGCAGCGTTGCAATAACATTCATAACCGGGCAGAAGAAATTGTTTTGCATGAGATGATTTATTCATAACGGGAGCAATTAAATCGGAGGTATATAAGATGATTGAAATTGTATTTGGTGAAAGTGCCTGTGGAAGTTTGAAAATTGCCCAAACTTACGGCAAGGGAAAGTATAGAGGAAGTGCTGTTTCAATATTTATGAGGCATGAAGACGGGAGTGTTCCATCTTCAGATGAAATGAAAAAAGCACAGCTTCAAGCACAGGAACAAGAACGCATTGCTTGGGAGAATGCTATTCCATTGGGAGGCAAGAGCTGTGATGTTTATTGTTTTGATATGGCTCTTAGTGTGGGAGATATTTCTGATAATGGAATTGGCGAACAGCGGAAAAATGTTTTCAAGAAAATGCTGTCTGTCTGCTTTGTAGAGGATTTAGATTATCAGGTTGAAGAAAAAATACAGAAAATTAAAACTACATTGACCTCAGTGATTGAACGATATGTAGCTGGGGAAGAAATTCGCATTTGGTATAGCTATAATCCAGATGAGCTTTGTGGTATGTATTGGCTTATGAAACAACTTCAACCCTTAAACTGCCAGACAACAATTTATTTGGTTAAGTTACCTACATGGGAATATGGAAAAGAAAATACTATGACATCCAAAATAGCATGGGGCGAGGTCTCTCCTGGCGAATGGGGAAACTATATAACTCTACAAGAGAAAGCTAATCCTGTATTTCTTTCAGCTTGTGCTATGAAATGGAATCAACTTCAAAATGAAAATGCACCTTTGCGTGCAATGTTAAATGGTAAATTGCAAAGCGTTTCAGAAGATATATATGATAGTTTCATTCTTCGTGAAATTGCGGAACAGCCAGAGCAATTCAAAATGGCTATTGTCATAGGTAATGTTTTAGGAAAATATCAACTTGGAATTAGTGATGTATGGATTTCCAATCGCATTGATAAAATGCTTGAAGATGGTGTGTTGGAAATTATACAGGACGCACCAAAGGGAGAAACAAATTATCGCCGAATATTAAGAAAACGAATGAAATAATAACCACAGCACAGGCAGCAATCGCAAACAAATAAATCATATGCGTTATTTTTAGGAGAAGGTAATGTATAGATAGGGAAAAGGACAGTCACACATGTATGTGTGTGGCTGTCCTTTTGCGCTTTTGCTATTTTGACTTTTATGGTAGTGTGGCAGGTGGTATTTACAAGTATCATTGGATTATAATGACAGTAAAATTGCAACAAAATTTTGTTTGACTTTTTCTAAAATGAGAAATATAATAAGGATCAAACGAGTAGCAGACTAGCGTAAATCCAGTTTTGCTACTCGTTTTTCTGTTTTTAAAATAAATAGTATGCCATAAAGAAGTGTGTAGCTTATCAGCGTAAGTCCAGCTTATGAGATAGGTACACATTTTTTTTGTGCGGAAAAACAAGGAGGATTATATGACAGAGAGTAACAAGATGAAAGAAATGCCGGTAAAGAAGCTTATGGTGCAGATGGGAATACCGATGATCTTATCCATGGCATTGCAGGCTGTCTACAATATTGTGGACAGCGCCTTTGTCGGAAACATGAAAGTGGGGAGTGAGGCGGCATTAAATGCACTTACGCTGGTGTTCCCGGTTCAAATGCTTATGGTGGCAGTTGGAATCGGAACGGGTGTGGGAACAAATGCACTTCTGGCAAGGACACTCGGGCAGGGAAATACAAAAAAGGCAGCGAAGGTTGCAGGCAACAGTTTATTCCTCGGAGGAATCATTTATGCAGTATGCCTGTTGTTTGGAATTGTCGGAGTGAAGGCATATATTTCCTCACAGACGGTTGATCCGGAAGTAATTTCGATGGGAACAAGCTATCTTAGAATATGCTGCGTGATTTCCTTTGGAATTATTTTCTTTTCTTTATTTGAAAAGTTATTGCAGGCAACCGGACGTTCTCTATATTCGACCATCGGTCAGGTTGTGGGAGCCGTGATCAATATCATTCTTGATCCGATTATGATCTATGGTATCGGACCGGTTCCTGAAATGGGAGTGGAAGGCGCGGCCTACGCGACGGTGATCGGTCAGGTGGCATCCGCGGTATTGCTGTTTATGTTCCATATGAAATTGAATCAGGAATTTGAGCATGGAGTGGAGTACATGAAGCCGGATGCCGGTATCATAAGAGAAATCTATGCGATCGGACTTCCGGCAATCATTGCGCAGGCGCTGATGTCGATCATGGTTTATGTGATGAACCTGATTCTGAAGTTCAGCCCTTCTGCACAGACCGCATACGGACTGTTCTATAAAGTCCAGCAGTTTGTGTTGTTCTTAGCATTCGGACTCAGAGATGCAATTACACCGATTATTGCTTTTGCTTATGGAATGGGAAGCAAAAAGAGAATCAAGGACGGAATAAAATACGGTCTCTTGTATACAGCGGCGCTGATGATTTTTGGTATCATTATCACGGAAGTGTTCCCGGGAGCATTTGCGACACTGTTTAATGCCGGGCAGTCCAGAGAATATTTTATTGGAGCGATGCGGATTATCTCCATCAGCTTTATCTTTGCCGGAATCAATGTGGCATATCAGGGCATTTATCAGGCTTTGGACGGAGGTATCGAGTCACTGGTGATTTCGCTGCTCAGACAGCTTGTTATCATATTGCCGCTGGCAGGAATTTTTTCAATTTTTGCAAGAAACGGTCAGATGGGCATCTCACTGATCTGGTGGGCATTTCCGATCACGGAGATGATAGCGTGTCTGATGGGCTATGTATTTTTAAAGAGAATCAGAAAAAATAAAGTGGAGCGTTTAAGTTAGGGAGGAATTGACATGGCGAAAAGAATCATTACAATCAGCAGAGAATTCGGAAGCGGCGGTCGTTTTATCGGCGAAGAAGTGGCAAAGAAGCTTGGAATTGCCTATTACGATAAGGATATCATCGGTCAGATTGCAGAGAAGTCAGGATTTTCTACGGAGTACATAAAGGAAAATGCGGAGCTCTCTCCAAAGAAAGGTTTGTTTGGCTATGCTTTTGCCGGACGCGACCTTACCGGAAAATCCGTGGAAGATATGGTGTACGAAGCACAGAGAAAGGTGATTCTGGAGATCGCAGAAAAGGAGAGCTGCGTCATTATAGGAAGAAATGCAGATTTTATTTTGAAGGACAGAGAGGATGTGCTGAATGTATTTATACACGGCGATATGCCCCAAAAAGTGCAGCGCATCTGCAGGCTGTACCATGTCACCGAAGCCGAAGCAGTAAAAATGATGGCGGATATTGATAAAAGGCGTATGACAAATTATCGTTTTTACACGGAGCAGAAATGGGGAATGGCGGGCAATTATACACTGTCTATGAACAGCTCCAGGCTGGGGTATGAGATGTGTGAGAAAATGATTATGGATTGTACAAAAGCTGGCGTTGCGCACTCTTGTATTTGTACGTCTCAGGTTTTATAATGCCCTGTAGAACGATATCTTTTTGTTGTTACACCGGCCTATGCATGGAGAATTCCAAGAATTGTGAGAGACTGGATGATCGGCACCGAATTTAAAGATGTCAGGCAGGTATGGCTGTGACCGGGAGATTTGCGGGGAACCGGGCGCTGGCGGCGGTGGAAAGCTGCCAGCGTCCGGTCGGCATATTTGTAAGTATATTCTGGTTATCTGCTATTTTACAGATTTTACAACAAGGAAAACGCCAGTACGACGATGCCAAGGACTACAAGAATGACACCGGTTGCACGGTTTAACGTCTTTGGTGTGGCCTTATTGGCGAATACGGATGCGATTCTCGCCCAGAGGAACGTGAACACCACGCACAGAAGAAAGATTGTCCAGTCGGGAGCGCCGCCGATGGCAAAGTGCGACACGGCTCCGGTGAGAGCGGTGAAAGTCATGATAAATACGCTCGTGCCAACCGCGGTCTTTAACTCATAGCCCAGCACGGAGGTTAAAATTAAGAGCATCATCATGCCGCCTCCGGCACCGACAAAACCGCAGATAAATCCGATGATCACGCCGCAGACAACCGACTGGATGGCACGTTTTTTTGCGGAGACCTGCGCCATGGATTCTTTTGTCGTCATGACCGGCTTTACAATGAATTTGATGCCGAGAAGAAACGTCATGAAGACGGAAAAATTCCCCATGGTGGTGGACGGGACAAGGCTTGAGATGTAGCTTCCGATGACGGTGAAGATTAAGACGCTTACCATCATAATCACTCCGTTGCGGATATCCAGATTTTTGTTTTTACCATAGACGTAGGCGGAGACGGCGCTTGCAAGCACGTCGGAAGAGAGGGCGATGCCGACTGCCATATAGGGGTCAACGCCCAGAAAAGTGATTAACATCGGGCTGATGACGGCGGCTGCGCTCATTCCGGCGAAGCCGGTGCCGAGTCCGGCGCCCATGCCGGCAAAAAAGGTGACGAGTATCGTGAATAATAATGTCATATCAGTGTTCCTCCTCTAACATGTGATCCAGATTTTGCTCCATCTGATGGATGCTTTCTGTGAGTTGTTTTCTGTCAGCATCATCGATATGCGCCAGAAGACTGTCCATAAAGCGGTTCTGAAGGGTGCGCCCCTGTTCGATGACAGCGTCGGCTTTGTCTGTGCAGAGCAGATGGGTCTTTCGGCGGTCGTCTGCGTCCGCCTCACGCCGCAGATAACCTTCACCGACAAGCTTGTCTACGTTGATCGATACGAGGTTGGCTTTGATCTTGCGGATTTCCACAATATCGCGTGCGGTGGTATATTCCGGGTTGTTCGCCAGAAACATCAGAATATCGAACGCGGTCTGCGGGAGATTCAGTTCGTGACACAAAGGTCTGCATACAGCACTGTAGGCAGCCGATAGCTTCATGGTAAATTCAATACCGGTATTCATAAGTAAATGCTCCTTTCAATGGGATAAAATAATGCTTCACATATGAATAGTTCATATATGAAGCATATTAACACGACACATCCGGATTGTAAAGAGAAACATATTTGACAAATTCCGGATTCCGGTGTTACAATAGGATACGGAAAAGAGCGTTAGCATATTATATTCGTATAATCTGCTGGTGCTCTTTTTTTGTGTTGTGGAGACACTCGCATGCAAAGGAAGGATGAATGAAAATGAAAAAAGAAGATAGAGAGATATTTTTAAAACAGATATTCTGGGAGGTTGTGGGAAGTGCGTTTATCGCTGGCGGTATTTACAATTTTGCGGTGCAGGCGGGATTCCCGATGACCGGATTTTCAGGTATCTCGATCATTTTATACCAGCTGTTCGGCGTGCCGATCGGATTTTCCACGATACTGCTGAATATACCGGTGGCAATATTGTGCTATCGTCTGCTGGGAAGACACTTTTTCTTCAGCTCACTGCGCTGTATGCTGATTTCTTCCCTGATGATTGACTATGTCGCGCCACTGTTCCCGGTTTACTCGGGAGACCGTCTGCTTGCGGCACTCTGTACCGGTGTGTTTGCCGGACTGGGATATGCGGTGATTTACATGCAGAATTCCTCGACCGGCGGTTCCGACTTTATTATTATGGCGGTCAAGAATCTGAAGCCGTACTGGTCTGTCGGGAAAATTTCGTTCGTGACGGATGTGATCATCATTCTTCTGGGTGGATTTCTGCTTCGGGATGTGGATGGAATTATCTACGGAATGATTGTAAGTTTTCTGCTGGCAATCGTGGTCGACAAGCTGATGTACGGCATCAATTCCGGAAAGATGACACTTGTCGTGACGGAGCATGGAAAGGAGATCTGCGATGTGATCGATTCCTGCTGCGGCCGCGGCTCTACGATATTACAGGGACAGGGCGGTTACCGCTGTGACAACAAACAGATTGTGATGTGCGTGTGCAACAACAAAGAGATGTATCTGCTGCAGCATGCCATCAAGGAGGCAGACCCGGCATCCTTTATGATTATATTAGAGTCCAATGAAGTGCACGGAGAGGGCTTCCGCACCATCAGGATCGGAGAGGGTGAGACGCAGGCAAAGAACAGCGCGGTTTGATTCCATAGGAAATTTGTGCTATAATCTTGTTTTATGGTATAAAAGTAAGTAAGAAAGAATCAGCCGGGAGAGAGAACATGCAGAGTTTAGAGACACTGACAGAACGGGATTTTGACAGCGTATGGGAGATTATGGAGGAGAGTTTTCCGCGGGACGAGAGACGATCCAGGGAGGCGCAGAGAAAGATACTGGATGTCTCATGGTATCACTTGTACGGGTACCGTGCACACGGGGAACTGATGGCGTTTCTTGCAGTGTGGGAGTTTGATACATTCCTGTTTGTGGAGCATTTTGCTGTGAGGAAATCATGCCGAAACGGCGGACTTGGAGCGGTACTTCTGACACAGCTGACAGCGCAGTGCAGAAGACCGGTCATACTGGAGGTGGAACTGCCGACCGGTGAACTGGAAGCCAGACGGATTGCATTTTATGAGAGAAACGGATTTGTGATGAATCCGTTTGAGTATATGCAGCCAGCGATGGGAGAGGACAGGCATGCCATCCCGCTTCGGATTATGTCTTATCCGAAGCGGCTTGTGGCGGATGAATTTGAGACCATGCGGGACGTGCTGTATTGTCATGTCTATCGGCAGAAATAGTGCTATGGACAGAATGGCAGATCGACGGTAAGTGTTACCGGACAGTGATCGGAACCGGTGACATCGGTGAGAATTCCTGCATCCACAAGACGGTCATCGAGTGCAGATGAGGTGATGAAGTAGTCGATACGCCATCCGGCATTCTTCTCTCTGGCGTGAAAGCGGTAGGACCACCAAGAGTAGATGCCCTCGGTATCCGGATAAAAATGGCGGAACGTATCGGTGAAGCCGGCGGATAAAAGAACTGTCATTTTGGCGCGCTCCTCGTCGGTAAAACCGGCGTTTTTCCGGTTGGTTTTCGGATTCTTAAGGTCGATCTCTTCGTGGGCGACATTGAGATCACCGCAGAGAATCAGAGGCTTGTTCTGGTCAAGACCTTTTAGATATGAGAGAAATGCATCTTCCCACTCCATGCGGTAGGAAAGTCGTGCCAGTTCATTCTGGGAATTCGGCGTGTAGCAGGTAACCATATAAAAATCCGGGAATTCCAGCGTAATCACACGTCCCTCGGTATCGTGCTGTGGAATGCCGATGCCGTAATGCACCGACAGAGGTTCCTTTCTGGTAAAAATGGCGGTGCCGGAGTAGCCCTTTTTCTGCGCATAATTCCAGTAGGCGTAATAGCCCTCCGGTGCAAAATCAATCTGACCCTCCTGCAGTTTGGATTCCTGAATACAGAAAATATCAGCATCACTTGCTGTAAAAAATTCTGCGAAGCCTTTCTGCATGCAGGCGCGCAGACCGTTGACATTCCATGAGATCAGTTTCATAGACAATTCCTTTCTGTGGCTGCCCGGATGTGGCAGCGGTTTTACTTTTTCCAGATTTGTGATAAGTATACCATCCGGCGGACAAAAAGGAAAGAAGAAGAAGGAGGCGCGTTTCGTATGGCGGTCTGGAATCCCTGGCATGGCTGCAAGAAAATCAGTGCAGGGTGCGATATCTGTTATGTATATGAAAAAGATGCGATGTACGGCAAAAATGCGTCCGTGATCCGCAGGACAGCCAATTTTGATCTGCCGGTAAAGAAGAACCGGAGAGGAGAATACAAGTTGCTGCCACAGGAGGAACCGGTCTATGTGTGCATGACGTCGGATTTTTTCCTGCCGGAGGCGGATGAATGGCGGAGCGAGGCGTGGGCGATGATCAAGGAGCGGCAGGATCTTTCCTTTGTGATTGAGACAAAGAGGGAGCACCGCTTTTTTAAAGCACTGCCCGGCGACTGGGGAGACGGCTATGAAAACGTGACGATTCTCTGTTCGGTGGAGATTCAGAGACGCGCGGATGACCGGATTCCTGCATTTTTAAAACTGCCGGTGCGCCATAAGGGAATTCTCTGCGAACCGCTCCTTGAAAAACTGGTGCTGGATGCGTATCTAAAGACCGGGGAGATTGCGCAGGTTCTCTGCGGCGGCGAACAGGGAGCAGACGCGCGTGTATGCGATTTTGCCTGGGTGCTGGAACTGATGAACCAGTGCGTGAACTGCGGGGTTACATTCCGCTTTTTGCGGACCGGCACTTTTTTCCGGAAAGGGAACCGGATATACCGGATCGCGGAGGAGGAACAGGAAGAGCAGGCGAGGCGGGCAGGCGTGGACTACACGCCATAACGCGGGGAGGAATGACTGGATGAACGTTCAATATGCAAAAGAAGTGATAGAACTTCCGGCAGGATCGGGCGGGAAGGCAGAGACGCTGCTGATGCGTCTGATAAGAGCGGGACATTATGTGGATGCGCCCTGCGGCGGAAAGGGAACCTGTGGAAGATGCCGTGTGCGCTTTGTGTCGGAGGCACCACAACCGACGGCAAATGAGCGGAGGCTGCTCACAGAGGAAGAACGAAGCAGTGGCGTGCGCCTGGCGTGTGAAGTGCGCGTGGCAGAGGCATGCAGCCTGCAGCTTCCCGTAAGCCGGGAGCAGGAGATCGATGTGTTAGTCACGGCGGATGCGGCAGACGGAGCCATCCCCAGTCGGACGGTAGATGAAGGTATCCCCGGTCAGACGGCAGGGACCATCCACGGTCAGAGAGATTGCGTGGCGATGCACAGCAGAGAGGACGCAGCCAAGATATGGGGGCATTCCGGGAAAAAGCGCTGCGGCGCAGCCGTGGATATCGGTACCACCACGCTTGCCGCAACGCTTTATGACCTTACAGATAGAAAAAGGATTGCCGCCGCATCCTCGGTAAATCACCAGCGGGCATACGGCGCAGATGTTCTGTCCAGAATCCAGGCGGCAAACGAGGGGGCGGCAGAGGAACTGCGCCTTAGCATCAGCCGGGATATCGATGCGTTGCTTGCGGGACTCGTGGCGGATGCCGGGATACCGGATGATGCTGTGGAGGAACTTGTAATTGTCGGAAATACGACCATGTGTCATCTTCTGCGAGGATTATCCTGTGCGGGGCTTGGGGCGGCGCCTTTTACACCGGAGGATCTCTCCCTCTGGGAGGGGAGCGGCGCAGAACTTGCGCTGTCTGACCAGTGGAGTGTGTCAGTGACCATTTTGCCTGGAATTTCTGCTTTCGTCGGAGCGGATATCGTGGCGGGAATCTATGCCCTGGAAATGGACCGGAAAAAAAATGTGTTGCTGCTGGACATCGGCACCAACGGGGAGATGGCAGCAGGAGGAGCGGATGGATTTCTTGTGACTTCCGCAGCGGCGGGACCAGTCTTTGAGGGCGGAAATATATCCTGTGGTGTTGCGGGTGTTCCGGGAGCCGTGACAAACCTGGTTCTGGAGAGAGATCCTGCCGCCACAGGAGGAATAAGAACCGTGGAGCTAAGCACCATCGCCGGTGAGACACCGATCGGCTTATGCGGAACCGGGATTATTGACGCTGTGGGAGAAGCCGTGCGGCTCGGACTCATCGATGAGAACGGGACGTTTGAGGAACCCTGGTTTACGGACGGCATGCCGGTCGCGGAGGGCAGATTCCGGTTCCGGCAGGAGGATGTGAGACAGGTGCAGATGGGCAAGGCGGCGATCCGCGCAGGGATCGAGACGCTGCTCGCGGAATCTGGAGGAGAAGATCCCGAAGAAATCCTGATCGCAGGAGGTTTTGGCTTCCGGATGGACGAGGAGCAGGCCATCCGGATCGGACTGTTCCCGGAACAGTTCCGTGGACATATCACGATGATCGGCAACAGTGCGCTTGCGGGAGCACAGCGGTATCTGCTCGATGACAGGACAGCGGCAAAACAGAGGCTTGCGTCTATCACAGGGCACGCGCAGGAACTTTCGCTTGCCATGCACCCGAAATTCAACGAATTATATTTGGACAAGATGTTTTTTGATACAGACAGATGATGGGAGGAACCGTTGACATGGAACAAAAAAATGATTTTCTCGGGAGAGATCCGATTGGGAGACTGCTGTGGCGCATGTCGCTTCCAGCGATCGTTGCACAGCTGATCAACCTGTTATATAACCTGGTAGACCGGGTCTATATCGGACATATGCCGGAAGATGGGGCGCTGGCACTTACAGGGGTGGGCGTCTGCCTGCCCATTATCATGATTGTGTCGGCATTTGCCGCACTTGTGAGCAACGGCGGGGCACCGAGGGCTTCCATGGCGATGGGAAAGGGCGACTATGACGAGGCGGAAAAAATTCTCGGCAACAGCGTTGCACTGCAGATTGTCATCTCCGCAGTGCTCACGGTTCTGCTGTTACTGTTTTACAGACCGCTGTTGCTGACGTTCGGAGCAAGTGAGAATACTATCGGCTTTGCTTCGGATTATATGAAAATCTATGCGGCCGGAACGGTCTTTGTGCAGCTGACGCTCGGCATGAATGCGTTTATCACGGCGCAGGGCTTTGCCAAGACAGGAATGCTCAGCGTTATGATCGGCGCGGGCTGCAATATTGTGCTCGACCCGGTTCTGATCTATGGATTCGGTATGGGAGTCCGCGGAGCGGCGACCGCGACGGTGATCTCGCAGGCGGTATCGACCGTCTGGGTTCTCTCATTCCTGATGGGAAAAAAGACTGTATTAAAAATCCGCAAAAAGTATCTGCGCATGGAAGCGGGCGTGGTACTTCCGGGGCTGGCACTTGGACTTGCCCCGTTTATCATGCAGGCAAGCGAGAGCGTGATTACGGTCTGCTTCAATGCCTCGCTGCTCAAATACGGGGGAGACGTGGCGGTGGGAGCCATGACGATTCTATCCAGTGCGATGCAGTTTTCCATGCTTCCGATGCAGGGACTCGGACAGGGCGCCCAGCCGATCACAAGCTACAATTACGGCGCCAGAAATGCAGAGCGCGTTAAAAGGACATTCCGTCTGCTGTTGACCACAAGCCTGTGCTATTCGATGGCGGTATGGCTTTTAATCATGCTGTTTCCGCAGATGTTTGCAATGATTTTTTCCTCCAACGCAGAGCTGATCGCATACACGAAGTGGGCGCTCCGCATCTACTGTGCCGCCATGGGTATTTTCGGGGCGCAGATTGCATGCCAGATGACATTTATCTCGATCGGCAATGCGGGGGCTTCGATCATTGTGGCGATTATGCGTAAATTTGTGCTGTTGCTGCCGCTTATTTATCTGCTGCCGCATCTGGTGAAAAATCAGACCATGGGCGTGTATCTGGCAGAGCCGGCAGCGGATGTGATCGCGGTAAGCTTTACGCTTGTTCTGTTTTTCTTCCAGTTCAAAAAGGCGATTGCTGTCATAGAGAAGCCGCAATAGCGGGTAGGGCTTTTTTCCTACTTCTTTTGCCCGAAGTATTGAAATGCGGCGGTAACTTTGCTATGATGAAGTGAGGTTATGATGCGTTTGATGACGAATGCAGATTAGGAATATAGGACGAATCGGATAGGAACCAGGAGAATAAAAGAAACCGGGGTAAGAGTATGGGCAGCAGAGATAAGGTACTCATAGTGGACGATTCAGAGCTGGATCGGATCGCATTGAAAAAGATGCTAAAGGATGCTTATGAGATTGTAGAGGCAGTAGACGGTGCAGGTGCACTTCGGATTCTGGAATCGCAGAAGGAGTTTGACGCGATATCTGCGATCATTCTGGATCTGGTCATGCCGCAGATGGATGGGTTTGAATTTTTAAGAGAATACCGCAAAGTGGATTCTTACCGCCGGATACCGGTCATTGTGGCGTCTGTGGAGCGTGACGTCAAGACGGAAAAGGCATGTCTGGCACTGGGGGCAAGAGATTTTATAGGAAAACCGTATGATCCGCAGATCGTGCGGTTCCGGGTGGAAAATGCGGTGCGCAGCAGTGAACAGCAGCTTTCGAGAGAATTGAGATACCGTGCAGATTACGACATGCTCACCGGAATTTACAATAAGACGCATTTCTTTGAAGCAACCCGTGTTCTGCTTAAGAGACATCCCGAAGAGACGTATGCGTTTTTACGCCTCGACATCGAAAAATTCCAACTGGTGAATTCCTTCTTCGGAAGCAGCAGCGGCAACGGACTTTTACAGTATATCGCGAAGGAGATCCGGAAATTTGCGGGAGATACGGAACAGATTGCCTACGGAAGAATCGAGGCGGACATTTTCGGCATCTGCATGCCGTACAGGGGCGAGGAGGCGATGCTAGAGCTTGTGCGCTACATGCGCATGCGTCTTGGACAGTACCAGCTCGCTTTTGATGTGGTGCCGGCAATCGGAATCTATGTGATCCGGGAGCGGGATCTCTCCATCGATGCGATGTACGACCGGGCGAATCTGGCTGCCAAGCAGTGCAAAGGCAATTACATCGAAAACTATGCGTTCTATGTGGATGAGATGCGGGAAGACATCGTGCGGGAACAGCAGATTGTCAACCATATGCGGCATGCGTTGGACGAGGAGGAATTCGTCCTTTACCTGCAGCCGAAGTACAGCCTGCAGGACAACAGGATCTGTGGAGCGGAAGTGCTGGTGCGGTGGGCAAAGCCGGAAGGCGGCATGATCTCGCCGGGAGAATTTATCCCGATCTTTGAGCGCAATGGATTCATTACCAAGCTGGATTACTACGTCTGGGAGAAGACCTGTAAGCTGCTTGCAGGATGGATTGCCGAGGGGAAAAAGCCGTCGCCGGTGTCGGTCAACATTTCCAGGGTCAGCCTCTATAATCCAAGACTGGTGGAGGCAATCTGCGGACTGACGGACCGCTACCACATTCCCCGGGAACTGTTGGAACTGGAACTGACGGAGAGCGCCTACACGACGAACCCGAAGGCGATCAAGGAGACGATGGAACGTCTGCAGAAGGAAGGATTTTCTATTCTGATGGACGATTTCGGAAGCGGATATTCTTCTTTAAATGTGCTAAAGGATATCGCCGTGGATGTGCTCAAGATCGATATGAAATTTCTGTCGGATACGGATCAGGAGGGGCGCAGCCAGAATATTCTTGCGTCGGTTGTGCGCATGGCAAAATGGCTGAATCTCCCGGTGATTGCAGAGGGCGTAGAGAGAAGGGAGCAGGTGGACTTTCTGCACAGCGTCGGATGTGAGTATGTACAGGGATTTTATTTTGCGAGACCGATGCCGGTGTCCGATTATGAAAAGCTGGTATCCGAGAAAAAGGACGAACTGCAGGAGAAATATCAGAAGGACGAGATCGGCAGGGATATGCTCTGGAACGCGACTTCACAGATGGGAAGCGTGTTCTCCGGCATGATGGAGCCGGCGGTCATCTATGAATATGAGAAAGAGCAGAACCGGATTGATACGCTGCGCGTGAACAACGCCTACTATGACATGTTCGGATACGGGGATATCAATTCCTCTGGTGGGCTTGTGATGGAAAAACAGCTCTCAGACGAGAGCAGGAAGATTCTCATCGACACGTTTGAGGACATTGCAAAGTCGAAGGAGACCGCGGCCTGCGAATTTTTGCGCACTTCAAAGAGCGGACGCTCGATCTGGGTACATCTGAAGCTGAAATACATCACGAGCGTGGGCGAAAAGCACATTATCGTCGGTACGCTTACCGATATTACGGAACAGCGGATGATGGATCAGGAACTGCAGAAATACCGTCAGGTACTTCTGGCAGCGGAAAAGACAGAGCGGACGATGCTGGTTGTGGATGATCAGGAGGTAAATCGCGGACTGCTTAAGTGCATTTTTGAGCAACAGTACCGGATCCTTGAAGCGGAAAACGGAGCGGATGCCTTTGAGGTCTTAAACAGAGAGTCCGGCAAGGTGGATATTATCCTGCTGGATCTTGCGATGCCGGTGATGGACGGAATGGAATTCCTAAAGCGAAAGCAGCAGGATGCCGTCCTTGCGGGAATCCCGGTGATTATCATCACAGCGGACGACACGACCGGACACCAGATCCAGATGTTGCAGCTGGGAGCAGAGGACTACATCGTGAAGCCTTTCGTGCCGGAGATTGCGATGCGCAGAGTGGAAAATGTTCTGGGCGCTGGCAGACTGTTGAAACGGATGTCTGTTGCCGGAGGAAAGGATAAAGGAGAGACGGACAATGGAGGAACTGTTTGATTCCCTGAAAAACTGGGGCTGTGACGTGGATGGCGCACTGGCACGGTTCATCGGCGACAGGGAGCTGTACCGCAGCTGCCTGCACACGGCGGCGGGGGATCAGAATTTTGAACTTCTGCCGGAGGCGCTGCGCGCAGGGGAGATGGGGCGTGCATTTGAATGTGCGCATACATTAAAGGGAATGCTTGCCAATATGGGGCTGATTCCGCTATACGATATTGTGGTGCGGATTGTGGAGCCGCTGCGTGCGGGAGAGCCGGCGGAACTTTTACCTGTCTGCGACGAACTTCTGGCGGCGAGAGACAGGCTGAATACCCTGTTAAAGGAGTCGGCATGAGGGTTCTGATGACAAATATCATCGCTCTGTGTGATGAGGGGCTGTATGAGGAACTTTTGCGGTATGTTCCGACAGAGAGACAGGAGAAAATTGCACGCTGCGGGAAGCGGCAGGATCGCATGAGGAGCCTTGCCGCAGGTCTGCTGCTGGAGTATGGTCTGCGAAGCATGGGCTGTTCCCTACTTCCTCTGGTGCCAGAGACAGAGACGGTGCATCTGGTGTGCGGCACCCACGGAAAGCCGGAGCTTTCCGGCGGGGCGGGGGTGCACTTTAACCTGTCCCATGCGGGAGATTATGCAGCCGCGGTATTTGATGAGGGTGAAGTCGGGATCGACGTGGAACAGGTGCGGCGTGTGAATGTGAATGTCATGCGAAGACAGTTTACGGCAGAGGAGAATGCGTATCTGCTGAGTGAACCAGATGCGTTTTTAAGACTCTGGACGCGCAAGGAAAGCTATTGCAAAGCGGTAGGGGAAGGACTGCACCTGCCGCTTTCTTCGTTTGATGTGCTGGAGGATCAGGTGGCAGGAAGGACTGCGCCTGCAGCAGAGGCGGCGGTCAGGGAAGCGGATGCCGGGCAGTTTTATCTGTATACAGAAGTGCCGGTAAAAGGCTATGTATTGTCGGTCTGCGCGGGACATCCCATCACGGGGTGTCCTGTGGAGAACGTTGATCTGCGGAAATTATTTGACGGCATTTCCTAAAATCACTATAATAAATTCATCAGCCAAAAAGGATGGGATAGATCATGTACGATGAACTGACAGAGCAGGATATCAAGAAAATGGAAGAGGAGATCGAGTATCGCAAGCTGGTTGTGCGCAAGGAAGCACTTGAAGCTGTGAAGGAGGCGAGAGCCCAGGGAGATCTCAGCGAGAATTTTGAATATCATGCGGCAAAAAAGGACAAGAACCAGAACGAGAGCAGAATCCGCTATCTGGAGAAGATGATCAAGACAGCGAAGATCATATCTACGGATTCCGCGGAGGACGAAGTCGGAATGAATAACACCGTCACCGTGTATTTCGAGGAGGACGATGAGGAAGAAGTCTATAAGATTGTCCCCACCGTGCGCGGCAATTCACTCAAGAACTTGATCAGCAATGAGTCGCCGCTCGGCAAGGCACTGCTTGGACACCGGGTGGGAGACCGCGTGGAAGTGCGGGTCAACGATGATTATTCTTATTTTGTCACGATCCGCAAGATCGAGAATACCGTGGATGACGGAACAGACAAGCTGAGAAAATTTTAGGCATGACGCAGAAGAAAGGATAGAGCAGATGAGACTGACAGAATTATTAAAGACCGATCAGGTTACGATTTCCTGTGAGCTGTTTCCACCCAAACAGGGGGCGCAGCTTGCCAACTACAAAAATATCGTTGCGGACATGGCGGCATTGAAGCCGGCATATATGAGCGTGACCTACGGCGCGACCGGCGGTACGTCCGACTATACGGTAGAACTTGCCAGCGAGGTGGAAAAGCATCAGATTCCGGCGCTTGCACATTTAACCTGTGCTTCCTCCACGAAGGAAAAGGTGGCATCCGTGATTGAGGAGTTAAAAGAGAAGCAGATCAGCAATATTCTGGCGCTCCGGGGAGACATTCCGCAGAATGCGGATTTCCCGCTTCCGAACCAGTACCGTCATGCGAGTGAGCTGATCGCGGACATCAAAGCACAGGGAGATTTCTGCATCGGCGGCGCCTGCTATCCGGAGGGACACCCGGAAGCGGACACTATTTTTGAGGATCTGGATCATCTGAAGGAAAAAGTGGATGCAGGCTGTGAATTCCTGACGACACAGATGTTTTTTGATAACCACATTCTGTACAATTTCCTGTACAAGGCACTCTCAAGAGGCATCGATGTGCCGGTGGTTGCGGGAATCATGCCGGTGACGAACAAGGCGCAGATCAAGAGGATCGTGTCGCTTTCCGGCAATATGGTTCCGCCGCGTTTCCTGGCGATCGTGGATCGTTTCGGGGATAATCCGGCGGCGATGCGCCAGGCCGGAATTGCTTACGCGACGGATCAGATTATCGATCTGATTGCCAACGGCGTGAATCACGTACATATCTATACTATGAATAAGCCGGATGTCGCGGGCGAGATTCTGGACAATTTGTCCGAGATCTATGTGAGAGCGTAATCTGGGGCTGATCCGGGCTTGTGCGGGAGGAAGGCTATGGCAGGGAAGAATGTTGAGGGACAGCTTGAGTTATTTTCACTGTTTGATTCGGTGGAAGAACTCGAGCAGAAGATCAAAGGCGCCGGACTGAAAGAAGTGCAGGGCGAACCGGTGATGGAACAGTGTTACAGGCACCGTGACACCGGTGAGACGGCGGTGGCGGCGTATCTGGACTATAACCGGGTCTATGTGGCGGACTGGGGCAGGAAGCCCCTGCTGTATCAGTTTGACAGCACAAAAGAGGCTGTCGGGTATTATGCAGACTGGCTGGACCGCCATGCGTCGGATGAAGCGGCGGTAGCGGCACAGCGGCCGGAAGCATTGCAGAAGGCGGAGGCTGTCCGGTGGGAGAATACGGAGGTAGAGAAATGAAACAGGAAGAATTATGCCGTAAACTGACGGAGATGATTGCGGAGACAAAAGCACAGAAGCTTTCCTGGAGACTGGAAGTACAGACCACAGAGGGAAATGATGTTTCCGAGAAGCCCATCGAGGAGGAGCACGGAACAAAGTGGACGATTGATGAGTGTTATGTTTCTTATTATTGTAAATATAAAGGAAAAGATTTTTGTCTGATCACTTATGAAATGTTAAAAACTGCAAACAGAAGCATAGGAGAGCAGAAAGTAAAATCAAGCAATATGGTATTTTTACCACCACTTGGCATGCGTTTTTTTGATATTCATGCACTGCTGCCATACAGCATAGAGGTATCGAATGTATTACTTGACGCAATACACCGTCTCTGGGTAATGCTGCTTGATATGTATAAAGTGGACAAGGGCAGTATCTATTTGAATGTAAGACCTGGAACACTCACGATCGAGGATGAAAAGAATTGACAGGAACGATTTTTACGTCATGATCATTTAGGGGAGAAGAGGTAATATCTGTTGAAAAAACAAACCAGAACAAAAACAGCAATGAAACTGTCTGCTATGATTGTGTCTGCATTTATGATGCTGGCTGCCTGCACAGAAACAGTGCAGAAACAAAAGATACCTGGTGCAACA
>OLGL01001948.1_pt1 | contig 17989 bp, 8 predicted proteins | sample 1605041 | NCBI WGS metagenome assembly OLGL01 (sample SAMEA3888905, study PRJEB22519) | human gut metagenome | biome: human gut; feature: human-associated habitat; material: faeces | place: Denmark | collected 2010 | reverse complement strand
CGAAGTTGTTTTCCTCCGTGCAAGGGATGTATACGACATCGCTCCATTTCCCGTTTTCCAATACCCCGGTGCGTCCGCTCATTACGTTCGAGTCGATGTAGGCCGGATATACGGGGTCTGTCACCCCGATACTATTGTCGTGGCGGAGCATGTCACCTATATTTCCACAATCGCTTTTCGCTCCGTCGCTGATGAATACCTCGCTCGGTTCGATAAAGACTCCCCGGCTGGCATAATCGTTCTTGATGATAGCGTCGATTAGGAAAGGATATCCCTGCTCGGGGCCATATCCGTGGAATGTATCCTTGCTCGCCATTTCTTCCACGGCTTTATGCATCGCCTCGATAACGGCGGGGGCAAGTGGTTGCGTAACGTCACCAATACCCATTCGAATGATCTTATCTTTGGGATGGGTAACCTTGAAGCTGTTTACCTTTTTCGCGATGTCGGAGAAAAGGTAATTGTTCTGTAGTTTCAGGAAATGTTCATTAATTAGTGCCATACTCAGTTCTTTTGTTTTTATGTTGTTGTTTTTGTTGTTTTGTCTTGTTCCCCGTGTCAGACTTTGATGAATCCCTCGAATACGTTGACCGCTCCGCCGGTCATAAAGACTTTACCGCTTCGCTCGTTCCACTCGATGGTTAAAGGGCCCCCATCCATGATGACCTTCGTCTTTCGCTTTGTCTTCCCACGTACGACCCCGGCCACGGCGGTGGCGCAAGCTCCGGTTCCGCAGGCTTGTGTGATGCCGGAACCTCGTTCCCACACCCTCATCCGTACCTCGTCCGGCTTTAGCACCTGCACGAACTCCACGTTTGTCCGGTCCGGAAAAAGCGGGAGGCATTCCAGTAACGGGCCTACGCTTGCCAGACCGACCTGGTCCATCTCGTCCACGAAGATAACCAAGTGAGGATTTCCCATAGAGATGACGGTGCCGGTGTAAATTTCTCCTCCAGCCTCAACCTCCAAGGCCATCTCGCCTACGGCAGGCATTCCCATATCTACCGTGACCTCGGTGACCTCTTCACGCTCTATTTTCAATTGTAGCTCTTTGATACCTGATAAGGTCTCTAAGGTGACCTTGTTCTTTTGCGTTAGGCCGGCCTCATAGACATATTTGCCAATACATCTGGATGCGTTTCCGCACATCATCGCCTCGGAGCCGTCCGCATTATAGATATGCATGCTGAAATCGGCGATGTCTGAAGAACCTATCAAGACCAAACCATCAGATCCTATGCCTGTGTGCGGCTTGCTCCATGCGATAGATAATTCTTCGGGGTTGTCTATCGGATAGACCATCGTGTTTACATAGATGTAATCATTTCCGGCACCGTGCATCTTTGTGAATCTGATTGATTTTGTCATTTTGATGATATTATTCTTTATATTATTTCTTTTTGTTTTATTGTGATGCAAATATATAACGTTTTGATAAGTATATAACAGGTGAGAGGCTCGAATGTTTTATAAATATGAGGTTTGTAATAGATTGAAGTTATAATATATGCTTTTAGTTATAAATGATAATTAGAAGTGTGTGTTTTGGTTTTATATCGTAATATATGCTTTGTGAATATGGGTTGCTGTAACTGTAAGTAAAAAAACTATATATCTATCTATTTGCTTAAAATAAGTCTGTTTGTCTGACGAGCCTCTTTTTCAAGAAGCCTCAACTAGGGATAGATAATGGATGAAAATACGTATTTAACCACTGATTTCTACGTAAAAGGTCATGTTTTGTCACACGAAAGGTTGCGTTGGGCGACGCAAGTAGTGGCGTTAGCCAACGCGATAGGTCGCGTAAGGCGATACATATAGTCGCGTCGGGCGATACAACCGTATGAAATGCCTCTTTTATCCGTATAAAAAATATGTTTTGACCCGTATAAATGTGAACTAGCATGAATTATTTTTCTAGAACAAAAGGTCGTATTTGGTTAATATATTACTAAACAATCATTTGCTAATATTTTTTCTCATATTTAGGGACGAGAAGTACATCAGGCCAGAAAAATCAACTCTCCGGGAGTTTGGTTTACAAATTGACAAAAAGAAAGGAGCTACTCGGTTTTGTTTCCGGATAGCTCCTTTTATCAGATTAACTAATTATCTAGATAATTTATTTTACGAACTTAACAGTTGTCTTATGAGCAGATCTCAAGAGCTTAGACTGATCGATTGAGATCATATAAATACCGTTCGGCATATTCGGAGTACTGATGTATTGCTCATCGCTAGTGATGATACCCGTAGAAACAACTCTACCTACCATATTAACGATTACATAATTACCCTTACCATTCTTTACATAAAGACCGCTAGCGGTTGTAGATACCGTAACTTCTTGAACCTCGTCACTGATAGTCTCGTTATCGGTGATGATGCCCATAGCGTCAGATGTAATATATAATGTCGCCATGTTGACATTTTCTTTAATGCCATCGCCTTTAGGATCAACAGCAGGACTAAAGTCTACCGTAATTTTAGTATCATTTGTAGGAGCCGTAGCCTTGATATTCATGACATTCTCTTTATTGCTTCCTTTCAAGAAGTTGATATCTACGATCATCTTTGTATCTTTTAAGCTCGTAGCTTCAACTTTTGTCGTTGCGTCGATTTCCATTACACGAATAACCTCATCTTTTTTAGCTTCGTAAATAGAATCAATTGTAATGGTGTAATTGGTTTGTGCGCTTGCTTTAAGATTACTAACGACACCATTAACAAGAGAGGACATAATAGAATTGATCGCTGTGCTCATTGTTGCTGGCATTGTAACGATCTGTTTAGACATTGGAGTCCAAGCTGTATTTACGTCAGCACGTACTGAATCTGTTGTCGTTAAAACTAGATTTGCTCCAGATACGCCAATTGTCGGAGTCAACTTCTTGTATCCTTTGATTTTGCTAGATGCGGCATCATATGAAGTCAAGACAATAGAATCAGCAGGCATTCCTGTAGTTGATTTCAAGTTTGCATATACGACGGCGTCACCCATTGGCAATTTTGCGTTAGGTGCTTGTAGAGGTTTACCGAATAAGCTAGCCTTGATTACATTATCAGTCATTAATTTCGTCATATCAACAGATACTTGGAAATTAGGGACTTGGGCCAATGATTCAGAGAGGCTACGTAAATTTTCTTCTAAAGTAACATTGTAATCAATCGTACCTGTACTATTAGAATTCTCTGCAAGACTAATTAATTTACCATCTTTAAGAGGAAAATTAGGCATCATGCTACCTAGTGTTCCCAAGAAGCCTAATTTTAATTCTACAGATAAACTACTGAATGGAAGGATAACTCCCTTATCTTTCGTGTTTATTAATATTGATAGCAAATTAGCAGGTATACCAGTCTCTGCATCAGTCATAGCAGCGGCACTAACATCAATTTTCTCGGGCAATTCAATTTTTACATTGATTCCATTAACAGTAACATTATATTCTTTATAGTTACTGAATGAAAGTTTTACGTCATTTACTAAGCCCGCAATGATATCTCCCATTCCTGCATAGTCAGGAGGCAATATTTTAGAGAAATCTAAAGAACTGAGATCTAACTTTAGACTATCCGGAGTAGCCGAGATTGTGTTTAGTTGATCGGCACGTAAACTTGATACTTGTGGCAAAAATAACGGGGAGTTGATAACATTTTCGATATTAGGATTAGCTAGGGACATGAAATCAACACCACTGATTTGCTTTACTTGATCAAAAACAGCAGGTACAATAACTTTAACAACAGCAGCCTTTTCTTTATCTGTTAATTGTTTTTGTTGTTGTGCCATCACTGGGGTGGTAGCCATGAATGTAGCGGCTGCCAAACTAATGCATGTAAAGATTTTCTTCATATAAATTTGTTTTAAAGTGTTTTATGACTCTAGCTGGCAAAGTTATTATAAAAATTAAATGCACCAGCGTTTATTATTCATAAAAGTTGGTGCATTTTGCTACTAAAGAAAAGAAATATTCGTCAATAAGCGGATTCATGTACGTCTTTTATGGCCCTGCCGCTTGGCTCGTTCATGTTTTTGAAAGCCGAGTCCCAAGCTAAAGCCTCTGCGGTAGAACATGCTACGCTAGGAATGGAAGGTACGCTTCTCGCTGCGCTTTCGCTGGGGAAATGCTCTTCAAAGATGGAGCGGTAATAATACTCTTCCTTGTTTTGGGGCGGATTGATCGGGAATCGTTTAGCGGCATTCGCCATCTCTTCATCAGTGACCGACTCGGAGGTTATTTTCTTTAATGTATCGATCCAGCCATAGCCTACCCCATCCGAGAATTGCTCTTTTTGCCGCCAAGCGATCTCCTTGGGCAAGCTGTCGGAAAATGCTTCTCGAAGTATCTTCTTCTCGATGGTCGTACCCGGGCACATCTTTGCCGCCGGATTCAGACGCATGGCCACATCAAGAAACTCTTTATCCAAGAACGGCACTCGTCCTTCTACGCCCCATGCGCAAAGGCTTTTGTTCGCACGCAAGCAATCATATAAATACAGTTTGCTTAATTTACGCAGGGTCTCTTCATGGAAAGCCTGTGCATTCGGGGCCTTATGGAAATATAAATATCCCCCGAATACCTCGTCCGCCCCCTCGCCGCTTAGTACCATCTTGATACCCATGCTCCGGATCACACGGGCCAATAAATACATGGGGGTGGAGGCTCGGACGGTAGTGACATCATAGGTCTCGATATGATAAATGACATCTCGTAAAGCGTCCAATCCTTCTTGTATCGTATAATGGATCTCATGATGAACCGTACCGATCGCATCCGCTACTTTACGGGCGGCGATCAAGTCCGGGGCATCTTTCAATCCGATGGCGAACGAGTGGAGTTGAGGCCACCATGCGTCCGCTTTCCCATTGGTCTCGATGCGTTTCGCCGCGTATTTCTTGGCGATAGCGGAGGTGATGGAGGAATCCAAACCTCCGGATAGAAGGACGCCGTAAGGGACATCGCTCATCAGTTGGCGTTTGACGGCGGCTTCCAGCGCATCGTGAAGTTGTTGTACGTCGGTAGGATTATCTTTCACGTTGGCGTAATCCATCCAGTCACGGGTATACCATCTCGTGAGTTTCCGGTCTTCGCTATAGAAATAATGACCGGGGAGGAACGGTTCGTAATGAGTGGCGAAGCCTTCAAGCCCTTTTAACTCGGAAGATACCATCAAGTGCCCCTCGTCATCGTATCCGATGTAGAGCGGGATCACGCCGATCGGGTCACGGGCGATCAAGTAAACCTCTTTCTCCTCGTCATAGAGAGCGAAGGCGAAAATACCATTGAGATCCTCGATGAAATCAATCCCTTTCTTCTTGTATAAGGCGAGGATCACCTCGCAATCGGAGCCGGTTTGGAACTCGTAATCGCCTTTTAACCGTTCTCGTAATTCCTGATGGTTGTAGATCTCTCCGTTGACGCAGAGGATGAGTTTCCCGTCGGGGCTGACTAAAGGCTGCCCTCCGGAGGCTGGGTCTACGATGGAAAGGCGTTCATGGGCTAAGATAGCGGTTTTGCCTTGGTAGATACCACTCCAGTCCGGCCCCCGGTGACGGATTCGTTTACTCATTAATAACGCTTGTTTACGCAGGGCTTGCGCTCCGTCGTGTATATTGAATATCGCTGTTATACCACACATGATAATTGAAAATTGAGAGTTGAAAATTAGTTGGTTTGTAAGAAACGGTCGATGGATCGGGCGACATTACGGCCGGAGGCCATCGCTTTTACGACTAGGCTCGCTCCGCTGACAGCGTCTCCGCAGGCAAATAGGTTGCTGTTGGCGGTATATCCGGCGTTGTCTACGGCGATGTTATCGCGGTTGTCGGTAGCCAATCGCAGTTCTTTGATCAATCCTTCTTGCTCCGGATGCAGGAAGCCCATGGCGAGGAAAACCAGATCGGCCTCGATGATCTCTTTCTTGCCGGTCTGTCTCATTTGCGGACGGCCTCCGTCTGGGGAAGGAGCCCATTCGACTTCTTCTACCTCAACCCCTATCAGGTTGTTTTTCTCTCCGATAAAACGGTTAGAGGTTAGGTTCCACCGGCGGATACAACCTTCCTCATGGCTGCTGCTGGTTTTCAGTACTTGCGGATACATGGGCCAAGGTGTCGCCGGATTCTGTCCGACGGGTGGCTGGGGCATGATCTCGATCTGGGTGACACAGGCCGCCCCATGACGGTTCGCTGTCCCTACGCAATCGCTACCCGTATCGCCTCCGCCAATCACTAAGACTTTCTTGCCTTTGCAATTGATCTGGCTTTTGGGCGGGATGGGGATGCCTTCTAAGATCCGGTTCTGCTGGCTTAATAACTCCAAGGCGAAATGTACGCCTCTTAAATGACGTCCCTCGATAGATAGATCCCGGGGAACCTCGGCGCCGATCGCTACGCAAACAGCGTCGAAATCTTTCACTACATCTTTCGCTAATATCTCTTTGCCGACCATCGTGTTTACACGGAAAAGAATCCCTTCTTGCTCCATGATACGGATACGGCGATCGATAATGTGCTTGCCTAGCTTGAAATTGGGGATGCCGAAGCGTAGCAAGCCGCCCGGTAACTCATCTTTCTCGAATACGGTGACTTCATATCCTTTCCGGTTCAATTGGTTCGCCACGGTCAATCCGGCGGGACCGCTACCGATCACGGCTACCTTTTTCCCGTTGCGTACCGGTTGGATAGGCTGTACGTATCCTTCCCGGAAAGCGGCTTCCACGATAGCCGCCTCGTTCTCACGGATCGTGACAGGTTCGTCGCAGCTAAGTTTCAGTACGCAGCTTTTCTCGCAGAGGGCGGGGCAGACACGTCCCGTGAACTCCGGGAAGTCGTCGGTCTGCTCCAATACGTGATATGCCTCTTTGTAACGGCCTTTGTATAACAAATCTTGCCATTCGGGTTGCTTGTTACCCAGCGGGCAGGCCCAGTGGCAGAAGGGTACGCCACAATCCATGCAGCGGGAGGCCTGCGTACGGCGGTCGCCGCTGTTCAAGGTCTGTTCTACCTCGCTGAAATCATCTATACGTTCGTGGACGGGACGATAGCCCGCCTCTTGTCTATGTATCGTTAGAAATGCTCTTGGGTTTCCCATAGTTCTCTTGTTTTTGTGTAAATATTTAGTAGTCTTTCTGCATCTCCGCGATCTTGCGTTGGAGTTTGCGCATCTGTTCCTCTTGGAGTACTTTCTTGTATTCGATCGGGACGATCTGGATGAACTCATCCACGTACTTGTTCCAGTTATCGAGCATCAATCCGGCCAGATGGCTGCCGGTATGATGATAATGCTTGCGGATCAATTCATGAAGTTCCTTTCGTGAGGTGCTATCCTCGATCAAGGAAAGCTCTACCATTTCCATGTTGCAATAATAATCGAAATCACCATTCTTGTTCCACACATAAGCGACACCACCACTCATTCCGGCGGCGAAGTTCCGGCCTGTATTGCCTAAGACGACAACCCGGCCTCCGGTCATGTACTCGCAACAATGGTCGCCTACACCTTCCACGACAGCGATCGCCCCGGAGTTTCGCACACAGAAACGCTCTCCGACCCGGCCGTTGATATAAACCTCACCGCTGGTAGCTCCATATAATAAGGTATTACCGGCTATCGTATTGTCTTCCGCTATAAAGGTGGAGCGTACCGGAGGCATTAAGCTGATGTGTCCGCCACTCAATCCTTTTCCGAGATAGTCGTTCGCCTCGCCTTCCAACCGGAAATGTACGCCGTGAGCCAGAAAGGCTCCGAAGCTCTGGCCTGCCGCCCCCTTGAACTTGATATGCAGGGTGTTCTCCGGTAACCCGATGTTCCCGTACCGCTTGGCGATCTCTCCGGAAAGCATGGCTCCTACGGAACGATCGGTGTTGGCTATCGCGTAATCCAACGATACTTCCTGTCCGGATTCGATGGCGGCCTTTGCGTGACGGATGATATCCACATCTTTCACGTTGTCGATCGCATGGAGTTGACGGGTGACTTGATGGATGGTCTGCGTGGCGGCTTGTTCCGGTAGATGGATCAAGCGGCTGAGATCCAATAGGTCATGTTTCTCGATATGATCGGAAGGTTTACGCATGAGTAAGTCCGTACGGCCAATGATATCGTCTAGTTTCGTATAGCCTAGCTCTGCCAGATATTCCCGAACTTCACGGGCGAGGAAGGTGAAGAAATTCACCAAATATTCGTGTCGACCATGAAAGCGTTTACGTAATTCCTCATCTTGGGTAGCGACACCTACCGGACACGTGTTCATATGGCATTTACGCATCATCACACAACCTAAAACGATCAAGGCGGAGGTGGCGAATCCAAACTCCTCGGCACCCAGCATCGCCATCAATACGATATCCCGTCCGGTTTTCAATTGTCCGTCTGTTTGCAAGCGGACTTGTCCCCGGAGGCCGTTCATCACTAGTGTCTGTTGAGTCTCGGATAGACCTAGCTCGGGTGGGATTCCGGCGTAACGGATAGAGCTTATCGGGGAAGCCCCCGTTCCTCCTTCCGCCCCGGAGATCACGATCCGGTCCGCTTTAGCTTTGGCTACGCCGGCGGCGATAGTTCCCACGCCACTCTCGGATACGAGTTTCACACTGATCTCGGCTTGAGGGTTCACGTTCTTCAGATCGAAGATCAATTGCGCCAAGTCCTCGATCGAGTAAATATCGTGGTGAGGTGGGGGAGAGATCAGAGAGATACCCGGGATCGAGTGACGGGTTCTCGCTATGATATCGTTCACCTTATAGCCGGGAAGCTGTCCTCCTTCGCCCGGTTTCGCTCCTTGGGCGACCTTGATCTGGATCTCGTCGGCGTTTACCAGATATTCCGTGGTCACGCCAAAGCGTCCGGAGGCCACTTGCTTGATGGCGGAGCGGAGCGATAACCCGTCCTCACGGGGGATGAAACGGGCCGAGTCCTCACCACCCTCGCCCGTGTTACTGCGTCCGTGTATCTTGTTCATGGCTATAGCTATCGTCTCGTGCGCTTCCCGGCTGATAGAGCCGAAGCTCATCGCTCCCGTGACAAAGCGGCGCATGATCGCTTCTTCCGGCTCTACCTGCTCCAAGGGTATCGGGGTGCGTTGTTTGAAGGTCAGGAAGTCACGCAAGAATATGGGGCTTTCCTTCTCATCAACCACATGGGAATATTCCTTGAATTTCTTGTAGCTCCCCAAGCGGGTAGCCAGTTGAAGCATGGAAATGGTATCCGGGTTCCAAGCGTGTTTCTCGCCATCCTTGCGGAAGGAATAAATGCCTTTATGTTCCAATATGGAATCCGTGGGTTGGGAGAATGCGTCATTGTGCATGGCGATCGCATCTGCCGCTATCTCTTCCAAGCGGATACCACCGATGTTGCTGGTGGTTCCCCCGAAGTAAGTATCTGCCAGATCCCGGCTTAGGCCGATCGCCTCGAAAAGCTTCGCTCCCCGGTAACTGCGGATCGTGCTGATCCCCATCTTGCTCATAATCTTGAATAAACCCTTGCAAATGGCTTTTACGTAATTCTTCTCGGCAGTCTCGTAATTCAATTGTATCTCTTGCCTGTCTACTAGATCATCCAAGATAGCGAAAGCCATATAGGGATTGATGGCACTGGCCCCGTAGCCTAGTAAGAGGGCGGCGTGCATTACCTCACGCATCTCGCCGGTTTCCACTACCAGCGCTGTTTGCACCCTTTTCTGCACGGAGATCAGATGGTGATGCACGGCGCTTACCGCTAACAGGGAGGGAATCACCGCTTTTTTCTCATCTACGTTTCTGTCGCTTAAAATGATGTAGTTAACGCCATCGGTGACGGATTGCTCCGCTTGCTTACATAATTCGTCCAAGGCAGCTTTCAGTCCTGCGCATCCTTTCTCTGCGTCAAACAAAGTGGGGAGCTTAACACTTTTAAAGCCCTTATACTGGATGTTACACAGGAGATCCAGTTGCGTATTGGTCAAGATCGGATGGTTCAGCCGAACCATTTTACAGTGGCTCTCGGTTGGAACTAAGATATTGCTTCCCACCGCCCCGATATACTCGGTCAGGCTCATGACGAGTTCCTCGCGGATCGGGTCGATCGGCGGGTTGGTTACTTGGGCGAATTGTTGGCGGAAATAATTATAGAGGATTTGCGGACGGGCGGATAATATGGCCAGTGGCGTATCGTTGCCCATGGAGCCGACCGGTTCCGCCCCTCCCGTGCACATCGGTATGATGATACGTTCGATATCCTCACGGCTGTATCCGAACGTACGCAGTAGCTTGTCGTATTTCTCTACCTTATGAGGAATCTTACGGCCGGATTTCAATTCGTCTAATTCCACCCGGTTTTTCTCCAGCCAAGTACGGTAGGGCTGGGCGTTCGCCAGTTTTTCCTTCAGCTCGCTATCGTAATAAATCTCGCCTTTCTCAGTATCGATGAGTAAGATCTTTCCGGGTTGCAGACGGCCTTTTTCCTTGATCTCGTTAGGCTCGAAATCCATGACGCCGACTTCGGAGGCCACGACCATCATGTCATGTTTCGTGATCAGGTAACGGGCGGGGCGGAGACCGTTACGGTCTAGCATGCCTCCGGCGTAGCGTCCGTCGCTAAAGAGCAGGGCAGCAGGCCCGTCCCACGGTTCCATCAAGATGGAGTGATATTCGTAGAAAGCCTTTAGGTCTTCGGAGATCGGGTTCTTCTCGTTGAAACTCTCCGGTACCAGCATCGCCATGGCATGCGGCAGGCTCATCCCGGAGGCCACGAAGAATTCCAATACGTTATCCAGTGAGGCACTGTCACTCATGCCCGGCTGGATGATCGGGCGTATATCGTTGATATCCGGGATTCTGGGGGAGGATAGTACGCTCTCCCGGGCCTCCATCCATCCCCGGTTGCCCCGTATCGTGTTGATTTCCCCGTTATGTGCCAGTAGGCGGAAAGGTTGCGCCAGACTCCAAGTGGGGAAGGTGTTGGTGCTGAAACGTGAGTGTACCAAGGCCAGTCCGCTAGTGAAATAAGGTTGCGTCAGGTCCGGAAAGTAATGGCGTAGCTGCATGGATTCCAGCATGCCTTTGTAAACGATGTTTTTGGTGGAAAGAGACGCTATATAGAAATCATCCTTGGCCGGAAGGTCAGTGGCCGATACCCTTTTCTCGACCCGCTTACGTATGAGGTATAGCTTTAGTTCCAGCTCTTGCTGATCGTTGCAGCCGATGATGAATATCTGCTTGATATCCGGTTCGGTCGCTTGTGCGTCTTTTCCTAAGATTTCCGTATGAACGGGAACTTTGCGTAAGTGCATCAAGGTTAATCCCTCTTTCTCGATCTCTTCGATGAGGATACTGAGGATGCTTGCTTGCTGTTCCTCATCTTTTGGAAGGAAGATTAGTCCGGTGCCATATTTGCCTTTCTCTGGAACCGGAATTCCTTGCAGGAGGATGAACTCATGCGGGATCTGTAATAAGATTCCCGCTCCGTCACCCGTTTTGTTATCGGCTCCTTCAGCGCCTCGATGCCTCATGTTCTCTAATACTTTAAGAGCTGATTCGATGATGTCGTGCGATTTCTCGCCGTGGATATTTACTAACATTCCTACTCCACAAGCGTCATGTTCATAAGACGGGTCGTATAATCCTTGTCTGCTGTTAAAATGATTCTTGTTTGTTTTCATTTGCTGACCTTATGTTTGTGTATAAATAATTATTGCGTCAATTTGTTTTACAAATATAGGCATTAATGACATAATGTGATTGCTTGCCGGGGCGAAAGAGCGGGAAAAAGATAAGAATATCTTGTCTGATGTTTCTATTTGTAATAATTTACTGGGTTTATTCTTTTTATTTGAAAGGTATTTGGTTTGTGGATTTACTAAATGAAAGATGAGCTAAAAAAGAAGCACCGTCACGTTTTGCGACAGTGCTTTCTATCTGTTTTATCTATTGGGATATTCTCGGATGAAATAGCGGGCTAGGAACTTCCAATTCTCTTGTATGATCGCCTTGCCACGTTCTGGGCTGATAAGGCTTTTCGTTTGCGCGTCGGCCAGCATGCCTCGCTTTACCAGCTCAGGCAGGAAGTAAACGCTGCAATGTTTCACGATGAAGAAAGAGAGCGCTTGCTTGGCGGCACGGTTAGCGTCGTAGAAGGGATTGTTCTCATCCTTGATCAGCTCCACGTCTCGGGTGATGACTTGGGCGCCTTCCTCGGGCGTGGCGTAGATCGCCAGTTTCTTGCCTTGCCAGTCTTCGGGAAGATGGAAGTTCTCGGCGGGGATAAGGCCGGAAGTCTCCGTGATAAATGTTTGTGCATCTTCGGTCTTGTCGAAATAGAGAAGCAGTTTGTCACCTGCGGCTTTGCGGAAAGTCTCGTATTGTTGGCGGTTTTCCTCCAGCATATCGTCGGGCAGGGTGGCTACAGACTCGTCGGCGGTGTTCTGAAATACCGCATGGTCGGGATGCTCGGCGGGCAATATCTTTGCCAGCCATTGCGGGGAGGTCAGACCTAGCAAGGAGGTCTTGCTGGTGTAGGCCATCATGCCGTGGCTGTTGACGAGCAGGTTGTTAAGCTGCTCTTGGTTGAGGTCGGGCTGCTCCTTCCAGCGGTCGTGGGCGAAGTCGCTCAGTTCCCGGGCCGACTCAGGCAGGATATAGGATTCGTAATGGAACCATTGCAATAGACGGTCGTAATCCTCTTGCCGCTCGTAGCGGGTATCAAGGGCGAAAAGCTTGGCCATGCGGGTATTCTCCGGCGCCGTGGTCCACTCTTTGCAGAACAGGTCGTAGATAAGCATGCCGGTGGATTCGTTGGCAGGGTTGTCCGGACTGACGAAAGTGCCTTTACGATAGCCGTGATACTGCTGGGTATAATGCCAAAGGAGGAAACGCACGTCCTCAAGGTTCACCTCATCGTCGTAATAATGATCGTCCGGAGTGTAGAAGGGAAGGTATTTGCCGTATAGCTCCTTATGGGTAAGGATGAAGGCACGCCAAATCCCCATGCCGGAGATCACGTCCTCGAAGTAGGCGGCCATGCGGATACAGATCTGCTTTGTTTCCTCGCCCTCGAAGGAGTTTACCAACTCGGTCTTCTCCATGATATCGTAGATACGGTTCGCTATTCCGGTATAATAGGAATCCACGGGAGTGCTTTGTTTATAGGGATGCAACTGCAACCAGTCTTTCGGAAAAATTTTAATGTTCTTCATGTTATTAAATGTCTTTATGCATTCAGGAGTGCAAATGTAGTAAAAATACGTTAGCTATGTCAAACGATAAGGAAAAGTTGCGGTCTTAAAAATGTAACATTTGTTGTCTTTATTGTTATCGGATCTAAACATCTTTGAAATACCGCCCCCGTACTTTTGCGTCGAAATCAAAGATGAAATAATAAGTAGTAAGATAATGGGAAAGAGTTTAAGGGGCAAAAGATTGAAAAGGTTAGGGCTTTTCTGGGTGGGAGTTTTCCTGTCATTCTCTCTATGGGCACAAACAGGGGTTATTTGCGGGACGGTTACGGACGCAAAGATGAAAGAACCGTTGATCGGCGCCTCGGTCGTGATCGAGGGGACTACGGTTGGCGCTATCACGGATATAGACGGTAATTTCCGTATCGAGAACGTGAAACCAGGTACTTATACGGTAGCCGCCTCTTACGTGTCGTACCAAACGCAAACGGTAAAGGATGTTCCGGTAGTCGTACGCCAAGAGGCGGTGTTGAATATCGAGCTTTCCGACGCTAACCTCCAATTACAGAATGTGGTCGTAGTGGCCCAACGGAAATTGGGAACCGAGATGGCCGTATTAAATACCGTACGCAAGAGCCTTCCGGTCGTGAATGGTATCTCCGCCCAGCAAATCAGTAAAACACAGGATAGCGATGCCGCCGAGGTACTACGCCGTATCCCGGGAATCACCATCGTGGACGACCGTTTCATCGTGGTCCGGGGTCTGGCGCAACGTTATAATAATGTATGGCTGAACAATGCCACGACTCCTTCCAGCGAGACGGATAGTCGTGCTTTCTCATTCGACGTGCTGCCCTCTTCCTTGATCGATAATATGATGATCTACAAGAGTCCCTCGGCCGAGCTTCCGGCGGATTTCTCCGGCGGTTTCGTGCGGGTGATGACCAAGAATATCCCGGACGGGAACACCTTCAACGTATCCTACCAAATGGGCTTTAACACGAACGCCACCTTCCGTAACTTCCAGCTGACGGACGGCACGGCGAAGGACTACCTTGGATTCGGAGCGGGCGTGAGAAACCTGCCTTCCTCTTTCCCCGCCCATTTAGGAGAACACTCCACGGATGAGGCGGCAGCCTTTACCCGCCAAATCAACCAACGTTGGGGGATCAACAAGTTCACCGCCATCCCCGACCAGAAGATTTCCCTTACCTCGCACCGCTCTTATGATGTGGGCGGCTGGAAGATCGGAAATATCACGAACTTGAACTGGAGTACCGAGTTCGATTACTCGGAGACGGTGAATAACAACTACATCGCCTACGACGTGAAGAACGACGTATCTCGTCCCCGCTTTGAGTACAACGATATCCGCTATAAAAATACCTCCAAGCTAGGGGCCCTCTTTAACTGGTCATTCCAACGGGATGGCAGTAAATATGAGCTTCGCAACTTTTTCAGCCAGCGTGGCGTTTCCGCTCTGACACAAAGGGAAGGAATGAACTATTATTCCGACAAGGATATCCGTAAATGGGAATCCCTCTATACCGGGCGTACCACTTACTCTGGGCAGATCAGCGGTGTGCATACCTTGCGAGAAAATGTCAACAAGGTGGATTGGACGGTGGGCTATGCCTTCGCCTCCTACCGTGAGCCGGATCGTAAGATCGTGAACTCCATCCTTGACGAGAACCGTACGGAACAGCCGAACTACTATGTCTCTGACCCGATGCGTTATTACCAAGAATTGAAGGATCACAGCGCCTCGCTAGCCGCCAACTACGAACATAAATTCACCGTATCCGATAGGTTCGCTCCTGTTCTCAATGGAGGTGTCTACGGTGAATATAAGAGCCGTACCTTCGCTGCCCGTCGCTTTGGCTACAACCTGTTGGGTAGCGGCTACGACCGGTATGCGGACTGGGATTATACGGAGTTGTTCGCCGACGAAAATATCTCGGCGGATAAGATATGGATGCGTGAGACAACTACGAACAGTGACTCTTATACTTCCGAGAACATGTTGGGAGCCGCCTATGTCTCCGCTAAATTGAACTATGGGGAGGTGCTGAACGCTAATATCGGTGTTCGCATGGAATACTACCAATTGAAGATGGACGGATATAGCTCGGACGGTACTACTCCGGTACACTTGGATAATAAGACGACGGATTTCTTCCCTTCAGTTAATGTTGCCTACAACCTCTCACAAAAACATTTGGTCCGCGCCGCTTACGGTCGCTCGGTCAACCGTCCGGAGTTCCGAGAGGTAGTGCCTTACGTGTACTTCAACTTCGAGCGAGACGCAAACATCGTGGGTAATACGGAGTTGAAGAACGCTTACGCTGACAATATCGATCTTCGTTATGAGTTCTATCCCGCCGCGGGCGAGATGATCACGATCGGCGGTTTCTACAAGCACTTCAAGGATCCTATCGAGGAGACGTACAACGAGGCTGGTTCCGGCCTGCAATATACCTATCATAACGCGAAGAACGCCGAGACCTTCGGCGTAGAGTTGGACGTTAAAAAGAACCTCGACTTTATAGGGCTGCGAGGCTTGAGCTTTGTGTGCAACGCCGCATATATCTATAGCCGTGTCCGTTTCGAGGAAGGGGCACCGGAGCGGGATCGCCCTTTGGCAGGGCAATCTCCCTACTTGGTTAATGCCGGTTTTTTCTACCAGTACGATGACAAGGGGATTTCCGCCTCCCTGCTCTATAACCGGATCGGGAAGCGTATTGAGTCGGTCGGTGTCCCGATGCAGAACCAGGACGAGGATATCCCTGATATATATGAGATGCCCCGCAACTCGTTGGATCTTACTTTCTCGAAGAAGATTGGCAAGATTGTCGAGATCAAGGCGGGAATCCAGGATATATTGAACTCCAAGGTCGAGTACAAGCAGTTCGTGAAACTGACAGACGACAAAGGCGGCAAGAGCGAGCGTGAGCAACTGATCCGCAGCTATCGTCCGGGAGTGGATATCAATATCGGTGTTTCCCTTAGGTTTTGATGTTTAATTGAATATATATATATATTACAAACAAAATGTTTTTATTATGAACAGATTTCTCTTAAAAGGTTTGGCCTCTGTGTTAACGATGGCCGTTATGTTTGGGACTGTATCGTGTAGTGATGACGATGATAAACCTGATGGCTCCGTAGCCGTATCGGCTGTGGCAGTCAGTCCTACTACCGCTACTATCAAGGTGGGCGAATCCACTACCTTGTCCGCGACTATTACTCCAAGTGACGCTACGGATAAAACGGTTACATGGAGTACTTCCGATGAAAAGGTAGCGACTGTTGATGCCGGTAAGGTAACAGCCGTGGCCGAAGGTTCCGCTACGATTACTGTAACTACGAAGGATGGCGGTAAAACGGCTACTTGTACCGTGACTGTCTCTAATGATGCTCCGTCTTCCAAAGAGGTGATATTGGAAGGAAATATCACGGCTGATCTAACGATCAACGCTGCCGACAAGAACTTCATGAAAGGCTTCGTATACGTGAAATCAGGCGCTACATTGACTATTGAGGCTGGTTCTGTTATCAAAGGTGTGTCCGTTAGTCCGGGCGAGAAAGCCGCTTCCTTGATTATCGAGCCGGGCGCTAAGATCATCGCCGAAGGTACTGTTGACAAACCGATCGTCTTTACGTCCGATAAAGAGCCGGGTAAACGTTTGACAGGTGACTGGGGCGGTCTGATTATTTGTGGTAACGCTCGTGTGAATCGTACCAATCAACCAACTATCGAAGGAGGACCTGGTACATTATATGGAAATACGACCTCCGATGAGTTTAATGCGGAAAGTTCCGGTAAATTGAAATACGTTCGTATCGAGTTCGCCGGTTATCCTTTGGAGCCAGACAAGGAAATCAATGGCTTAACCTTCGGCGGCGTTGGTAGCGGCACGGAAGTGGAGTTCGTTCAGGTTTCATTTTCGAACGATGATTCTTACGAATGGTTCGGTGGAACGGTAAATGCCAAACACTTGATCGCTTACAAAGGCTGGGATGATGATTTCGATACAGACTTCGGTTATACGGGTAAACTGCAATTCTTGTTGAGCGTACGTGATAAGAATATCGCTGATACTTCAGACTCTAACGGTTTTGAATCTGATAACGACGGTGACGGTTCTTCCAACACTCCGCTTACCAAGCCGGTCTTCTCCAACGTAACCTTGATAGGTCCTTTCTATGGCAAGGTATCCGATAAGACACAGGCTGAGGTGGAAGCCAAGACAGCCGACGCTGCTAACGGTGCCAAGGGTGGTAAATTCCAGGCAGCCATGCACCTGCGTCGTAATACCAGCTTGAATGTTTACAACTCCGTATTCACCGGCTGGCCTTACGGACTTCGTGCTACTGATAAGAAAGGTACGGCAAACGATGGCATCGCCATCAAGAATGTGATCTTTGCTGGTATGTGGAAGAACTTCTATGAGGATGATAAGGTAAGTGAGAACTTCTTCAATCTTGCCGGTAGCAACACGACTCTGGCAACGACCAACGAGATTATCTCTAAAGATGGTGATTACTCTTCTGTCGTAGCTTCAGCTGTGCAAGGCGCTGAATTTGTCGATGAGGTATTGAACAACAGCTTCTTCGAAAAAGTAACTTACAAAGGTGCTTTCGACGGAAAGAATGACTGGACTGCCGGTTGGACTAATTGGGATCCTCAAAATACCGAATATTAATCAAGCTTGGCATTGAATAGGTTGTGAATTTGTTAAAGGCACTGAGGTATCCGGAAAGATCCCTCGGTGTCTTTTTATGTATAATTTAGATAAGAATGTATCATGAATAAAAAGCTATTGTTACTTTCCGCTTT
>OLGL01001936.1_pt1 | contig 18097 bp, 9 predicted proteins | sample 1605041 | NCBI WGS metagenome assembly OLGL01 (sample SAMEA3888905, study PRJEB22519) | human gut metagenome | biome: human gut; feature: human-associated habitat; material: faeces | place: Denmark | collected 2010 | reverse complement strand
TGATGGGCGGTGATGATGGTCTTGCAGATGGATAGACCGATACCCATGCCCTTGCGGGAATCCGAGCTCTGGGAATTGTTGTAGGTACCCGTCTCGAACAGATTCTGTAATTTTTCTTCCGACAATCCTTTTCCGTAGTCTCTCACAATAAAAGATACATGCTCCGGATGATCCTCCACGATGAAATCAATGGGCAGGATACTTCCGGAATGAACGATGGCGTTTTCTAGCAGATTGATGGTGACCTGCTCGATCAGCACCGCATCCATGGGGATCATCAGAAATTCCTCGGGGATCTTGACCCGGATGGCGGCATCGGGATAGCGTTTTTTCAGTTTCTCCAAAGCTTCTCCCACCACTTCCTCCACCGGTTCCTCTGTGGTATTGATGCTTAAGCTGTCTCCCTGGATACGAGTGACGGACAGCAGATTTTCCACCATATTCAACAGCCAGTTGGAATCCTCATAGATATTGGTCATGATCGTACGCTGTTCGGTGGAGCTTAGATCGTTCTGACTTTCCAGAAACAGGGAGCTGTTGCCGATGATGCCGGTGAGCGGCGTGCGCAGATCGTGGGAGATGGCGCGCAGTAGATTTGCACGCATCTTTTCCATTTCGGCCTCTGCCAGCCGCTTTTCCCGCTCTGCGATCATCTCGGACTGGATGGTCATATGGGAGGTCATGGTACACAGGATCAGAGTGATCCCACTCATCAGCAGGAAGGTGATAGGGTAGCCGGTCAGTGAGAAATTAAGCTTATAATACGGATAGGTGAACAGATAATTGATCGCTATTACGGAAAAAAGGGTGCAGACAATGCCGTAGCCGTAGCCCACCGTCCATCTGGCGATGATCACCAGTGCCAGAATGTAGAACAGTGCTACATTGGCATGGTTGTCCGGTACTATATGCTGATATAAAAAAGAGGCAAGAGTGGCGCACAGCATGCAGGCGGCACAGATCAGGATACTGATGGCGTGTCTGGTAAAGGGTGGTTTTAAGCGGAAGCTTTTCCGCGGTGATTTTTTATCGGAAAATGATCGGAACACGGTGTGATCCTCCATGAAATATTGTTAGTTGTTTTGTAAATTTATTATAACTATAGTACCATTACTTTGCAATGCAAGGTGTAAAGAAGTAGTTAAGGATATATGAAAACCGGTATATTTTCCCCTAAAGCTACGGCAAAAGGCAGGTATCCTCAGGAAAATCCAAGACACAAAAAATAGGAACATATACTTTCGTTAGGTTGACATCAGGAAAAACATTAGATTAAAATGTAGTATGGCGGCGGTCCTGAAAGGGCGGACCGTCTATGTGGACAGGAGAGGAGTAGGTTATGTTTCTGATAGGATTGGCATTACTGCCGGCCATCGCACTGGTGGTATGGATCTATAGACAGGATAAGGTGGAGAAGGAGCCGGGGGGATTATTGTGGAAAATATTCCTGTTTGGTGTATTGTCTGTGATCCCCGCCATGATACTGGAAATCATTCTGGATGAAGTATTTCTGGTATTTATGGATGCAGATACGCTGTGTTACGTGATCCTGGATAATTTTATCGGGGTGGCACTGATCGAGGAACTTTGCAAGATGCAGGCGGCCAAATGGGCGGCATGGAAGCATCCGGCATTTAATTATAAATTCGATGCCATCGTGTACTGCGTGACTTCGGCATTGGGATTTGCAGCCATTGAAAATGTTCTGTATTGTCTGGAAGGTGACATTGGGACGGCAGTGACCAGAGCCCTGCTGTCCGTGCCTTCCCATGCCATCGATGGCGTGATCATGGGATATTTCTTCGGTGTGGCGAAGGAGGCAGAACTTGCAGGCAATAAAAAACGCAGGAAACGCTACCTGAAGCTCAGCGTGTTCATGCCGATGATCGAACACGGTATCTATGATTCCGCATTGTCTCTGGATGCGGACTGGATCTTCGTTTTCTTTTTCCTGTTTGTGATCGTGGTGGATGTCTGGGCCTATAAATTTGTGAAAAAGCAGTCTGGGCAGGATCGGGAGCTGTCTGCATAAAGATTGCGTTAAGACCCCGTGAAAATTTTATAAATTCACGAAAAACGGTAGGATCGGGTCTTTGCTTCATGTTAAGATAAAGAAAACATAAAGAAAGGAAAGACCAATATTGAAGTTATTAAATCCAAAGATCCGGCAAAAATTTGCAGAATCCTTGAAGGCGGTCCTGCCGGTAGTAGGGATCGTGATCGTATTAAGCTTTACCATAGCTCCCATTACCTCCAGTATCCTGCTGTGCTTTCTGGTGGGGGCGGTGATGGTCATGGCCGGTATGATGTTTTTCACCCTGGGTGCGGAGATGTCCATGACCCCCATGGGAGAAAAAGTGGGTGCCAGAATGACCCAGAGTAAAAACATTCTGCTGATCGTAGTGTTATCTTTTCTGTTGGGAGTGGTGATCACCATTTCCGAGCCTGACTTGCAGGTGCTGGCGACACAGGTGCCTTCGGTGCCGAACATGACGCTGATCCTGGCAGTGGCAGTGGGCGTTGGAATCTTCCTGGTCATTGCCCTTCTGCGTATGCTGATCGGTGTGGCACTGCCGCCGTTGTTAACTTTTTTCTACATAGCAGTGTTCGTTCTTGCATTTCTCGTACCGGAGAACTTTCGGGCAGTGGCGTTTGATTCCGGAGGTGTGACCACGGGACCCATGACCGTTCCTTTTATCATGGCTCTAGGTGTCGGTATTGCGTCCATCCGTAATGACCACCATGCGGCGGACGACAGCTTCGGTCTGGTAGCACTGTGCTCCATCGGCCCGATCCTGGCGGTCATGGTGCTGGGGCTGATCTATAAGCCGACCAATGCGGATTACCAGCCGGTGGCAATCCCGGAGATCGCTGATTCCGTGGAACTGGCGCAGCTTTTTGCTCATGGGATTCCGGATTATATGAAAGAGATCGCACTCTCATTACTTCCCATTGTATTGTTTTTCGGTCTGTTCCAGATATTTGCCCTGCGGCTGTCGGGGAAGACACTGGCGAAGATCCTGATCGGTCTGATCTATACTTATATTGGTCTGGTACTGTTTCTGACAGGGGCAAATGTGGGCTTTATGCCTGCCGGTAATTACCTCGGTCAGGTCATGGCAGCCAGATCCTACAGGTGGGTACTGGTGCCGGTGGGAGCACTGATCGGTTACTTTATCGTAAAAGCGGAGCCCGCGGTCTATGTACTGAATCATCAGGTAGAGGAGCTGACGGACGGTGCCATCTCTGCCAGATCCATGGGGGTTTCTCTGTCCGTGGGCGTATCCTTATCCGTAGCACTGGCGATGATCCGCGTGCTGACGGGGATCCCGATTCTATGGTTTTTGATCCCGGGCTATGGTGTGGCGATCGGACTATCCTTTTTTGTACCGAAGATATTCACAGCGATCGCCTTCGACTCCGGCGGTGTGGCGAGCGGTCCCATGACAGCTACCTTTTTACTGCCGTTAGCGCAGGGTGCCTGTGTGGCGGTGGGCGGCAATTTAGTCGCAGATGCTTTCGGTGTGGTAGCAATGGTAGCCATGACACCGCTGATCACGATCCAGATATTGGGAATGGTATATCAGTTAAAGCAGCAGAAGAGCGGTGCAGGCGTATTTGCCGGTGCGGCGGATGCATTTGGTGCTTTGGATGAGAATGCCATCATTGAACTGTAGGAGGTGTGCCCATGAGTGAATTATATATGATGGTCACCATCACCAATCGTCAGCTGACGAGGAAATTCGTGGAATGCTATAAAGAAAAAGGCGCACAGGTCGGCAGTGTTACCGTCGGCATGGGAACCGCGGCGAATGAGATCTTAGATTATTTTGGACTGGACGGCATGGAGAAGGGCGTATTGTTCCATCTTGTCACAGATGCTGCCTGGCGGCAGATCAAGGCTGCTCTGCGTAAGAAAATGCAGATCGATCTCCCGGGAATGGGAATCGCATTTATCATTCCCGTGAGCAGTGTCGGTGGCAAGAAAGCATTGAATTACCTGACCTGCGGGCAGAAATTCGTAAAAGGAGAGGAGTCCACATTGAAAGAGACGAAGAATGAGCTTCTGGTAGTGATAGCCAATCATGGATATACGGATCTGGTCATGGATGCAGCGAGAGAAGTACATGCGGCAGGCGGCACAGTCATCCATGCCAAGGGCACCGGAACAGAGAATGCACAGCAGTTTCTGGGCGTGACACTGGTGCCGGAAAAAGAAATGTTGTTCATTGTGGTAAAAAGTGAGCAGAAAAATTCCATCATGCGTGCTATAATGGAAAAAGCAGGACTGGAGAGTAAAGCACAAAGCATAGTATTCTCCCTTCCTGTGACAGATACTGCAGGCATGCGCCTGATGGAGGAGATGGGAGAGACATGACAAACGGCTTATCCGGACCCAGGAAGCAGTTCCTGGACGTGCTCCGGGTACTGGCAACCTGTGCAGTGGTGCTGATGCATGTACTGACAGGTGCGACAGATGTGACAGATGCGTCGATAGTGCCGGAATACCGGTCATTATTGCTGTCAGTTATGGATCTGGTGACCTGGTGTGTTCCTATATTTTTATTGATCTCGGGATATTTGTTCCTGAATCCGGAACGTACATTGACTTATCCGGTCATGATTAAAAAATATTGCAGGAGGATTGCACTGGCGATCCTCCTATTCGGCGTTCCGTATGCAGCTTCCGAGCTGGTAGTGACGGAGCGGACCTTCCGGATCAGGATGATCCCGGAGGCACTGAAGATGACTCTGACGGGACATACCTGGTCCCATATGTGGTATCTGTATCTGATCTTGTTTTTATATCTGATCACGCCGCTTCTGAAAAAAGTGCTGCGTGTGCTGCCGGTGTGGGGTGTTGTAGCAATGATGGCAGTGATCTTCTTGGGAAGCAGTGTGGCACCGTTTCTGAATAAGGTACTGGACGTCAACAGTATTCCGGTATTGCCGGATGGCGGTGTGTATTTCCTGTATTATCTGTGTGGATATTTCTTCGCGGTGAGAGAAGTATGTGTGGACAAGGGAAGGAATGTATGGCTGACAGCTGCAGTAGCGGTTCTGGCTCTGGGAATGATCCTGAGCAGAACACTTGCGGGATTCTCCATTCAGATGGCATACAATTATCCGTTTACAGTACTGCTTGCAGTGCTTCTGTTCGCAGCAGGATGGAATGGGAGTATTAAAAAACACCGGATCCCCTGGCAGGAGGCGGGAGCTTTGAGCTTCGCCGTATACCTGGTACATCCGGTGTATGTGAACCTGTTGTATAAATTCGTGAAGATCACACCCTTTACGGTGTTGGAACAATGCGGTGTGCAGTCTGTAGCCGCGGGACAAGCGGTATTGATTTTGCTGCTGGCTGCATTCTGCCTGGTAGTGCTGGCACTGGCAACGGCTACCGCGTGGGTGCTTCGGAAGATTCCGGTGTTAAGAAAATTCGTGTTGTGATCAGAAGTGAAAGATAGGTGACAAATCTGGTTTTGCATTACAAATATTTGATAATAGCATACCCCTTGCCAGCAGAAGACTTCTATGCTAGAATGTGCACAAAGCATAGAAGTTTTCTATTTCTACAGATATCTTGTGAAGTTCTGAATAGCGAGTCGGAAAGTCCATGCTTTTATTCCAAATTTACAACATTCTAAAATAACAGCGGGGTTTTGACCGCGATATACGTACTTTGTATGGGACATAGGTATGTCTGCTTTTGTTACTATAATCTCATAAACATGGAATGTCTGATCCTGCGGTTATAACAAACACAGGAAGGAATTCTATGGGAAAGGCATTCCAAACATAATGGCAAGGTACGGTATCGGGATATCGTGTAAATGTTATAGGGAGAATTTATGATAGAAATTAAACCAGAAGCGAAAAAGACGGATGGTATTACAAATGATTTAGTTGAAATCACTCGACCGTCGATTGAAAAAATGATTTATGTTATTAGAGATAAGCAAGTCATGTTGGATAGTGATCTTGCCATTCTTTACCAAGTAGAGACAGGGGCATTGAATAGAGCAGTAAAAAGAAATATTAGTAGATTTCCAGAAGATTTTCGTTTTCAGCTCACGAAAGAGGAGTATCAGAACTTGAGATGCCAAACTGGCATTTCAAGTTCTGCGCAGGGCGAAAATAATTATGGTGGTCGTAGGACTCTTCCTTATGTATTTACAGAGCAGGGAATCTCTATGTTGGCTAGTGTTCTACATAGCGAAGTGGCAATTAAGGTAAGTATTGGTATTATGCGCGCATTCGTGGAAATGAGGCGATTTATTGCTAATAACGCCTTGCTTTTTGAGCGTATCAGTAATGTGGAGTTAAAACAACTGGAATATCAAAAGCAAACGGATGAAAAATTGGATCAGATATTTGAATATATATCGGACCATGAGGAATCAAATCAGAAAGTCTTTTTTGATGGACAGATATATGATGCTTTTAGCCTAATTGTTAGCCTGATTCAAAAAGCGGAAAAGGAAATCGTTTTAATTGATGGCTATGTGGATATAGGAACGCTGAATCTTCTCACAAAAAAGAATGAAAATGTGACTGTTGTGATGTATACATTGAAAAGAACCAAGTTATCTCAAGAAGATGTTAATAATTTCAACAGCCAGTATCCTTTACTGGAAGTGCGGTACACGAAAGTATATCATGATCGCTTTTTAATCTTGGATAAGAAAAATGTTTATCATATAGGAGCCTCCTTAAAAGATGCAGGAAAAAAGTGTTTTGGAATTTCTCTGATTGAGGATGCTGGTATTGTGAGAGACATTCTTCAGAGATTGGAGATTGAAACAGAGGAGTAAAAACGCACCATATTTGGAATTCAATCATCAGGCGATAGTTGCTGACTTTGGCTGTGATCAAGAAGGAGCCTCGACCAGAGGCTCCTTTTTGATTAGGCTTATGATGCTAGTCAGATCACTTTCGCTGCCAGCGCCCGGAAGCGCCGCAGGGCAGTACCAGACCGCTCTCGGTGACGGGGAGGCCGATCTCTTCGGCTTCCACATGACCGCCGAACTTTTTCGTCAGGGTGGAATTCATCATATAGGACAGCACGGCGGGCTGCAATCCTGTAGTGTACGAATTGATCAGGAAGAACAGCGCATCATCGGATAAAAGCTGTGCGGTCAGTCCTACGAAATCCCAGATATTATCTTCTATTTTCCAGATCTCGCCCTTGGGTCCTCTGCCGTAGGAAGGAGGATCCATGATGATGCCGTCGTATTTGTTGCCCCGGCGGATCTCACGCTCTACGAACTTCATACAGTCGTCCACCAGCCAGCGGATAGGAGCATCGGCAAGCCCGCTGGCAGCAGCATTCTCCTTTGCCCAGCCGACCATACCCTTGGACGCATCCACATGGGTCACAGCAGCTCCCGCAGCTGCGGCGGATACAGTGGCACCGCCGGTGTAAGCGAAGAGGTTCAGCACCTTCACGGGGCGGCCTGCCTCATGGATCAGACCGGAGAACCAGTCCCAGTTCACCGCCTGCTCCGGGAACAGACCGGTATGCTTGAAGCTGAAGGGCTTCAGATGGAAGGTCAGAGGATCAGCCTTACCGGAGGCTTCCTTCTGAAAAGGCAGGGTATAATGAATCGCCCATTCATCCGGCAGATGGAAGAACTCCCATTCTCCGCCGCCCTTGGCACTTCTGTGGTAATGACCGTTTTTCTGCTTCCAGCCCTTATGATCGTGGGGCGTCTTCCAGATGACCTGGGGATCCGGACGCACCAGAATATAATCTCCCCAACGCTCTAACTTTTCTCCGCTGGACGTATCCAGCACTTCATAATCTTTCCAATGATCTGCAATCCACATATAGAAACCTTTCTGTGTGTATACTTTGTAACTAACTTTTATAGGACATAATAATAGAATATAATACCGGAAAGACTTTTTCAAGGAATACTTGCTATTGAACCGCATTGAGCCGCATTGAGCCATTTAAAGTCCTCTTCGGTCGATTCATGTCATATTTGGGTCGATTCATGCAGAAACCGGTTTTACTGAGAGAAGGTGTGGTACGTTATCTTTAAGATAATGGGTATCACTATGCCCATCGGAAAGAGGTAAAACGCTATGAAAAAACGAGTATTGAGCATGTTACTGGCATTTATTCTCTGCTTCTCCACACTACCCATGACAGCAATCGCACAGGAGGCTGATGCGGTGACAGAACAGGAAGCAGACTCTGCGGAAGAGCAGGAGGAAGCAGAAGCAGCGGCGGCACCGGAGGCAGAGACTTCGTCCGATAAGAGCACCACTGTGGAAACTCCCGGCACGGAAGATTCCACTGCGGGCGAAGCCCCCGATAAAAGTGTCAGCGATAGTGATGCCGGCACGCAGGACACCGGGGCAGATGATGAGAAGAAGGCAGCAGTGCAGAAGGTACAGGCACTCATCGACGCTCTGCCGGAGACAGTGACGGTGGAAAATGCAGAAAGTGTCAGTGCACAGCTGGAAGCTATCGACGAGGCTATGGCGGAACTGACCGAGGAACAGCGTGAAGAGCTGGATATGACACGGCTTCATGCCATTTCTGAAGTGTTGAATACACCGATGACGGTTCCGATGACGGTGGCGGAAGGTCAGCATGTTGACCATCCCATCTGCGGCGCGACATGCACAGATGAGAATAACCATAGCATTGTGACAGAGTGGCAGCCCATAGGCAGCGAAACAGAACTGAAAGCTGCAACGGAAGGATATTACTACCTGACACAGGATATCGTGACAACGGGAACATGGGAACCGAACAATAACGTGGTGCTTTGTCTGAATGGTCACAGCATTGCGGCAAACGGGGATTTTGGTGTCATTGAGATCAAGGGAGCGAATAGACAATTTACTCTCTGTGACTGCAATAGTAGTGCGAGTACGCACTATTTCATCAAAAGCGTGGAAAATAATTTAACTCGATGGGTGCCGTGCGAGGAAAATACGGAGAACCGCATCTCCGTTACCGGTGGAGTTATCACTCACAGCGTGAGAACGTCGGATTTAGGTGTGAAAGTGGATAAGAACGCCACTTTTACCATGTACGGTGGAACTATTTGTGGTAATAAGCTCCAAGGCAGTTATAATGGAGCCGGTGTGTATGTGCATGATAGCACATTTAATATGTATGGCGGTGCAATCAGAGGCAATGCTGCAAGTTGGGGTGGTGGCGTCGCTGCGCTCGGTAGCACATTTAACATGTATGGTGGTGTAATCAGCGACAACATGGTCTCTGCTTCTGCTGGCGGTGTACTGTTGTCGGACAAAAGCGTCATGAACATGTCCGGCAATGCACAGATTAGTAACAACATTGCTCCCACCAAATGGACGACATCAGGTGGCGGAGTGTATATATTTGCCAGCACTGACGGAGAAGTCAGTAACTGCTTATATATGTCCGATAATGCGAAAATCAGCGGCAATACAGCCACTAGCGGCGGTGCTGTGTATGTACGTAAAAACGGTCAGGTTACCATGAGCGGCAATGCGCAGATTAGCAATAACACGGCAACCGAGAATGGTGGCGGCGTCTATGTAGAAAATAGTACTTTTAAAATTGCCGGCGGTGCTCCTCGGGTCTGTGACAACTTGTGTCAAGATGTTCAGAACAATGTCTATCTGGCTACCGGCAATGCAATTCGGATTAGTAAATTATCCACATTCACCGGCAAAATCGGCGTATCCACCCAGGATACGCCCACTGGGAGCAACCTCGTAACGGTTGCCGCTGCAGCTGTGGAGTCTGGGGCTGTTGGTTCCCTGACCGAAGAATATGTGGATCATATTAGCAGTGATAAAGAGAACCTCTATCCGGTTCTTGTGAACGGTGAGGTGAAACTGTCGGCGACCGTACCGCATCGGCATCCCGTTTGTGGAGAGACCTGTGGTGACAGTGGGAAGCATAGCAATCAGACATGGATAGGTGTTTCCAGGCTGAGTGACATCAAGAGTAGTGGCAATTATTATCTGACAGACAATGTTACACTGGATGAAACATGGAACTGCAATATTAGTGTAAACCTTTGCTTAAATGGAAAAACAATCACCGGTGCAGCAGGAGAGGAGACCATTAGGGTTGCGAAAGGAACGACACTGACTATCACTGACTGTCAGAATGAGGTCGGCAAGATTACCCATGCACAGGATAATATAGGACGAGGTATAATGTCCTTGGGTACCTTGATACTGTATAACGGCGAAATTACCAAAAACCAGATTGCCAAAGGTAGTGGTGCCGGTGTATACGTAGATGGTGGTAATTTTTACATGTATAAGGGCAGTATCTCTGATAACAAAGTAACCATAAACGGTAACGGCGGCGGTGTGTATGCAAAAGATAGCACCAACTTCGTTATATCCGGTGGTAGTATTGACAGCAACCATGCACCGTCTAGCGGTGGTGGTATATACTATGAATCTACAATTAGTAAGTCAGTAAAATTCAATATATCTGGTGGTAATATCGTTAGAAACACAGCCGTTACTGGTAACGGTGGTGGTATATGGCTGAAGAGTGCATATGGAAATATGAGGTTTACCATGTCCGGTGGTAGGATTTCAAACAACGTCGCTAGCAAAAACGGCGGTGGTGTATATATTTCTGAGCCCTATTACGGCAAGTTTACTGTGTCCAGTACGGCACAAATCACCGACAACGCGGGTAATAGAAACGATAACAATGTCTATTTGCCCAGCGGCAAGACCATTCTCATCGGCTCGAATGGGCTGGACAGCTCCGCCAAGATTGGCGTGACCATGGGACAGGTTCTCGATACGGACAAGTATGTTGCCATCGCCAAGGGTGCAAGCAATGATTACACACTGACCGCGAATGACCTGAATGCTTTCAACAGCGATATCGGCTATAAGAGGTATGCGCTAGACAACGCTGTCAACTTTTCAAACGGCGAATTACATGTGCATCGTCTCTGTGGCACGGCGAACTGCACCCTTACTTATCACGAAAATGTGCTGTGGACTGCAATCAACACGGAAGCGGAGTTGCGTGCCATCAAGGGTGGAACGGACATGCAGTATTACTATCTAACAGATAATATTAAACTGAATGATACGAGCTGGAATCCGACAGGCTTCATCTCGCTTTGTTTGAATGGTCACAGCATCACAGCTAACGGCAATTTTGATGCCATCACAGTAGGCTCCGAAGATAGCTCAACTGCCGGTGATTTACACGTTTGCGACTGCACCGGCAACGGAAAAATCACTCATGCTGAGGACAAGACCGGGCGAGGCGTGTATGTACACCCCCGCAGTAGCTTCCACTTGTGGGGCGGCAGCATCACCGGCAACAGCACCAATGACTGCGGCGGTGTGTACTTAAACGGCGGCTTCGGCTATCTGTCTGGTGGCAGCATCACAAACAACAGCGCAAATGAGGGCGGTGGTGTTGCGATACGTACAGCTAGTTTTCATAATCCTGATACACAGAATTCTAGGATCTCTGGCTATTTTTACATGTACGGTGGAACGATTACTGGCAACACGGCAACCAACGGAGGCGGTGTTGCCGTGAAAGATAAGACATCGTTCCGAACCTTTGGCGGCAGTGTTATCGGTAACACGGCAACTGCTAACGGTGGCGGTGTGTATGTAGAGTCAAGTACTGCGAACATGAGTGTCGACGGGACAGCGGACCATACCGGGGACGTGAACATCACCGGCAACAAGGATGCAAAAGGCAACGATAGCAATGTCTATCTGCCCGGCGGCACGAATATCTCCATTGGTCAAAACGTGCTGCATAATATCCGTATTGGTGTGACGCTTGAAAAGCTGCCTGCGGAGGGAAATTTTGTGAAGTTTGTCGAGGCAGCCACGGGTGTTACCCTGACGGATAAAATTGCGGGCGGGTTCACCATCGACAATAATAGCAGCAACACATACAGTGTGCAGAACATCGACAACAGTCTGTATGTGGTAAACGGTGCGCTGCATAAGCATGCAATCTGTGGCGCAAGTTGCAGCCACGAGACTAAACATGACGATGTTCTGTGGACTCCACTGACCTATAATGCAGATACACAGAAGATGATGTGTGGTGGAACGATAGTAAGCAGTAGTAATGGCACAAAAGGGATGGAATATGTGCTTCCTACTGGAAACTACTACTTACTGGACAATATTACGTTTACCGGTACGATTAAAATCTCCGGTGACGTAAATCTCTGTCTGAACGGAAAGTGCATCACCAATTTAGCACAGAATTATGCTTCGACGATTGCTGTTCTCGCGAGGGGCAATCTGACACTATGTGACCACGAGGACGGTACTATCACCTCAAAAGATCAGAAGTCTTATGGTGTGCAGTTCAAGGCTTACAATGGCATTCCTAAATTCACCATGTATGGCGGCACCATCACCGGAACTGATGCTGGTGTGTGTCAGGACGCCAGTGCCGGTGTGTTCAATATGTATGGTGGCGCTATCACCGGCAATAGAGTAGGAGCAGATATTCCTGCGGAGATTACAATGACGGTCGGTGGGACGGCAAGGATTATAGGCAACACCAAAAAGGATGTTTTCCTGTACGAAAAGGATGAAAACTCAAAATCAATTATCCACATTGATCCAAGTCTGACGAATGCTGCAAGTATTGGTGTGGCTACTACCAATAGCCCCAGGCCAAAGGCTCCGGTTCAGATTGCTACCGGAGCAACCGGCTTGGTGGACTATACTAAGATTTTCAAGCCGGACAATACAGATAGGGGCTATATGGTTATAAAGGATGAGCAGGGTAATCTGTACCTTAGCACCCACCAGCACAGTTGGAAATACAAGCCGGGCGCAGACGGCAAGTCGATTACCGCCACCTGCGTTAATACAACGAACTGTCCCAACATTGACGGCGGCAGCGTGACCATCAAGGCACCTGAGGAGAATACTCTGATCTACGATGGCAGCAACAAAACGGCAATACTTGAGAACAAACTGCTCACCGGTGAGAAGGATCCCACAATCAGCTACACGGTTGGAAACGGACAGGGTGCTACACTCCCTGACGGTTCCTATCCCACCAATGTCGGTGCTTATACCGCAAGCATCACAGTGGGTGGTGTGACAGCCAGTGTGACTTATGAGATTCAAAAGGCAGATCCCGCAGCGAAAAATTTTGTCTTTACCGCACCGGGCAGCTTGACATATGACGGCACGGCAAAGACTGCAGACATCAAGACTGCGACGAACATCACCGGCATGGGCGATGTTATGGTGAAATACTATCAGGGCGAGACGGAAGTGCAGCCCATGAATGCGGGTGAATACAAGGTTAAAATTAGTGTGACGGACGGCACGAATTTTAACGCAGCAAGTGACCTGACGGATGAAAACTGGGCGTTTACGATTACTCCCATTATTACCGAACCGACTGTGGAACTGAGCGGTAACACAACTTATACTTATACCGGCGAACGGATTACGCCGGATGTTACCGTAACCATCGATGGCAGACCGCTGACGAAGGGTACGGACTACACCATTATTTACGGTGATAACGTAAACGCCGGTACGAATGCCGGTTCCGTAACCGTTAAAGCAAAGGGAAATTATGGATTTGCAGATGTTGTTAAGAAATTTGCCATTGAGAAGGCGGATCCGAAGCTGAACTTCGAGAAGCCTGCTGTGACGACCTCCTATGGAACGAATCCTGCTAACAATGAGCTCACCAATAAGGGTGACGGCGCGGTGAATTACCAAAGCAGCGACAATTCCGTCGTAACTGTGAATGAAAAAGGTGAGGTTACCGTTGTCGGAGTGGGCGAGACCACCATTACCGCGACAGCCGCCGAGACAACGAACTACAAGGTAGGCACGGCAAGCTATAAATTGACGGTGAATAAGGCACGTGTCCATATTGTACAGGCTACCGTTGCTAACAAGGATTACGATGGAAACGTGAATGCTGACGTCACAGGGGTAGTTTTTGCCAACGAGGCAGACGTGAGAATAGACGGTCGGGTAGCGGGTACGGACTACACGGTGACCGGTGCTTTCCAAAGTGAAAACGCCGGGAAACAGGATGCAGAGGTAACGGTAAAACTTCTTGGTGAGTTTGCCTCTCACTATGAACTGACCGGCGGAATATATAAGACCAGGGCAACTATTACTGCAAAGCCTATCAGCATTGCAATCGCGCTCACGCAAGACCGCAGCTACGAGCGGAATAATACCTCCGTGACCATTTTAGAAGTGACCTTCAAAGACAGCACAAACACACTTGTTGCAACGCTGACAAGTTCCGATTATACCGCGACCGGCAAGATGGTTAATGCGAATGTCGGCACAGACAAAAAAGTTACCGTTACGGTGACCCTGCAGGGAAAAGCGGCAGACAACTATAAGCTTGTTTCCAACATGACCACCGCAAAGGTAGCGATTACGCAGGCTAAGGGCGGTGTATTGCAGGAGGAGAACTTAAAGCAGAAATTCTCCGACCGGAAGCAGAAGACCTTCACACCCGATTACACAGGACTTCCTGCCGGGGAGACATGGACATACAGCATTTCCGAGGCACAAACTTCGGGATCTGCAAAGGTGGAACCGGCTATGATTAATACAGCCGGAAAGATCACCTACAGGCTGACAGCCGGTGCGGAAAATGACACCATCTGTTGGACGGTAACGATTTCCAATCCAAATTATGAAAAATTTACCAAGGATTTAGTACTGACCCTGACGGCGAAAGAACCTCAGGAGACACTGCGCATCACCGGTGACAACACTGTGGCCTATGGACAGAAGCTGCTACTGAGCACGGTCGGCGGTTCCGGCACAGGTGAGATTACTTACAGAGTGGATGCAGGCAGCACAGGCAATGCAACGATTAATCAGAATGGCGTTCTGACTCCGGTTAAGGTCGGAAGCGTTGTTATCACAGCAACCAAGGCAGGTGATATCGATTACAGTGAGATCACCAGTGCACCTTTTGTCATTATGATTACCCGGGCTGCTACAAGCGGTGAACCGAAGTACAATAAGATTACCACAGGCGGTATGACCCTGGCAGACGCAGGACTGACGTTGGCAGGCAGCACCATTCATCCGGCAGACGGTACACTGGAGTGGATAGATGATGCAGGTGTACTTCCCAATGACACGGCAGTCGAGATGAACAAGACTTACAAGTGGCGCTTCATCCCTGCGGATACCAATTATGAGATTCTGACCGGTGAAATCGAACTTTACCATGTGGACGCTCCGGCAGTCACTGCACAGCCCAAGAGTGTATCTGTGACAGTAGGAGACACAGCAACGTTTGAAGTTACTGCAACCGGTACGGACGTAACCTATCAGTGGCAGATCGACAGAAACGACGGTAATGGATTTGTGAACATCACCGGAGCTACCGGTGCAACCTACACCATAGGAGTAACGGATAGAGACTGCAACGGATTTAAGTACCGGTGTGTTCTCAGCAATGCGGCCGGTTCAGTTACCACCGATACCGTAGTATTGACGGTACAGTATCAGATCATTGAAGGCGCGAACGGCTCCTGGAACCAGAATACGGACGGAAGAAGTCTCAAAATCAGAGGAAACGGTGAATATTCCAAGTTCCAGAATGTAAAGGTAGATGGGAATATCATTGATTCCAAGAACTATACCGTGAGTGAGGGCTCCACGATCATCGAATTACATGCAGATTACCTGAAGACTCTGTCCGAGGGCAGTCACACCTTTGAGATCGTATGGACAGACGGCGCCGCAGGCACCAGCTTTACGGTAGCAAGGAACACCTCCGGCAGCAATAATACCGGCAGCAATAACACCGGCAATAACGATAATAATGACAGTACGGACAACTCAGCTGCCGCAGCTCCCACCGCTGCTGCTACTGCGCAGGAACTGGACAAGGTTCCGGCTACCGGAGATCCTCTCGGTATCTGGCTGATGCTCTTTGCGATATCCCTGACCGGACTCGCAGGAATGCTGGCGAGAAGAAAGAAGAACTAAGAATAACGTAAATAATATAGAAACCTCGCTACAGAGATGATACCTGTAGCGAGGCTTTTTGTCTTGCAATCTTATTTTTCATTTATTATTGACACTATACTTACCTTTTATTATAATATAAATGAACCACTGAACTCGCGAATGCGATGTAGGTGGTGTTTTATTTTGGATATATTACTAATCCATACATATTTGTCTCATTTGCTTTCAAATTTAATTTTTCCGCTTCCTTTAACGTCACCATAACCCGTTTTACAAAGAGTTTGTCAATTACAGTTCCCACTCGTTTGGGTAACTCTTCTTTCCGAATTTCGATTTTGAAATATAAATGTACAAAAAATGAAACGAAATCACATATTTGAATAAAATAGGATTCTGATGAATTTTTTTCCATAATATCCTCGATCATATTGCTGATCGGATGATTGACAAACCCAGGCAAATATTTGGATTGGATCGGATTAAATGCACGTATAGCTCTGGCTGTCTTTCTCATAGGTGCTATTCTGCCCTCATCCGTAATCACTAAATAATTCCATTGCCCATCGCTGTCATTCTCGATACGTTGTATATTATATTTCAATGCATTTTCAAGAACGTGATAGTTATTATCTTTAAATTTTTTCTTATCAATAATCACATTTACAATCTTTAAATCCATCTTTGCAATTGTTAACGTAAATGCTTTTATTATATCTTGTTTTGTTTCTTTTGACCAATGATACTCACGATATGGATTTTTATCCGTCAAAAAATGTTTTGTATGCATCTCTTCTGATACATGAAAGCCATATTTATCTTTTAATTCTCTTCTCAAAATACGCATTTTTTCAAAATTTTGCTGCCAGCTCTCTGCAGGCATATACAAACTTGTTAAAATAAAATGGTCTGATGAATTCATTGTTACTCCGTCATCCCCTGTTTCATCAAAATATGCTATATATGTTTTCATCAATTCCCCTTTCATATTTTAGACATTTTAATGCCACTCAGTTTTAATAATGAAAACTATGGTGATTCACCAAAATACTGAAATTAAATAAGATTTGAAATAGAAAATTTACTTATAGATAGAGAATAGCAAACTATTCTCAGCCTGTCAACATGACAAAATAACATTCAAATCAGGCTTTCGCACATTACAGCGATAGCAAACTAATCTGTTGACGATAAGCCATTTCTTGTATATAATAAATCGTATCACTGTATACAATTAAGAAAATGTACAAGAAGAAAAATTTGAGGAGGCTATTATGACAGGAAATACGTTAGGCTGGGTAATTGTGGCATTCGTGCTGTACTTACTCATGATGATCGCTATCGGAGCGTTTTATGCAAAGGGCAATAACAATTCCGAAGATTACTTTTTAGGAGGCAGAAAGCTGAACGGCTTCGTCGCTGCGCTGTCCGCGCAGGCATCGGACATGAGCGGATGGCTGCTGATGGGACTGCCGGGAGCTATTTACTTAACCGGTGTCGGAGGTGACGGCTGGATCGCCATCGGACTTTTCATCGGCACGACGTTAAACTGGCTGTTCATCGCCACGAAGCTGCGCAGATATACGATCCGCGCCAACAATTCCGTTACACTGCCGACTTATTTTGAGAACCGCTTCCATGATGAGAAGAAGGTATTGATGACGGTTTCTTCTATTACTATTGTAGTATTTTTCCTGGTATATTGCGCGTCTGCGCTTTCTGCCGGAGGTCAGCTGTTTGAGTCCGTGTTCGGTATTGATTATCATGTGGCACTGACCATCGGTGCGCTGGTAGTTTTGGTCTATACCTTCCTCGGCGGATTTACCGCGGTATGTGTGACAGACTTTATCCAGGGTATGCTGATGCTGGTCGGTATTCTGGCAGTACCGCTGTTCGCTTATCATTTTCTGACAACCGGCGGCACTACATTGTCAGCCGGTCTGGAAGCCAGCGGTGCTGACAGTGCCAACTTCCTGAACCTGATGAAGAACGGTGACGGCAGCAACAATATCATCAGCGTGATCTCCGGTCTCGGCTGGGGACTGGGATATTTCGGAATGCCCCATATCCTGGTGAGATTTATGGCAGTCCGGGATGAGAAGGAAATGACCAAGTCCAAGGCTACTGCCATCAGCTGGGT